>Ga0068855_100010291_pt1 | contig 11281 bp, 8 predicted proteins | sample KBSCornC52_FD_66592 | JGI IMG/M metagenome (GOLD analysis project Ga0068855, IMG submission 66592) | Corn rhizosphere microbial communities from Kellogg Biological Station, Michigan, USA - KBS Corn C5-2 | ecosystem: Host-associated > Plants > Roots > Rhizosphere > Soil ... | reverse complement strand
CAGCGCGGCCAGGCGTCGCGTTGACGGAGCTGGGCTTTGCCCAGCGGAGTCGTCGCGGGAGGTCCAAGGAACCCTCCCAGGGTTCCTGTCTGATCGTCTCACGCCCGTCTCCGCCGCGCGCGGATCCAGACCATCGCGCCGCTCACCAGCGCCAGCGCCAGGGGAGCCGGTGTGCCGTCCCCGCCGCCGAGCCCGCAGCCCCCTTGCAACACGCCGTCGGCGGGCGGCGGGTCGTCGATCGGGTAAATCGAGCACAGGCCGTTCTGGTCGTCCGGCGCCAGCGTGCGCTTCTGCGTGTCGCCCGCCATCGCCGACGGGTACATGGTGGTCTCCTGAACGGCGGGCGGCGCGGTCCGGCAGTCCGGAACCGGCATCCCGGTGCTGTCGATGGGCGGGCTGGTCGTGTTGGGCGACAGCGAGTCGTAGCAGGTGTGGTCCAGCCCGACGAAGTGCCCCATCTCGTGGGTCAGCGCGTTTTGCAGATCCATGGCGCTGGCGCGCGTCGGATCGGCGACCACGTCCGCCCACTGGAAATCGTGCAGGTTCACCTCGATGTCCGCGTCGTAGATCTGTCCGGTCGTCTTGTTGGCGGTGTCCCAGGTGAACGCCAGCGCGGAGGCGTCGTAGTCGACCTCGCAGCTGCCGTCGGCGGCCAGCTGACACCAGCTGCTGCTCCGGAAGATCAGCGAGTTGCGCGCGTCGTTGGCCGCGCGCGGCGCCGGGTCGTTCGACGTCGCCGGCGCCAGCGTCAGGTAGGTACAACCGTTCTGCGCCGCGCTCCAGGAGGCCGCCGACTGCATGATGGCGTTCGTCACCTGGTCGGGCGTCATGCTCGCCTGGTCGAAGTCGCGCACGTAAGCGGTGAGCGTCAGCCGCGCGCGCGCCCAGTAGAAGGCGGCGCCGGCCTCGGTGTAGTAGCGGACGTAGGCGTGGGCCGGGCGCGGCGCCGCCACCGTCGCGGCCAGGCACGCGAGCAGCAGCCTGGCAGGGGCTGGTCTCATCGGGACGCGGCCAGCGCCCGAACCTGCGCGCGCAGCTCGTCCAGCGGTTGGTCGCGTCGCTCGAAGATCGGCGCCGACGCGGCGGTACCGCGCGGCCGCACGAAGTCGGCGCCGGCGCGGTCGGGCGCGCGCACCATCCAGCGGCCGCTGGCGGCCTCGCGCCGCAGCGGCCGCTTGCCCTGGCTCAACCCGACCACCGTCGCGCGCTGGGGCGGTCCGTGCAGGAACACCAGCGCCCGTTCACCGGGCGTGAAGCGCGGCATGCCGTCGACCGTGGTCGTCACGTCGCCGACGGTGCCGCCCGGCTGCAACACCGTCAGGTGCGTGCCCGGCGTCAGGCCGCCTTTCCATCCGTCGACCACGGTCAGATCGACGGCCGTCACGATCCGCTCGTGGCTGGCGTTCCAGGCCGATCGAACCGCGGTCACGTCGACCACCGCGATCCGATCCGCCCGCCCGACCATGGCCGGCAGATCCAGGGCCAGGATCAGCGACGCGCGGGCGCCGGCGGACCAGCCGGCCGCGACCGCCAGCGCCAGGATGGCGGAGAGAGAGCGGCGGGCGCTACGCATCCAGCTCTCAATCATACGAAAAATATCGCGCGGGCGCGCTGGGCTCGTTCAGCTCACCGGCTGCCCGCCGGGGGGTGGCGGCGCGGCCGTGGCGCCCTGTGTGGTGGTCGTCACGGGCGCCGCGCCGCGGGGCACGGGGGTTCCGCGGACATGGTAGCCGCCGTTGCTCCCGGGCAGCGGGGGGGCCGCCTGGGCCTTCTCGCGGGCCAGCTCCATGAACCGGAGCTGGCTTCGCACCAGTTTGCCCGGGCCCGTCACGCCGTTGGCGGGGCCGGACGGGTGCGCGCCGTTGCTCCCGTTGAGGGCGGCCGGCTCGGGCCGCACCCGCGCATAGCTGCCGTCGGGCAGCAACCGGCGCGCCTTGACGTTGTCCGACAGCGCGATGCCCAGGATCTCGTCGACCACCCGATCGCGCAGCCCTTCGTCCTCGATGGGGAACATCACCTCGACGCGCCGCTGGAAGTTGCGCGGCATCCAGTCGGCGGACGAGAGGTAGACCTCGCGCTTGCCGCCGTTCTCGAAATAGAAGATGCGCGCGTGCTCCAGGAAGCGATCGACGATGCTGATGACGCGGATGTTGTCGCTGGTCCCGGGCACGCCCGGCCGCAGGCAGCAGATCCCGCGCACGACCAGATCGATGGACACCCCCGCCTGCGAGGCCCGGTAAAGCGCCTTGATCACCGCCGCGTCGACCAGCGCGTTCATCTTGGCGATGATGCGGCCCCGCGACCCCAGCGCCGCCTCGCGCTCGATGAGCGCGATGATCTTGTCCTGCAGGCCCAGCGGCGCCACCGAGAACTTCTTCCATGAGGGCGGCGACGAGTACCCGGTCAGCAGGTTGAACAGCGCGCCGGCGTCGTCGGCGAAGGCGTCGCGGGCCGTGAAATACGAGATGTCGCCGTAGATGCGCGCCGTGGACGGGTTGTAGTTGCCGGTCGACAGGTGGACGTAGCGCTTGATCCGGTGGGCCTCGCGCCGGACCACCAGCGCCACCTTGCAGTGGGTCTTGAGCCCGATGAGGCCGTAGACCACGTGCACGCCCGCGTCTTCCAGGGTGCGCGCCCACTGGATGTTCGGGGCCTCGTCGAAGCGCGCCTTCAGCTCGACGACGGCGGTCACCTGCTTGCCGTTCTCCGCCGCCCGGATGAGGGCGCGGATGATCGGCGAGTCGGCGCTGGTCCGGTACAGCGTCTGCTTGATGGCCAGCACGTTGGGATCGTCGGCCGCCTCCGAGATGAACTCGACCACGTCCTCGAAGGACTCGTAGGGGTGGTGCAGCAGCACGTCCCGCTGGGCGATGATCCGGAAGATGTCGTCGTACTCCTGCAGCGGCGGCACGATCTGCGGCGAGAACGCCTCGTCCCGGTATTCGCGCAGGTCCTCGCGCGCGCAGATGGGGGCCAGATCCGCCAGGTGCAGCGGCCCGTCGGTCAGGTAGACGTCGTCGGGCTCGAGCCGCAGCGCCGAGCTGAGGAAGCCCACCACCTCGGCGGGCGAGTCCTGGGCGATCTCCAGGCGCACCGCGCTGCCGCGCTCGCGCCGGCGCAGCTCTTTCTGGATGGTCTTGAGCAGGTCGTCGGCTTCGTCCTCGTCGATCGACAGATCGAAGTTGCGCGTCACCCGGAAGGGGCTGCAGCTGACCACCCGGAAGCCGGGGAACAGGTCGCCGGCCTGCGTGGCGATCAGGTCCTCGAGCAGCATGAACGAGAACCGGCCGCTGCCGGGCACCTCGGTGATGCGGGGCAGGACCGACGGGACCTGGACGACCGCCACCATGGTCTCGCGGCGCGCCACCCGCTCGCGATCGCGGTGCATCAGGATCGCCAGGTTGAGGCTGCGGTTTCGCAGCATCGGGAAGGGGTGTCCGGGGTCGACGGCCAGCGGCGTCAGCACCGGCCAGACCTCGCGCGTGAAGTACGACGACAGGTGCGCCTTCTGTTCGGGCGCCAGGTCGCCCGGCCGCAGCAGCCGGATGCCGGCTTCGGCCAGGCCGGGGGCGACCGCGGCGCGCCAGGTCCGGTACTGCTCGGCCACCATCGCGTGCGCGCGATGGCTGATGGCGATGAGCTGCTCGGAGGCGGTCAGCCCGTCGGGGGGCGTCTCGGCCACGTTGCCGGAGAGCTGCTGCTTGAGCCCGGCCACCCGGACCATGAAGAACTCGTCCAGGTTGGAGGCCACGATGGCCAGGAACTTCAGCCGCTCGGCCAGGGGAACGCTGGCATCGCGGGCCTCTTCCAGGACCCGCTCGTTGAATCCCAGCCAGGACAGCTCGCGGTTGATGAAGAGCTTGGCGTTCGCCGGGTCCGTGAGGACCGGCGCGCGAACAGTCGGCTGGTGTCGGCGGGCTCTACGGGCCACACCGCATTTTATCAGGGAACGGCGGGAATGCCCGATCGGCGCCGCTAGTGGGCGTCCGACAGGAAACCGGCGCGGCGCTCGGGGCCGTCGAAGGTGACCTGGACCGCGCGCCGGTCGCGGCGGTGGCCGTGGGCCCGCAGCCGGGCGCCTTTCAGCATCTCCTCGCAGAGATCCTCGAACGACAGGCCGGCGCCGTGGGCGATCTTGGGGAGCAGGCTGGTGGGGGTCATGCCCGGCAGCGTGTTCACCTCCAGGACCACCTCGTTGCCGCGCTCGCTGACCATCAGGTCGACGCGCGTCGCCCCGTCGCAGCCCAGCGCCTCGTGCGCCAGCGTGGCCAGCCGCAGCGCCGACCGGTACCGCTCGGGCGACAGGCGCGCCGGCAGGTGGTACTCGGTCCGGCCGCTGGTGTACTTGTTCCGGTAGTCGAAGAAGCCGCGCTTGGGGACGATCTCGACGGCGCCCAGCGGCTTGCCGTCCAGGATCGCCACCGAGACCTCCTTGCCGTCGACGAAGCGCTCGACCAGCACGTCGTCGTCGAACCGCAGCGCCTCTTCCACCGCCGCCTCCAGCTCCAGCTCGTCGCGGGCCACGCGGATGCCCAGCGACGACCCTTCGCCGGCCGGCTTGACGATGGCCGGGAAGCCGAACGAGCCGTGCAGCTCCAGGACGTCCTCGCCGCTGTCGGACTGGACCACGTACCCGGGCGCGGTGGGCAGGTTGTGCAGGCGAAAGACCTCCTTGGCCCGCACCTTGTTCATGGCCAGCGCCGAGGCCAGCACGCCCGAGCCGGTGTAGGGGATTCCCAGCAGCTCGAGGACACCCTGGATGCAGCCGTCCTCGCCGTAGCGGCCGTGCAGGGCCACGAATGCCACGTCGATGCGCGCCTGGCGCAGCACCAGGTCGACGTCGCGGTCGACGAACAGCGGCCAGGCGTCATAACCGCGGTCGGTCAGCGCGGCCACCACCGCCTCGCCGGACCGGATCGAGATGTCCCGTTCCGCCGACAGACCGCCCATCAACACGCCGATCTTGCGCTGTCCGATCATTCTCCACGGGTAACCTTGGCGCCTGACCTCGTCAAAAAATCTGCATCTGTGATAAAGACGGGCGCCATGACTTTTCTGGAGGCGGCTCTCGAGGTCCTTCGGTGGGAGGGGCGGCCGCTGCATTTCAAGGAGCTGACCGAGCGCGCGCTCGGCAAGAAGCTGCTGACGTTCGTCGGGCGCACGCCCGAGGTGACCATGCAGACGCAGTTGACCGCTGCCGTGAAGAAGGCGCCGGGCAATCCGTTCGTCCGGGTCAAGCCCGGGGTGTTCGGCCTGTTGCGCTACCCGGAGATCTCGCCGGAAGAGCGCGCCGCCGCGTCCGCCAAGGTCGAGGAGACCAACGGGCGGCCGCGCGCCGAGGCAGAGAACGGGGTGGCGGCCGAGGGGAGCGGCCGCCGGCGCCGCCGGCGCGGCGCGGGGCGCGGCCGCGAAGAGCGGCGTCCCGCGGTGGCGGCCGGAGCCGGCGCCGAGGCGATCGGCGCCGCGGACGAGAACGAGATCGAAGAGCCGGATCACGGCGGTCTGTCGGCGGAGGCGCGCGCGGCGGCTCTGGCCGAGACCGGCGTCCTGGAAGGCGACGCCGACGACGACACGGCCGGCGAGGAGGTTCCACGCGCAATGGATTCCATGGAAGACGAGCCGGCGGCCGAGCCGGCCTCGATGGAGGCGGTCGAGGCCTCCGGCGAGGACGAGCTGGGCGACGAGGCCGAGGACGAGGGGCTGGAGAGCGGCTCCGCCGAAGCGTCCGCCGAAGGACCGGAGGCCGCTGGCGAGGCCGGCCGCGGGCCGGAGTCGGAGATGGGTCCGGGTGGACGTCGGCGTCGGCGGCGGCGCCGCCGCGGCGGCCGGGGCGGCGAGCTCGAGTCGTTCGGTGGGGGCCAGCCGCGTCCGGGCGAGTCCCTGGGCGGTGCGCCCGGCGGTGGCGAGCTGGGCGGGTCGGCTCTTCAGCCCGGCCCGACGGCCGGCGGCGAGTCCGGCGCCTTCGGTGCCGGTGAGCCGGCTGCCGCGGGCGCGTCCGGCGCGTCCGAGAACGGGGCGGGCACCGGCCCGGCCGGCGCCGATAACGGCCAGAGCCCGCGTCGGATCATGACGCCGGTCGACGCCGCCATCGAGATCCTGCGCGGACAGGCGCCCGGTCGCGGGGTTCACGTCCGGCAGATCGCCGACGCGGCCTCGCGCCGCCGGCTGATTCACGGCGAACCGAACGAGGCCTGGCGCGTGATCCGGACGGCGCTGGCGGCCGAGCCGCGCGAGCGCCTGCGGGGCGGTCACCGGCCGCGCGTGCGGTCGGCGGGCGCCGGCCTGTTCGCGCTGTCGCGCCGCCCGCCCGAGGGGGAGCTCGAACGGGCCGAGCAGGTGTTCGGCGAGGCCCGGCGGGCGCTGCGCGAGCGGACGCTCGCCTCGCTGGAACGCCGCCTGAGCGAGCTGCCCGCGCCCGCGTTCGAGGCGCTGGCCCGGGTGATCCTGCAGCGCGAGGGGTTCGGCCCGGCCACCTTCGTGAAGCGCGTCGAGGGGACCGTCTACGTCGAGGCGCTGCGCGGCCGCGGCGGACGGCCCTCGCGCTGCCTCATCGGCCTGCGGTACGGCGGCGCCACGGCCGCCAAGGGCGCCATCCTCGAGCTGCGCTACGGCATCCGCGCCCGCGGGCAAGACGAAGGGCTGCTGCTCCTGGGCGGCCGCCTGAACGAGGACGCCATCGCGGCCTGGAAGCAGCCCGGCCCGCCGATCGAGATCGCCGACGGGCCGGCGCTGGCCGAGACCTGCGTCCGGCACGGCGTGGGCGTGATCAACGCGATGGTCAGCGTCGATTTCGTCGACGCCGACTTCTTCGCCGAGATCGCCGAGGGGTAGCCCGGCTGACCAGCGCGGCGGTCTGGCGCTGGCTCGGCCGGGTGCCGTTCGCGCCCACGGTGGCGCTGCAGGAAGGGCTGCGCGCCGACCTGCTGGCCGGCCGCGCGCCCGAGACCCTGCTCCTGCTCGAGCATGAGCCGGTCATCACGCTGGGGCGCTCGGCGCGCCCCGCGCACGTCCATCTGACGGAGCTGGAGCTGGCCCGCCGGGGGATCGACCTGGTGCGCGCCAGCCGGGGAGGGGACGTCACGTATCACGGCCCCGGCCAGCTGGTCGGCTACCCGATCGTCCGGCTGCGATCGGGTGTGGTCGGCCACATGACCGCCATGGCGCGCGCGGTCGGCGGCGTGCTGGCCGAACACGGCGTCGATGCGCGCTGGCGTCGCGACGCGCCCGGGCTGTGGGTGGGCGACGCCAAGATCTGCGCCTTCGGCGTGCACGTCCGACAGCGGGTGGCGATGCATGGCTTCGCGCTGAACGTGGCGCCCGACCTGGGCGCGTTCGATCTGATCGTGCCGTGCGGGATGCCGGGCGTGCGCACCACGTCGATGGCGATGCTGGGGATCGCGCCGCCGCCGCTGCCCGACCTGGCCGCGCGGGTCGCGGCGCGCCTGGGCGCGGAGCTCGGTCTGACGTTCGACGATCAGGACGATCAGGACGATCAGCCTGATTGCAATGTCGAAGCCGATCATTAGAATGGATCGGGCGTGAGCTCGGCTGATCTGTCGCGCGTTCTGGTCGTTCACAACCGCGACTACGAGGGCGCTGATGCCGATCCCGAGAACCGGGCCCGCGCCGATGTCCTCTCCACCGCCGAGGGCGTGCGGGCCGCGCTCGAGCGCCTCGGCCACCCGGTCGATCTGCTGGGCGTGGGCGGCGATCTCGACGGCGTGCTGCGCGAGATCGCCACCTTCGCGCCGGCGGTGGTCTTCAACCTCTGCGAGTCGATCGACGGCATCAGCAGCCTCGAGCCGTTGATGCCGCTCTTGCTGGAGCGGGCCGGCCTGGCCTATACCGGCTCACCGCCGCTGACGCTGGGCCTGGCGGTGCACAAGCACAAGGCCAAGGACGTCCTGCGCGGCGCCGGCGTGCCCACGCCGGAGGCGGCGCTGATGACGACGCCGGACGTGTCGCGGGTCGCCTTGCCGTTTCCCGTGATCGTGAAGCCGGCGCGCGAGGACGCGTCGGTGGGCATCACGCTGGACTCGGTGGTCCACGACCGGGCGGCGCTGGAACGCCAGGTGACCGTCATCCTGGCTCGCTACCGGCAGCCGGCGCTGGTCGAGCGCTACATCGAAGGGCGCGAGATCTACGTGTCGATGCTCGAGCGCCCCGAGGGGGGCGTCGAGATCCTCCCGCTTTACGAGATCGATTTCGCCGAGATGCCGGCCGGCGCGCCGCGCATCGTGTCGTTCGACGGCAAGTGGGTCGAGTCCTCGCCCGAGTTCCGGGGGACGAAGCCGGTCCCGTGCGCGCTCCCCCCGGACGTGATGGCGCGCCTGACGGCGGTGGCCGAGACGGCGTTCGCGGCGATGGAGCTGCGCGACTACGCGCGCCTGGATGTCCGGCTGGACGCCGCGGGCACGCCCTACATCATCGACGTGAACCCGAACTGCGACCTGTCCGACGGCGCCGGGTTCGCGCGGGCCGCGCGCGCCGCCGGGCTCGGTTATGATGCGGTGATCGGACGAATCGTCGAGCTCGCGCTTCAGAGGCGCCCTCATGCGGATACGATCCCGTTCACCACGCGCTCTCGCACGCACCGGCTCGGTGTGCTGGCCGAAGCCGGCGACGCGCCGTCTTCCCGGGCGGCCCGCGGCGCGCGCTCGGGCTGAGCGCTGGCGGCCGCTGGCGCTGGGCCTCCTGCTGGGGGCGCTCGGTTGCCGCCATCGCGCGCCGCCGGCGTCCCCGCCCAGGCCGCCGCCGCCGGTCCTGGGGGCCATCACCGTCGAGCTCGCCTCGCCGGACGAAGCCGCGCCGCCGCCGCTCGATCCCGAGGCGGTGCGCAGCGCGGTGCGCGATCGGTTGCTGGCCAGCGGGCTGGTGGCGGCGGGCGGCGCGGAGGCGGGTGCGCCGGCGCGCGCGGACGTCGAGGTCCGGATCATCGGGGAGACGGTCGAGGTCGGCGCCAACGGCGAGGCGCGCGCGCGCGTCGGCCTCGCGATCTCGTCCCATCCGGCCGACGCGCCGGGCGCCCTGTCGGCGGCGCTGGACGGGGCCGGGACCCAGCGTTACGCGACCCGCGCCCGGGGCGGCGCCGGCGGTTCGAACGGCGCGACCACCGAGACGGCCCTGGCCGCCCGGATTGCGGGAGAGTTGATCGACGGCTTCGCCGCCCGCCAGCGCTTGCATGAGGGCTCGCCGGCGGCCGTGCATGCGGCGCTGGCCGCGGACGGCGGCGAGCTGCGTGAGGAGGCGATCCGCGTGGCCGGCGAGCGGCAGCTGCGGGACGAGGCGCCGCGCCTGCTGGCGTTGCTCGACGATCCCGACGAGCGAACGCGCGACGCCGCGCTGGGCGCCCTCATCGCGCTCGGCGATCGCCGCGCCGTCCACGTGCTCACCCGCTCGCGGTCGCTGCGCGATCGGCGCGAGATGCGGAAGATCATCGAGGCGGTGTCGATCCTGGGCGGGCAGGAAGCCGACGACTACCTCAGCTTCGTGGCCGCCAGCCATGACGACGACGACATCCGGGCGGCGGCCGCGGCCGCGCGGGAACGGCTGCTGCGGCGGGCGGGAGCCGGGGGCAACCCCGGGCACTGACGGCGCTTTTGCCAACCGAAGCCGGTACCTTCAAAATCTCTAGCGATTATCGTATTATCTGGGTGTCGTGGCGGCCAACTTCGTTGACAACGTGTCAGCCGCGCCCCTCCCGGAGCTCCCTGGTCGGTACCGGATCGAGGCGCGCCTGGGAGCCGGCGCGCAGGCCGAGACGTTCACGGTCGTCGACCACCACGATGGCGCGCAGCGGGTCCTCAAACTGTTCCGCGCCTCCGGGCCGGCCAGCGCGCTGTCCGAGTTCCGCAACCTCGAGACGCTGATCCACCCCAGCATCGTCCGGGTCCGCGACCTCGGGCGGACCGCCGACGGGCGACCCTTCCTGGTCACGGACAAGATCTCCGGTCCGTCGCTGGATCGGCTGACCGCGCTGGCCGATGACGACGCCCGCCGGCGCGCTCTCGGGCGCGTGGCGGTGGACCTGACGACCGCGCTCGCGCTGCTGCACGCGCGCGGCATCGTGCACGGTGACGTCACGCCGGCGAACGTGCGGCTGGCCGAGGCGGGCGAGGGCGGCTCCCCCGGCGCCGTCTTGCTCGACTTCGGCCTGGCCGGCCCGCCCATCGCGGCCGGCGGCGGCGCGCGGGGCACGCTGGGATACGCGGCCCCTGAAGCGCTGGCCGGCGCGCGGACGGCCGCGACCGATCTGTTCGGTCTGGGCGCGACCCTCTACGAGACCTGGTGCGGCGCGCCGCCGTTCGGCCGCGGTCTGGCCGCCGCGCAGCGGACCCTGAGCGGACCGGCCCCGGCGCTGTCCACGGTCCGGCCGGGCCTGGGACCGGATTGGGACAGGCTGCTGGAGCGGCTGCTGGCCGCCGATCCGGCGGAGCGCCCGTCGAGCGCGCGCGTCGTCCTGCGGGAGCTGGCCGCGCTCATCGGGCCGGCCGGGGCCGCAGACACGACGTCGAGCGATCTGGAGATCCCCTACCCGGACGGCGACCCGCTGGCCGGGCTGTTCGTCGGGCGGCGGGCCGAGCGCGCCAGCTTGCGTCGCGCCTTCGATTCGCTGGCCGAGGGGCCACCCGCCGCCGCCGTGCTGGCCCTGGTGGGCCCCCCGGGTTCCGGGCGGCGCACGCTGTTCGAGGTCGTCGCGCGCGACGTGACGGTCGCCGCCCTCGCCCAGTCCGGGCCGGCCGTCGAGATCTGGCGCGGCGATCTGGAGGCCCTCGCGCGCTGGCTGGATCTGGGGACGACGGCCGGGGACGAGGATCCGCGGCGCGCGCTGGAGCACCGGCAGGCGCGGCTGGCGCAGGCTCTGGAGGCGCGGAGCGCGCGGCGCGCGCTGGTCGTCCATCTGGAGGACGGGCAGAGCGCCGAGGCCTTCGCGCGCTTCGTGGCCGGCGCGGCGCCGTCGGCCCGCCTTCTGCTGGTGGTGGCCGCGCGCGCGGCGATCGACGCGCCCTTCGCCGCCGCCCTCGAGCTGCCGGCGTTTGGTCCGGCGGAGGTGGCGGCGCTGGTGTCCGCCGGCCTGGACGGTCCCGCGCCGGCCGAAGCCCTGGCGGCGATCGCCAGCGGTTCGGCGGGCAACGCGGCCGTCGCTGCGGCGCTGGCGCGCCGGCTCATCGCCAGCCTGCGCGCCGGAACGGCCTTCGTCGCTTCGTCGAGACCGGGCGAGGACCTGGACCAGCTGCTGGCCCAGGGGTTCTCCGGGCTGTCGCCGGGGGCGCGCCGGCTG
>Ga0068855_100010287_pt1 | contig 11283 bp, 8 predicted proteins | sample KBSCornC52_FD_66592 | JGI IMG/M metagenome (GOLD analysis project Ga0068855, IMG submission 66592) | Corn rhizosphere microbial communities from Kellogg Biological Station, Michigan, USA - KBS Corn C5-2 | ecosystem: Host-associated > Plants > Roots > Rhizosphere > Soil ... | reverse complement strand
ATCAACACCAATTGGACCAGCTTTTTGCAAGCTGTTGAGGTGCCAGACTATGGTCGTGACACGGTATTTGCCGATATGGAGGCAGCTTACGAAGGCCTTTCTCGGGACACTCAGGCCTTTCTTGAGAATCTGACAGCTGTCCATTCCTGGGGGATACAGGAGCCTGACGCGGCGCCGGTTGAGCATCCAGTGATCTATACGGATCCACGGACGGGTCGGAAGGCGATATATGTCAATCGCGCCTACACGCGGTCAATAATTGGCATGCGGGAAGCGGAATCATCGGCGTTGCTCGAGTTTCTCTACTTGCAAACTCACACGCCCGAATACCAAGTTCGGGTTTCTTGGCGTCCTGGCACTATCGTCGCCTGGGACAACCAACGAACGCAGCATTATCTTGTGCAAGACAGGAAATTCCGGCGTGTCATGCATCGCGCCATGACGCTGAGACCGTTTTGAAGGCGTAGATCGAATCGGAATTGTATCGATGGCACCGCCGCGACCTGGTCGACCCGTGGCGCATCAGTAAGAGAAGAAGCCAGGGGGTCGAACCTGCGCATCTTGACGGTCATGGACACTTTCCGCCGGTTCTCGCCGGCGGTCGTGCCGCGGTTCAGCTTCCGGGCGCCTGACGTCGTCGAGGTGCTCGAGCAAGTGTGCAGTGAGGTGGGCTAGCTTAGGAGCGCGTTATGCTCATTGAACGATTTCGTCTCAATATCCATGATGCGTGTCTTGCGGCCATTCAGAGTCGATTGAGGACTGCGCGAATCGGTTATGCACCTGACGGTGGTGGTTGGGCTTTCGGTACCGACGCGACCTACTTGCGTGAATTCGTCGATTATTGGCGCGACACCTATGACTGGCGAGCAGAGGAACAGAAGCTCAACCGGTGGCCGCAATATCGTGCGAAGGTGGATGGCGTCGATATACATTTCTATCACATCGTGGGCGATGCCGCTCATAGTGTTCCGATTCTCTTGACCCACGGTTGGCCGGGATCGATCGTCGAATTCCAGGATGTGATACCGTTGCTGGCGGAGGCGGGGTTTACCTTGGTTGTCCCTTCGCTCCCCGGTTTCGGCTGGTCGGGGCGGCCAGTTCGGCCGATCGGTGCGCGGGAAGTAGCTCGTCTCTGGCGTGTGCTCATGCAGGATTGCCTCGGCTACAAGAGCTTTTTTGCGCAGGGTGGCGACTATGGCTCAATCATCTCAGCACGTCTTGGGATCGATCATGCCGATATAGTGAAGGCCATCCACCTGAACTTTTTTCAAGCACCGCCGGCCGGCGCCGGCAGCGATGCCGAGCTAGCCGATTATTGGTCCGCCGTTGGAAGATTCATGGAGTCTGAAGGCAGCTACATTCATCAGCAGAGGACGAAGCCGCAGACGCTTGGACTGGCCATGCACGACAATCCAGTCGGCTGGGCGTCCTGGGTAATCGAAAAATTCAGGGCCTGGGGGGATACGGGGGGTGAGATTGAACGCCGCTTCTCGAAGGACCAGCTTATCACCAATCTGATGACCTACCTGGCAAGCGATAACGTCATTTCTTCAATGTGGATGTATTACGCGGGCATTCGGGAAGAATCCTCGGCGGAACGCCCCGTTCCCATTCCGACGGCGATCGCGCGTTTCCCCGGAGAAATCTATCCATTTCCGAGCCGAGCGCTTGCCGAGCGGCAGTACAACATACTCCGATGGACCGAAATGCCGTCTGGCGGTCATTTCGCAGCAATGGAGGAGCCGACGCTGTTCGCCAAGGATGTCATCGAGTTTTTCGAAGGCCTCTAGCGGCGACTGCTTGGAGTCAAAACAACGTCCTCATTTGCTGATCCTTGCCCCGAAGCGGATGGTCGGAAAACCACCGAGGCTGTGTGAAACGCGCTGATCTGATAGTCTTCTGGTGACGATCCGGGGGCTGGGATGACGCGTTTCATTGAGCGGAGTGACCGCCGCCAGAGGCTTCTGTTGCCGATTGCGTGGACGATTATGATGCGGTAGCCGCGCGCCTTGCGAGCAACGCCCTCGAGGAGGCGCGTGCGCGTCGCGGCGTACCCCAAGGGCCGAGAACTATCATCTTGGGGAGACATGATCCAGGCGCCGTGAACTGGGCGACGGAGCCCCTCAGCATGGCGAGGAAGCAGAACCGGTTCCGGGAGTCCCGTCCGCATGGTTCTCGAGCCTTGGGTGGTCGAAGAGGCGCTCGCGCGGCTCGATCGCTAGCTGACGGTCGAGGAGCAGCGCGAGGTGCTTCATGCGACACGCACCCCGAGACGGGTGCGTTGGCCTGTCTGGTGGAAGGCCTTTCCTTAGGAAGGCCGATCTAGAGCGTCCAGCTTGTTTTTCGCAGCTCGTAATCACTGGCCTCAACCGAAGCCGTCCCGCTCAAAAACCGCGGCTTCAGAATCTCTCAGCCAAGATACGGTCGAATACTGACTGGTCTCGCGCGCAATGTACGGCGGCGACGTGTCGCAGCACGGGGCTATGCCGAAGCCGGCCCTTGACCGGCGTGAAAAAAGTCGACAAAAGCGGCAATAAGGGCGTTTTAGACGAAACTTATTGCCCGATCCTTTTTTAGACGATATTCCTACCTGCGGGATTGCGGGTGGACGGCTCGAATGCCTCGGGAGGTTTGATGTGAAGACGCAGACGCGGAGAAGACCGTAGCGAAGCGTCCGACCGGAGCGCGACGACCTAATGAGGTTCTCGCGTCAGTCCTCCGCCGGTATTCCGCCAAGCATCCATAAGTATACAATAAATACTACGCAGATGAACGCTCGAAAACGAGGAAACAAAAGGGAACTCTCAAGATGACGCACGTGAAAATGCCTGCCGCAGTCCTGTGTGCCATCGGAGCTTTTGCAACCCCTGCGTTCGCGCAGGACACCCCAGCCGCTGGTGCCGCGCCGGCCTTGACGCCGCCTCCGTCGAACGGTTCGGTGTTGAGCGGGGAGGCGGGCGATATCGTCGTCACCGCGCAGAAGCGCGCGCAGAACATCCAGAAGGTCGGTATCGCGATCACCGCCTTCTCCGGTGAGCAGCTCCGGGCGCTCAACGTGACGGATTCGCGCGACCTTGCCGCCTTCACCCCCGGCGTCCACCTCGGCGGCGCGGCGGCTGGCCAAAACAGCCAGTACACCATCCGCGGCGTCACGCAGAACGACTTCAACGACGTCGTCGAGGCGCCGAACGCAGTTTACCTCGACGAAGGCTATATCGCGATTGGCCAGGGCCAGAGCTTCGCACTGTTCGACATCGACCGCGTCGAGGTGCTGAAGGGCCCGCAGGGCACGCTGTTCGGCCGTAACGCGACCGGCGGCCTCGTCCACTATGTCACCAAGAAGCCGAGCCTGACCAAGGTCGAGGGCTTCGTCGACGTCAACGGCAGCCTGTTCGATTCACCGGGCTCGCCGATGGGCTATCGGCTCGAGGCGGCGGCGAGCGCGCCGCTCAGCTCCAATCTCGCTCAGCGCTTTTCGGTCTATTACAACAAGCAGCAGCCGTTGCTGCGCAACCTCTATCCCTTCGGCGCCGTCGGCGGCTCGCCTGGCCCAGGCGCCGGCGCCAATATAGACGACGACGATACGCTCGCCGGTCGTTCGACGACGTTGTGGAAGCCGAACGACAGATCAACGATCACGTTGCAGTTCAACTATGCGCGCAGCCGGCTGGCGACCGCGCCCTACCAGGAGAAGCCGACGATCGCGCATTTCGATCAGAATGGCGAACTGGTCAACGTCACCAACGTCGGTCCCAACGAGACGCGCGCCTCGATCAACGACCTCAACGGCACCGACCATGGTTCGGATCTCAACAATGACGGCATCTTCGGCGATTCATTCGGTCGTCCCGCCGGCGCCGATTTCTTCGGCTACAAGGATCCCGACGGCAAGGACTTCAAGACCTCGAGCGACTTCGCCTTCAAGCACCACGGCCACACCAAGACCTATGGTGCCGATCTGACCGGCGAGTTCGAGATCAGCGACGGCATCAACCTGACCTCGGTTACCGACTACAAGCATTTCAAGAAGCTGCTGTTCGTCGATGTCGACTCCGGTCCCGAAAACCAGGCTGCCAACTATCAGGGCGTGACCGCCTCGTCGCTCAGCCAGGAAGTCCGGCTGAACGGCAAGAGCGATCGCGTGAACTGGGTGGCGGGTCTCTATTACCTCCACATCAACAACCGCCCGATCAACGGCCTGAAGTTCCCCGTCGGCAGCGTGGTGCCCGGCGCTCCCTTCGACCTCGGCCTGAAGGCGCATCTCATTACCAACTCCTTCTCCGGGTTCGGCCAGGTCGACTGGAAGTTCGCCAGCGACTGGACGTTGATCGTCGGTGCCCGCGTGATCCGCGAGCAGAAGAAGTACGACTTCTTCCAGGGGATTTTTCTGACGACCAGCTCGCGCCAAGCGCAGACCGGCCCGCTGGTGGCGGTGATCGGCCCAGGCCCGCTCGGGCAGCCATATCACGACAAGCATGGTGAGACGCTGTGGGCCGGCAAGGTTCAGCTGGAATATTCGCCCAACCGCAATCTGCTCGTCTATCTCGGCGTCAACCGCGGTGTGAAGGCGGGCAGCTACAACGCCCAGGTTGCGGGCGGCCTGCCGGTGCCGGTCAGCGCGATCCGCTACAAGCCGGAGGTGCTGACCAGCGTCGAAGGCGGGTTCAAATGGACCTCGCCGGATCGCAAGACGCGGTTCAACACCTCGGTCTACTATTACGACTACAAGGATTATCAGGCGTTCCTGTTCACCGGCGTCGCTGGCATCGTGCTCAATGCCGATGCGCGGACCTACGGCATCGAATCCTCGCTGTTCACTTCGCCGGTCCAAGGCATGGATCTCGGCCTGTCGCTGTCCTACTTCGATTCCAAAGTGAAGAACGTCCCGCTGCGGGTGGGTGGGCCGATCAGACGCAACGTCGAGCCGACCTATGCGCCGCCGCTGCAGGTCGACGCGATCGCACGCTACGAATGGCCGATGTGGGGCGGCAAGATGTTCGTCGGCGGCGACGTCGGGTATACCGCGCGCTTCTATTACAATCTGCGCAACTTCTCGGCGGACAAGTACAACAGCTACTGGATGGTCAACGCCGGCCTCGGCTGGAGCAACGACAATTGGGGGATCAACTTCCGCGTCCGCAACCTGACCGATGCGCGGGCCGGCATCCAGGGTTTCGACCTCGCCAGTTTCTGCGGTTGTAACGAGACGTCGTACAAGCCGCCGCGGCATTTCGAACTCGGCGTTCGCTATAGCTTCTGATCGTGCCAGTCATGCTGACCTCTCGCACCCCAAAATTCTCCCGAGCAGTTTATCCTGGATGGTTGCGTGCTAGGCGACCGACGATCTTGGCGCCGGTTCGCCAGTCGCCCTCAGCCGGTTTGGAAGGAGCCAACAGCGCGGAGCAAGCGTCCGACGAGCGTTTAGGCCTGTCCGAGCGACTGGACGTAGACACGATAACGCGATCCGGACCTAGCAAGAAAGTGGTGATGGTGCGTTCCCCGATCAGCGATCGCGATCCTGCTTACGAGTGGAAGGCAGTGGTACTGCTGAGTTTTGGGTTCGGACTTGTCGGTCTGGACCGGTGGATTATCGCTCCCCTGGCTCCTGCGATCATTCGCGAACTAGGGGTCAGTCCGACCCTAATCAATGTTCTGATCTCCATTCTGGGTACAACCTGGGGTGTTGCCGCGGTCGCCATGGGCAGCCTCTCGGATCGGATCGGCCGGCGTAAGGTACTGCTGCCGTCCCTGCTAGTCTTCTCGCTCGCTTCCGGGTTCTCCGGTCTAGCCGGTGGCTTCACCAGCCTCCTTCTGATCCGCGCACTTATGGGATTGGCCGAAGGGGCGTTCTGCCCGGTCAGCTTCGCCGCGACCGCAGAAGCATCGAAGCCCTCACGCATCGGATTCAATCAAGGCCTGCAGCAGAGTATGTTCGCTTTGTTCGGGTTGGGGCTGGGCCCAATTCTTGCCACTTGGCTGCTCGGCTTCACGTCGTGGCGTGGCGTCTTCGCCATAGTTGCGCTGCCAGGCATCATTCTTACCGTCCTATTGGCAGGGCTGATCCGGGAGCCTGTGAAGGACAAGGAACGTATCGACACCGCGGTGTCGGTGGTATCGATATGCGAGGTCCTCAAGGTGCGAAACATCCGGCTGGCGATGGTCGGACTGCTCTGCGCAATGTGCGGCATTTTTGTACTTAGCGCGAATACGCCAATCTATCTCGCCGACTATCTCAAGCTGAGGCCGATCCAGGTCGGGCTAGTAACCTCGGCGCTGGGGTTTGGCGGGTTCGTCGGCCTGTGGGTACTCCCAGCGCTGTCGGATATTTTCGGGCGGCGGCCGACGGCTGTCGTGGGCTTCGTTGGCGGAGCTGCGTTCGTCTACTTCTTCTTGTCCCTCGGCGCAGAGCCGACACTCTTGTTCGCCGCGCTATTTGGAGCAACCGTTTTCAGCTTCGGAGTGCTTTCCCTGCTAACTGGGCCAGTGGCCGCAGAGTCCGCCCCCCACGGCATGCTCTCCACCGCTGCGGGTCTGATTATCGGTGTCGGTGAGATTTTCGGGGGCGGGGTGGCACTGCTGGTCGCCGGCTATGTCATCGGGACCTACGGGATCGAGTATATGCTCTATCTCGCGTTTGGCGGGCTGGCACTTGGTGCTGTCCTGATGTGCGGGCTGGTCGAAACGGCACCGCGCAAGCGTTAGAGAAGTTTGCAATGCGACGACGGCTGAAGATAGCTTGATTGAAAAGATTTGAACCATGATCTTGCCGTCGAAATATGCAGGAGTCGTGTGGAAATGAGTACTTCAATCGTAGGGCTAGGCCCGCGGCTGGACACCGATTACTCGATCTGGCCATTGGCATATTGTCAATGCGACATGCCTCAAGACTTTTTCGGCGGTTCAGGAAAATTCAGCAATGCCGGCATGATTCGCGTCCCCATGCTCTACACGCTGGTGGTGGGCGGCGAGGTAGGAGGTGAGGAGCACGTCGCGCTCGTGGACTGCGGTTTTCGTCGGGACCATTGGCTCACGCGCTACTCGTTTTCCGGGTGGGAAGAACCGCGGGACGTGCTGGCGCGGGCCGGCTTCCGGCCCGAAGACGTCGACGTGATACTGGTCACGCACATGCACTTCGACCACGTCGGCAATTTCGAAGCATTTCCGAACGCCAAGCTCTATATTCAGCTCGATGAATACCTTGGTTGGTCCGAGGCGGTTTGCGCCGCTCACCAGATGGAAACCGAAGAGGAAAAGGCATGGCTTTTTTCCTCCTTCGATCCGCAGGACTTAATTCGGGCTTCACAGGGGCTAGCGGATGGCCGTGTCCGCTTCGTCCGCGGCGACGAGGAAGTTCTACCGGGCATCACTGCCCGTCTGGCCAAGGACAGCCACACTTTTGGTAGTCAGTGGTTCGAGGTGCAAACTCGCAACGGCCCGTTCGCGGTGGTTGGCGATGTTGTCTACTGGTACTCGAACATCGAGAGCATGTGGCCACCGGGCTACCACCAGGGTAGCGCGATGAACCAGCTGCGCGTCTACCGCGAGATTCGCGGTGCATTGAAGGAAAAGATCGATCGGGTGGTGCCCGGGCATGATCCCAAGGTCTGGGATCGCCACAACTCGTGGCTCACAGCCGGAGGCAATCAGATGGCCGAGGTAAATCTCCGGCAGGGCGACACTACCAGGCGGCCCGACGTTACTGCCCAGAAGATCATTCACACATGATTGCGGTGAACGCGGGCGCATGCCGCGGAGCGCTCAAGGGGAGTGCGGAACAGCCTAGCGTTAGCGAACCGCTGCCCGCGGGCTTTTGAGTGCCAACATGTTGCATCGAAAGGGACTATGATGGTTTCGATCCCGGCCTCGGACGTCAACCCATTCGACTGGGACGTGCGGCAGAACCCGTATGCGTTCTACCATGAGCTGCAGGAAGCCGGCCCGGTTGTCCACCTGCGCTCGCTCGACCTATATGCGGTAAGCCGCTTCGCTGACGTGCGTCGAGTGCTAGCGGATCAGCGCGTCTTCTCCTCAGCCAAAGGGGTCGCGCAGAACGCAGCGATGAACGTCGCGATGGCTGGGTCGATCGTTGGTACCGATCCTCCAGAGCACACCCGGCTGCGTGAAATTCTCGGCCGTCCGCTGACGCCAGCGAAACTTCTTCCCATGCGCGAACGGCTCTCGCAGCTAAGCGTGACGCAAGTCGAGCGCATTGTAGCTGCTGGCGAGCCCGTCGAGACAGTTTCCAAAATCGCCTGCTTTCTGCCTCTGACGGTTGTTACCGAGCTTGTCGGGATGCCCGACGACGCTACGTCCAAGATGCTAACTTGGGCAGCTGCCGGGTTCAACGGGATGGCGCCCGAGATCATGCCTGGCACGGGGCCGGCGCTTGCCACAATGGGCGAGATGATGGGTTATGTCGCGGATCCGGGACTACCGGAAAGGCTGAGGCCCAACAGTTGGGCCGCTGAACTGCACGCCGCATCGGTGCGTGGTGAGATCGACAGCGATCAGTTTGCAAGCATGTTGCAGGGCTATTTGACGCCATCCCTGGACACCACAATATTCGCGATGTCGAGCTTGTTATGGCTGTTTTCGACCAACCCAGACCAGTGGGAGTTGCTGCGCTCTCGTCCTGGGCTGGTTTCGCGCGCGATCAATGAGGTGATCCGGATCGAGAGCCCGGTGCAGTTCTTCTCTCGCGTCGCAACCGAGGATACGGCGATCGACGGAGCTCCGGTAAAGGCTGGCTCGCGCGTGTTCGTAATGTATGCTGCGGCCAATCGTGATCCTCGGCGTTTCGAGGATGCGGACCGCTTTAGGATTGATCGCGACAACACCGATCATGTCGGCTTCGGGCACTCGGCCCATCGTTGCGTCGGTATGAACCTGGCACTGATGGAGCTGTCAGCTATGCTTACGGCGCTTGTTAGTAAGGTCAAGGCAATCGAGCTCGTCGAGGCCAAACGCGCCGACAACGCAATTTTGCGAGGGTTCGAAGAACTGGTTCTTCGGTTCGTCGACGGCCGATCGGCCAATGCCCCGAACGAGGTGCCCGAGCCTAATCGCGCTGCCAGCTAGCACTCCTATCCTCGCCTTCCCGGAACAGCCGAACGGAAACACTCGAAAGGACGTCCCGTTATGTTTCTAATCAGGAATCCCCAGTCGATCGCGAAGCCAGTGGGGGCGTACAGTCATTCCGTCGAAATTCCAGCGGGTGCGCGCTTGCTATCCATTGCTGGTCAAGCCGGTATCCGGCCTGACGGAACTCTCGCAGAAGGCTTCGAGGCTCAACACGAAGAAACGTGGAAAAACGTACTCGCGATTCTAGCGGACGCGAATATGGGCCCCGAGAATCTTGTGCACCTCAACGTGTATTCGACGGACCCGACAGGCATCCGGTTCCTAGCGCCGCATCGGAAGAAGTTTCTACCGGAAGGCTATCTCGCAACATCGACTTGGGTCGTTGTTTCGGCGCTCGCCCATCCCAACTGGCTGGTTGAAATGGAAGCTCTGGCTGCGAAGGTCGATTAGCTGTGGCGGCGTCGCCTGGCACGCGCCATGCCCCATTGCGCGATCTCATCGCGAGCACTTTTCCGAGTGCGCACGGGCAGGCACGCCCCAAGCGGGACCTGTTTGGCACTTTGGCTTAGCGAAAGCCGATACAAGGTGAAAGCAAGCATTTCACGCGCTGGTGCAGAGTTGGGTCTCAGATCAGGGAGGGCATCTTGAACACTATTTCCGCGCCGGATTTCACCGATGCTATAGTCCAATTGCGCATACTCTGCGGCCTTATGTTCATCCCCCACATCCTCGCGCAGTTCACCAGCCGCGATGCGGTCTTCGGCTTTTTCGAGGCAGCGGGGCTCAAACCCGCGTTCTTGTTCGTCCGCTTCGCGCTTGTGGTGCAGACGGTTGTCCTCATAGGACTGGTCTTCGGGATCTATGTTTTCTACGCCGCGTGGCTCGGCGGGATCTTCATGATCTGTGCGGGGCTAGCTGCCTTCAAAGTCTCCAAAGGGCGCTGGGTGTGGAATTTAGGCGGGTGTGAATTTCACATGTTCTGGGGTGTCTGCTGCATCATCGTCGCATTACATAGCCCCGCCTAGCCTTGCTCCCCGCCTATTCACTGCGCGGATAGCGGCCAAGGATCGGCTTGCAATGAACCTTCGTTGAGAAGGGATCCCGCCGAACGGGCCGTCTCTCCTGGGGCGCAAGACACCCTTCGATGTTTGTGAAGAAATATTTGGAGTTAAATGTGAAGACCCGCGCTGCTGTCGCCTTCGAAACCAAGAAGCCGCTGGAGATCGTCGAGGTCGATCTCGAGGGGCCGCGGTCGGCCGAGGTGCTAGTCGAGATCATGGCGACGGGCATCTGCCACACTGACGCCTATACGCTCGACGGCTTCGACAGCGAGGGGATCTTCCCCTCGATCCTGGGGCATGAAGGTGCCGGGATCGTGCGGGAGGTGGGCGCCGGCGTCACCTCTGTGAAGCCCGGCGATCACGTGATCCCGCTCTACACGCCCGAATGCCGCCAGTGCAAAAGCTGCCTTTCGGGCAAGACCAACCTGTGCACAGCCATCCGTGCGACGCAGGGTCAGGGGCTGATGCCGGACGGCACCAGCCGCTTCAGCTACAAGGGGCAGACGATCTTCCACTATATGGGCTGCTCGACCTTTTCGAACTTCACCGTGCTGCCCGAGATCGCAGTCGCGAAGATCCGTGAGGACGCGCCGTTCGACAAGAGCTGCTATGTCGGCTGTGGCGTCACGACCGGGGTCGGTGCCGTGGTCAACACCGCGAAGGTAACTCCAGGCAGTAACGTGGTCGTCTTCGGCCTCGGCGGCATCGGCCTCAACGTGCTCCAGGGCGCCCGGATGGTCGGCGCTGACAAGATCATCGGCGTCGACATCAACCCGGCTCGCGAGGAGTGGGGCAAGCGTTTCGGTATGACCGCCTTCTACAACCCGGCTGGTAAGTCGACTGCCGAAGTGGTCGCCGATCTCGTCGCGATGACCGAGGGCGGCGCAGACTATACTTTCGACTGCACCGGTAACACCGAGGTGATGCGTCAGGCGCTCGAAGCCTGCCATCGCGGCTGGGGCGTCTCAACTGTCATCGGCGTGGCCGAGGCGGGCAAGGAGATCTCGACCCGGCCGTTCCAGCTCGTCACCGGACGGGTATGGAAGGGCTCAGCCTTCGGCGGCGCCAAGGGGCGGACGGACGTGCCCAAGATCGTCGATTGGTACATGAACGGCAAGATCGCGATCGACCCGATGATCAC
>Ga0068855_100010286_pt1 | contig 11284 bp, 27 predicted proteins | sample KBSCornC52_FD_66592 | JGI IMG/M metagenome (GOLD analysis project Ga0068855, IMG submission 66592) | Corn rhizosphere microbial communities from Kellogg Biological Station, Michigan, USA - KBS Corn C5-2 | ecosystem: Host-associated > Plants > Roots > Rhizosphere > Soil ... | reverse complement strand
GTTAGACCACTCACGCACGGTCTTATCGGTCTTGGAATAGTACATGTAAAAGGGTGATTCAACACCGCGTTGAACGGCGATACAGAATTTATACCCTTGAGGCTTCTGTTTGCCCTGTTGCTGAAGAGGCATATCCTGACCATCACGCTCCTCGGTCTGTTTAGCGGCGAGGATAGCCTCTAACGCCGGAATATCCCACTTGTTATAACCATCGCCCTCACCGTCACTACTCTTCTCTTCCTTGGCCTGCTCAATCATGTTCTCGAGCTGTAGTTTTGAATAAAATACATCCCAAAACATGACGTCCGAGTCGTAGTCACTAACCTTACCCGGCTCAAGCGTCACGTCTTGGGGTTGAGCCACGATAAAGTCAGCATGCCTTCGGCCATCTTTTTCGACAAAGAGCGTGATAATTGGCACTGATCCATAGATTGCGGCCTTACGCACTGCATCCTTCCATTTACGCGTGAAGGGTGCCTGAGTATTGGCAAAGGGGATGATGTGCTTACGCCACACAATGCTGGCCAAGTCTCCCACCCATGCCTGATCACTATCGGAGGTGACCGTACCACTGAGTTTGCTCGAGACGATACGCTTAGGAAGCTTGAACAGTGCGGCCGCCAGTGATCCATCGTTGACTTCGGGCAGGTTCTCGTCCATACCCTCCATGAGATCATTGTCGGCGAGGCGCTCGAAAGCGGGGTAGTTCTCTCTCCAAACGTGACCCTCGGTCTTTGAATCGGTGTATAGCTGTTTGAGATCGTCTTTACCGATAAAAGCCACGTGAAGTCCTTGGGTATATTAGTGCTACTGTAACATCTCTATAATGCTTTCGCTATCGTCCTCGCCATCGGGCGGGAAGTTCTCGGGGTCTTTTACGACAATGTCCATGATGTTTAGCGGGGTCTGGTATAGCCGGTCCTTGGACTTATAGGCTGGCATCATCTCGGGGTTTGGATCCTGATCCATGTACTGTTCAGCCGTCATAATGAGCACGTTCGGCAATGGCGACATGATGATACCCTGGGTGTCTTTGACGGCGTTGAAGATAGCTTGCTTGAGCTCTTCGCCACGTTCACGTAGGTCTGATACGTCGAGTTCGTTACGACCACTAAATGATGCGTAGTTAGTTTTAGACATGGAGTTTTAACCTTTCTTGCGTGTTATTACGATGCGTTCGCTTAATTGGTGGATGCTCTGTTTGATACATCTGCCATACTCCGGCACAAGCCATCACAGCATCGTCATGCGTGTTGGGCGCCGCTTCGGGCTTACCACTCTTGTTAACGATAAATGTCTGATGGTGATCTAGTGTTTCCTTATCGTATATCACCACTTGCTTGGCGTTAAAAGCCGTCAGCCAATCGCCAAGCATTCCCGGACGAGTCGATGCGTTTGTATCCCATCCCAGCCGATCCGTTCGTTCCTCACCATCTAACGTACCACTAGATTTTGCGACATAGAGATTATAATCTCCAGACAGGTTAGAGGTCATTAAGTCATGCATAGCACTAATACCGCCGTTTTGTCGCTCAAGTGCGACCATCGGGGGGACCCCGGTGAGCTTCTTAATCCACCGTAATGCTTGAACTAAATGAGGTGTCATCTCGGCCGCTACGCCATGCATAGACAACACTAAGGGGATATCAAGATTACGAGTGGAGAGGAATTGTACAAAGTTCTTGTCATCACCACCTTGAGCTGTATCACCAAACACGACGAAGAACTCACCTTGTTGTATCTTGCGGTAAAGCCTGAAGCTCATGCCGGCACCTCCAGGGCTGATAAATACACCGCTTCACTCAATGGCTTCCTAATATGGGTATTGTGGTATATCAGAGCGTCAGCATCAAAGAAGGGCCTGCCGCCGTATAAGAATGCCTCGTAATCGTATGTCGGATACTCACGTAGTTCTTCCTTATCCTCAAGCCCCTTGGTCTGCATGTAATGCCAATAGCATTGATCCGCTGTTGCAAGTCCCGCTTGATACAACTGCTGGTAATAGGTTGGTACTTGCCAGTCTTTAGGGGCTTTCTGGTGATATTGTTTAAACGTATACCAGGCCATGAAACGACTCTTAAACAGAGATAAGCCATCTTTACCTGATTGATACTCCTCGGCAAAGTAATCCCCGGCTAGATTGCCAGTAGACTCGCGGAATATCTTCCCGTAGTTTTGAGGCACCTGCTTCTCGGCTCCCACCACAAGCTTCTTAGCGTTCATAATCTCGGTGTTGGGGTAGAAGGCAATCTCTGACCAGTGAATATTCTGTTTCGTACCACCACGGCCTGACACCTTAGCGCTAGCCGTCTGAGCATGATACTGGGCGCCACGCTTACGGCCAATCAGCTCTCCCCCGTTGTCCACTTTGAGGAAGGCCTTACGTAGCTTCAGCACGTCACTCGGGTTATCCTCCATGTCACGGATTGTCCCACCCTGGGACTTGATCAGCCACGAGTCGAGGAATAGGTTAAACCGGGCAATATGGGCATCAGTCTCAGAGTCTTTGTGTGAGTAGATGTCGGAGTCAATAATGGGGATTTCACCTAGCTCCGACATGATGAAGTCAGCGGTAAATAGTCCCTCTATCACACTAGATATGCCGAACTGGCGGCCCTTTAGAATGTTCTCGCGTATACCCTGCATCTCGGGGTAGTCAGTCTCTAGCGTCTTATAATAATCATCCTGAACATCATTGAACTTAAACGGTACGAGCTCGCCATACTTATTTTTAATGGCAAAACAATCTTCAATGAATGGCTTGTAATCAAGAACAATCACTCTTTGCCTTTAACATAATTTTGGGTACCAAAGTTAAAGTTGACAACTGAACCCTTGCCCTCATCATTGTTGGCGGTAGCACCCATAAGGGTGAGTGCCTTCCATGAAGCGTTAAGACGTACCGAGTGATCCGGTAGTGCCTTCATTTCGCCCTTGATCTCTTGCAGCTTCATAGCCTTCATTCCATCGGCTATGGGTTTTGTGATCAAGTCAATCGTCAAGCCATGCTCCTCAAGAGCCTTTTGCACCGCTTCTTTTATTGAAGGTTTTTGTAAGTTCTCTGTGGCTATCGCATGTGCCGTTGCCAAATTGTTAGCATCATAAGCTGCCATAGCCGCATGACTACCATTGCCATCAGTCTTGATGTACTCGTCAACAAACTTCGTTTGCTTAATAGTAAGTGGACGCTTCTTCTTTAACTTAGGGTCTGCAATAGGCATAAGTTATCCCCTATGCAATCTGAGTTCTATCATTCCACTATCTTTGTAGTTTGTCTAGAGATAACCACTCCACTTAGCAGAGCGCGGCCCTTGTCAGTTATTTCATAGTCTCCCCGACAACCACAAGAACAACCCGTAATTAACCCTTGCTTATCCAAGCTACGCATCTTTGATAATCGCAACTTTTTAGGTATATCCGGCATGAAGGCATTGTCCATAGCCGAGGGGCCACCCTCCTCAAACCACATACACCAGTGGCCCCTAGCGCACGCTTCAGGAAAATGAGCCCACAATCCACAGTAACTATACTCGTGCGGCGAATTAAACTCGTTCAAGTGGGCAAGTATTGGCATAGTGGGAACATCGATTGTCTTCATTCACTCACCCCCTCCTTACCCTTAATAGCCTTGTAAACCTGCTTCACGTCAATCACTTCCTTAACGAACTGGAAGTTTCCGTTATCTGCTAGTATCACATATTCCTTAAGCTGTTGAAACTTACGGTTAGCACTGGGGTCTCGTGGGTCGGGTAGTCCATTCATGCGCGTAATACCAGCTACCTCCATATCGTAGAGTTTGCCGTCTATGCTTAGTTTAATAATACTCTCACGGGGTAAACCGTCGAGGACTGCTTTGAGGAGACCGACTGAAGTGTTCATATATTATCCTCCAAATACTTAATCGGATCATCAGCTATGACCATTTGCTGAAGATGGTATTGCCAAGCTGGGAATTTCTCTTTATACCGCTCAATATGCTCGTGACCATCATCGTCAACTTCACTAGTTTCAATCTCGCGTTCTTCTTCATAATTCCACAACGCCTTAGCGTCTGGTGACTGAACCCAATAATCAATATCTTCCCCCCACCCATTAATCTTAGCTTTCTCTATAGCCTTAGTAAGAATAGCTTTGGGAGTCATCGGGTCAGCCATGCCAGGAACCATCCAAGCAATGTTGGACGATAAGTGCTTCTAGTAATCTTGATCGTCGCAACTGGCTGATCATAGACGTCATAGATTTTACGCCAGTCATTCATAGTCTCAGCCTCTTTACATTCTCTTCTAGTTCGCCAATGGTGTCGTTGCCCTCTGGTTTCATATTAGCAGTCTTTTCGGCGACGCTTGGTTCGTCAACAGTCTCAAGTAAACTACTACCAATAGGCCGATCCAGCAACTCTCTGGAGTTAGGGTCATAAACCATCTTAATGGGTGGCAGCACCATAGCATCCACCTGATCAGCAATAACGCTCCGGTGATTGCGTTTAGCCTCGCGTTCAATCACGGCGTAGGCTTCATCTGATACTCGTATTTGTTTACTCATGAGTACCACCAGCCTCAGTTATCATCCTCAATAAACTATCAAACGCATTGGCCTTGGCTGTCACATCCTCGTCCATAAAAGAGACAGCCTTACCGTATGTAGAGCGCGGGTAGCGATCAGCAACACGAACAACAACCAAAGTACCATTTATCTCCGATAGGTCTTTGTGCTTATTAACGCGAATGTAAAACCTTAGCTCTTGCATAGTCACACTCTACACCATTCAGTAACACAACACAACCTGTGTATAACTATATTGTAACAAATCGTTGACGCGCTGTGACAGTGGGTGTATAGTCCTAGATATTAACAAGGCACAATCATGGAAATACTTATGGCCCTCTCGGCAGGGGCCCAGATGATCATTATCATTCTAGTAGTCGTAGGTCTCATCGCCTACATAAGCTCCCAGCACTAATAATCCCCTTACCTGTTATTAAATAAAGGATATGAACATGCCTAACATCAAGTGCCCTGAATGTGGCCATACATGGTATATACACGTCGGGAAAAATGGACAGTGCATAGCCGCGTATGGATCGTGTGGCTGCAAGGCTAAGCGGCGTAGTGTTGACGGTATAACTTCCTAGCTGACCCTCAAAAACCGGGTGCAACGCGAGAGCAATGCGGTGAACCACCACCATGAGAGTCAGCTAAGAGGTTATCCACATCTTAAACAGCGCTTCTTGAAGTTTGCTACGTGCTTGTGCCTAGCCAACATGTACGCCCAAAAGTTTAAGCACCACAGCCAACACATAAATGCCGGCGGCGAACAGACGGATCAGTGATCCCACTTCCCCACTAAATTTCTTCTCAATTAAATATCCGATAAGATATGCGGCCAGACAAATACTCAAGATATTCGATACTAAAATCATCTAATTTCTCCCGATTAAATTACTAAACTTGAACGGTTGTTTCTCTGGCTCCTCATGATAGCCATTCTTAACTAGTAGTCCTTCTAAAAGTCCTGAGATATAGGCAATATCAATCTGGTCAAAGGTATCCTTCTCTTTAGCCTGTACGCGAATGTACTCGTAAAGCTTTTTAGCTAGGACGTAATTCTCATCGTTCATAGTGCTTATACTCTATCAGTTATTGTCTTTTATCCCCAGCCCCTCACGGATACGCCGGATTTGCGCGTTACCCCCTTCAATCTCGCGCACAAGTCCAAAGTCGTAGCCTCCGCCAATTGGTTGTGGCAGGACATCAGGTATCTTGCGTTCTTCCCCTACTGCCTTGGCTAAGGCTCGGCGGATAGCGAGTTTAGCAATTGGTAAGCCAAAATGGCCACTAAACGCATCTTCTCCCAATTCCCCCTCGTTTATGCGACCGTAGCTTAAAAGTATTTGCTCTAATTCTTTATCAAAACTCATTCTCCCCCTCCGTTTCGGGCTTGGCGGGTGGAAAGCATGACGGAGGTTTGTCCGTAAAATAACTATCGCTATTTTCCAGGAGGAATCCGCAACGTTTACAGTAGGTCCGTTTGAAGAACCAGCCTTTCGTAACGAATTTATGCGGGTACATGCTCACTTCCCCACCTCCCCATCCAGCAGGGCGCGATATGGCCGGAGCGCAGCGTCCAAATCTGTTTCGGGCATCCATCGAACGCTACGGTTAACATCACCATAGGTGCCATGCTGCCGCAGTCCTTCCGCGAAATCCACCACCAAGCGGGCAGCGGCGCGGGAGATAGCAATATAATCATCATTGTTAAGCGGCTGGCTAAGTTTTCCAGCAAGCGCCTGTTTCATTGGGTCGGTTGGCTTCATTTCAATATCCCTTGTTTATAGAGCTCGATGGCGAGCTTGGCTGCCGCGTCCTCGGGGGTACCTTCGGAGTATCGATAAGGAGAACCGACTGTAGCAAAAAACTGGTTGCCCCAAGTATTGAGGCCGATAATCGCTCCCTTTGGTAACTTACGCAGAAGATATCCGAGGTCGTAGGCGGGTCCAGCTTTGCCAGACATATCATGTCTCACTAGCTCCCATTCGGCTAAGTCGGGGGTGTGAATCCTCGTAAAACCAATACTTTTCGGTATCCACCCGCTTAGCTCATACAACTCTGCACACAATTCTCTCGATGCTACATTCACTTCTCCTCACCTCTGGTTGCTGTGGGTGGGGTAAGAGCGGCAGTTACGGCGGCAATATCCGCGTCAGTTAACTTGCGATCAGGAGCACGCACTACCATGTCAAGGCTTACATATCGAGCCTCATAGGGCAGCTTCTTCTCGTCCTGCTTGTCCATCAGCCACGCGAGTCGTTTCCTAAAAGTTTCTTCTCCCCGCCTCTCCGCTTCTACGGTGGCTTGGGCGATATAAGCAGTAAGTGCTAGAGCTACTTTGTACCGGCTTCGTTCATCGTCGATAATCTTGAGCACTGCGTCTGTTACAGGAGTATGCTCCTCGCTCCCACCCGTAGTGCTGGTTGTATGCTTGGTCATTGCGGGTGTGCCTCCGAGAAAGCTTTGATTTCGCGTACCTCATCATTGGTAAAACATTGAACCGTGTACTCGCTAGGGTCAAACGGCTCATCTGAGATATCGTTAAACGCTTTGATAGCCTTGGCCTCACTGTCGTGAAAGCCGGCCAGTATCTCGCTTTCGCCCTTGTATGTTATCGCGTATTTCATTGGTTGGTGTCCTTCCACTTAGTTGCTATCAGATGCTCAACAAATTGTTCGATGTCGAGCGTGTAGAACGTGAGAGCTACGAATCCAAGACATAATCGGGCGCTGTAGTCAGCAACTGCAAAATGTGGTTTGGCCCATTTGCCTACAGCCAGGGTAAGCGATACGCCTTTCATCGAGTGTAGTTTCATCATTCCCCCTTTCCGGCGTCTGGGTTCGCCCATTGCCGCTTATCTTCTGGTACAAGCCAGATTCCGCATCTTACGCAGTTGTATTTATTCCCCCATGCCTCGAAATGCCCCATGCGCCTGCAAAGATACCGTGCGTAGAAACCGGGGAATATCGGCTTAAAAGCTTGCTTCCTAGTCATTGTCTTTGTCTCCGGCGTCTATGGTGGGGAGAGCGGCAAGAGTATTCGCCACAACCTCATCCATATCGGCGTTAACAGCTTCTCGTATTCCATATGGATCACGTTGGTCTAGTGGATATCGTGCCTTCAGCGCTTCTCCTGTCCGCCGTATCGCTTCCCTCACCGCCTCATCCTTCATTGAAGCCAGAAACGGCGCAATCACTCGCTCCATCTCCCGTATTATGCCGACACGGATAATCACGTTGCGGTCTTTGCCTGGTGCTCCGGGATTATCGAGTACAGCTCCACCACGCGCAACCATTTCTATTAGGTCGCGTATTAGCGGGTCTAAGGCCGGACTGTCGGTTTGTATTTCCGGCTGCTTACTTATGGGGTCGGTGGCGCTAGGCTGCTCGACATTCGCCGGGTCGCAGTCGTCACCTTTGAAATGGGTAACACCTTTGTCGATGTGCTTGCCCCATTCTTCTGGTTCTGGTTGTAGTGGGTGCAATGCTTGAGAACGGCCGCAGAGATCGCATTTATTGCCAGAGCCTGCCTGAAACGGATGCGAGATAGTGTTGGTGTCTGGCTCCTGGTGGGGAGTGGGGGCATTATGGCCGGCTGGTTGTTTGCCGCTGCAACAGAAAAGCAGTGTGCACGGCTCTCCCGCCTGGGGAGTGGGGATACCGAAGTCGCCAATTAAGCCAGCGGGCACTTTGCCTGTACCGCCGCAAGTGGGGCAATCCTTGTACCACATCTCTGGCGCGGCATCTGGGTAATCGTGGCCGTCATTCTTGAGCACACGACCTTGGCCGTCACACGTCGGACACGGTATTGTCTCTTCCCCTTGTGCTGGGGTGGTGGGATTATTTGGCATCGGGAGCCTCTGCACTTCGAGCCTTATTACGTTCGAGCATGCCTCTCACCCGCTTGTGCAAAGACCTGTAGTAGAACCACCTGCGGACACCGAACCATTCGTGCACAGCCCATTGCCACAAATACCAACGAATCATTCGGTCCCATGTTTTACGGTCGTAGTGGGCCAACCAGTGATTGGGATAGCCCAGCCAAATTTCAAATGCATCATTATTGAAGGCTATGACGTATTGATCGTCATCCGTTGCTCCTGGAGACATCGGTATCCATAAACTTTCCTGATCTAGGGGCACTTTTCCTTGTCCATACATACCGCGCCATTGACCCCAAACGTGGTTATATAAATAGTTTGAAATCTTGCTCATCTACTTCGTTTCCTCATTAACATTATCTGGTAAAGCATCGGCAGCTTTTGCAAGTTTGGGCCGACGCTTCGTTGTCGACATTACCTCCACTAAATCAGGGAAATATCGAATGTTATCGCCCTCTCCCTCAGTTTGGCAATTATCGTAATCGAGCTTGTATTGCACACCGTTAAAGATGCATCCGCCGTAGTGACGAGCTACTGATAGCTGACTGTTTGCCCAAGTGTGGTATGGTATACGCTTTGGCTCTCTCATACCCCCGTCTCCTTTGATTCGGCTAGAGTGGCAGTCTCGCGGGCAATAAAGCGGTAAATGGTGTCCGCTAGCTCCTTCACGCCCTCAGCGTGTCCAACGGCTCGCCAGTATTCATCGCCGGTCTTGCCGCCTGTTCCGGCTATCATTGATTCGTCTGGGATGTATAAGCTTAGTTTGTTGAGTAGGTTTCGCTCTCTGGTGGTTAATAGGGCCTGGATTAAGGATGCGGCGCTGAGAGTGGTGTTCATCTGAATAATCACAGCAATACGTTCTAATTCCGTTAGCTCTTCGTTGCTTCCTGGCTGAGAGGGAGAGCCTTTTACGGCAGAGCAGCTAGCACAATGAGTCAGATGCTCATAGTTGACGTTCTTGCAGAGGCTGCATGTCCAGGTCTTAGGGGCATCGCTAGCTTCTGCACTCCGAGGCTGAGAGTCGGCGAAATCTCCTCCAATGCTCATGTCTGGTAATTCTGGGTCAAGCATTGGTTTCTCCCAGCTCTGCCAGGATTTGATGGCGAAGGGCATTCTTAGCCAGTGTCTCCGGGTCATCAATCTTGTGTACCTTGCCGCCTTCCCAGATTTTCTGCCAACTAGCGTCCTCCTCCTGCATAGCTGGTAAGCCTTTGATGACGGCTAGGATGGTGCGCTTGGATTCGACAACATCATCCGGATGGGCGTCATATACTGCATCAGAGTTAGTGGTTTCTCTTGGCATACCGAATAACGCCAGGGACCAAATATCGCGTAATGCTTCATCTAGTTGCTCGTGTGGTGTCTGCTTGGGGGTCATAGGTCTTCATACTCCACTCCGCCGATCCGCCGCGTTGCTTTACCGTCAGTCTTGATTTGAACATTTTCTGAAGTAACAATTTTAAATGCGAGCTTAAGCCTATTAAGAAGACTGAAATTGTCATGCTCGAAGTACCATATTTGTTTCCCCTCGTGCTCGAAATCTAGTTTAAATTTTCTACCCATTATTTGCTTATTCTCCCTTTGTTAGTTGATGGGGTGGCATCGAGGGTTTCTTCGTTGTTAGTGCCGGTAATGTGGTCGATTCTCACTCTTGCTCATACCTGGTTCCCCTCCACCACCAACCAGATGATGCCCACTGCAATCATGATAAAAATGGCAACAGTGTAGAAAAGCACCAGACCATGATATATTTTGCTAATCACGACTTCCCCTCTCATCAATGTGGTCGATCGTTATATCTCTTAATTCGGGATGGGCTTTCTCGAGCGCTTTTCTTGTAAGGTAAGAACGATCCCGCTCCATAGGGACGGCGATCTTAGCCAAGGCATTATTCCACCCCCTGGGAACGCGCACTGTCAACCGTTCAGTCTTATCTATCTTACCTTTCATGCCTCGTCTCCTGGCGCAATACTTAGATACTGCTCTTTGCTTATCCCAAAGGCAGATGCCTGGGCGAGGTCAGCATCGTGTTGACGACCAATCTCCGGCGGTACCCACTCCAAGAACGGCCGGCCAGTACTTGGACAGAACATAGTCATGGCAAACTCGGTCTCGCCAGTGTCCATAAAATTAGGTACCTCATACAACTTTGTTGGCTCTTTGGCGCGGGTGGGCTTAACACCAGCGCTGACGAGCTTCGCATTGGCTTGCTCCAGAAACTTTTGCGGGTTGGCCATTACAAGGGCCACTGACCGCTGATCGGCATTAGGGATGTTTTGGAGGATATCATCGATAGTTATCTCTTGGTTAACGACTTTCCAATAAAGATCCTTTTCGAAACGAACCCCGTGAAGGAAAAATAGCTCGTAACCCTCCCAAGCAATTGCGGGACCGTGGTCATAGTGAAGCCGACCATCAAAGCGATGTATTTCTTTAGGACGCTCGCAAACCATAACAAAATCTTTGTGTGGCCAAATCCAGCATGCACTCTCGCATAGCGCGCTATAAATTCGTGCTCTTTCCGCCATATCTTCGCTCAATTTCAATTCGCATACGTCAGTTAAAAACGAGACGTAACTCGGTGAACCCCACCAACCACCTACCCAAAATTGCCCCCCAAGACGGCGATACCAATTGTTCCTTACGTAGTCAACCGCACCGTCAACCGCACCGCCAACCGCACCGCCAACCGCATCGTCAACCGCATCGTCAACCGCACCGTCAACCGCACCGCCAACCGCATCGCCAACCGCATCGCGAACCGCACCGCCAACCGCACCGCGAACCGCACCGCGAACCGCACCGCCAACCGCACCGCCAACCGCATCGCCAACCGCATCGCGAACCGCACCGCCA
>Ga0068855_100010284_pt1 | contig 11284 bp, 10 predicted proteins | sample KBSCornC52_FD_66592 | JGI IMG/M metagenome (GOLD analysis project Ga0068855, IMG submission 66592) | Corn rhizosphere microbial communities from Kellogg Biological Station, Michigan, USA - KBS Corn C5-2 | ecosystem: Host-associated > Plants > Roots > Rhizosphere > Soil ... | reverse complement strand
CCCCGACCAACGGCTCAATACGCGGCAGGCGGGTGGCTGCGGCGGACGGATCACTGCTCGACGGAACGGCGAACACCGCCGGCATCGCAATCAGCACATCGTCAACGGTTGCGAATCACAGTTCCTCGGTTGCGTTTGCGGGCAGCGCATTCGTGGTCACGTGGGGCATCGGCAGAAACAATTCCACGTTTTCTCCCGCCGGGATCTTTGCGGCCCGCGTTTCGAAAGCCGGCGAGCGAATCGATGGCGTCCCAGGTGACCTAGGTGTGACCGTCGGCTTCTCCACCTTTTCGTCCGTATCTCTCCATCCGATCATCGCGACGAAGGGCCAGAGCCAAAGCGCGCTGATCAGCTGGCTCAGCGTTCCCGATTCCGGAAGCTTGAACGACATCCTGGCGTCGCCGGTAATCAGTCCCTGATGCATCGCCTCACCGCGCTGCAGCTGGCATTAAGAGCGATGGGCCGAGGAGTAGAGCGTCAGTCGCAAAAAGCCGAGTAAGACGGCGCTGCAGGCATTAATTCGCGCGGTGGATCTAGCACTGCGCTGCGGCGTTCATTGACGTTTTCTGAAGGAAAAATCACCCCGCTCGCGTGACGTAAGGCGCGCGGCGCGCTGTTATCCACAGCCGGCGTGAACTCTCCCCTGCGTACCCCGGATCACTGCCAGTAGTGTAGTTGGCAAGAAAGGGGGGTAGATATATGAAACGCTTTGTTCGCAATGCAGTCCGCAGCGCGGTCGCGGCGGCCTTCGTGGCCGCGGCGGCGACAAGCAACGTCGCGTTCGCCGTGGTCGAGGGCGAGGCGTCGCCGGGCGGGAATGATTCGCTTGGTACCGCCCAGCCGCTGACCTTCTCCAACGGGACCGCGGAGGTGACGGGCGCCATCGGTTCCACGACGTACTCGGTGGCGGCGGTGCCGGATGTCGACTTCTATTCGTTCGCGGCGACCGCGGGCGACATGCTGACCATCGACATCAACGGCGGCATCAAGGACGGCGGGCCGCTGAACCCGATCCGCAGCGTGGACACGGTTATCGCCCTGTTCATGGCGGACGGTACGATGCTGTACCTCAACGACGACGCCGACGACACCGACGTAGGCTCCATTGCGACGAACGACTCGCGCATCGTCAACGCGGTCCTGCCGGCGACCGGCACCTACTTCGTTGGAGTGGTCGGCACCGGGATGCAGAGCATGCACCTGTTCGCGGATGGCGGAGTGGTGACCGGCTCGACGAACGCCGACCCGAACACCGGTAACGGCAGCTACACGCTGACCATCGCCGGAGTGACGACGCCGCCGGCCGATACGCCGCCACCGGTCGACACGCCGCCGACAGATACGCCGCCGGAGCCGCCGGTGGTGACGACGCCGCCGCCGACATCGGGTGGAGCGCAGCAGGTCAACATCGACATCCGGCCGCGCCACCCGGGCGTGACGAGGATCTGGGCGAACACCGACGGCAAGATCGTGGTCGCGCTGCTCTCGTCGAGCTCGTTCAACGCGCTCAAGGTTGATCGCACCTCGATCACCTTCGGTGCCGACGGCAACGAAGCGAGCCTGATCCGTTGCCACAGCGAGGGCATCTACGTGAACCGCGACCGCCGCAAGGACCTGGTCTGCCTCTTCGACCTGAAGAAGGCCGGCTTCGAGGTCGGCGACCTCGAGGGTGTAGTCAAGGGCACGGTGGACGGCAAGCGCTTCGAAGGCCACGCGCCGCTGAAGGTGGTGCAGCACGGCAAGAAGCGCAGGCACCAGCACGACTATGACCGCTGGGAGCGCCACGCCGATCGGCGGTAACGCAAGCGAGGGACGGCGCTAGTCGCCGCTCCTGGGCAGGAAACGTCGGGGGTCCTGGTCGCAAGACCACGGACCCCCGGTCATTTTTGGCAGAACGAAGGGATTGCGCGGCACATCGACTGCATCACCGCGGGCGCAGCGCGCAAGGGCTATCCTGACAGAATCTTGCGCTCCGCACGCGGAGAGTCCGCAGATGCTGGATTGGCTGAAGAAGGACGACGACGGTCATCTCGACGCGTCGATGCGCACTCCGGCGTCGGCGGCGAAGCTGCTCGCCGGGATGCGCGGAGCCGATCCGGCCGCGGCGCTGGAAGAGCTCGCCGGTTGGCTCGAGAAAGGCCTGCCGAGCCACGACGCGAAGCTCCGCAGCCAGGTCCTGTCGCAGATCCATGAATCGGGCAGCGCGCATTCCGGCGCGCTTCTCGCCCGGTTTCTCGGCAAGCCAGCAAACGCCGGCAAGGCGGATCCATCGAGCTGGGAAGCGCTCAGCCGTTATCTCATGGTGCTGGCGCACGCACTCTACTCGTCGGCCAGGACGCCGCTGAAGGACCCCGACAGCAGCCAATCGCTCCGGCTCGTCGGCGCGGCGGACGCGGCGAGGTGCATTCACACCTGCCGAACGCTGGCAAAGGCCTGCCTCATGCGCTATCTCAGCGTTCCTGCAAAGCTCTGGCGCATGGCATACGCGGTCCATGACAAGGCGCAGAAAGTCGGGTGCGCCGCGACGCCGGTCCACCTGCAGGGCCCGGGCAAGGCGGCCACGACCGTGACGCAGGAGCTGCTGCGGCTGTTGATGCTCCATTCGTGCGCGCCTGAAATGATGGCGCCGCGGCAGATCGAAGTGGCCGACCGCGTGACCGAGCAGCTTGGCCAGGACTTCACGCTGCGCCCGCGCGGCGCTGCCGACATGCCGTTCTGCTTCGATCCGTCGAGCGAGCTGCCGCCGCACCGCTCGAGCGGCCAGCCCCCCGGCGAGGACAGCAGCATGCGGTTCTTCGGCGCCGGCGCCGGCTTGGGCGCATTGGAGCGGCTCCACAAGGAACTCGCGACGGCCAAGCTCGAGGACATCAAGGCGTTCGGCAGCGACATCGATCCCTACACCCAGGTCTCGGCTACGCGGCATCTGCTGGCGTTCTGGGGCCCGACGTGCCCGTACACGCCCCCGGCGCGCTCGCCGGCTTCGGGCGAGCTGAGGGTGATCCACGGCCATGCGCGGGTGTGGCAGGAGCTATGGAGTGCCCGCTCCACCAGCACCGAGCTGACCCTGGTCGAAGACGGCGCCTCCGGGCCGCAGGCCGCGGACAGCTGGGCGCTGCACGCCACCGGCGGCAACGAGCTGGGCGCCGAAATTCCGGCCGCTTCGGCGGAACGGGCGCGTTGCGGCAACGTGGTCGGTGTTTCGATGAACGGCAGCGGCGAATGTTGGGTGGGCGTCATCCGCTCGGTGCACGCCCGGCGCGACGGCTGCCTGGACGCCACGATCGCGATCCTGAGCCGCGCTCCGCAGGCCGTGGAGCTGCGCACGCTTTATACGCACGGCGAGGAGAGCGGCTATTCGGCGGAAGCCGCACGCGAATTTGCCTTCAATCGCGCCTGCGCTATCGTTCTTGCGGACGGCTCGGCAGACTCGCAGACGCCCAACCTTCTGCTGCCCGCGGAAGGCTGGAAGGAAGGCCGCGTGTACGAAGTGGCCGTGAACGGCTCTACGCGTCATCTGCGCGGCGCCCAGCTCTTGCGCCGCGGCGACGACTACGTGCGCGCCACCTTCGAGTGGGTGGAACAGGCCGAAAGCGTGGCCTAGCGCAGCGCGCTGTAGACCTGCGCGAGCGAATGCTTCCCGCCCTGCCCGGAAGCAAGTGCGAGCGCGGCCCGGGCCAGCTTCTCAGCATCTCCCGCCGCGATCTCGGCCGCCAGGGCCCGCGCTTCCGCGCTCGTCAGGGTGCGTACGTGGACGCGGGCGAAGCAGCGTCCCGGGCGGATTAGCGCCTCGTCCAGGTCGCCGACGTTCGGCAGGTTGGTCGAGAAGATGATCTTGCGTCCCTGCGCGCGCACCACGCCGTCGGCGATCGTCAGAAAACGATGCAGATGGTCGTTGCCGTCGGCGCGCGGCTTCAGCAGATTGTCCGCGTCTTCGACCACGAAGGCGTCGTGCGACCCCGTAATGAAGCGCACGAAGATGGCATCGCTCGCGAGCGCGCGCATGTCGCCGGTGTAGAGGCATTCCGCTTGTTCCCCCTTGCGGCGCGACATCTCGCCGAGGATGGCGCGGATGAGGCGCGTCTTGCCGGTGCCGGGCGGGCCCTGCAGTACCAGTACCGTCTCCGGCGCGCGCAGGTAACGATCGATAAAGGCGCGCACACCCTCCTTAACCTCGGGATAGGCCGCATCGCTCACCGCGTCGTCCGCCATTTCCTCGATGCTGGCGCTCTCGAGATCGTTGCCGCTCAGGAAGTGCCAGTCGATGAGGAACATCGGTTCGGTGATGCGCGTAGGACCGGCCTTGGCGAGCAGCACCTGCTTCGCCGACTCGGCGCGCACGAGATCGGCGGTCCAGATGTAGAACGAGCACGAGCAATAGTCGGACTTGCGTGAGCCGTACGCGGCGATGAGCAGGCCGTCGCCATCCAGCAGCATCGACTCGCCGTGGAGGCGCTCGGCTCGCCACGCCGGGTCGAGCGCGATCGCGTCGAAGAGCACTTCGAGCTCGACGCGGGCGGCGAAGCGCAGCACACGGTAGATCGGATAGCGCGCCGAGCCCTCCTCGAGCGCGCGCATCACGCGGCTCTCGTGCACCAGCGCTCCAAGATAGCGTACGTTGTGCAGGATGCCGCTGAACGATCTTTCTTCCATCGGTTTCATTCGGTTCGTGTCTCGAAAAAGCGGCCGGCTCGGAACCATTCCAGCCGTCACAAGATCAATCCGAGCCTCACCGCTTGCAGCACGGCGGCTGGCGCGCTGTGCACGTCGAGCTTGCGGTAGGCGTTCTTCACGTGCGTGCCGACCGTGTGCGCCGACATTCCGAGCTCGGCTGCGGCCTGCGCATACGTGCGGCCGCGCGCGAGCAGGCGCAGCACGTCGGCTTCGCGCTCGGTCAGGCGTTCGTTCTGCTGCATACAACCTCCACTTGCCGCTCGTCCTTGTAGTCCATTCATCGAAACATCCAAGTTGTAAGAGATCGGCTCGCACGGGCAACAAAAAGCCCGGGGACCTTGCGGCGCACCCGGGCTCGGGACGGACGACCAGCGATTGCTTGATCGCTAGAAGGCCTCCTCCGCTCGGTGCGCGCGCGTTCCCGCCGCGCAGGTCGCGCTTGGCGTCCGCGGTTGCTCGAGTCGAAAATGTCGGTTTATCGAAGTTCGATTCATATCGGTTTCTCCTAACGCCGTGCCGTTGCAGCGGCGTTGACGCTCCAGGAACAAAAAAGCCCGGAGCGCTCGCGCGGTCCGGGCTTCGGATGGGCGCAAAGCGCTTACGCGATCTTCGTCTCCAGAAGAGCGTCTCCAAGAAGTGTCTTCGGTAGCGTCATTTGCTCCCTTTGCATGTGCCTCATGTTCCGAGTGGGCGCGCATTGTAGTCTTGAAAAAAGCAAAGTCAATACCCATATGCTGGCATAGAGGCTGTGACCGGCGGCACCCTCTGCGGACCTGAAGAATCGAAAGTCAAGAGAACTTGTTGGCAACAGTCGCACCTCGCTGCCTTCGCAACCCTCGAGTGCGCAAAGGCAGTACGACCGGCGCCTGGAAATAAGTAAGCCCGGGGGATCGCTTTCGAAAGCGCAGAATCAAGACGAGAAGACAAGAGTGTTCCATGCAACCCGACGTCCACATTCTCATCATCGGTGGCGGCCTCTCGGGCCTCAGCGCGGCGCTGCATCTCGTGCGTGCCGGAGTCGAGGACGTTTTCGTGCTTGAGGCCGAGCACATCGGACTGGGCGGAAACACGTACCTGTCCGGCACGCCGGGCCCGGTGTTTCCCGACTACACCAAGATGGTGCTCACGCCGGATGACCGGGGCTATACCTATCTCTCGCGGCGCTTCAACCGCCAGGTGGCGCTCAACCTGATGCGGGTCAAGCGACGAGGCGTCGAGCTGCAGCTCCAGCTCGCGCGGGAGTTCGATCCGCGGCTCGTGCGGCAGTACGGAACGCTGATCGTCGGTGAGCCCGACGACGAGAGGAGGCTGCGCGAGGAACACCGGGTGATGCGCGACCTCGGAATCGATGCCGACATCGAGCGCTACGATGCCGGGCGCATCGAAGCGCTGTACGGCGCCGCCCCCGGAAAGTACGTCCAGGGTTTGTTCGTCACTGGCGACGCGATCGTCGACTCGACGCGCTACGTGCAGGCGATCGCACGCTCGCTCGGCGAGACGCGTTACCGCGAGCAATCACGCGTGGTCGCGCTGCGCGAGGAGGGCGAGGGGGTGCGCGCCGAGCTGGAGAGCGGCGAGTCGGTGAGCGCTGCGCACGTGGTCATCGCGACCAACGGCTTCATCATCGATCGCGACGTGAATCTCAACGGCAGGATGCGGTCCTACTGGACCTTTCTCGTCGCCTTCGACGATCCGGGCGAGAACACGCCGAATGCCTACTACTTCGATCCGCGGGCGCACTATTGGGCGCGCCAGGACGGCAAGCTCATCGTCGGTGGCGGTGACACGCCGGTGGTCGACGACAATTTCCACGCGCCGCCGAACGCCGCGCGCTCCGCCGAGCGGCTGGTGCGCTGGTGCGCCGAGACGTTTCCTCGCCTTGCCGGACGCAGGGAGCTCGCCCTGCACTACAGCGTATTCGGCGAAACCCGCGACAACCTGCCGATCCTCGGCCGCTTTTCGCCGCAGAGCCGTCTGTGGTACGTCGTGGGCGATAACGGCGACGGCCAGAGCACGCTGAGCTGCATCGCCCACCTGCTGCCGCGCGCGATGGGCTTTGCCCAGCCGAGCGCGGAGGAGGAAGCGCTTATCGCCTTTCTCTCCCCCGGGCGGGAGAGCTTGAAAGAACCGCCGGCGAAGCCGGCGTCGGCTGCCGAGATCGCTTCCGGCCCTGCCGTGACCCCTGCCGAGCGCGGCGGTCTCGAGCCCTCCGGGTCGGGTGATGGCGAACTCCAACAAACGCCAGAAGACGTTCTGACGCCGTAGATCACGCGGGCGCCGCGGCTACTTGCTTAGCTGGATGAAGCGCAGCTGGCTCTGCGGCAGATCGGGAACCACCACGGTCATCGCGCCTTTCGCCCCCGGCACGATGCAGAAATCGGCCGGGCCCTTGAAGCCGTCGGCGAGCTTCTGCACGCCGCCTTTGTCGCTCCAGCGCGAGAGCGAGCCGGTGTTCCAGTCGGTGAAAAGGAGCGAGCCGTCCTTCATCTCGTAGATGCCGTCGAGCCGGCCGATGGGATCGGAGATCGGCTTGATCTGGCCGCTGACGCCTAGCGCGAAGATCGGGCGCGGCTTGTCGGCGGCAAGGAAGCCGACCATGTAGAGCATGCCGTTGCGCGCCGGGTAAAGGCCGTTCGGGTTGACCGAGGCGCCGGAGAACACCTGGGTCACCGCGGGTTCCTTCTTCGCGTTCAGGAAGTCGGCGGGCTCGACCTTGACGAGCTTGTCGTTGCGGTTGTCGCTCACGTAGAGCGTCTTGCCCACGACCGCGGGATCGTTGGCGAAGCCCACGCCGGGAAGCGCGAGCTTGCGCCCTTTCTTGCTCTTCAGGTCGAAGAGCCACACCGCGTCGATGTCGGTGACCCAGAGGCGATTGCCCTGGATCCAGATGCCTTTCGGCTTGTTCAGCGCTTCGCCGCCGGCGGCGGGCAGGAATTTCTGCTCCAGCACCTTGCCGTCGAGGCCGACCTTGCTGATGTAGCCCTGGCCATCCTTCGCCGCCGCATCGAGCTTGGCGCCGCCGAAGTTGCCGACGTAGAGCGCCTTTGTTCCCGCGTGGTAGGCGCACGACTCCGGGAACGCGAAGCCGCCGGCCGTCTTGTCGGAGGCCACGCGCAGGCTGTCGCCTCCCTGGCCCAGTGCCGACTGCGAAAGCGCAATTGCGCCAATGATGATTACGAATTTCATGGGGTTTCCTCCTCCCGGGAAGAAGCGGCCACTATACCCAGTTCCGTGCCCGGCGGACCGCCTCGCGCCAGCGCGACATCCGCGTGTCTCGATCGGAAGAACTCATATGAGGCTCGAAGCGCCGCGCGGCCTTCCATTGCTGCGCGAGCTCCTCGCGCGACTTCCAGAGATCGACGGTGAGGCCGGCGAGATAGGCGGCGCCGAGCGCGGTGGTCTCGAGCACGCGCGGCCGGACAACGGGAACACCCAGAAGGTCGGCCTGGAACTGCATCAGGAGGTCGTTCGCGGATGCGCCGCCGTCGACGCGCAGCTCGGCGAGCTTCTCGCCCGAGTCCTTCTGCATCGCTTCCAGCACCTCCGCGCTCTGGAAAGCGATCGACTCGAGCGCTGCGCGCGCGAGGTGGGCTTTTGTCGTTCCTCTCGTCAATCCAAGTATGGTGCCGCGCGCATTCGGGTCCCAGTAGGGCGCGCCCAGCCCGGTGAAGGCAGGGACGACGAAGACATCGCCCGAGTCCATCACCTCTGCGGCCAGGCGCTCCACTTCCGAGGAGGAGGAAAAAAAACCGAGTTGGTCGCGCAGCCACTGCACCACGGCGCCTGCAACGAACACGCTGCCTTCGAGCGCGTACTCCTTCGCGCGCGTCTGCGCGCACGCGGTGGCGACGAGGCCGTTCGCCGACTGCACCACCTTGTCGCCGGTGTGAAGCAGCATGAAGCAGCCCGTGCCGTAGGTGTTCTTCGCCATGCCGGGCGCGTGGCAGGCCTGGCCGAACAAGGCTGCCTGCTGGTCGCCGGCGACGCCCGCGATCAGGAGAGGCTCGCCGAGGACGCCTGCCGGAACCATGCCGAAGGCGTGCGCCGAGGGATGGACCTCCGGCAGGATGGCGCGCGGCACTCGCAGCAGCCGAAGCAGCTCGTCGTCCCACTCGTTGGTGTGGATGTTGAAAAGCAGCGTGCGCGAGGCGTTGGAAACGTCGGTGACGTGGGTGCGGTTGCCGGTGAGGTGCCAGACGAGCCAGGTGTCGACCGTGCCGAACGCGAGTTCGCCGCGCGCCGCGCGCTCGCGCGCGCCGGGAACCTGGTCGAGGAGCCAAGCGAGCTTGGTGCCGCTGAAATAGGGATCGATCACGAGCCCGGTGCGCTCGCGGATCAGGCTCTCGGCGCCGACCTCGCGCAGGTCCTTGCAGAGCTCGGCGGTGCGCCGGTCCTGCCACACGATCGCGTTCGCGATCGGCTCGCCGGTCTGCCGGTCCCAGACGATGGTGGTCTCGCGTTGGTTTGTGATGCCCACGGCCAGAAGATCTTTTGTGGAAATTCCACTTTTTCGGACCGCGTCGCGCGCCACATCGCGTTGCGTCTCGAAGATCTCGCGCGGGTCGTGCTCCACCCAGCCCGCCTGCGGAAAGATCTGGCGGAACTCGCGCTGCCCGAGCGCGACCGGTCCGCCGGCCTCGTCGAAGAGGATCGCCCGCGAGCTCGTGGTGCCCTGATCGAGGGCCAGAACGTACTTCACCGAAAAAATTCTAGCAGGGGCCTGCTAGAATCCGCGGCCTATGTCCCTGCCGGTCACCGAGGTCGAGCGCGAGCTCCTCCACACGCGCCGCGTCCGCTACGAGGGCTACAAGCGCGCCGACGGGCTCTGGGACATCGAGGCGCACCTCACCGACATCAAGAACCACGACTACCACCTGAAGACCGGCGTGCGCCGCGCCGGCCAGCCGGTGCACAGCATGTGGCTGCGCCTCACCATCGACCGCAGGTTCAACGTCGTCGAGGCGGCCGCGTCTTCGGAGGCCGTGCCGTATCCGGGCGGCTGCGAGAGCATCGCGCCGGCCTACCGGCAGCTCGTCGGCCTGAATCTGGTGCGGGGTTTCAGGCAGAAGGCGAACGAGCTGCTCGGCGGCGTGCGCGGCTGCACCCACCTCACCGAGATGCTCGCCGGCATGCCGACCGCCGCGATCCAGTCGTTCGCAGGCGAGATGAAGGAAGAGCAGGACGACGGCTCGAAGCCCTTCCAGCTCGACCAGTGCCACGCGCTCGAGACGAGCACCGAGACGGTCCGCACCTGGTATCCAAAATGGCATAGAGGCAAAGCGGCATGAAGATCCACGAATACCAGGGGAAGGAAATCTTCCGCAAGTTCGGCGTGCCCACGCCGCGCGGCTTCCCGGCGTTCACCGTCGACGAAGCGGTCGATGCGGCGAAGAAGCTCGGCGGCAGCGTCTGGGTGGTCAAGGCGCAGATCCATGCCGGCGGCCGCGGCAAGGGCGGCGGCGTGAAGGTCGCGAAATCCCTCGACGAAGTGGCAAAGCTCGCGTCCTCGATTCTCGGGATGCAGCTCAGGACCCACCAGACCGGGCCGCAGGGGCAGAAGGTGCGCCGGCTGCTCGTGGAAGAGGGCGCCGACATCAAGAAGGAGCTCTACGTCGGCATGGTGGTCGACCGCGGCTCGCAGAAGGTCGTGCTGATGGCCTCCTCCGAGGGCGGCATGGACATCGAGGAAGTGGCCGCGAGCGCGCCCGAGAAGATCCGCAAGATCGCGATCGATCCGGCGCAGGGCCTCGCCGACGCCGACGCCGACGAGATCGCGCTCGGCATCGGCATCCCGCAAGCGGCCCTGGCGCAGGGCCGCGCGCTCTTCAAGGCGCTCTACAAGTGCTTCTGGGAGACCGACGCCTCGCTGGTCGAAGTGAACCCCCTGATCGTCACCGGCCGGAACCAGGTCGTCGCGCTCGATTCGAAGATCAACTTCGACGACAACGCGCTGTTCCGCCATCCGGACATCGCCGCGTTGCGCGACTTCGACGAGGAGGACCCGGCCGAGGTCGCGGCCTCGAAGCACGACCTCAACTACATCCAGCTCGACGGCAACATCGGCTGCCTGGTGAACGGCGCGGGGCTCGCCATGGCGACCATGGACATCATCAAGTTCTACGGCGGCAACCCCGCGAACTTCCTCGACGTCGGCGGCGGCGCGACCACCGAGAAAGTGACCGAGGCGTTCAAGATCATGCTGAAGACGCCCGGCCTCAAGGCGATCCTGGTCAACATCTTCGGCGGCATCATGCGCTGCGACGTGATCGCGCAGGCGCTGGTCGACGCCTCCAAGGCGGTGAGCCTGCACGTGCCGCTGGTGGTGCGCCTCGAGGGCACCAACGTCGAGCTCGGCAAGCAGATCCTCGCCGACTCGAAGCTGCCGATCATTTCGGCGAAGAACATGGCCGATGCGGCGGAAAAAGTCGTGAAAGCGGCAAAGCAATGAGCATCCTGATCGACAGGAACACCCGGGTGATGACGCAGGGCATCACCGGCAAGACCGGCCAGTTCCATACGCGCATGGGCGTGCAGTACGCCAACGGCAAGAGCTGCTATGTCGCCGGCGTAAACCCGAAGAAGGCGGGCGAGGACTTCGAGGGCATCCCGATCT
>Ga0068855_100010279_pt1 | contig 11287 bp, 8 predicted proteins | sample KBSCornC52_FD_66592 | JGI IMG/M metagenome (GOLD analysis project Ga0068855, IMG submission 66592) | Corn rhizosphere microbial communities from Kellogg Biological Station, Michigan, USA - KBS Corn C5-2 | ecosystem: Host-associated > Plants > Roots > Rhizosphere > Soil ... | reverse complement strand
GCTCTCCGGCGGCCAGCGGCAGCGGATCGCGATCGCGCGCGCGATCCTCGCGGACCGCGCGGTGCTCCTCCTCGACGAGGCGACGAGCTCCCTCGATTCCGAAAGCGAGAAGGCGGTGCAGACTGCCCTCGATCGGCTCATGCGCGGGCGCACGACGATCATCATCGCGCACCGCCTCGCCACCGTGAAATCGAGCGACCGCATCGTGGTGATGGACCGTGGGCGCGCGGTGGCGAGCGGCTCCCACGCCGCGCTCGCGGCCGAAGGCGGCCTCTACGCGCGGTTGGCCGCGCTCCAGTTCGATACGGCGGCCTCGTGAGCGGGGCCCGCGCGCTTCTCGCGGCGCTCGCGCTCGTGTCGCTCGCCGTGGGCGGAGCGCGGGCGGTGGAGGTCGCCCCGGCGCCCGGGACGGCCGCCTGGCTCCATGCGCAGGCCGCGCAGGCGCGCGCCGCCCTCGACCGGATTCCGGGCCGCGCCGCGCTCCTCGCGCGCATCCGCGCGCTCGCCGGCGCCTCGACCTCGGTACGCGATATCGCCGTCGAAGCGGGCCGCGTCTTCTACCTCGCGTCGGCGCCCGGGCGCGAGGCGCCCGCGCTTTGCGTGCGCGACGGCTTCGCCGGGCGCGAGCGCGTGCTGGTCGATCCGCGCCGCCGCGCGGACGGCTCCGAGGACGCGGCGATCGACTGGTTCTCGGCCGCGCCGGACGGGCGCCATGTCGCCTTCGGCATCTCGCGCGGCGGCACGGCGGACTCGGTGCTTCGCGTGGTGGACGTCGACGGCGGGCGCGACCTGCCCCTCGAGATCGACCGCGCGCGCCTGAACCGGCACCTCGCATGGAGCCGGGACGGCCGGTCGTTCTACTACACGCGCCTGCCCGAGGAGGGCGCGGGCCCGCGGCGCGACGCGCATGCGCGCATCTACCGGCACGTGCTGGGGCGCGAGACCGCGCGCGACGAGCTGGTCTTCGCGCCCGGCGTGGGCGGCGCGCGCGACGTACCGGAGCGCAGCATCCCGTGGATCGTGCTGCCCGCGGAATCGCGCTATGCCTTCGCCGTCGTCGCCACGCCCCGCGAGCCGGACGTCGCGGTGCACGTGGCGCTCGAGCGCGACCTGGCCGCCGGCCGGCCGCGCTGGCGAAAGCTCGTGGGCGCCGGCGACGAGGTGATGGCGATCGCGGCGTGGAAGAACGACGTGTACCTCCTCTCGCGCCGCGGTGCGCCGCGCCACCGGGTGCTCCGCCTCGCCGCGGCCTCCGAAGGCCTCGCGGGCGCGCGCGTGCTCGTCCCCGAAGGCGACGCGATCATCGAGTCGATGGGCCTCGCCCGCGACGCGCTCTACCTGCGCACGATGGTGGCGGGCGTGGACCGCCTCGAGCGCGTGCGGCTGGGCTTCCTGGGCGGCCCGGGCACGCGCGAGTACCTGCGGATGCCGTTCGACACGGCGATCGCCGAGCTTGTGGCCGATCCGCGGCGGCCCGGCGCCTATCTGCGGCTCGAGGGCTGGGTGCAGCCGCCGGAGGTGGCCGAGGTCGACGCACGGTCGGGGGATGTCCGGGACACGCACCTGCAGCCGCCCCCCGCGGCGGATTTCTCGTCGATCGACGAGGTGCGCCTGTACGCGCCCGCCGCGGACGGCACGCGGATCCCGATCACGCTCCTCTACCGCAAGAGCACGCGGCTCACCGGCGACAATCCCACGCTGCTCCTGGGGTACGGCGCGTACGGCGATCCGCAGTCCCCGCGCTTCGACCCGGCGCGGCTCGCCTGGCTCGAGCAGGGCGGCGTGTTCGCGGTCGCGCACGTGCGCGGCGGCGGCGAGTACGGCGACGCCTGGCACGAGGCGGGGCGCGGCGCGGCGAAGCGGAACACGGTCGACGATTTCATCGCGGCGTGCGAGTTCCTCGAGCAGTACGGCTTCACCAACCGGAACCGGCTCGCGATCATGGGCGCGGGCGCGGGCGGAATCCCCGCGGGCGGCGCGCTCGTGCGCCGGCCGGACCTCTTCGCCGCCCTCATCGCGCGCGATCCGCTCCTCGATCCGCTGGCGCTCGAGCCCGGACCCGAGCTCGCCGAGTTCGGGCCGGCCGCGAGCCCGCAGGACCGCGAGCGGATCCGCGCGCTCTCGCCCTACGCGCAGGTGCGCGACGGGATGCCGTACCCGGGCACCCTCATCGCGGTCGGCATGAACGACCCGGATGCGGATCCCGCGCAGGCGGCGCGCATGGCCGAGCGCCTCCAGCAGGCGAGCACGAGCGGAAACCCGGTGCTTCTCGACGTGGATTTCAACGGCGCCGACCCGCTCGCCGGGTCCGGCCCGCGCCGGGACGCGGCGCTCGCCGACATCTACGCGTTCGCCCTCTGGCAGCTGGGCGACGCGCGCTTCCAGCCGGGGCCGCGCCCGCCGCCCGCCGCGCCCGGGTAGGACGGCGCCGACGCCGCCGCGAGGCGGGGAACGGAATCGGCCGCCGCCGCCTCTGAGCATCTGGACGAAGGGGCCACGCCGATGAAGATGGGATTCGTAGGGGATCGCCGGGCGGCGCCGCGCGCGACGGCGCGGCAATCGCCGCCGCGCGGCGGGACGATCGGGCGCTTCCTCCAGATCGTGTTCCGCACGGCGGGCTACCTCCTCTGGCTCTTCTTCTACCGCCTGAGCCTCGTCCGCCACCCGACGCCCGCGCGCCGCTTCGCGGATTTCCTCGAGAACCTGGGTACCAGCTTCGTGAAGCTGGGGCAGCACCTGAGCCTGCGCGCGGACCTCTTCCCTCCCGAGTACCTGGCGGAGCTCCAGAAGCTCCAGGACAACGTGAAGCCTTTTCCCGCCGCGGAGTCGATCGCCGCGATCGAGAAGGCTTTCGGGCGGCCGACCTCGCAGCTCTTCATCCGGTTCGACGCGGAGCCGTTCGCGGCGGCCTCGGTCGCCCAGGTGCACGGCGCGCGCACCTTCGCGGGACGCGAGGTGGTGGTGAAGGTCCTGCGTCCGGGCGTGAAGGTGCAGGTGAACCGCGACATGAAGATCCTCGCGGGGATCGTCCGCTTCCTCACCCATTTCTCGCCGGTGCTCTCGTACTACAAGGCCGAGGCGATCGTGCGCGAGGTGCACGCGAACCTCTGCAAGGAGCTCGATCTGCGGGAGGAGTCGCGCGCGGTGCGCCGCTTCTACGACGCGTTCGAGCACTGGCCCACGATCGAGGTGCCGGACGTCGTGGACGACCTCTGCAGCGAGAGCGTGATGGTGGCGACGAGGCTCTTCGGCAAGCGCGTGGACGAGGTGGAGAGCACGCGGCGCTCGGCCGAGCTCGCCCAGCACCTGGTCGACGCCTACGTGCACATGTTCTTCGTGATGGGCTACTTCCACGGCGACCCGCACCCCGGCAACATCTTCGTGACGGACGAGGGGCGCCTGGGCCTGCACGACTTCGGCGTGATCGGGAGCATCGACCGGACGACCCGCCAGGCGCTCGCCTCCTTCATGCTCGCCTTCACGGAGCAGGACACCGACTGGGTCCTCGACTCGTGGCTCGAGCTGGGGATGCTCTCGAAGGCGGCGGACCGCGCGAAGCTCCGGCCCGCGGTGGCGGCGCTCATGTCCGACTACTCGCGCCGGCCGATCGGAGAATGGTCCATCGGGGAGGCGTTCGGCCAGCTCGTGACCGCGACGCGGGGGCAGAACTTCGAGGTGCCGCTCCACCTCCTCGTCCTCGCGCGCGCGCTCGTGCTGGTCGAGGCCACGGTGCGCCTCCTCGACCCCGGTTTCAGCATCCTCGACGCCCTGGGCGAGCGCTCGCGCGAGGTGATGGAGACGGCGCTCATGCCGGAGAAGCAGGAGACGCGCCGGCTCAAGTACGAGGCGGCGATCGCGGCCGCGGAATGGCAGCGGATGCTCGCGAGCTCGATCCGGCGCCTGCGCGAGGAGGGGCTGCGCATCAAGGTGGAGCCGGAGGGCCTTCCGGACCTCTCCAGCCTGGTGATCCAGGGCTCGAGCCGCGTCTCGATCTCGCTCGTGACACTGGGACTGTACCTCGCGGCGAGCCTCCTCATGCAGTTCAAGTCCGGCCCGCGCATCTTCGACGTGCCCGTGCTCGCGGCGGTCTTCTACACCTACGCGGCGTGGCTCACGCTGCGCCTCGTGCGCGCCATCGGGCGCGGGCTCTAGGCCGTCCGCGGATGCCATCCGCCGCAAGCTGAAGGCAAGGCAAACGGTGATACGCTCGCGGCATGGTGCCGCGAGAACAAGAACGACTCCCCCTCCTCAAGCGACTCGGGCCCGGGCTCATCACGGGCGCCGCGGACGACGACCCGTCCGGCATCGCGACGTACTCGCAGGCGGGAGCCCAGTACGGCTTCGGGCTCCTCTGGTCCGTCCTCCTCACGACGCCGCTCATGATCGGCATCCAGATCGTCTCGGCCCGCATCGGGCGCGTGACCGGCCACGGGCTCGCCGCGAACATCCGCGACCACTATCCCCCCTGGCTGCTGCACGGCGTCGTGGGGCTCCTCCTTTTCGCAAACACGATCAACATCGCGGCCGACCTGGGCGCCATGGGGAACGCCCTGCAGCTCCTCGTGGGGGGCTCGAGCGAGATCTACATCGTGTTCTTCGCGCTCCTCTCCCTCACGCTCCAGATCTTCGTGCCCTTTCCGCGCTACGCGCCGCTCCTCAAGTGGATGACGCTCTCGCTCCTGGGCTACGTCGCGACGGTCTTCGCCGTCCACGTGCCGTGGAACGAGGCGACCATGGCGGTGCTCTTCCCGAAGCCGCAGTTCCGGGCGGAATACGTCGCGACGCTGGTCGCGGTGCTGGGCACGACGATCAGCCCGTACCTCTTCTTCTGGCAGGCCTCGCAGGAGGTCGAGGAGCAGCGCGCGACGCCCGGGCACGAGCCGCTGCGCGAGGCGCCGGAGCAGGCCGCGCACCACCTGGACCGCATCAAGGTGGACACCTGGGTGGGCATGACCTTCTCCAACGGGATCGCGCTCTGCATCATGCTCACGACGGCGGCGACCCTCCACGTGCAGGGGGTCACCTCCATCGAGACGGCCGAGCAGGCGGCGGCGGCGCTGCGGCCGATCGCGGGAGATTTCGCGTTCCTCCTCTTCGCAGCGGGCATCGTGGGGACCGGCCTCCTCGCGGTGCCCGTCCTCGCTGGATCCGCCGCCTACGCGGTCGCGGAGTCGCGGCGCTGGCCGATCGGCCTGGGGCTCACCCTCGCCGAGGCGCGCGGCTTCTACGCGATCCTCGCCGCGGCGACCCTCATCGGCGTCGCGCTCGACTTCACGGACGTCGATCCCATCAAGGCGCTCCTCTGGAGCGCGGTCGTGAACGGCGTCATCGCCGTGCCGATCATGGTGGTGATGATGCTCCTCGCCGTGAAGCCGGACGTGATGGGGCCCTTCGTCGTGAAACGCCGGCTGCTCGTGCTGGGGTGGTTCTCGACGGGCGTGATGGCGGCCGCGGTGATCGCGATGCTCGCGACGCTATAAGGCAGGATAACCACAGATGAACACAGATGAACACGGATGAACACAGGTAGCCTGTGAAGATCACGGCGGGGCCATGGGCACGAAGCCTTCGACTTTCGGTGCCCATCTGTGTTCATCCGTGTTCATCTGTGGTTCCCATCAGGTGTTCGTGTCCTCGGCCGGGGTGACGCGGGGGTCCGGCAGGCGCGCAGCGCCGGCGCCCGGCGCGTTCGCGGAAGGCCCGCTCGCGCCCAGCGTGTAGCACGTCATCGAGATCGACCCCATCGAGCAGCCCTCGATCAGCACGTCGGCCGGCCGCGCCGCGGCCTGCGCGAGGCCGGCGAGGTAGGCGAGCGGCAGGAAGTGCTCCGGCGTGGGCACCGAAAGGGCGTAGTCCGGGTGCTTCTCCAGCGCGTCCAGCGCCGCCGGATTCGTGGTCATGACCTCGCGGGCGGCGGCGTCGAAGCGGAGAGCCCAGTCGAAGGCCGCGTCCGGCCGCGAGAAGTCGATGCGCCGGAGGTTGTGCACCACGTCGCCGCTCCCCAGGACGAGGACGCCCCGCTCGCGCAGGGGGGCCAGGCGCGCGCCCAGCGCGCGGTGCTCGGCGAGCGACTTCGCGGCGTTCACCGAGAGCTGGACCACCGGGACGTCCGCCTCGGGAAAGACGTGCGCGAGCACCGACCAGGCGCCGTGGTCGAGTCCCCAGCTCTCCCGGTCGAGCCCGACCGCCTCGGGCCGCAGGAGCTCCGCCACCTCGGCCGCGAGCTCCGGCGAGCCGCGCGCGGGATAGCCGAACCGGAAGAGCGCCTCCGGAAAACCGAAGAAATCGTGGATCGTGCGCGGCGCGGGCATCGCGGTCACCGCCGTGGCGTTGAGGTACCAGTGCGCCGAGACCACCAGGACCGCGCGCGGGCGCGGCGAGAGCGCGGCACCGAAGGCGCGCCAGGCCGCCGTGTAGCGGTTGTCCTCGAGCGTGTTCATCGGGCTTCCGTGACCCAGGAAGGCCGCGGGCATGAGGCCGGATCCCATCGGGCAACGATATCACTATCGCCGCGTTGATTCCGGTCAAACCGCCCCTTCCCGCGGCGTGAAGAATGGGACGAAGCCATTCCCGCGAAGGAGGGGGCGACATGTACAAGCACATCCTCATCCCGACGGACGGCTCGGAGCTCTCGGAGAAGGCGGTGAAGGAGGGCATCGAGCTCGCGCTGTCGATGAAGGCGAAGGTGACGGTCTTCACGGCCTCGCCGCCGTTCCCCGCGGTGTTCTCGGAAGTCACGGTCGACGCCGATTCCATCGCGCTCTACACGGCTTCGGCCCAGGAGCGGGCCGCGGCGCGGCTGAAGCCGTGCCTCGACTACGCGCGCGCGCGGGGCGTTCCGGCGAGCACGCGGCACGTCTTCGCGGAGCGCCCCTACGAGGCGATCATCGCGGCGTCGTCGAAGGAAGGCTGCGACCTCGTCTGCATGGCGTCCCACGGGCGCAAGGGCATCGCGGGCCTGCTGGTCGGAAGCGAGACGAACAAGGTGCTCACCCACTCGAAGGTCCCGGTCCTGGTGTGCCGCTAGGACGCCCCGGCCGCGCGGAGGCTCTCGGAATTTTCCTAGGGCCCGGTTGAGGCGAGGGACGCGCATCCCTTCAGCGGATTCCTATTCCCCCCCGCGGGCCTCGCCCGCACTGTCGTGTCGTTGCAACGGCCATGGGGCGCGTTTGATGCGTATCAACTTGCGAAGCAGCCTGTGCCCGCAAACTCGCCTCAATCCGATCGACCACCTTTCGACGAACAAAACGGAGTTCCAGATGAAAACGCTGATCGTCTCCCTCGCCGCGGTCGTCCTCGCCGGCTCCGCCTTCATCGTGTCCGCCGCCGACGACGCCGCGGCCGAGGCCCTCATGAAGAAGAGCGGCTGCTTCAAATGCCATTCGGTCGACAAGAAGAAGGACGGCCCCGCCTACCAGGAAGTCGCGAAGAAGCTGAAGGGGAAGCCCGACGCCGAGCAGACGCTCTACAAGCACCTCACGACGCACCCCAAGGTGAAGATCGAGGGAAAGGAAGAGGAGCACGCGAGCCTCAAGACCACGGACGACGCGCAGATCAGGAACGTGATCGCGTGGATCCTTTCGCGCTGAACCCCTGGACCGCCCGGGAGCATCCATGTTCGGCATCTGGCAAGGGATCCGCGCCCGTTACCCCTCGCGGGGCAAGGCGTTCGTGGTGCTCGGCTCGTTGGTTCTCCTCTTCGTCGTGATCGGCGTGGTGCTCGTGGTGGGCGGCGCGGCGGGGCTCGCGTGGACGGAGACGCTCTCCTTCTGCACCGGCTGCCACGAGATGCGCGACAACGTCTACGCCGAGTACAAGGGCACGATCCACGACCAGAACCGGGCGGGCGTGCGCGCCATCTGCTCGGACTGCCACGTGCCCCGCGAGCCGGTCGCGCTCATCAAGCGGAAGATGGCCGCGACCTTCGAGCTGATCGGCCACTTCCGCGGCGTGATCGACACCAGGCAGAAGTTCGAGGCCGAGCGCACCGAGCTCGCACATCACGTCTGGAAGCGCATGAAGGAGACGGATTCGCTCGAGTGCCGCAACTGCCACGACGCGACGCACATGGATCCCGCGCTCCAGTCCGCCGGCGCCCAAGCGAAGCACGCGCTCATGAAGACCCAGGGCAAGACCTGCATCGACTGCCACTACGGCATCGCGCACACCGAGCCCAAGGGACCCACGCCGGAGGAGCTCTTCCCGAACCTCAAGGCGAAGCACGTGAAGGAGAGCGACGCGCCCGCCACTTAGCGTCGCTCGAAGAAACGCAAGGGAGCCAAGAATGAGAAGCGACCCCACTGTCCCGCCCCGGCCCTCGGCCTCGGCGGGAGTTTTTATGCCTGGTGCCCCCACCCGTCAGTCCCATGGAGATCGCAAATGAGAAGGTCCAAGCCGTTCCTCCAGGCCCTCGCCGCGGCCGCGGGGCTCGCCCTGATGCTGGGTGCGGCCCCGGTCCGGGCAGAGGATGCGCCGGCCCCGTCCACCCACAAGGACATCGTCCTCAAGGCAGACGCGAAGTGCACGCGCTGCCACGACGAGGGTGACGACTATCCCGTGCTCGCGATCGGCAAGACGCGCCACGGGACGGTGGCGGACGCACGCACGCCCACCTGCACCAACTGCCACGGCGAGAGCGAGGCGCACATCAACAACATGGGCGGCACCTCCGGCCGCCGTGCGCTTCCCGACGTGCGCTTCCGCGGCAAGGAGAGGAGCTCCGCCGAGACGCAGAACGGCCAGTGCCTCGCCTGCCATGCGACGGATGCCAAGCGCAGCCACTGGGCGGGCGGGACCCACGAGGCGCGCGGCCTCGCGTGCACCAACTGCCACCAGGTCCACACGGCCCACGACGCGGTGCGCGACCGGCGCACGCAACCGGAGGTGTGCTTCAACTGCCACAAGGAGCAGCGCACCCAGGTCAACAAGCCCTCGCACCACCCGATCCCGGAAGGGAAGATGGCGTGCTCGGATTGCCACAACCCGCACGGATCGACGGGCCCGTCGCTCATGAAGCGCGACACGATCAACGACACCTGCTACACGTGCCACATGGAGAAGCGCGGCCCGTTCGTGCACAACCACGAGCCGGTGAGCGAGAACTGCGCGAACTGCCACAACCCGCACGGCACGACCGCGGAGAACCTCCTCAAGGCGCGGCCGCCGTTCCTCTGCCACCAATGCCACACGCCCCACGGCGGACAGATCGGGCAGGTCATCGGTCAGGGCCAGCAGAACCGCATCGGCGGGCAGGCACCGCTCCTGAGCGGCACCACCAGCGGCAAGTCGGGCATCAACTACTTCATGGCCCGCGGCTGCACGAACTGCCACACGGAAGTGCACGGGACGAACAACCCGAGCACCGCCAACCCGACCCCGCAGTTCAACTTCCGCTGAACGCAGGAGAAAGACATGAAAGCATCCACGAGACGGATTCGGTGCGGCAGGACCGTCATGGCGCTCGCCATGCTCGCCGCCTTCGGGCCCGCATGGGCCGAGGATGACGCGGTGGTCGAGCTCTCGAAGCCTTCGAGCTTCGTCAACGCGGGAGTGGCTGGCGTTTCCGGCGACCAGAAGGACCGCTCGCTCTTCGGCCAGTACAACGGGCTTCGCAAGGACGACGCCTTCCTCATGCTCGACTTCTCCTACGTGAAGCGCGACGAGGCGACGGGCACCTGGACCCTCCTCGAGGGTCGCGACCTGGGCCTCGAGACGCGCGAGCTTCGCGGCCAGTACGGCCCGCAGGGGAACTGGAAGGTCTACGGCGAGTACAGCGAGATCGTCCGCCGCTATCCGCGCACCATCAACTCGAGCATCCAGGCGGCGGGGACGGCGAACCCGATCGTGACGCTGCTGCCGGTGGCAGGCACCGGCTCGGACATCGACCTCAAGACCGAGCGCAAGCGCACGACCGTGGGCGCCGAGAAATGGTTCGGCCGCCGCCTCATGATCGAGGCCTCGTTCATCCACGAGGACAAGGACGGCGCGCGCCTCTGGGGACGCGGGTTCACGTGTCCCTCGAGCGCCGCGCCCACGCCGGTGTGCTCCGCGCTCGCCGCGGGCGCCAACCAGTGGGCGCTCCTCATGCTCCCGGAGCCCATCAGCTCCACCACCCGCCAGTTCGAGGCCAAGGTGAGCTTCCTGGGCGACAAGCTGGGGCTCACGGGCGGCTACTACGGCTCCTTCTACGACAACGACTTCGGCTCGCTCGTGCCGACCGTGAACGGCAACCTCAACAACGGCCTCGGCGTGCCGATGGGCACGGGAGCCGGCGGCGGCGTTCCGCTCACCGCGGGCCTGCGCGGCATCCTGCAGCTCCCGATGGCGCTCCCGCCGGACAACCAGGCGCACCAGCTCTACGTGGACGGGAGCTACGCCTTCACGAATTCCACGCGCGCGACCTTCAAGTACGCGTACACCCACGCGACGCAGAACGAAAGCTTCGCGAGCATGGGCCTCACCGGCGCGCCTCCCGGCCGCAACGACCTGGGCGGGCGGCTCGACACGACGCTCGCGCAGGCCGGCATCACCTCCCGGCCGATGCCCAAGCTCTCCCTCCTCGCGAACGTCCGCTACGAAGACCAGGACGACAAGACGCCGATCGACCTCTACAACATCGAGGGCACGAACACCTGGACCAATGGCCACATCTCGCACAAGAAGACGTCAGGCAAGGCCGAGGCCGCGTACTCGCTGCCCTGGAACCTGCGCGGGATCGTCGGCTTCGACTTCGAGAAGGTCGACCGCGGGGACTTCGTGATGACCGACCAGGTCGCCGGCCTCTCGGCGCTGCGCCAGAACACGTACGACCACAGCTACCGGCTGGAGCTTCGCCGCACGATGTCCGACACGTTCACCGGCTCCGTGAGCTGGGTGAGCGGGCAGCGGACGGGCTCGACCTGGCTCAAGGTCCTGAACGGCGCGCTGAACGGCGTGTTGCCCTCGGATCCGGACTGCGCCTCGGCCACGGTGAACAACGTCCCGAACGCGTGCATCTGGGGCCGCACGAACGCCTATCCGTACATCATGGAAGATCGGCACCGCGATAAGGTGAAGGTGCTCGCGGACTGGTCGCCCATGGAGAGGCTCTCGCTCCAGCTCGCCGCCGACTATGGGCGCGATAACTACACGGCGCCCACGGAGAAGGGCCTGCGCTCGAACAAGCTTTCGCTCTACAGCGCGGACGCCTCCTACGCCGTCTCGGACAAGGTGAAGGTCAACGGCTACTACTCGTACAGCGAGCAGACGCTGATGATCAACCACTCGACCGGCTACATGGGGAACCTCA
>Ga0068855_100010278_pt1 | contig 11288 bp, 9 predicted proteins | sample KBSCornC52_FD_66592 | JGI IMG/M metagenome (GOLD analysis project Ga0068855, IMG submission 66592) | Corn rhizosphere microbial communities from Kellogg Biological Station, Michigan, USA - KBS Corn C5-2 | ecosystem: Host-associated > Plants > Roots > Rhizosphere > Soil ... | reverse complement strand
AGGTGGGCCCGCATTTTTTCGAATGCGCGCCTTCGCGCGCGCGCCCACGCCCAGCAAGCGCGCGATCTGCTGGATCAGGGCTTCGATCTCAGGACCGGCCATGGTTCACGCGAATAGGACACACCGGCCGTAGCGCTCCCCCGTTGTCACACGCGGACTTGATCCGAGGGTCCAGGGTTGTTCGCGCCGTGTGATACATCAAGCGACATTTTCTCTGCATACTGCGAGCTTCGACACCCTGGGTCCTCGGCCCGCGCGCGGAGCGCGCTATTATTATAGTGGCGGGCCTTCGCCCGCTAGGCCCGAGGACGACGGTGGAGATAGGTCCACGCTTCTGTGCAAACTTAAAACGGCAACTTGAATCCCGGCGGCAGGCCAAGGCCGCCCGTGAGTTTGCCCATGAGGGCCTGCACTTCCGCATCCACTTTGGTTTTGGCGTCGTTGACGGCGGCCAGGATCAAATCCTCCAGCACATCCACTTCCGCCGGATTGACCAGGCTGGGGTCGATCTTGATGCCGCGCAGCACGCCCTTGCCGCTGAGCGTGGCCTTGACCATGCCGCCGCCGGCGCCGCCTTCGATCTCAAGCTCCGCGAGCTTGTCCTGCATTTCGGCCATGCGGGTCTGCATGTCCTGAACCTGCTTCATCATCTGGCCAAGATTCTTCATGGTCTACGTCAATCTCTCGTGTCGGGTTTGAAGGGGAAAATGGAATTGCAATAATGGGATCAGCGCTCGGGATCGGCGCGGCGGATGGCTTCCACCACGGCACCGGGGAACGCATCGAGAATGGATTTCACCAGGGGATCGGTCTTCGCCGCATCGATCTCCTGATCGTGGAGCGTGAGCGCGCCGGCGGTGTTGACCACACTGACAACCCAGCGCTGCCCGGTCCATTCCGTCAGCAGCTTGCCCACCTGACCGGCGAAGTCGGAGGGGGCGCCTTTGCCGGGATTGATCTCGATCATGCCTTCGCCGAAGCGCACGAGGCGCGCCTGCCGCTTGAGCAACGCCGCCAGCTTACCTTCGCGCTTACGCTCGAACAGGGCGACCACCTCAACGAACGAGACCGGCGCCGGCAAAGCATTTTCCGCCACCGGTTCCGGACGCGGTGCGGGCGCGGGCGTGACGCGCGCGGGAGCGGCGGCACCGCCGACCGCAGCCATGGACACAGCGGCACGGGTTGCACCCGAAGGCGGCGCGCTGGGTGCAGGACGCGGTTGCGTCACGGCGCCACCTGTGCCCAACGCTTTGATGGCGTCGGCGGGGCTGGGCAGATCGCTGGCATAGGCGAGACGCACCAGCACCATCTCGGCGGCTTGCAGCGGCATGGGCGCGGCGCGGGTCTCGCTCAGGCCCTTCAGCAGCATCTGCCAGGCGCGTGTCAGCGCCGGCAGCGTCAAGCCTTGTGCCATGGCGACGCCGCGCGTGCGCTCCGTCTCCGCCAACGCCGGATCGTCGGCACCATCGGGCGCGACCCGCAGACGTGTCAGCCAGTGCGTCAATTCCAGCAGATCCTGGATCACCACCACCGGCGCCGCACCGGCGGCGTATTGATCCGCCAGCAGATCGAGGGCGGTCTTCACGTCGCCCTTCATGACGGCTTCAAACAGATCGAACACACGCGCGCGGTCAGCGAGGCCCAGCATGTCACGCACGGCCTGCTCGCCCACCTGACGCGTGCCGTCGCCGGAGGCGAGAGAGATGGCCTGATCCAAAATCGACAGACCGTCGCGGGCGGACCCATCGGCAGCGCGGGCGATGAGCGCCAGCGCGTGCTCGTCCACGGTCACGCCTTCCTTCTGGCTGACACCGCGGAACAGATCGCTGAGATGACGCACATCGATGCGCCGCAGATCGAATCGCTGGCAGCGGGACAGGATCGTCACCGGCACCTTGCGGATCTCGGTGGTCGCGAAAATGAACTTCACATGATCGGGCGGCTCTTCCAATGTCTTCAACAGCGCGTTGAAGGCATGGGCCGAGAGCATGTGCACTTCGTCGACGATGTAGACCTTGTAGCGCGCCGAGAGGGGGCGATAGCGCACGCCGTCCAGAAGCTCGCGCATCTCTTCCACCTTGCTGCGGCTGGCGGCATCGAGCTCCAGCACGTCCAGATGCCGGTCCTCGGCGATATCGACGCAGTGGACGCACACCCCGCACGGCGACGCGGTCGGGCCGCCCTTGCCGTCGGGGCCGATGCAGTTAAGGGCACGGGCAATGAGCCGGGCGGTGGTGGTCTTGCCCACACCGCGCACGCCCGTGAGCATGTAACCCTGGGCGATGCGCCCGGAAGCGATGGCGTTGGTCAGGGTGCGAACCAGGGCGTCCTGGCCCACCAGATCGCCGAACACCTTGGGCCGGTACTTGCGCGCCAGGACCCGATAGGCGCCGGCGCTGGGATCGTCAGCCGCGTTCTCAACAGCCGGGCGATCGGTCATGGGGCGATGTTCCATGGGCGGACGGGTGCCGGGACGGCGGGAAAAGGTGAGAGACTGAACGGCGACCCGCGCGGAAACTCGTTACGGCTGCTTCCTTCCGGACCTGACCGGGTTGGCGAGACGCACGTCCACCGCCAGCCTCTCAACGCGACTATATCAGATGTCCGGCGCGCCATTACAAGCGCCCATCGCACCGCCAGGGCAGGCGCGGGAATGCGCCGCTTTGTTCCCCAATGGACCCCGAAAAATCGCAGAAAAACATGGTCCGGCGCATATTTTAGCGATTGCATGACACTATCGCAGGCGGCAAATACCTGGAACGATTCGGCGGCGACGATGCGCCCATGATGCATCCGTGGCCCCAGACCGCCGGAGTCCCTATACTTGGTGCACGATGCCGCCCAATTCAGCCTTTCACCGCCCTAAACCCCTCGTCCTGTGCATCCTGGACGGTTGGGGTTACCGCGCCGAGCGGACCGATAACGCCATTGCACAAGCCCGCGTGCCCACCTGGAACCGGTGGATGAGCAGCTACCCGCACGCTTTGGTGGAAACCAGCGGCCTGGCGGTCGGCTTGCCTGACGGACAGATGGGCAATTCGGAAGTGGGGCACATGAATATCGGCGCGGGCCGGGTCATGATGCAGGACCTGCCGCGCATCGATGCGGCCATTGCCGACGGCTCCCTGGCAAAGATTCCCGCCTTCACCGATTTCATCGCCGCGCTGAAAAAGAGCGGCGGGACGTGCCACATCCTGGGGCTTCTCTCGCCCGGCGGCGTCCACGCCCACCAGGCCCATATGGCGGCCCTGGCGCGTCTTGCCGATGCGGCGGGTGTGAATGTGTGCGTGCACGCGTTCTGCGACGGCCGCGACACGCCGCCGCAATCGGCGGCGACGTTCATGAGCACATTCCTGAGCGCCATCGCCGACCTGAAGCGGACACGCATCGCCACGGTCAGCGGCCGCTATTACGCCATGGATCGCGACAAGCGCTGGGACCGGGTGGAAAAAGCCTATGCCGCGCTGGTGGAAGGCAAAGGCGCGAGCGCCACAGGTGCCATCGACGCCATCAAGGCTTCCTACGCCGCCGACGTGACCGATGAATTCATCATCCCCGCGGTCATGCCGGGCTACGACGGCATGCACGACGGCGATGGCGTGCTCATGGCCAATTTCCGCGCCGACCGGGCGCGCGAGATTCTCACGGCGCTGCTGACGCCCGCGTTCAAGGATTTCGACCGTGGGCGTGTCGTGAAGTTCGCCGCCGCCACGGGTCTCGTGGAATATTCCGATGCGCTCAACAAGCTCCTGACCGCCCTGTTCCCGGCAGAGCAAGCCGCCAACACATTGGGCGAGGTCATCAGCAAGGCGGGGCTGACGCAGCTGCGCATCGCCGAGACCGAGAAGTACGCGCACGTCACGTTCTTCCTGAACGGCGGCCTGGAAAAGGAATTTCCCGGCGAGAGCCGCATCATGGTGCCGAGCCCCAAGGTCGCCACCTATGACCTGCAGCCGGAAATGTCGGCAGGCGAAGTGACCGACCGCATTGTCGAGGCCATCGCCGCGCAATCGTACGACGTGATCATCGTCAACTACGCCAACGGCGACATGGTGGGCCACACCGGCATCCTGCCCGCGGCGGTGAAGGCGGCGGAGACCATCGATGCCTGCCTGGGGCGGCTGGAAGCGGCCTTGCAGAAAGTGGGCGGCACAATGTTGGTATCCGCCGATCACGGTAATCTGGAGATGATGCGCGATCCGGATACCCACGAGCGCCACACCCAACACACCACTGGGCCCGTGGCTGTTGTGCTGGTGAACGGTCCCGCATCCGTCACAGCCTTGGAGAATGGCCGCCTCGCCGATCTCGCGCCCACAGTGCTGGCGCTCATGGGATTGGCGCAGCCGGCGGATATGACCGGCCATCCGCTGCTGCATCGGTCCGCCGCGGCGAAATCGGCAACGGCTTGAGGCGCGGCGCTGCTTCTTATCTGACGCTGGCCCTTGTTGGGGCGCTTTTGGGCGCGCCTTCTTTTGCGCTTCCCGCGCACGGCCAGGCGCAATCGCCCGATCAATTGAAAGCGGTTGAAGAAGATCTGCGCAACGCGCAGACGCAACGCGAGCAGCTGCAGAAAGAGAACGACACGCTTTCCCGCGACATCGGCCATGCCCAGCAGGCCAGAGTCGCCTTAGCCAAGGATATCCAGGATCAGGAGTATTCCATCTTGCTGCTGGAGAACCGCATCACCGCCTTAGAGGCGGACGCGGATCGCCGCAGCACGGCCTTGGTACGCCGTGACGCGCAGATGAAACAGGCGCTGCTGGCTTTGGAACGGCTGGCGCTCCATCCCGGCGATGCCCTCAGTCTTACGCCGCTGGCGCCCGACGATGCTGTGCGCGCGGCGATTCTCCTGCGCGCCGCTGTGCCGCAGATTGCCGCCTCCACCACGACGCTGCAGAAAGAGTTGGCCGACATTTATCATCGGCGCAGTGAGATCGTGGCGCAGCGGGAGCAGATGGCGGCGGCGGCGGCGGTGTTGGCGGACCAGCGTATGAAGCTGGACGCCATGATCGAGGCCAAGACCACGCGCCAGGCGGCCGTCACCGTGCAGAATGCCAGCGCCGAAGCGCGCATGAGCGCCTTGTCGCGCCAGGCGGAAGACCTGCGCGCCCTGTTCGCGAAGCTTGCGGTGGAGAAAGCCCGCAAACAGGGGGAAGAACGCGAAGCCCGCCGTATCGCGGCCGCTGCAGCGAAGAAACAGGAACGCATCGTCCTCAAGCCGCCGCCGGGCGTGGCGCCGTCGGACCAGGCCGCGTCAGCGCCGGACGATACGGACATCGCCGCCCACGCGCCGCGCCAGCAACAGACCGCGTCCCTGGAGGCCGATACGGCGGATGACGTCTCCTCAAGCCGGCCCTTCTCGAAAGCCAAGGGCACCTTGCCGTTTCCGGCCGTCGGCAAGCTGGTGACCCGTTATGGCGAGGCGGCCGGCAACGGACCGGCCACCAAGGGCATCACCATCGCCACCCGGGCTGGAGCGACGGTGGTCACGCCTTATGATGGAGTGATAGCTTTCGCCGGCCCGTTCCGCGGGTACGGCGAGTTGCTGATTATAGAACATAGTGAGGGATATCATACACTTATGGCGGGAATGGCGCGCATCGATAGCGCCGTGGGCCAGCATGTTCTGGCCGGCGAGCCGGTGGCGGTCATGGCCGGAGACGGCGAGCCCACGCTGTATGTCGAGTTGCGCCGGGACGGCCAACCCATTAACCCCCTTCCCTGGCTGGCGGACCGTGGCGGGTCCGCCAAGACCCGGTAGCGCGTACATGAATTGCCCGAGATAGCGCTTTCGTAATTCAAACTGAACACAAAGCGTTCTAATGATCTTCTCCACATGTCCCGGCGGCGATCTTGGTAAGATCGAATTTCCCGCCGGGCTCTTCAATATTTGGCCTTCTCCTCAAGCACTGGTTCCATTCTCATGCGCGTGACGAAGTTAGCGATCTCCCTTGCGGCCGCCGTAGCTGTTGGCGCCTTGATCAATCCGCTGGGTTTTTTGCATGGGGAGCGCGCCGAAAGCCGGGCCGCCGCCGCCGAAACCAAGAGCGGCAAGTTTTCCGACGACACCTACAAGTACCTTGAGCTGTTCGGCGATGTGTTCGAGCGCGTGCGCAAGGATTACGTGGAGCCGGTGTCGGACCAGGACCTGATCGAGAACGCCATCAACGGCATGCTCACCTCGCTCGATCCGCACTCCAGCTATCTGCCCGCGAAAAGTTTTCAGGAGATGCAGGAGCAGACCAAGGGTGAGTTCGGCGGTCTCGGCATCGAAGTAACCATGGAGAGCGGCTACATCAAGGTCGTCTCGCCCATCGACGACACACCCGCCGCGCGCGCCGGCGTTCAGCCCGGCGATTTCATCGTCGCCATCGACGGCAAGCCCGTGCTTGGCTTGTCGCTGAATGAAGCGGTGGAGAAGATGCGCGGGCCCGTCAACACGCCCATCGCCGTCACCATCCGCCGTCAGGGCGTCGATCCGTTCGATGTCAAGATGAACCGCGCGATTATCAAAATCCAATCGGTGCGGTCGCATCTCGAAGGCGACATCGGCTACATCCGCATCACCTCGTTCAACGAGCAGACACAGTCCACGCTCGAAAGTGCCTTGCGCGACATCAAGTCCAAGCTCGGCCCCAAGGTCAAAGGCTATGTCCTCGACCTGCGCAACAATCCGGGCGGCTTGCTCGATCAGGCCGTGTCCGTCTCCGATACGTTCCTTGAACGCGGTGAGATCGTGTCCACACGCACCCGCCGCCCTGAAGAGACGCAGCGCTTCAACGCCAAGCCCGGCGATCTCGCCGACGGCAAGCCCATCGTCGTGTTGATCAACGACGGCACCGCCTCGGCCTCGGAGATCGTGGCCGGCGCATTGCAGGATCAGAAGCGCGCCATCGTCCTCGGCACCAAGAGCTTCGGCAAAGGCTCGGTGCAGACCATCATCCCCCTGGGTCATGGTGAAAGCGCCATGCGCCTGACCACGGCCCGCTACTACACGCCCAGCGGCCGGTCGATCCAGGCCTTGGGCATCTCGCCGGACATCGAGGTGCGCCCCGCGGAAGTGAAAACCATCGCCCAGAACTATCGCCGCGCTGAAGCGGACCTGAAGGGCGCGTTGCATAACGACACGGTGGAATCCAAGTCGCAGCCCACGCCGCCGTCCCCGGCCCTGACCACGCCGCCGGGTCAGAACCAGAAGACACCGGCGAAACCCGGCCAGAAGCCCGACGACAACGGCGCCGACGATCAGGCCGCGCCGGACAAGGATCACACCGCCACGGACAACCAGGACTACCAGCTGTCCCGTGCCGTCGATCTGATTCAGGGCATCGCCTTGTATCAAAGGGCAGATTCGGCCGCCCCGGCAGCCAAGCCTTAAGCGCCTGTTAACGCCGCGACTGGTACATCACTCGTACCGCTGATCGGAAGTTCCGGACCTGGGATGCTTTTTGGTCGCGTAAGGAACTTCTGATCGAAAGCGGTACGAGATCAATAGTTTGCTAGTACCCTTTGGTTTCCGAAATTCGGAACGCGGGTCGTCGTCATGACTCACGAATTTCGGAAACCGGCTACTAGGCCGGAGTAGTATGTAACCTTCGGCGGCGCGTCGGGGCTTTCATGGCGTCAATGATCGGCAATGTCCTGAACATGCTGCGGCGTAAAGAGCCGCAGGACGCGTTTAGCGGCGAGGGCGACGAGTTTTACGACGACGACGAAGCGCCCGAGAATGTCGGTCGGAAGATTGCGCTCATCGTCAGCGGCATCTTGTTTTTGGGAATGATCGGTCTTGGTGTGACGGTCTATCTCGTCGGCAAGGATGCGCCGCCGCCCACACAGGCCATGATGCCCTTGACCGACCTGAAGGTTGAGGACGCGGATAGTACTGTCGCCAGCACACCGGCCGATTCATCCGCCGCACCCACGCAGATCGCCAATGCGGTGGACGCCACCGACAAGTCCGCGCAACGCCGCCCATGGCTGACGGCACCGCCGGCAGCCGCACCGCAAGCGGCCGCCAAGCCCGGCCCATCGCCGACGCCGCCCGCACCGGCGGCCAAGGGTGCGCCCCAGGCCCCAGCTCCAGCCGCGCCGGCGGCGTTACCCGCGCCACCGCCAGCCCCCGTTGCTAAAGCGCAACCCCAACTCACGCCGCCCGTTCCGGCGACGCCGGTCCCACCCGTGTCCAAAGCGCCCGTGGCCCCGCCGGCCGCCGCGCCCCAGACCATGCCGTCGATTCTGCAGACCAAGCCGGAAGCGCCGGCCGGAACAGCAACCGCCGATGCCGGTCCCGCGATGCCCGTGGATGTGGCTCCCGGCGCACCCGATCGTTTCACGGAGAAAGCCGATCTGGGTATCAATGGCCGTCCGCACCTGACCGAACCCGCCTTGCCGCCGGTGGACCGCGCCAGCATGAACGCGCCGCCGCCGCGCTTTGGCAACATTGCCGTCATGCGCGCCAAGAACGCGCCGCCGCCCACCAAGATCAACGACAAGATCGGCAAAGTGGCGGTGATTGTGCAGGGCCTGGGATTGAGTCAGGATGCTACGGAAGCCGCCGTGAGCAAGCTGCCAAGCTCCGTCGCCCTGTCCTTCAGCCCCTATGCCCACGACCTCCGCAAATGGCTGCAGCAGGCCAAGGCCGGCGGCCACGAGGTCCTGGTGGAACTGCCCATGGAGAGCAAGCAGTACCCGGCGGAAGATCCGGGGCCGCTTGGCCTCATGACCTCGGTCCAGCCCAAGGAAAACGCCGAACGCCTCAAAACCATCCTTAAGCTGTTCCCGGGCGCCATCGGCGTGGACGACATCATGGGCACCAAGTTCCGTGAGTCGGAAGACGCCATGCGCGACGTGTTCACCAGTCTCAAGCAGGGCAATCTGGTCTATGTGCAAGGCCGCCCCGGCGTCCGCATTGGTGAGCCGGGCGTACCCAATACCATCGCCGACGTGGTGCTCGACGAGCGCCCGTTCCGCGCCGCCATCGACGCGCGGCTGGATTACGCCGAGCGGCTGGCCAAATATCAAGGCAGCGCCGTCACCGTCATGGATGCGAAACCCGTGAGCTTCGAACGGCTCGCCCTGTGGCTGGACCAGATCGACAAACGCGGTGTTCAGCTCACGCCGGTGTCGCAGGTCCTCGTGACCGTGGCCGCCGCGAAGTAAACCGGCGCAGCCAATCCAAAGATATACCGGGGATATTTTTCTCTCCCATGAAGTCTCCTCGCAAACTGCCGTATCGCCGCGGCGTCGGCATCGTACTGGTCAACAAGCACGGCAAAGTTTTTGTCGGCGAGCGCGTGGGCGTGCCCGGCTCATGGCAGATGCCCCAAGGCGGTATCGATGAGGGCGAGAAGCCGCGCCGTGCCGCCCTGCGTGAGCTGCTTGAAGAAGTGGGCACGGACAAAGCCGAGATCGTTGCCGCCAGCAAAGGCTGGCTGCGTTATGAACTGCCGGAGAAGCTTGTCGGCGTCGCCTGGGGCGGCAAGTATCGCGGCCAAAAGCAGAAGTGGTACGTGATGCGTTTCACGGGCCGCGACGGCGACATCGACATCGCGACAGATCATCCCGAGTTCGAAACCTGGAAGTGGATGGCCTTCGCACGCCTGCCGCGCGTCATCGTGCCCTTCAAGCGCGAGCTCTATCTCAAGGTCGTGGCGGAATTCGCGCCGCTGCTGGCGAAGATGGAAAAAAAGAAGCCGCACCCGGCTGGAAAGAAGGCCGCGCAGAAAAAGACGAAGAAAAAACGCTGAGCTTCTAAAGCGCGTTTCGTCTGCGTTGAAGCAATACGCTCAATCGCCGATGAAACAGGACCTAAGCCGCGGCGGTTTGCCGGAACGCCCGTCCCCGGCGTTCAATCACAAACCACAACGCGCGCGTCACCAGCCGTGCCCAGAAGCCCTGCGGGTCGAGTCCCACGGCCTGGGCGAACATGTGACCGGCGCGGCGCGCATGGCGCTGCTGATAGAAACCGAACACGCGCCCGGTATAGGCGCGCGTGGCCGCTGCGCGATCGTACGCGCCCGGCAGAGCATTGCCGGCGAAATAGGCCGAAGCGATTTCGTCGTCGTCGGTTTCGCGGAAACGCGCGAACGCGGTCTTGAGACGCTGCCAGCGCGCCGACCCACGACCTTCCGCCGCCAGCATGCGTTCCATGTGGGTATAGAAAAGTTTGTAGTGGCGGAATTCGTCGGACGCGATATTGGCGCAGATGGCTTTCAGCACCGGCTCGTCCACCGCATCGCGGATCGCTGAATAGAGCGAGCTGGTGCCGGTCTCCACCACACACCGCGCGCACAACTCCGCCGCACGCGAACCACGCACGGACTCGGTGCTGTCGACGGGGATGCGATAGAGCGACGTGAAGTGCTGGAAGCGATCATCGAGCTTGAAATCCGGGTCGGCCATTTCCGCCCACCGGCCGAGGGCGAGGCCGTGCTGCTCTTCTTCCAAGGCCCAAGCGGCGGCGGCGGCGCAAAACGCCGCATCGTCGCGGAACACGTTCGCGAGGTAGCGGCCGTAGTCGGAGCCGTTGCGCTCCACCATGGCGGCCGCTTTCACCACCGCCAGGACATTAGACGGCACCTTGGCGCGGTCGAACCGCGCCCAGGGGATATCGTCCAAAGTCCACTTCGAGGATGTGGTCGCCATTGCCGTTACTCGTCAATCTCCGCCCAGACCTAAGTCCCAGGGCCGTATATGGTTTCGGCCCTCATATAACCCAAGTCGGCCATACGACAAAATTATGACGGTAACAGAATAGTTAACCGCCTCAGGACGACGGCGGCGCCGGACGGTGGATAATCATCTCGTCCACGCTCCATGGCCCCGCCCCCGTGGTGAAAAGGTACAGGAAAATGAAGCAGTAAAGGATCGCGCCTTCACCATGGTTAAGGATCGGGAAGAAGCTCCCGGGGGCATGAACCAGGAAATAGGCCACAGCCATCTCGCCCGCTAGCAGGAACGCCACCGGGCGGGTGAACAGGCCAATGGTGATGAGCAGGCCCCCGGCGAATTCCATCATGGCCGAGGCGCCGATCATGCTCGCCAAAGGCGGCGAGCCGGGGAAGCCGCCTTCGGGGAAGTTGAACAGCTTGGCGGTGCCGTGTTCGACGAACAACAGGCCGGCCATGACCCTCAGTAGAGTCAGCGCCCGCGGCGCCCAGATCGTCGACAGCGTGGATGAGTTAAGCATCGGCGGTCTCCCTCCCAGTGGAGGAGACAGTATGAAGAAAAACCGGGATGCAAGCCAGGGTAGGAGCGGATCAGACGGGAAGCTTACGGCCGGTTAG
>Ga0068855_100010273_pt1 | contig 11289 bp, 9 predicted proteins | sample KBSCornC52_FD_66592 | JGI IMG/M metagenome (GOLD analysis project Ga0068855, IMG submission 66592) | Corn rhizosphere microbial communities from Kellogg Biological Station, Michigan, USA - KBS Corn C5-2 | ecosystem: Host-associated > Plants > Roots > Rhizosphere > Soil ... | reverse complement strand
GTCCAGATAGCACATGATCTGTTCGATCACGTCCCGCCGCAGCCTGTCTTCGTCCGAAAGGACGATGCCTTTGGCGACCGGCAGCCGGTTTGCATCAAGAGTCCTGCGGTATAGGGCGGTGTTGACCTGATTCTGGACATAGCCCTGGGGCAGGGCGCTGATTGCCGAGGCCCCGAAGCCGAGCAGCGCCGGCGCGGCGTCCGCCGTATAGCCCTGAAAATTGCGATGAAGCGTTCGCCGCTCCGCCGCGATGGCAAGTTCGTCTCCGCCAAGAGCGAAATGATCCAACCCAATGGGCTGGTATCCATTCCCGGTCAGGCAGCCTTCGGCAAATGTCAGCATCGCCAGCCGCTCCTCGACGCCCGGCAGGGCTTTCTCGGGAATCAGGGCCTGGTGCTTTTTGAAGAATGGCACATGGGCGTAACCGAATAGCGCCATGCGCGATGGCAGCATCTCCACTGCCAGTTCGAGATTGTGTTCCAGCCCCATCATGGTCTGATAGGGCAGCCCATAGACCAGGTCGAGGTTCAGCCGGTCTATGCCGCGTTCCCGCAGCAGGCCGGCTGCGTTGCGCAAATCCCAGGGGCTCTGCAGGCGGTTGATGGCCCGCTGAACCTTCGGATCGCAATCCTGAACCCCGATGCTGGCCCGCGTCACGCCCGCCTCGGCAAGCGTGTCGGCCTGTTCCGCACCAAAACCTCTGGGGTCTATCTCGATCGCCATCTCCGCGCCGGCGGCGACATCGAACGTATCGCGCAGCAGCCGGTTGAGGCGCAACATGTCTTGCCGTGCCAGCATGGTCGGAGAGCCACCGCCGAAATGAATGTGACTGACCGGATGATGGCCTTTCAGCATTCCCCCGATTAGACGGATCTCACGCTCCAGCCGTTCCACATAGTCCCGCACGGGGCCGTAATTGTTCACGACCGTGGTGTGGCAGGCGCAAAACCAGCACAGCGTGTCGCAGAACGGAATATGCAGATAGAGGGAGAGGGGGGTGCGGGGGGCTAGAGCGGCGAGCCATTCACCATAGGCGGCGCCATTCACGCCACCGTGAAAATGGGGAGCGGTCGGATAGCTCGTATAGCGCGGCACATGGGCAGAATAGATCTGCAGCGGAGTCATGGCGATTTTTCTGGCGTGGCCATCGACTCATTGCCTTGATCGGGCGCAACCCCCGGCAATTTGTCCAGCCCCTTTGCGCATGATCAAGGCCCGCGTCTGGCGGACATGCCACGCATGCTCAATGATTTGTTGTCTGCTCATTGCCGGGTTGCTGGCGCCACTGGGCCTTTGGGTTAAGCCCGCAGCCGACGGTTCGGATGCAATCTGCTGCGCGAATCGCCGCACGGCAGTTTTTGTCGCAGTGGCCGGCACGCTCACCGCAGCGGTCTGTCTGCTGATCCTGACACTCCCGCAGAATGCGCCATTTCATCACATCTGCCGGTTCATCACGGCGCCCGGTTGATCCAACGCAAACTGGTCGTGCCGCAGCGCACGCATAAGGGGCGAGGCTGAGGAGAATCCACGTGCAAACAGACATTGCTGCTTCGTCGCCGTCCACGCGCTACGATCACTGGTTCATGCCGGGGGTCATATTTTTCGGGCTTCTGGCTTCGCTGATCGAGGCGGCGCGCTCGCCCGATCCGCGCATGGTGGCGCAGGCCTGGATCTTCGGCACCTGCATGGCGATCATCGGCGCCTGGTACATGTGGATGTATGTGGGCCGCACGCCCGTCGACGAAACGCGCCCCTATGCGGATGCGGTGGTCAAGGCCGGCGTGGCGGCGTCCATGTTCTGGGGCATCGCCGGCATGCTGGTCGGTGTCATCATCGCGCTGCAGCTTTCCTTTCCGCACCTGTTCTATTTTCCCGATCTGCCCTGGACCAATTTCGGGCGGATGCGGCCGCTGCACACTTCGGCGGTGATTTTCGCTTTTGGCGGCAATGTGCTGATTGCGACGTCCTTCTATGTCGTACAGCGCACCTGCCATGCCCGGCTTTGGGGCGGCTCGCTCTCCTGGCTTGTCTTCTGGGGCTACAACACCTTCATCGTCCTGGCGGGCACGGGCTATCTTCTGGGCATCACCCAGAGCCGCGAATATGCCGAGCCGGAATGGTATGCCGATATCTGGCTGACCATCGTCTGGATCTGCTATCTGCTGACGTTTCTCGGCACGCTATGGAAGCGCAAGGAGCCGCATATCTATGTGGCCAACTGGTTCTACCTGGCCTTCATCGTCACCATCGCGGTGCTGCATCTGGTCAACAACGCGGCCGTGCCGGTCTCGCTGCTGGAGAGCAAAAGCTATTCGGCATTCTCAGGTGTGCAGGATGCGCTGACCCAATGGTGGTACGGCCACAACGCCGTCGGTTTTTTCCTCACCGCCGGCTTTCTGGGCATCATGTACTACTTCATCCCCAAGCGGGCCGAGCGGCCGGTCTATTCCTACCGGCTCTCGATCATCCATTTCTGGAGCCTGATCTTCATCTATATCTGGGCGGGGCCCCATCACCTGCTTTACACGGCGCTGCCGGAATGGGCCCAGACCCTGGGCATGACTTTTTCCATCATGCTGTGGATGCCCAGCTGGGGCGGCATGATCAACGGGCTGATGACCCTGTCGGGCGCCTGGGACAAGCTGCGCACCGATCCGGTCCTGCGCATGCTGGTGGTGTCGGTCGCCTTCTATGGCATGGCGACCTTTGAAGGGCCCGTCATGTCGGTCAAGGCGGTCAATGCCTTGTCGCACTACACCAACTGGACCATCGGCCATGTTCACTCCGGCGCGCTGGGCTGGGTCGGCTATGTGAGCTTTGGCGCCATCTATTGCCTGGTGCCCTGGCTGTGGAAGAAAAAGCTCTATTCCAACGCGCTGGTGGAGTGGCACTTCTGGCTCTCCACCCTGGGCATCGTGCTCTACATCACCTCCATGTGGGTGGCCGGCATCATGCAGGGCCTGATGTGGCGCGCCTATAACGAGTTCGGCTTCCTGGAATATGCCTTCTCGGAAGTCGTGCAGGCGATGCATCCCTATTACATCATCCGGGCGCTGGGTGGCGTGCTTTATCTCGGCGGCACCTTGGTGATGGCCTTCAATCTCTGGAAAACGATCAGCAGCGGCGTGCCTGTTGCGGCCGCCGCACCCGCTCTTGTCGCGGAGGCAGCGGAATGACTCACGCATGGCTTGAAAAGAACTCGATGCTGCTTCTGATCGGCATCATCCTCGTGATCGCGATCGGCGGCCTGGTGGAGATCGCGCCACTCTTCTGGGTCGGCGGCACCGTGGAAAAGGTCGCCGGCATGCGGCCTTACACCCCGCTGGAGCTGGAGGGGCGCAACATCTATGTGCGCGAGGGTTGCTATGTCTGCCACAGCCAGCAGATCCGGACCCTGCGCGACGAGGTCGAGCGCTACGGCCATTACAGCCTGGCGGCGGAGAGCATGTACGACCATCCCTTCCAGTGGGGATCGGAACGGACCGGCCCGGACTTGGCGCGCGTCGGCGGCAAATATTCGGACGAATGGCATCGGGCTCACATGGCCGATCCGCGGTCCGTGGTGCCGGAATCCATCATGCCGCCCTACAGGTTCCTGTTCGACACGCCGCTGGACTATCGGGACATAAGGAAGGTGCTGGTCGCCAATCAGGAGGTTGGCGTGCCCTACAGCAAGGACCAGATCGCGCACGCCAAGGAAGACCTGGAGGCGCAAGCCGATCCGGACGCCGACGGCACGCGCGATTTCCAGAAGCGATACGCCAAGGCGCAGGTCCGTGACTTCGACGGCGATCCGAAGCACATCACCGAAGGCGACGCCCTGATCGCCTATCTGCAGATGCTGGGCACCCTGGTCGACTTCAAGTCGTACCAGGCCGACGCGGCCGGCCACCGGAGGTAGATGATGGAACGCTGGGCTTACGAAGACGTGCTGGCCTTCGCCCAAAGCTGGGGCGCCGTCTATTTCACGCTGATGTTTCTGGTTGCCTTTGCCTATGCCTGGTGGCCGAAGAACCGCCAGCGCTTCGATGCGGCCGCGCACATCCCGCTCAAGGACGAAGAGTGATGTCCAAAAAGGAATTCGACGAGATTTCCGGCACCGAGACAACCGGCCATGAATGGGACGGCATCAAGGAGCTGGATACGCCGATGCCGCGCTGGTGGCTCGGCATCTTCTGGGCCACCATCGTCTGGGCCATCGGATATTGGGTGGTCTATCCCGCCTGGCCCGGGATCACCGGCTATACCCACGGCATGCTGGACCATTCCCAGCGCGATGAGGTGACGGCCAATGTCGCGGCGCTGAAGGCCGCGCGATCGGTGCGCGAAAAGGCGCTGACCAATGCGTCGCTGGCGGACATCCAGAAGAACCCCGACCTGCTGCAGTTCGCCATGGCGGAAGGCAAAACCGCGTTCGGCGACAATTGTGCGCCGTGCCACGGTGCAGGCGGGCAGGGGGCGCATGGCTATCCCAATCTGAACGACGATGTGTGGCTGTGGGGCGGTAAACTCGAGGATATCCAGCACACCATTACGGTTGGCGTGCGCTCGACAGCCGAGGACACCCGCAAGTCCCAGATGCCCGCCTTCGGCCGCGACGGAATGCTGAAGCCTGAGCAGGTGGATGACCTGACGGAGTATGTGGTGAACCTGTCCAGGCGAGTCGCCGACGCCAAAGCGGTCCGGCGCGCGGCCTCGTTGTTCGCCGACAATTGCGCGGCCTGCCATGGCCCGCAGGGGAAAGGCAACCGTGTCTATGGCGCGCCGAACCTCACCGACAATGAATGGGAATATGCGGCCGACCGCGATTCGATCCACGATCAGATCTGGAACGGACACGGTGGCGTGATGCCGACCTGGGGGGGGCGGTTGCCGCCGGAAGAGATAAAGGCGCTGGCGATCTACGTCCATAACCTCGGCGGCGGGGAATAGCAGCGCGATCCGGATGGCCATGCATACCGTCATTTCCCCTGATAAACGTCCGGTTCTGGCCGCCGAGGGTGTCCTACGCTCCGATGCGGCCGCCACCAACAGCGCGGCCAATCGCAAGCTTTTCAAGTCCCGGGTGCCGATCTACCCCAAGGAGGCGGAAGGCACTTACCGCTCCATCAAATGGGCGATGATGGCATTCACGCTCAGCATCTACTATCTGGTGCCGTGGCTGCGCTGGAACCGCGGCGCCGGCGCGCCCCACCAGGCGGTGCTGGTGGATCTGGCGCATGAGCGGCTCTATTTCTTCTTTATCGAGATCTGGCCGCAGGAAGTCTATTACATCACCGGCCTTCTGATCCTGGCTGCCGTCTCGCTGTTCCTGATCAATGCGCTGTTTGGCCGGCTCTGGTGCGGCTATTCCTGTCCCCAGACGGTCTGGACCGACCTTTTCATCTGGGTCGAAACCAAGATCGAGGGCGATCGCGGCGCCCGCATCCGGCTGGCCAACGCGCCGTGGACAGCGGGCAAGATTTTCAAGCGCGTAGCCAAGCACGCCGTCTGGCTGGTGATCGCGGTGGCAACCGGCGGCGCATGGGTCTTCTATTTCAGCGATGCGCCCACGCTTTTGCATCAGCTGGTCACCGGTTCGGCCGGCATCGGCACCTACGCCGCCATTGCCGGCCTCGCCTTCACCACCTATTCGCTTGGCGGGCTGATGCGCGAACAGGTCTGCACCTATATGTGCCCCTGGCCGCGCATCCAGGCGGCCATGACCGACATCGAGGCTTTGAGCGTCACCTATCGCCGCGATAGGGGTGAGCCGCGCGGTCCCCACCGCAAGGGCGAATCCTGGGACAACCGCGGAAGCTGCATCGACTGCAACCAGTGTGTGGCTGTCTGCCCGATGGGCATCGACATCCGCGATGGCGCGCAGCTGGAATGCATCAATTGCGGCCTTTGCATCGATGCCTGCGATGATGTTATGCGCAAGATCGGACAGCCAACCGGCCTGATCGCTTTCGACACCGAGGCCAATATCGGCCGGCGCCAGGCCGGCAAACGGGCGCGTTTCCGCTTCGTGAGGCCTCGAACCGTACTTTATGGGTCGGTGCTCGTCATCGTTTCCGGGATCATGCTTTTGACCCTCAGTTTCCGTCACACGCTGGAGCTGGACGTGTTGCGCGACCGAAACCCGGATTATGTCACCCTTGCGGATGGCGCGGTCCGTAACGGCTACACCCTGAAGCTGATGAACCGGATGGAAAAGGCCCGTGCCCTGCGGCTTTCGGTGTCCGGCATCAAGGCGCGTCAGGTCAAGCTGATTGGCGACGGCGAGATCAATCCATCGGTTCTTCTGCCGGTGCAAGCCGACAAGGTGCGTACCCTGCGCATCCTGGTCACGGTGGCAAGGGCCGACCTCAAGGACAGCAGCGGCCTGACGTTCACGCTTGCCGACAGAGACGGACGCGAGCAGCGTTCGGCGACGGCGGTTTTCGTTTCAGGGGAAAAGCCATGACACGCAAACTGACCGGCCGTGGTGTTCTGCTGGTGCTGGCGGGCTTCTTTGGCATGATCATCACAACCAATGTGGTTTTCATCGCCGCGGCGGTGCACACCTTTCGGGGCGAAGACGAAGCCAAACCCTATCTGCAGGGCATTGAATACAATCACACCCTGGCCCGCCGCGCCGAACAGGCCCGGCTGGGCTGGCGGGCCAGCATCGGCGATCAGCGTCTTGCCTCCGGCGCTGTCTTGCTCACGGTTGACGTCTCCCAGCCTGATGGCAAAGCCCCCAAAGGGCTGTCGCTGGCGGGCGAATTGCGTCACCCCGCGGACGAGCATCGTGACCGCACCCTGCATTTTGTCGAAACCGCGCCGGGGCATTTCGAGACCCAGTTGCGCGATGTGACACCCGGCCGCTGGGAAATGGTGGTGAGCAACAACCGAACCGAACCTTTCCGGACCGAAAGGCGACTGTGGGTGCCATGAATCTCGCCGCGACATCGGTCGATCTTTCGCGGTTTCTGTCCCGGCGGCCGGACGGCACTGTGACCTTCGACGCCCTGGTCAAAGGCGCTCATTGCGCCGGCTGTCTGGCCAAGATTGAAAAGGGCGTTGGTGCGCTGCCGGGGGTGGCGAGCGCGCGGCTGAATCTCTCCACCGGCAAACTGGCGATTGTGGGAAGCGCTGGCCTGAAGCCCGATTTCGTCCTGCAGCGGCTCCATGATCTTGGTTATGAGGGCGTACCTTTCGAGGCGGGGGCTTCTCTCGATGAGGATGCTCGCGAAGGCCGCTTCCTGCTCCATTGTCTGGTGGTGGCGGCCTTCGGCACCGTCTTCACCATGGGGCTGACGGACGCCATCTGGTATGGCGGCGATATGGATGCCACCCTGCGCGGCCTTTTCTTCTGGCTTGCGGCAACGGTGTCGGTTCCCGCCACGCTCTATTCGGGCCAGCCTTTTTTCCTGTCTGCCTGGAAGGTCTTAAAGCGCCATCGCACCAATATGGACGTGCCGATAAGCCTGGCGTTGATTTTGTCCCTGGGGCTTAGCCTCTGGCAAACAGCGCAGGGCACGGGTCATGTCTATTTCGACGCGGCGGTCATGCTCAGCTTCCTGCTGCTGACAGGCCGTTATCTGGATTTCCTGCTGCGCAACAGGGCGCGCGGGGCCGCGCGGCATCTTCTGGCCATGCAATCGGTGCTGGTCCGGCGCCAGGCAGGCAGCGAGCTGGAAACGGTCGCGGCCGCCGATCTCAATCCCGGCAATCACATCCTCTTGACCAGCGGCGAGCGGACACCGGTGGATGGCGTGCTGGACGATCACGGTACCGAGCTGGATCTGTCGCTGGTGACGGGGGAAAGTGTGCCGGTGCTTCGCACCGCCGGCGCCGCCGTCAGCGCCGGCAGTATTGTCACCGGCGCACCCGTTCTGCTGCGCGTCACCGCGCGGGTGGAAAATTCCCTGGTGGCCGATCTGGCGCGGCTGCTGGAAGCCGGCCGGCAGGGCAAGAGTCTCTATGTCAGCTTGGCTGATCGCGCGGCAAGGGCCTATGTGCCGTTTGTTGCGGTTACGGCGCTGGCGGTGCTGGCGGGCTGGCTGTGGGCGGGTGCGGGCTTTGCGCATGCGCTGACCAATGCCGTGACGGTCTTGATCGTGACCTGTCCCTGTGCGTTGGGGCTGGCCGTGCCGGCGGTGCAGATCGCCGCCACCGGACGTCTGTTCCGCGACGGCATCTTCGTCAAGTCGGGTGATGCGCTGGAGCGCCTGGCCGAGATCGACCACGCGGTGTTCGACAAAACCGGCACGCTCACGCTGGGAAAGCTGGTGCTGGAGAACAAGGGCCAGATCGCGCCGGCCATTCTGGAGCAGGCCGCAGGACTGGCGCGCGCCAGTTCGCATCCTCTGGCCCGTGCGCTGGTTGCCGCGGCGGGGGAGGGCCCGGTCAGCTCCGGTGTCATGGAAACGGCGGGCTCCGGGCTCGAGGCGCCCGGCCGGCAGGGCGCACAGCGCCTTGGGAATGCCGCCTGGTGCGGCGTGACCGATGACGAGAATGGCGCCAGCCTCTGGTTCCGGGATGGCTCCGCCGACCCGGTGCGTTTCATTTTCCGCGATCAGATCCGGCCCGAAAGCCGCCAGATGGTGGCGGACCTGCATCGGCGCGGCATCGTGGTGGAGATGCTGACCGGCGACCGGTCCATCCCCGCCGGCCGAATCGCGGCGGAAGCAGGAATTCCCCTCTGGTGCGCCGCCGTAGGACCGAAGGAAAAAGCCGACCGGCTTCGCACGCTTGCCATGCGCGGCCAGCGCGTGCTGATGGTGGGCGATGGCATCAACGATGCCGGGGCGCTGGCGCTGGCGCATGTTTCCATTGCCCCCGGCACTGCAACCGACATCAGCCAGCGCGCCGCCGACATGGTCTTGCGCGGCAGTACCCTGTCGCCGCTGGTGGAAGCGTTCGATGTGGCGCGCAAGGCGCGACGGCTGGTGATCCAGAATTTTATTCTGGCGGGACTCTACAATGCCGCGGCGATCCCGCTGGCTGCCCTTGGACTGGTGACGCCCCTGGTCGCCGCGGCCGCGATGGCCAGTTCCTCGCTGCTGGTGACCTTGAATGCCTTGCGGCTGGCGCCCTGGAGGGCCCCGTGAACGGCATGGCCCTTATCATCGCTGCCGCCCTGGTCATGGGGTTGGCTGGCTTGATCGTGCTGCTCTGGGCCATCGGCAGTGGCCAATATGACGACTTGGAAGGGGCGGCAGCGCGTATCCTATTGGACGACACTGCGGGTGACCCGAGCGCGCCCGATAAAGTGTGATCTGCGACGTCAGACCGTCAGTGCGTGCCATCAAGCGGCACAAAGAGGATGCAGACCGCGGCCGGGATGTCCGTCATCTGGCTCGCAAAAGTCAGCTTGCCGGTCTTGGTGTCGCGGTCGAAGACCGTGATGGTGTTGCTGTCCTGGTTGCCCGTCAGCAGATGCGTGCCGTCCGGGTCCAGTGACATGCCGCGTGGAATGCGTCCCTGGGTGGGGATGTTCTGCATATTCGTCAGTTTGCCGTTCGCCGCATTCACCTTGAAAACCGTAACGCTGTCATGGCCGCGGTTGGTGGCGTAGAGGAACTGTCCATCGTTGCTCAGCGCCAGTTCGGCGGAATTGTTCTCGGTAGTGAGCTGGGACGGGATGGTGTCGATATTCTCCACCAGCGTCAGCTTGCCGTTTTTCTTGTCATACGACATCACCGCCACCGCCGAGGCCATCTCGCCCAGCACATAGGCGAACTTGCCGCCCTTGCCGAACAGCATGTGGCGCGGGCCGAATCCCGGCCTGGTGTCGGTGGTGCTGGCCAGGGTCAGCTTGCCGCTGGCGCTGTCCAGGGCATAGACGAACACCTTGTCCAGCCCCAGGTCAGGCACCAGCAGGAAACGGTTGTCGGGCGACATCACCGCTTCATGGGGGTGCGGCCCCATCTGGCGGTGCGGGTTCACGCTGGAGCCCGAATGCTGATGGAAATCGACCATATCCCCGATGCTGCCGTCAGATTTCAGCGCGAAGGACGCGACGCTGCCGCTGCCGTAATTGGCCACCAGCAGCCAGTGTCTTGTTTGATCGACAATCAGATGAGCCGTGGAGGTGCCGTTTGAGGGCACCCGGTTGAGAAAGCGCAGCGCCCCCGTCGCGGGATCGATGGCATAGCTGCTGAGAAAGCCCGTGGGCCTGCCTCTTTCCGTCGCCGCATACAGGAACCGATGGCTTGGATCGACTGCCAGGAAGGAGGGGTCGGTAACTTCGGCCTGCAGCCCCAAGGTCTTGAAGTGGCCGCTGCCGTCCGCCTGCAGAGCATAGAGTCCCTTGCTGCCACTCGGGCTGCCCCCCGGTCCGGTCGTGTAAGTGCCGACATAACCTATATATTTTCCGGCGGCGAAGGCCGGGGCGGAGCCCAATATCAGGGCGGCACAGAGAAGAACTCGCGTCAGTATTTTCATATTTACGCCTGTGAGTTAGCGGGCGACCGGGCCTCTGTGGGCAATTTCGCGTGTCGGCGCACTTATTAAGTGGGAAAATCTTGGAGAGCCTCCGCGCTGCGTGCAATGCGCGCCTGGCGTTCCGCACAGCTGCCGTTCGATTGGGTCGAATGTCTGCGCATTAATGCCACGGAGTTGTTCGGTCCGACATCACATTCCTGCATCTTGCGGTGCAACATCCCGCGAGACGAGACCCGCCAAATGCTCCCTCAAACTGAAAATGTCAGGCGCGAAAGTGAATACAATCGCGAGGGCGGGTAGTTGGTTGAACGCGTTTCACCTATTGAAACGTCCTGCGCAGCGCGAATTGACTGTGCAACAGCGAAATGACGGTATGGGCTCCTCATAACAGCGGCACGGGAAACCGGAAAAGGCCGCGTATCTACCAGAGGGGATACTCATGGCTCGTCGGTCCAACCGTTTCTATGTCACCGCTTCTGTGCTCGCGATGGCCGCTTGCCCCGCATGGATTGCGCCGGCGGCAGCGCAGGCCGGCAACCCAGCTGCCGCGGCGCTGCCGGTCGAGCAGGTCACGGTTACCGGCACCAGCATCCGCGGCACCGCCCCGGTCGGCTCCTCCGTCACCACGGTCACGCAAGCGGACATCAAGGCAACGGGTTCGACCAGCGTGACCGGCGTCCTGGCCAGCGTGCCCCAGCTGATGGGCATGGGCCAGGTGGACAGCGGCACGACCGGCCAGAACGCCCAGCAGGCACTCATCCATCAGCTGGGTCAGAGCGCCTCGACTTCGACCCTTACCCTGATCGACGGCCACCGGGCGCCGACCTCCGGCACCAACCATTCCTTCGTCGATCCCAACATGATCCCGATCAA
>Ga0068855_100010272_pt1 | contig 11289 bp, 9 predicted proteins | sample KBSCornC52_FD_66592 | JGI IMG/M metagenome (GOLD analysis project Ga0068855, IMG submission 66592) | Corn rhizosphere microbial communities from Kellogg Biological Station, Michigan, USA - KBS Corn C5-2 | ecosystem: Host-associated > Plants > Roots > Rhizosphere > Soil ... | reverse complement strand
TGCTTGTCGATGAACCAGCGCGCGGGCGTGTCGTCCTGACGCACCTGCTGCACGTAGGTGTGTGCGGCGTGCACGAGTGCGCTTTGGCCGGTGCGCGGCGCATGGGCGAACTCGTGCGCGAGTTGTGCGATCCAGTTGAGTTCGCCGCGGTTGCAGGCGTGCGGGTGACGCGTGAGCCACTCGGCGACGAGGGTCGTGCCGGAGCGCGGCATGCCGACGATGAATATCGGATTGAAATCGTCGCGCGCGACCGTCAACGGCGACATCGGCTTCGCATCGAGTCGCGACGAGACGACGCGACGCCATTGCTTGGTCGAAAAACCCGCGCCGGCGTCGACCAGCGCATTCGCTTCGCGCAGCGCGGCCGCGGCCGCGCGCACGTCGCCGATGTCGTCACTGGCCTTGCCGAGCGCGAACAGCACCGAGGCGCGCGCGGCGGTACCGAGGTCCGGCCGCTGCAGGAATCCGCGCAGCAGATCGAAGTCCGGATCGTCGCCGTCGACGTAGCGCTTCGAGGATGCGAGGCCGTAGGCGGATTGCCAGTCCAGTGCGCGCGCGTCGTGTGCGAGCGCGAACACGTAGTGCTCGCGTGCGCGTTCGAAGTCACCGAGCTGGGTCGCGAGCATGCCCGCATATGCGTGCAGGCGCGCGTCCGCCGATCCCTGCGCGATCGCCTGCTCGACGAGATCCGATGCGGCATGCTTGCGGCCGCAGTCGTCGAGCAGCTCGATCGCCTGGATCCATTCGCCGACCGCAGGGTTCGCCGCCGCCGACCATGCGCGCACGACGGACTCGAGCGCAAGCATGCGTCCCTGCTCGCGCAGGATCTTCGCGAGCAGGAACGTGGCCGCGGCGGCGTCGGGATGGCGCTCGAGCACCCGTCGCAAGCGTGCCTCCGCCTCGGCAGGTTGGCGGGCCTGCCATAGCAATCCGGCCAATGCGCAGGCGAGGTCGACGGATTGGGGATGCACCTCGCACGCTTCGGCGAACACGGCGAACGCGCCCGCGCTGTCGCCACGCAGGACCAGCGCGCGACCGCGTTCCAGCCATGCATCCACCGGGGTGTCGTGCATCCGTCCCATCCTCATCCACGGCGACCGCGGACCGCCGCGCATGCTACCGTAAACGTTCCCGACGATCGGAGCGGAACGATGATCGACCATCTCGGTTTTCCCGTCACCGACTACGCGCGCAGCCGCACGTTCTACGTGCAGGCGCTCGCGCCGCTCGGCTTTGGTCCGGTCATGGAGGTGACGAAGGAGCAGACCGGCGGCTACGAGGGCACGGGCTTCGGCCCGCCCGATCGACCGAACTTCTGGATCGGCAACGGCGACGCGCGCGGAGGCCCCGTGCATGTCGCGTTCGAGGCGAAGTCGCGCGCGGCCGTCGATGCCTTCTACAAGGCCGCGATCGCCGCGGGCGGGCGCGACAACGGTCCGCCCGGCATCCGCGCCCACTACCATCCGGACTACTACGGCGCCTTCGTGCTCGATCCCGACGGTCACAACATCGAAGCCGTCTGCCACGCACCGAATGCGTGATGTTCACGCGCTGCACCATTCCCGTCCAACCCTTCCCTTGAAAGGAAGGACTCAAGAGCCCGTCGCAGACCACGCATGTTCAAACGAATCCTGATTGCCAACCGCGGAGAGATCGCCTGCCGCGTGATCCGTACCTGCCGCCGCCTCGGCATCGAGACGGTCGCGGTGTATTCGGAAGCCGACGCAACCGCGCAGCACGTGCGCCAGGCCGATGTCGCCTACCCGATCGGCGGACCGCGTCCGGCCGATTCCTACCTGCGCGGCGACGCGATCATCGAGGTCGCCAGGCGCAGCGGCGCCGAGGCGATCCATCCGGGCTACGGCTTCCTGTCGGAGAACGCCGACTTCGCCGATGCCGTGCAACGCGCCGGCATCGCGTTCATCGGCCCCTCGGCGGATTCAATGCGCCGCATGGGCTCGAAGGCGGGCGCGAAGGATCTGATGGCGCGTGGCAACGTGCCGGTCGTGCCGGGATACACCGGCGAAGACCAGGACCCTGCCCTGCTCGCACGCGAGGCGGAACGCGTCGGTTTCCCTCTGATGATCAAGGCCGCCTACGGCGGCGGTGGCAAGGGCATGCGCATCGTGCGTTCCGCCGGCGAGTTCGCGGCGAACCTCGAAAGCTGCCAGCGCGAAGCGAAGAATGCGTTCGGCCGCGACCGCGTGCTGCTCGAACGCTACATCGAGCAGCCGCGGCACATCGAATTCCAGGTGTTCGGCGACACCCACGGCAACATCGTGCATCTGAACGAACGCGAATGCTCGGCCCAGCGCCGCTACCAGAAAGTGCTTGAGGAGACGCCCTCGCCGTTCGTGACGCCGGACCTGCGCGCGAAGATGGGCGACGCCGCGATCGCCGCGGCGCGTGCGCTCGACTACGTCAACGCGGGCACGGTGGAATTCATCGTCGGCCAGGGCGGCGATTTCTATTTCATGGAGATCAATACGCGCCTGCAGGTCGAGCACCCGGTCACCGAGATGGTGCTCGGCCTCGATCTCGTTGAACTGCAGCTGCGCGTCGCTTCCGGCGAATCGCTGCCGGGATCGCTGATCCGCAACAAGTCGATTCCGGCCGACGGCCACGCGATCGAACTGCGCCTGTACGCGGAAGACCCCGACCAGGGCTTCCTGCCCGGCTCGGGCACGCTGGAGAAATTGCATCTGCCGCAGGCGTCCGAGCACGTGCGCATCGATTCCGGCGTGATCGAGGGCGACACCGTCACGATCTTCTACGACCCGATGATCGCCAAGCTGATCGTGTGGGATCGCACGCGCGAAGCGGCGCTCGTGCGCATGCGCGAGGCGCTCGCCGAATGCAGCGTGGTCGGGCCGAAGTCGAACATCGAATTCCTCGAACGCCTCGTGCGCCATCCGGCGGTGACCGAAGGGCGCATCGATACGGGCTACCTCGATCGCCATCTCGACGAGTTCGTTTCCGGCGCGGGGGATCGCGACGCGGCCGGCCTGTTCGCCGCGGCCACCGCGTGGTTGTTGCACGAGGAAGCGGGAGCACCGCAGCTTGCGCGCGCGTCCGGCGATCCGCATTCGCCGTGGGCACGCGCGGACGGCTGGCGCCTCGGCCATCCGGGCAAGCGCATCGTCGCCCTGCTCGATCGCGGTGAACGCATCGAAGTCGTCGCGCATGGCTCGAACGGGCACTACCGCCTGGAGAGTGCCGGCCACAAGGTCGAGGTTGCGAATGCGGCATTGCGCGACGATTGGCTGACCGCTTCGATCGATGGCATCGCGGGCCGATGGCGCGCCCTGCTCGACGACGATCGCGTGGTCGTGCACGACGGTCGCCGCCGCTGCGGTTACGAGCATGCACCCGCATTCGCGTACGCGAGCGCGACGACGGCAAGCGGCGACCGCGTCGTCGCGCCGATGCCGGGTCGCATCGTCGTGGTCAAGGCGAATGTCGGCGACGAGGTCGCGGAAGGCCAGGAGCTGCTGGTCATGGAAGCGATGAAGATGGAGTTGAGCCTGAAGGCACCGCGCGCCGGCAAGGTGGAGGCGGTGCAGGCCACCGCCGGCGACTTCGTCGAGGCGGATGCGGTGCTGGTGCGACTCGCCAAGGCGTGAGGCCGGCCCATGATCGCGACGATCTGGCGCTTTCGCGTGCAACCCGGCAAGGTCGATGCGTTCGAGCGCGCCTATGGTCCGCACGGCGATTGGGCGCGCCTGTTCGCGCGTGCCGAAGGCTATGCCGGCACCGAACTGCTCAAGCTGCAGGGCGAGGCGTCGACCTACCTCACGATCGATCGCTGGCGCAACGTGGGCGCCTTTCATCAGGCGAAGGCTACGCTCGCCGACGACTACGCGGCGCTTGATCGCTGCTGCGAAGCCTATACATCCGAGGAAACCTGGCTCGGCCTGCACGACGTGCAGGAGTGAGCGCAGCCAAGGCGGCAACACCGAACGGAGTCCTGCGATGCGAATCTTCCCCCGCTGCCTGCTCTTGATCGCCAGCGCGCTGGTGTTGTCCGGCTGCGTCGAAACGCGCTTCGAATCGCCGCTCGGCGACAACATCGAGACCTGCGACGCGCGCTGGAAAGGCCTGTGGTTCGACGCGGACGAAACCGCGAAGGACCGCGAGCGCAGCGTCACCGCGTTCCATGTGGACGACGGCTGCGAATTCACCCTGATCGAGCAGCCGGAGCCGGGCGGCGCACTCAAGCGCACGCGCGTGCCGATCAACTACGTGCACGCAGGCGGCAACGACTACCTTGTGGTGTCGGAGGCCGCGGTGCACGGCCTGGTCGACCTGAAGCCGCCGTACGACATCGATCCGCCGCCGCAGAAGGCATTCTTCTTCGCCCAATATCGCGTGCGCGGGGACCGCATCGAGGTGCGCAAGGTCGACAGCGCGAAGACGGCGAAGCTCGTCATCGACGGCGCGGTCGACGGCACCGTGCAGAAGGGCCGCAACGAACTGCACGTGTTCGTGCGCGGCGGTCGCGCGCAGATGCTCGAACTCGTGCGCAAGCGCGACGTGTTCGAATCCGAGCCGTCGATGCGCTTCAAGCGCAGCGCGCAGGACCTGCAGGATTTCGAACGTTCGCTCGCCAAGGGAAAGCACTGATGGCCACCCTGCCCGCCAAGGTCCGCATCGTCGAGGTCGGCGCGCGCGACGGCCTGCAGAACGAGAAGACGATCATCCCGGCCGCGACCAAGATCGAATTGATCGATCGCCTGTCCGCGACCGGTCTCCGGACGATCGAGGCGACGAGTTTCGTCAGCCCGAAATGGGTGCCGCAGCTCGCGGACGCGTCGGAAGTGTTCGCCGGCATCGCGAAGAAACCCGGTGTCGCCTATCCGGTGCTCGTGCCGAACCTGCAGGGCTACGAACGGGCGCGCGAGGTCGGCGCGAGCGAGGTCGCGATCTTCACCGCGGCGAGCGAGGCGTTCAATCGCAAGAACATCAATGCGTCGATCGACGAATCGATCGAGCGCTTCCTGCCCGTGCTCGAGCGCGCGAAGGCGGACCAGGTGAAGGTGCGCGGCTACGTCTCGACCGTGCTCGGCTGCCCGTACCAGGGCGAGGTACCGGTCGCCGACGTGGTGCGCGTAGCGCGCCGCCTGCACGAACTCGGCTGCTACGAGATCTCGCTCGGCGACACGATCGGCATCGGCACGCCGGGCAAGGCACGCGCGATGCTGCGCGCGGTTGCCGGCGAAGTACCGATGGCCGCGCTCGCCGTGCATTTCCACGACACGCGCGGCCAGGCGCTCGCGAACATCCTCGCCTGCCTCGAGGAAGGCGTCGCCGTCGTCGACAGTTCGGTCTCCGGCACCGGCGGTTGTCCATACGCGAAAGGCGCGACCGGCAACGTCGCGAGCGAGGACGTCGTCTACATGCTCGAAGGCATGGGCATCACCACCGGCATCGACCTGCCTGCGCTGATCGCGACGGGACTGTGGCTCAGCGAGCAGCTCGGGCGCGCGACATCGAGTCGCGTGGCTCGTGCGACAGTGGGTTAGTTTTTCTTCTGCTGGTTTTCGCGGAAGCTGCGCGGGATTTCTTGGCGGTGGCTGCATGCGCTTCATTCGCGATAGCCGACCCGCATCCTTGCGGGTTCGTCCCACGCTTCATTCGCGATAGCCGACCCGCATCCTTGCGGGTTCGTCCCACGCTTCATTCGCGATAGCCGACCCGCATCCTTGCGTGTTCGTCCCGCATCCCTGCGGGCCGGTTACCCTTCTTTGCTTGCCCAAAGAAGGGTAACCCCAAGAAAGGGCACCCCAACGGCAGCGCCCTCCAGGCATCCTGCCTTGCGGGCGAGTGAACGCCGGCCGAGGTTCGCCGACAGCACATCCCTGCGCTGACGGCGAACGCGCGCGCATCGTGCGCGCGCCCCCGTGGGCTTTTTCGTCCGGCGTTCACCGCTGCCGAAGGGGACCCATCAGAAGCAGCGCGCTCCTGCGCGCAAGCAATAGAGACGAAGCGGAATGCTCGTTTCATCGAGAATGCTGTGGAAGCCAGCCTTTGGCTCGAACCGACGATCGCGGAGAGGAGCGAGAAACCGCCGTTGCTGTCGCATTGCGCTTCCGCGCGCAGGAGCGCGCTTCTTTCCCGGGTCCCCGTTGCGGTCCGGCGAGAGGGCGGAGGAAACGGCCCGCAGGGGCGCGCGCACGATGCGCGCGCGTTCGCTGTCGGCACACGGATGTGCCGTCAGCGAACCCCGTAGCCCGCTCGCCACGTCGGAGGGCAGGATGCCCGCAGACCGGGCCGCATTGGGGTGCCCTTCTCTTTGGTGACTTTCTCTTGGGTAAGCAAGAGAAAGTTACCCGCTCGCAGGGATGCGAGCGGAATAAGCAGGGATGCGAATCGGTCTTCACGAAGCCCAGGCGAACGACACCGGAATCAAAACCCGCCCTATACTCGACCCTTCAAAAAACCAACGCGACCCGCTCGATGCCCGCCAAACTCGCTCCCGACCGCAATCGCGGCCTGATCGTCGCCTGCGGCGACCTCGATGCGGATGAGCGCGGTGCGCACCTGCTGGCGCGTTTGTTCGCATTGATCGGAACGCAGCCGCGCATGGTGATGATCGGCGTGGCGGAGGCGAGCGATCCGGACTCGGAACTGGAATCGATCGCCTACGCCGCCGGCGCCGGCGACGTGCGCCGTGTGCTGTTGCACGGGCGCAGCGACAGCGACCAGCGCGCCCTGCTCGATGCGGTCGAACACGCGCAGGTCGTGCTCCTGCTGTCCGACCAGCCGCTGCGACTGTCGACACTGCTCGGTGGCACGGCGCTCGCGCGCGCACTGCGTCGTCGCAACGCGGACGGCATGGCGGTGGTCGGCTGTGGCGGCGGTGCGGCGTTGCTGTGCGAGCACATGCTGACGCACGGCGCGGAAGGCGCGACGCCACGCGGTGGCGGTGCGAGCTTCGCACCGGGGCTCGGGCTGACCAATCGCGTGGTGATCGACCAGGGCGGCCACGCGAGCGACCGGCTCGGTCGCCTGCTCGCCGCGCTCGCGCTCAATCCGTTCGCGCTCGGCCTCGGCCTCGATGCAGCGACTGCGGCCGTGATCGGACCGGACAACGTGCTCGAAGTGCTCGGCAGCGGCGGCGTGACGATCATCGATCCGGCCGAGATGGCGGAATCGAACGTGGCCGACGTCGCACCGGGCGCGCCGATCCGCATCACCAACCTGCGCCTGCATGCATTGACCGGCGGCGCCCGCTACGACCTGGACTTCCGCCGTACCGTCGACTGAGGCCCCGATGCCGACCACCGCGTCCTTCCTGATCCGACCCATCGAAATCGGCGACGACGCCGCGATCGCCTCGATCATCCGCAGCGTGATGCCGGAGTTCGGCGCCGACGGCCCCGGCTTCGCGATCCACGACGCCGAAGTCGGCGCGATGAGCGCTGCCTACACGCGCGCTCGCAGTGCCTACTTCGTGGTCGAACTCGACGGACGCGTGCAGGGCGGTGGCGGGATCGCGCCGCTCGACGGCGGCGACGGTGACACCTGCGAGTTGCGCAAGATGTATTTCCTGCCGGCACTGCGCGGAGTCGGCGCGGGACGCGCGCTGATCGCGCGTTGCCTCGATGCCGCGCGCGGACTGGGTTTCCGCCGCTGCTACCTCGAGACATTGACCGGAATGGACGGGGCGCAGGCGCTGTATGTCGCGAACGGCTTCGCGCGCATCGACCATGCGCTCGGCAGCACCGGCCACCACGGCTGCAACCGCTTCTACCTGCGCGAACTCTGACGTCGCGCACGCGCAATGGCACGCCCTTTGACGGGCGTCGATGCCGTCGCGCCACCATTGACTGGGTCCACGCGCGGGAGGACATTTCGCCTCCCCGGCGCGGGCGCGTCGGGGAAAATCCGAACGGGGGACCCAGCCATGCTCGCAACCTGTTTGATGAAACGCTCCCTGGCATTTCCGCTGCTCGTGCTGCTCGCCGGCAGCGCGTTCGCGGTCGAGAAAGCCAAGGTCGCCGACGAAATCCACAGCGACAAGATGAAGATGGAAGGCAAGGCCAAGCCTGCGCCGAACGACGCCAGCCTGATCGCCAGCGCAATGAAGGCAGCGCCCGCGAGCGTCGCGAAGGGCGCGACGGTCGTCACGATGGACGACAAGGGCGCGATGAAGACGCTGCGCAAGGGCAGCAATGGCTTCACCTGCATGCCCGACAATCCGGGAACGCCGGGCCCGGATCCGATGTGCATGGATGCGAACTCGATGGCATGGCTCGATGCGTTGATGGCGCACAAGGCGCCGCCGTCCGGCAAGGTCGGTTTCATGTACATGCTCGCCGGCGGAACCGATGCGAGCAACACCGATCCCTACGCCGCCAAACCCGACGCGAACAATCACTGGATCAAGACCGGGCCGCACATCATGGTCGTCGGAGGCGACGCGGCGTTCTACGATGCCTATCCGAAGTCCGCCGATCCGGACACGTCGCAACCGTACGTGATGTGGGCCGGGACGCCGTACCAGCATCTGATGGCGCCGGTGCACTGAAACGCGGTCGTGTTGAATAGCCCATCGCGGCAACCCCACTCCCGACTAGTCGGGGAAGCCGCGATGGTCTCCAGCGTTCCGGATGCGTGGACCGGACACCATGTCTCGTCCGGGCCGGGCTATTCGCCGTCGAAGCCGTCGGTGAAGATCGCGCTCGGCGTCACCCGCAGGTAGAACGTGGGCGCCGTCCCTTGCGTCTTGTTATAGACGGCGAGACCGAGGAAGTCGGAGCTCGTATCGGCAAGCCGATAGTGGATCTTCTCGCCACCACCGGCGCCCGCGTCATCACCGGTGGCGGTCGACTGGTTGCGACCCTGCGCCCACGTCGCTGAATCCGCACCATTCGAACGATACAGCGCCAATCCCATGTCGGCACTGCCGGCGCCCGCGCCGGGTATCAGTGTGATACGCCGCTCGCTGTTCGCCTCGAAGCCCATGTCGGCGACGAACAACGACGTGTTGGTGTCCATCGAATACGGGCCGTACAGGCCGCCGCTGCCCGAGGAGTAGTAGGCGCCGTCGGACGCATTGATCGAATACTCGCCGCTGCCCGAGTATTTCTTTACGCGGAAGAACTCGCGCTGGCTCGACGGCCAGTGGTTGCCGTCGATCATGATGTAGTCGACGGCGCCGCCGCCACCGTATTGCGAGAGCGCGAGGCGCGGCCGATTGAACGTGTCGGTGGTATTGACCGGATCGAGGAACCACGACGCGCCATACAACTCGAGATCGTAGTCCGCACTCGCGCCTGGCCGCAGCGACACGCCGCGCCAGTACGGGATCCAGCCGGCGTACTCGCTGTCCGGGCGGATATCGAAGAAGCGACCCTGCGCGCCCGGTGCTCCGCCGAACGCCCACCAGGTGCCACGCGGCATGAGATTGCCGTCGATGCGCGCCGCCGCGGCGAACGGGGTCGCGCTTCCGCTCCACGTGTTGAACAACGTGATCTTGAATTTGTACGTGTCGGACGCCGGCGCGGTGAAGTCGACCAACTCGAAGTTGTTGTAGGAACTGTTGGAGTTCGTCACGAAGGTGGTGCCGTCGCTGCGATACACCGTAAGGTCGAGATCGCCCGGGATGTTGTCGTTGGAGTAGGTGGACCCGCTCAACGTGACGTTGGACATCCAGTTGATCGCGAAGCGAACGCGCTGGCCCGCGTTGGCGTACACCTCGTAGGTCTTCGGAAAGCTCGATGCATCGACGCCCTGGAACCACCATGGACCGACCTCGGTAGCGTAGGTCGACGCGGTTCCGTCGATCGTCGGCCGGTCGCCGGCGGAGCGCAGCGCGCCCACCATCATCAACGCGCGAACCGCGACCGGTGAGCCGGCCAGCTGGCTGTCGGCTTCCATCAGGTCGGCCACGAGCCCGGATGTCGCGGGAGCGGCGAAGCTCGTGCCCCACAGGCCGGGGCTGAGCGGCGAGGTCGAGCTGGTCGTCTGCGCGAGCGAGACGATGTCGACCGCGCCGGCGTCGACCTCGGGCTTCACGTGCGTGCTCCCTGCGCCATCGCCGATCGGCCAGCCGTTGGCGGAGCAGTCGTAGCGGTCGTCGTCGCTCCAGCCGATCGTGTTGTGGTCGTTGTAGCCGCCGACGGTGAGCGTGTTGTAGCCGCGGCCGGGCGACTCCACGCCGTACACGGTCGTCGGCGGCGTCTGTCCGCAGTTGGGCGCGCCGTAGTTCCCGGCCGCGTGCACGTTGAGGCGGAACGAGTTGCGCGCGATGTAGTCGAGGCGACGATCGAACGCATTCAACGCATTGCTCGCGACGTTCTTGAAGCCCCAGCTGTGATTGAGCACCTGCGCGCGCGCCGCGCCCCAGTCGGTCGCGGCTTCCAGCGATCCGTCCGTGTTGTAGTCCCCATTCGCGCTGATCAGCGTGCTGCTCGATGCCATGCCATGGTGGGTGGAGTGCGTGCTCGCGATGATGCCGCCGACCCACGTCGTGTGGTCGGCCGTCGCCAACCCCGTGTCGCGACTTTGCGACACCGTCATGTACGGGTTGCTGGGGTAGACGCGACCGCCTTCCACGACGGCGACGGTCACGCCGCTGCCGTCGTAACCGACCTCGTTGATCGGCGTGATGTTGTCGGTCGGTCGCGCGATGTCGAGCGTCGGCCCGCGTTCTCCCCCGGTCTCGTCGAGGACGGCGACACCGGTCCAGCGCGCAACGGACCACGCCGGCCCCGGCGCCAGCTCGACGATGATCGATGGCACGATGTCGCTGGCGTAGATGATCTTCGCGCCGGCGGCTTCGAGCCGTTGCAGCATCGCGGCGCGCGGCGCAGCGAGCGCGGAGCGCAGGTCGGCGATGCGGAACTGGTTGCCGGCCTCGACGGCAGCAACCGCGGCGGCACGCTCGGCGCGCTCGGCTTCGAGGCGTGCCCGTTGCGCGGAATCGTCGCCCGATTTCAGCGTGTCGCGCCCGACCGTCGCCACCGTCGCAGCGGCCGCCCCCGGGGCCTTCGATGCGTCGTCGAGCGGCACGGCTTCGCGTTTCTCGCCGTTCGCGATCGTCCCGGTCTCGGCGGATGTTCCGCCATGTGCCGACGGCACTTGCACACCACCGCTCGGCCCACCGCCGTCGTCCGGCAGGTCTGCCACGTACCAGAGGTCGACGACGATGCGGTCCGAGGTGCCCAAGCCGCGAATGCGGTCCACCAGCGCCGGTGTCATCGCCCCCCAGGCCATGCGCCAGGCGGCACCGGCTTCTGCGCGCAGGCGATTCGGATCCACGGGAATGCCGGCGCTGAACGCCTG
>Ga0068855_100010266_pt1 | contig 11294 bp, 14 predicted proteins | sample KBSCornC52_FD_66592 | JGI IMG/M metagenome (GOLD analysis project Ga0068855, IMG submission 66592) | Corn rhizosphere microbial communities from Kellogg Biological Station, Michigan, USA - KBS Corn C5-2 | ecosystem: Host-associated > Plants > Roots > Rhizosphere > Soil ... | reverse complement strand
GCAAGGCCGAACCCGCTCATCGCTTCCTGTATCGCGAGTTCTCCCAGATTCGCCTTTCGGACGGGCGCGGCGGTACCTGCCTGCCTATATCGGTGATAGATGGTCGTTTCGAGAATCGGGATTCTATTGTCGCATGCCCATGCAGCAATCCGTGCGCTGGTAGGCGTCTCGCTGCGCGTGACCTCATGCAGCACCATGTCGACCAGTGTGATTGACCATCCCGGTTTCCGCAGCAGATCGAGTGCTTCGGCATAGGCGAGCGTAATCAGAGGACCGGCGTCAGGAATTAGGGTGACGGTCGTGTTGCTCGCCATGGACTAACTGCGCAAGGCGTTGAGGTCGTCCACCATGCGGCGCGTGCTCGACTCAGGTAAGCGCGGCATTGGCAAGTGGGCCCGCGCCATCAGAAGGAACAAATCTTCATCGCTATCGATGCCGAGTGCTCTCATCGCATGGCGGTCGTCAATGCGGCCAAGTGAAAAGTCGAACAATGTGCGGAAGTTCTGGTTGTCACTGGCTTCCGCTGCTTCGAAGGTCTCGACGAGATAGCGAAGTTCGGCATTGAATAGGGCATTGACGGATGTGTCCGACTTTGCAGCAAGAATTTTGGCGCGTCGGAGCAGGTCGCGATCGACTGCGCCTGTGAAGTTGACGGTCTCTGCCATGAACGGAGCCCTCCGTGGGTAAACAGAACCGATCGTAACACATAAATGAGTGCTACACATATTTATGTGGCAATCGTGCCGCGTGATGGACGCAGCGCGTGGTTGATAGAGTCGCCGGGGGCTGGCAATCCTGGGCAATCTGACGGCCGGCCGCCGCGCCGACGTTGTTCGGCGTAGCGACGTTGGTGGGACGTCCTGGCCCCGTGCTGCTTGCGCGGGCGGTACGCCGGCGGTAGCGCTCGACGTTCAGTTCGAAGCGGGTCAATCTCAGAAGCGGCCCGTGTCTCAGACCGACGAATCGATCAGGGTCCTGCTCGACATCGCCGGCGTACGGCATCAGCAACTCATCGCGCTCGCGTTTGTCCCGGGCGGTTTCCTGATCGCGGGACTTAGTTCGGGATGCAGATGGAAATCGAGTCGGCGTTCGCGAGTCACTGGCGTCGGCCGTGCGCGATTTGCGGGTTAACACTCATGATTTCGCAGCGGCACAGAAAGCTAGCGGAAGGAATCCGATTTCTATAATCCGTTTCAACATGGCGCGGGCCGGCAACTAGCATAACGTGTGGATATAGCGATGAAAGATACCCAAATCGACCGGTGGCCATTTGCGGTCCTTATGTGTGTCTGTGTGGGGGGTCTGATGTTAAAGGCATATGCGTTTGGGCAATACACCTCCCCGCTTGATGGTGCAGTAGCTCGTACATGTAGCGACTTGCTGGTCTTTCTCGGAGGCGTTGGCAGTGCCGGGCTTCTTTGTATCAGGCTCTTCGGTCCGGCAAGGGTTGAGAGCGCACTTTTCTGGGTGTTCCTCGCGGGAATCATCGGCGCTGCGATTCTGTTTTGCCGAGGAGCCTGACGGAAGACATGAACATAGCGCGCATCATTCATCGACGCAGGATTTGGCGATGACCGAAGGCAGGATGTCTCTACGTGCGGTCATCGACAAATGGGTTGGACGTACGGCGACGAATCCCATCAGGGTCATCCGGCATGGTGATGCACGATCGAGACGCTACGTGCATGTCTTGCTCTCAGGGTCGCAGACAGCGCACATGATCTTCTTTTTTCGTCACGATAACGGTAGTTGGAACGTCTTTCCGCCAGAGACTCAACGCCCCGCGATGACTCATTCACAATACGGGCCGCATGACGCGCAGTGATATCCCGGTGGGCTTCGCATCCGCAGACGATTTGTCGCATGGGCGCTGAAGCCACCGACAGAATCCCTCGATCAGATCACAAGCCTTCAACCACGAGAAGACACTTCGTGCAAACCGCTTCACGTACCTCATCGCCTGCATCCTCGCCGGCGCAGCAACTTGCTAACAAGTCCCGCTTCTGGCCCGAGGGCTGGTGGAAGCTGATGGAATACCGGATCGGCATCATTCCGTTGCCCGTCTACGTGATCCTGCTCGCGTTGATCGCCGGCTTCGCGATCAACGGCAAGGTTCCCGGCGAGATTTCGATGGCAATTGCAGTGTTGGCCTTCTTCGGCTTCACTTGCGCGGAGCTCGGCAAGCGTCTGCCGATCGTGCGCAATATCGGCGCCGCCGCGATTTTTGCGACCTTCATTCCGTCCGCGCTGAGTTACTACCACCTGCTGCCCAAGCCGATCCTCACGCTCACGACGGATTTCACGAAGTCGACCAATTTCCTGTACCTGTTTATTGCGTCGATCATCGTGGGCAGCATTCTGAGCATGGACCGGCGCGTGCTGATCCAGGGCTTCATCAAGATCTTCGTTCCGCTCGCGCTGGGCTCGGTCGCGGCCGGCATCGTCGGGACCCTGGTGGGTACGGTGCTCGGGCTCGGTGCGCACCATACGTTTTTTTATGTCGTGGCGCCGATCATGGCGGGCGGCGTTGGCGAGGGAGCGATCCCTTTGTCTGTCGGCTATTCGGAGATCCTTCACTTGCCGCAAGGTGATTTGTTCGCCCAGGTCCTACCGCCGGTAATGCTCGGCAGTCTCACTGCGATCGTGTTCTCTGGCTTGCTCGATAGAGTTGGAAAACGGTTTCCTCATCTGACCGGCGAAGGACGTCTGCAAGTCGGCGAGGAAGACGAGATGAGCCCGGGGCAGGAGGAAATACACGGACATGTGGACGTCTCGCACATCGCGGCGGCGGGCATTACCGCGATCACGCTATACCTGCTCGGGCTGATGTGCCGTAACCTGTTCGGGCTGCCTGCACCAGTCGCCATGCTGTTTTTCGCGGTGCTGGCCAAACTGGCCCGCGCAGCGTCTCCGCCGCTGCAGGCGGGCGCCTTCGTCGTCTACAAGTTCTTCTCGACGGCGGTCACCTATCCGCTGCTGTTCGCGATTGGCGTGGCAATGACACCGTGGGACAAACTGATGGCGGCGTTCACTTTCGCAGACATCGTGACTATCGTGGCGACAGTGGCTACCCTGATGGGCACCGGCTTCCTCGTGGGTCGCCGGTTGAATATGTACCCCATCGATACGGCGATCGTGAACGCGTGTCACAGCGGTCAGGGCGGCACGGGCGACGTTGCCATCCTGACGGCAGCCAACCGTATGCAACTGATGCCGTTTGCACAGATTGCCACGCGAATAGGTGGCGCGATTATCGTCACGCTGACGTTGATCGTGCTTGCACGCATCGGATAATGAATTGCCATTGACGGCTTTCAGGAAAGCATCTCCCGTCTTCCGAGCTACGTTGGACTCCTCGAACTTTATTCGCATGCCGTCGTCCAGCGTCGCGCGGTTTAGCTGCGGCATTCTCGCGGCGCTCTTGCTCGCCGGCACCAACCCGAAAGCGCGGGCAAACGAGGCTCACCCCTTCGTGCATCCGGGCTTGCTTCACACCCAGAAGGACTTCGACCGCATGCGCGTCAAGGTCGCGCACAGCGATCAGCCTTGGCTTGCCGGCTGGCAAAAACTCATCGCCAATCGACATGCGTCGCTGAGCTGGAAAGCCAATCCGCAGGCGATCGTCTACCGGGGTGCGAACGGCCACCATGCCGAGAACTATGCCGCGCTCTTCAACGATGGCGCAGCCGCCTACGCGCTCGCCTTGCGATGGAAGATTTCTGGCGACCCGGCGTATGCCGCAAAGGCGGTTGGGATTCTGAATGCCTGGTCATCGACACTGACCTCGATCGACGGCACTTCGGATAAGTTCCTGGCCTCGGGAATTTACGGCTACCAGTTTGCGAACGCCGCCGAGATCCTGCGCAATTATCGGGACTGGCGCCCGGCCGACTTCGACCGCTTCAAGACCACGATGCTGACGGTTTTCTATCCGATGAACCACGACTTCCTCGTGCGCCATAACGGCGCGAAAATCGACCACTATTGGGCGAACTGGGACCTCGCGAATATGGACTCGATGCTTGCGATCGGCGTGCTCACGGATCGCCGCGACATCTACGACGAGGCCATCGGTTATTTCAGACACGGCGCCGGCAACGGTGCGATCGGCCATGTCGTGTGGAAAATCTACGATGGCGGAGTCGGGCAGATGCAGGAGAGCGGACGAGACCAGGGGCACACGATGCTCGATATCGCGCTGCTCGGCACGTTCTGCCAGATGGCGTGGAACCAGGGCGGCGATCTGTTCGGCTATGACCACAATCGCGTTCTGCTAGGCGCCGAATACGCAGCCCGGTACAACCTCGGTCATGACGTACCCTACACCGCATACACCAACAGCGATGTCACTCAGATGACCGTTTCCGACAAATCTCGCGGGGATGAGCGGCCGATCTGGGAACTTCTGTACAACCACTACGTTGTGCTAAAAGGTATGAGCGCACCTGATGTGGAAGCCTTCGCGAAAAAGGTGCGCGTGGAAGGCGGCGGGGGCGACTACGGCCCCAACAGCGGCGGCTTCGACCAGCTTGGTTACGGAACGCTAGCCTTCACCTTGAAGTAGCTCGATTCGGGGACGCTAGACCGTGCTTGCCCACGCGTCCCAATGGTGGCGGACGCGAAGGAAACGGCGGGTCTCTGTCTGCGTGCGGGCGAGCGACAACGGGTGGTCAGGCATGAGCACGAAGAAAAATTTCGGAGCCTTGTCCGCAAGCTCGGATTCGGCGTGACAGTCTGATATCCGGTGCACCGAGTTCAAAGAACCCGGGGTTCGGGAGTCGCCCGATGGACGACTTGTCAGGCAGCGACAAAGACAGTTGTGCAGCGAGGGCGGCCGCAGCGGTTAGCTGCGCGCTATGGGCTTCGCCGTCGATACCATCCTTTCGCCATGCCGCGCAATTGTGTGAGTTCGGCCGTGAGTGCTTGTGCCATCAGGCGACCGGTTCAGCGGTGCTTGTGTATACCGTCAGAAATACCGTCGTCGCCCGTTGTCTTTAGCGAGACGTAGCCGAGTGCGCCTCCGCTATCAGGGATCGGCTCCGCGATACCCTGTTGGACCAGCCATTGGAGGCATTTTTGTGTGAAGGCCGGTGCATCCTCAAGCGTTGCTTCGAGATCAACTACCCAGCAGATGTTATCGCTCACGGTGATGGGCTCCTCGGTATGACGTAGGCGGCAGTGTTTGGCTTGGGAACCCGATCATATCCATCCCGTAAATGACGTCGCTCGGACATGGATGGTCGATGACCGTCTAGCGCGCTAATCGCGAAGAAGTCGTGCTTGACGAGAGTGAACTGGACTTGGGGAGTCCAAACTATCGCGCTTCCGCTATCCACGCCCGAGGCAATTCGACATGATAAGTGGGAATCGGCTATCGCTAATCGGTTGGCGAGGTCCCTTCATACCTGTCTCAATATTGGATTCGCCCGTAGGTTAATTTTATGGGACCGATGGCTAACGCGCAGTATTTCTTGTTCGCGGCCGACTGATTTAAAGAAAAATAGATTGCATATGGATTTTGAGATAACTACAGTTCTTTCAACTATTTCTCGTGCGGCCACGCTCCGTGGTCTGTGACAACTAAGGAGTCCATCCCGTGTTGCGCATCCCTATAAGTTGCTCCGAATTTTACGAAAAATACTTCGAAAAACAGCACCGCTATGCCCCGAGTGTCATTGATGGTCGCATCTTCACCTGGGATGAACTTGATGATCTTCTGTTTTCACTGGATCCGAAGAAGCAGGACGATATGAAGATTATGCTTGAGGGAAGAGTGTCGATGGAAGAATATTCGTCGAAATATCAGGATTTGAATGAAATTCGATACAAAGTGATGTCAGATAAATTGGGGGAAATTTTAGAATCCGGTGCGACTATGGTTATAAATCGTCTGGATTTGAAGAGTAAAAAAATTGCAATGATTTGTCAGTCGCTATCTGACCTGTACAGTCTAAAGACCGTTGCCAATGGCTACTTCGCATTAGGAGGTGTTGGAGCCTTCGGCAAGCATTGGGATACACACGACGTATTCGCCATTCAGCTGCTTGGCAAGAAACGTTGGCGCGTATTCGGGTCAACGTTTCCTCTGCCGTTGGAACATCAGACCAGTTCTTACGTGAAAGATACGTGCCCCGAGGTTGCGGTTTTCGATGGGATATTGAACGCCGGTGATCTGCTATATGTTCCGCGTGGATGGTGGCACGAGGTTGCCCCGATGGCAAATGAGCCGTCATTCCACCTGGCAATCGGAGCGCACACAGCGAAGCTGCTCGATTACCTAATATGGGTCGCAAACGACTTGCTACCTATGCAAGAACTTGCACGGACCTCAGCAATTGGCCAAGAACGATCACTCCACCAATTCGCTAGTCTTGTTGCTAAGACGTTGTCCGATTTTAATATTTATTCGAGATTTTGTGGTGAGATCGAGTTAATGAAAAATGATTGTGAGATTTTTGATATTAAATCGATCGTAAGGTGAGTTGTTTTTTATTAATTATTTGTGGGTTGAAGAATGAGACCAATTTCGCAAAGAGAAATCCGAGCAGCATCTGAATCTGAGACCATGACGTACACACTCCCTGCAGGCTCGTCGGTCACTACTAAGCTTGAAGGTGATTCTTCGACTACAGTTCAGGTTAATATTCCCGGTTTCCCGACCTATACTTGGAATAGTGGGGCCGCTGTTACATGCTTTATTCTCGGAACTGGGTTCGGAGTGACGGCTGGTATTCTATCAAGGAATGAGCGGATTGGTACTCTTACCAGTGTACTTGTCTCGAGAGGTTGCTCTGCTGTGATGAAAAATACCAAAGCACCAAACCCTAGCGACGACGGCGACAGCTAAAATTTAATTGAGAGGTGCCGATGAAAGCAGCGGTTGTGCGTGCTGGCTGGTATTTGTTCCTTGTCGTGGTTGCGATAGGATTTTCTAAGATTTCATTTTTGCCGATTTCGGACGCATTTACGCCTGCGTTGGGTGCCTACATTCCTGCATCCCTCTTTTGGCTCTTTTTCGGTAAATTTTTGATGGAGCGACGAGGGGATGCATCGCGCGTTTTTGGTATTCGTGCGAGCCGGTTCGCCGTGATCCTGATTTTTGGAGGATTCGCTCTCTCAACCATATTTCTCATAATTGGTCAAACGCTTGGAGCGAGCTTCTCCTTCGCGACCGCGCTTTGTGGTGTTGATGGAGTGCTGCGGCTGCGTGGCGTAGCTCCGGAATGTTCATAGACGTTTGCGCGTGGGGGGCGGTTCACCAATCTGATCTTCACCTGACTTCCGCTGTCGCGGCGAGTCAGGTGGTTCCCCTTTGCGTAGGCCATCGCCCTCAAGTTCTATCGCAGCTCTCAGACATAGTAAGCATCCGCTCCACATACGGCGCAATTATGTTGAGTCTGGCGGGAAAGGCTTGGCCTGCATAGGCAGGGTAGCGAAAAGCTGATCGTATACCGTCACAAATACCGTCGACCTTTGCGGGCCGTAGTGAAACAGTGGTAGATAGCCATGGCGGAAGACCTTGGCAGTTCATAGCCGCCCGGCAGTCCAGACGACCTGACCACCGCGCTCTTGGTAGGAGAAGCTCCTTGCGAAACCAGGCGAAATCTGACCGCTTTCAACCGCAAAATACGAATGCCCAGGATTTCGAAGGCGATCTGCGGCGTGCCGGTGTCATGGCGTAATGCATTGATCCGCGACGCTCGCATCGCAACCCGGTGCGAGCGTCGCGCTCGTGAGATCGGCTAGCCTATGCCGCTCAAGCAACGCTAAACCCTAAACAAAGCGACGTTCCTGCCGATAAATCCGAGATCCCCTTATCGGTATGCGAATCAATTGAAGTTTATCCACTCAACCGTTGCTTCGGCGTTATTTCTGCTGTTGTCGGCGAGCGCGTCCGCCAACTTGCACAGCATAGTCATTGAGCCGCAGGAACTGCCGGACCTGCGGCCGATAAACGCGATATCCCGAACAGCGCATCGCCTACCGCGAGGCAGAATGCTGCTCGCCAAGAGCAACCGCTATTTTCGCATCGGCGTGCAGGCGCTGAACGCCGGCCGCTACGCCGAAGCCGTCGACTACTTCACCCAGGTGCTGAGTCTGCGGCGAAGTACCGCGGCTTTGATCGATCGAGGGTTCGCCTACCGTCGCCTAGGCAATCAACTGGCGGCGATTGCGAACTATACGGCCGCACTCGCGACCAATCCTCGCTCTACGAATGCGCTGGTCGGACGCGGGAACGCCTACGCGTTGCTTGGGGAATACCAGAAAGCCCTCGCCGATTACAGCTCGGCACTTTCGTTAGAGCCCACCAAAACCGATGCACATACAGGTCGCGCGTATGTGTGGGGAATGCAGAAGCAATACGAGCGAGTGGCCGATGAGTATCTGTTTGTCGCCCGCCAGCAGTCGACCTCGGCGCAAGCGTACCAAGAGGCCGGCATGTGGTACGCCCAAGCGAAGCGATACGATACGGCGGTCGCCGCTTATAACGAGGCTATCCGTTTGAATCCGATGCAGGCGGCATACTATGTCTGGCGCGCACGCGCGTACCGACATGCAGGCGACTTGACCGCAGCGCTTGCCGATTTCGCTGCGGCGATTCGCATCGATCCGGCGAATACGGATGCTCGCTGGGGGCGAGGCCTCGCTTTCGAGGGCGTGGGGAATTACCAAGCCGCTGCGGACGACTATGAGGCGATCGAACGCCTAACGCCGCATGATCACAGCGCATATGTTTATCGCGCCGACGCCCTCACGGAAGTAGGGCGTGACGAAGAGGCGCGCCGCGACTATGAAACGGCGGCGCGCCTTGCGCCTAACGACATGGAGCTGTTGTACGGTCGGATGCAGTTCTCTTTCTATCAACACGAATACGAAGCGGCGATTTCCGACGCCGATGCGTGGCTTTCAGCAAAGCCAACGACCATGAAGCCGGAGCACTACAAGCACGATTTGTACTACGTACTTATATGGCGGCATATAGCTGCGCAACGGTTGGGGCTCGATGATCATGCGCTGCTCGTGCACATGGCCATTCAAGTTGACCGTCACATGTGGCCGTATCCGATGATCGCCTTCTATCTCGGCCGGATTGGCGAGAAGCAACTACGCGATGCGGCGGCTAAAGGTGGCGAGACGACAGTGCGAGGGCAGCAGTGCGAACTCGACGCCTACCTAGGTGAAGACGCTGCCGCTAATGGACATGAGGAGGCCGCGAAGCAGAACTTCCTCGAGGCCTTGCCGCTATGTCCCATGGATTTCGTCGAACGAAATTTTGCGAAGCGTGGGCTGGCCACGCTTGACGTTCTCACCACGCGACGTTGAACCCTTATACCCCTGACACCCTGTCTCTCCAAACCGATGCGTATCGACCTAAAATTAGCCGTTGTCTCGGCTTGCATGGCGCTCATGATCGCTCCCGCCGCAGCCGAAGTCTGGAAGCCGATCCCGCCAAAGCCCGATCTGGACTATCTCGTCGATTCCGTGCATAGGATCGGGACGCGCATGTATTTGATTCACCGTGGCGTGAGGATCATGCCGCAGGGACCGATGAAATACGAAGCGCCCATGGAGTTTGACTGCGCTGATCACACGCTCCGTATGCCATGGGCTGACATCATATCGGGCGGACAGCGTCTTCAGCGCGTATACGGAAAATCTGTCGGACGCGGTAAAGGCGCCGCTCCCCGCTGCGCTCGATATCGACAGCGTATCTGCGCCTAGCGCTGTCGTGGCAGACGCTCAACGGTTCTCTGCCATCCTTCCCGAGCGGTCGTCGTTCAAGTCGGCCCAGATTGTCGAAACGATGAAGACCAGCAAGACAGGGACGAGCCGCATGGTGATCTCGATTCAGCCGATTCAGTCATCGCCGGAAGGTGTGTTGCGCGTACGCGAGACCCACAGTCCCGATTTTTACGTCGATCGCGAGATGCAGGGGCTCGTCCAGCTCAAATCCAAAATCAACTCGAGCCGGTCGGAGAATAGGAGCGTCTACGTCACGCAAGCGCTAACGATCAAGGCCAGCGAATGGAGAGAGGGTGGAGACGTTTCGTTCGTGACGGAGAGCGCCAACACCCCGGGCCAGGATAAGCCAATACACTTTGGCTTGAACTGCAAGGTCGGACCGGCTGTCAACGCAAACATCTTGAATAGCGGACTGCCGGATCAGGCACGGTTGCTTGACTGCACGAGGCTCAATGGTGACTCCGCCAAGGGTTACTACATCGAAGCACTGGGATATTTCCTTCCCACGCACGAGGAAGGCAAAAGCTTTGGTACCAGCGACACGACTGTGGATAGCGTTACGATCGAGAGATAGTCGCCACCGGAAGCGGGCGGTGCCTATCCCTCGTCACTCAGCCAGACCGGGATATCGCGCGAGCCGTCGATCACCCGCCAGACGTCGACGTGATCCGCGCGGTACACATAAAAAATCAGCTGCGGATACCGCTTGAGCGGCCAGCTGCGCAGTCCAGGTATGTCGAGTTCGTATGCATATCGAGGAGACCCCGTATCAGGATGTCGCGCCAGGTGCGAATATGCTTGCTCAAGCGCATCGATAAACCCGAGTGCAGCTTGTACCGCGCCTTCTTCCACGTAGTACCTTATCGCTTCGTTGACATCCTGCCGGGCTATCTCTCTCGGGACGACAGGTTTGGATTTCATCCCCGTTGATTGCGCACGCGGCCGCGGAGGGAGTCGAAGTAGTCCGCGTCGGCCGGGGCGGTTGGGGCGGAGGCTGCTCCGGCCAGCAGCAGTGCTCGCAACTGCTGACGTTGCTGATCACGACGGACCAGTTCGCGGACATACTCGCTGCTGGTGCCGTACCCGCGTTCGATCACCTGGTCGTCGATAAAGCTCTTCAACGAATCGGGAAGGGAAATGTTCATGGTAGTCATGAACTATATGCTAGCAGTTTGGCAAAATTTGGCAAGCTGCTGAGATCAACCGCATAAGACGCCCCTGGCAGACAACGGCTATTGGCTGAAGTTTGATCCGGCAGACGCTGTTAAGAACATGGAAACGGTTGCTGTTGGCGCTCTCGACGAAGCTGCGCTGGCGGAGTGGTTCCGGCAGCGGATCGCCGAGTAAGTCGGCAGGCGATTAAGCTCGAAACTCGCGCGAGTTTAACCAGTTACGAGCGTCCCAGGTGTGACGCCGCCGACAACATCCTTTCTACATACCGCGCAATCAAATCGACCTCGAGATTGACCTTGGCGCCGGCCTTCACGTTCTTAAGCGTCGTTATCTCGACCGTGTGCGGGATCAGATTGATCGAGAACTCGCAGCCGTCC
>Ga0068855_100010263_pt1 | contig 11295 bp, 9 predicted proteins | sample KBSCornC52_FD_66592 | JGI IMG/M metagenome (GOLD analysis project Ga0068855, IMG submission 66592) | Corn rhizosphere microbial communities from Kellogg Biological Station, Michigan, USA - KBS Corn C5-2 | ecosystem: Host-associated > Plants > Roots > Rhizosphere > Soil ... | reverse complement strand
GCCACGGATGACGGTGCTGGGCTCGACGCGGAGATGCTGGACGGCGAAATGCCTGTGGCTGAAGGAGTGGCCGATCCTGAATGCGCGGTAGTTGCCGGCGCTGTCGCGTGGTGGGAGTCGTCGCAGCCGGCGACCCCAGCACCTGCGGCACCCGCGGCCGCAAGGGCAGCGGCCTTCAGTAGCGTTCGGCGCTCGATCGTCACGGCGAAAGCCTATGTCGTTGGGGTAAGGCCGGATCGGATGCGCGCCGCGTCGGTCAACAGCCGCGCAACGAGTTGCGCCAACCGGCGGGGCCGCTTGCTCGCGCACCGGCCGACGCACGCCCGTCGGTGCGAAGTGTTCCGCGCCAGCTCGACGTCGCGGCCGCACTGCGGGCGGCGGCTGCTTGGGTGACCGATTCTCGCCGTCCGGCTGGGCTGCGTTGTGCGGTTGCGCTGTGTCGCCGGGCAAGGAGGGTGAGCGCGATGACGACGGCGGCGAGTTCGTCGTCGTCGGGCACGCCCTTGACGACTCGAAGCGAGGTCATAGTGGGATGTTGCCGTGCTTCTTCGGAGGCAGCGAATCCCGCTTGTTGCGCAGGATTCGCAGCCCGCGCGTGACGGCGATGCGGGTCTGCGATGGCGCGATGACGGAATCGACGTAACCGCGTTCGGCGGCGATATAAGGGTTCGCGAGGTGGTCTTCGTACTCGGCCACGAACGCCGCTCGGGCCGTTGCGGGCTCGGCCGCGGCGGCAATCTCCTTGCGGTACAGGATGTTTACGGCGCCAGCCGCACCCATAACCGCGATTTGGGCCGTGGGCCAGGCGAGATTGAGATCGGCCCGCAAATGCTTCGATCCCATGACGTCGTAGGCACCGCCGTAGGCCTTTCGCATGATCACCGTCACCTTGGGCACAGTGGCTTCTGCGTAGGCGAAAAGCAGCTTCGCGCCACGCCTGATGATGCCGTTCCATTCCTGGTCGGTACCGGGCAGGAAGCCTGGCACATCGACAAACGTCAGGATCGGAATGTTGAAGGCGTCGCAGGTACGGACGAACCGGGCAGCCTTCTCGGATGCGTCGATGTCGAGACAACCGGCGAGATGCATCGGCTGGTTGGCGACCACACCGACTGGGCGCCCTTCGACCCGGCCGAATCCACAGACGATATTCGGCGCGAACAACGCCTGTGTTTCAAGGAAATCGCCGTCATCGAGCACCGCGCCCAAGACCGTGTGCACGTCGTACGGCTGATTCGCCGAGTCGGGCACCAGTGTGTCGAGGGCCAAGTCGTCGGACGTCGGCTCGAGCGCTGCCTCGACGTCGAGTGTCGGCGGGTCTTCCATATTGTTCGAGGGGAAGAACGACAGCAGTTCCTTCACATATTCGATCGCTTCGTCTTCGTCGGCGGCGAGGTGATGTGCGTTACCCGACCGAGTGTTGTGCGTGCGAGCGCCACCGAGCTCTTCGAAACCGACGTCTTCGCCCGTGACGGTCTTGATGACGTCGGGACCGGTGATGAACATATGGGAGGTGCCGTCGACCATCACCGTGAAATCGGTGATTGCGGGGGAGTAAACCGCACCGCCCGCACACGGCCCGAGCACCAGCGAGACCTGTGGGATCACGCCCGAAGCAATCGTGTTGCGATAGAAGATCTCACCGTAAAGCCCAAGAGATACGACGCCTTCTTGAATCCGCGCACCACCAGAGTCGTTGATGCCGACGATCGGGCAACCGACCTTAAGCGCGAGGTCCATGACTTTCACGATCTTCTCGCCGAACACCTCACCCAAGCTGCCGCCGAAGACGGTGAAGTCTTGGGAGAACACGCATATTTGGCGGCCGTCGACCGTTCCGTAGCCGGTGACCACGCCGTCGCCGTACGGCCGGTTCGAGGGCAGGTCGAAGGAGGCCGAACGGTGCCTGGCCAACTCGTCGAGCTCGACGAAGGAATCAGGGTCGAGTAACGCCGCGATCCGCTCGCGTGCGGTCTTCTTTCCCTTCGCGTGCTGGCGTTCGACTGCTCTCGCCGAGCCTGCGTGCACTGCGTCGCCGTGACGGGTTTCGAGATCAGCGAGCTTGGCCGCCGTGGTGTGCGCGGCAAGGTCGCTCGCTGGCGTGACGTTTCGGTGAACGTCCGGCTGCTGATCGGCGCTCATGGCGCTGACAGTACGCTGTAGGCCGTGCCCGCCGCCGAAACTGCCGCTGCCGCAAGTCAGAATGCTGCCGCACCCAAGAACAGTGCGCCGCGCGAACGCGCCCGGCTTGAGATGCCCGAGCCGCTGCGCCGCGAGGTAAGACTGCTCGGCGAGCTGCTCGGTCAGGTGTTGCGCGAGTTCGGTGGCGACGAGCTGCTCGCTGACGTCGAGACGTTGCGGCGCGCGGTGATCGCGGCCCGCACCGGTACCGGTGCCTCCGAAGACGTCGTGCGCCTGGTGCGCGGCTGGTCGCTCGACCGCGCCGAAGAAGTGGCGCGCGCGTTCACCGTCTACTTCCACCTCGCGAATCTCGCCGAAGAACATCACCGGGTCCGGGTGCTGCGCGGTCGCGACGCGAGTGCGGGCCGCATCGGGGATTCACTGGCCACGACGATCGATGAGGTGCGCAACCAGTTGGGCGCCGACGGTCTTGACCACGTCCTGTCGGGCCTCGCGCTTCATCCAGTGCTCACGGCACATCCCACAGAGGCGCGGCGACGAGCTGTCGTTACGGCCATCTCGCGGGCGAGCGAGCAACTCGACCGCATCGACGATCCGCGTGGCGGTCCGGCCGAACAGGCCGATGCCCGGCGGCGACTGCTCGAAGAGATCGACATTTTGTGGCGGACGGCGCATCTACGGTCGACGGCGGTCGACCCGCTCGATGAGGTCCGCACGGCGATGGCGGTCTTCGACGAGACGCTGTTTCGGGTCGTGCCCGCGCTCTACCGAGGACTCGACCATCTTTTGCTCGGCACTGATTCCGGTGCGCGGGCGCCCGCCGCACCCGCGTTCATGCGCCTCGGCAGCTGGGTCGGCGGCGATCGCGACGGCAATCCCAACGTGACGTCGCGCATCACCAAGCAGGCACTTGCCACCCAGTCCGGTCACGTGCTTCTTGCGCTCGAGCGCGCCGCCAACAGGATCGGCCGCACGCTGACTGCCGAGGCGGCGACCACGCCGGCCAGCGCGGCACTGGAGGCGGCAATCGCCGCCGTGCTCCCCGAGCATCAGGCGCTGGTCGATGAGCTGACGCTGCGTGCTCCGGGTGAGCCGCACCGGGTGTTCGTGCTCTACGCCGTAGCCCGAATCAAGGCCCGCCGTATCGGCGCGCCCGGTGGTTACCGCCGTCCGGCCGAATTGATCGCAGACCTGCGGCTCGTGCAGGAATCACTTGCCGAGGCGGGCGCGAAACGCCTGGCTTACGGCGAACTACAACACCTGATCTGGCAGGTCGAGACCTTCGGATTTCACCTCGCCGAGCTTGAAGTGCGCCAGCATTCGGAGGTGCATGCAACGGCGCTCGACGAGCTCAAAGCGGGCGGCGAGCTTTCGCCGATGACCGCGGAGGTGCTCGAGACGATCCGCACGATTTCCTGGCTGCAGGACGAATACGGCGTCGACGCATGTCGCCGTTACGTCATCAGCTTCACCCGAACCGCCGCCGATATCGCAGCGGTTTACCAGCTTGCGGCCTTGGCCACCACCAACGGCAAGCCGCCGGTGCTCGACGTCGTGCCGTTGTTCGAGACCCAAGACGACCTGGTGCGCTCAGTGTCGGTGCTCGACGAGACGCTCGAACTGCCTGCCGTACAAGCACGTCTAGCCGTCAACGGTCGTCGACTCGAAGTCATGCTCGGCTATTCGGATTCCGCCAAGGACGTCGGGCCGGTGTCCGCGACGCTTGCGCTCTACGACGCGCAGGCCGCGCTCGCACTATGGGCACGCAAGAACGACATCGTGCTCACGTTGTTTCACGGGCGGGGCGGCGCAGTCGGTCGCGGTGGAGGGCCGGCAAATCGTGCGGTGCTGTCGCAGGCGCCAGGTTCGATCGACGGCCGGTTCAAGGTTACCGAGCAAGGTGAGGTCATCTTCGCGCGCTACGGGCACCCGGTGATCGCGCATCGCCATCTCGACCAGGTGGCCGCAGCCGTAATGCTCGCGTCGGCTCCCGCAGTCGAAAAGCGCGGAATCGAAGTGGCGGCAAAGCATCGATCGACGTTCGATCAAGTGAGCGATGCGGCCCGGCTTGCATACCGTTCACTGGTCGAGCAGGACGGGTTCGCCGAGTTCTTCGCCGCCGTCAGCCCGCTTCCCGAGATCGGATCGCTTCGAATCGGATCTCGCCCGGCCCGGCGCACGTCTGGTCGCGGGCTCGCCGATTTGCGCGCCATTCCTTGGGTTTTCGCCTGGTCGCAAACCCGCACCACGTTGCCCGGGTGGTACGGCCTGGGCAGTGGATTGGCTGCGGTCGGCGACCTCGACGTATTGCAGTCGGCGTACCAAGAGTGGCCGCTGTTCGCCGCGATGCTCGACAACGTCGAGATGTCGCTGGCCAAGGCCGATCGTGACATTGCCGAACGCCATCTGGCGCTCGGAGGCCGTCCCGAGTTGGCGGCGACGATTCTCGCCGAGTTCGACCTCACCACATCGTGGCTGCTGAAGGTGTTCGGTCACGAGAAACTGCTCGAGTCTCATCGAGTGCTCGGCAGGGCGGTCGAGCTGCGAAACCCTTACGTGGATGCACTTTCGCACCTGCAACTGCGCGCGCTCGAAGCATTGCGGGCCGGTGTCGCCGACGACGACGAACGTGATCGAACCCAGCGTCTGCTGTTGTTGACGGTCAACGGAGTCGCCGCAGGTTTGCAAAACACCGGCTGATCCGCGGTGCCTTCGTCGCGCTGGAGCGATCTCGACCGACCGCCGCTCGTCGTACGGGCACTGAACGCGGCGCTTGTCGACGGCGGGCTGTGGCGCGAGGTGCTGGTTGTCGATGAAACAGGTTCGACGAACGCCGACGTCGCGGAGCGAGCGAGGTCCGGTGCAGCCGAAGGCCTGGTATTGATCGCAGAACATCAGACGGCGGGCCGTGGCCGGCTCGACCGCACCTGGAGTGCACCCGCGCGGTCCGGCCTGAGTTTTTCGGTGCTGCTGCGGCCGGTCGGCGTGCCGGCCGGTCGATGGCCGTTGCTCCCGCTGCTCGTGGGCATCGGTGTTGCTCGCGCCGTGGCCAGGGTCGCCGAAGTCGAGATTGGGCTGAAATGGCCGAACGACCTGCTGGTAGGCGACCGCAAGCTCGGCGGCATCCTGACCGAGCGGGTGGAGACGACGGCGGGGCCTGCTGCCGTCGTGGGCGTCGGTCTCAACGTCACCCTTCGGCTTGCCGAACTGCCTGTGCCTGCGGCAACGTCGTTGGCGTTGGTAGCTGCGAAGACGACCGACCGCGACACGGTGGTTCGCGCGACGCTGCGTGGAATCGCCGACGAGTACAACGCATGGCAGTTGGCGGGTGGCGATGGAGCGACGCGTGTGTTGCCCGCGTACCGCACGTTGTGCACCACGATCGGTCGGCAGGTGCGCGTGCAGCTTTCGGGTGACCGCGTTCTCGAAGGACAGGCGGTCGACATCGACGGCGACGGGTCGCTAGTGGTGCACACGCCGTCCGGTATCGAGATCGTGACTGCTGGCGACGTGATCCATCTCAGATAATCGCAGGCGCCTCACCAGCCCGGGATGGCATGGTGGTCGGTTGTGAAATCTTGCGATCCGGTTCTGCGTGCGCACGCCTTGGTCAAGGACTATCGGCGCGGTAGGGCAGTAGACGAAGTCTCCTTGCAGGTGCTGCCAGGCGAACGCGTTGGCTTGCTCGGGCCCAACGGCGCAGGCAAGACGACGACCTTGCTGATGTGTCTGGGCGTGGTGCGGCCCGATGGCGGCACCGTCGAGATCTTGGGCCATCAGCTGCCGCGCGGCCGCTACCGGGCGATGGAGCAGGTCGGCTTCGTCGCCGGCTACCTGCCGTTGCCAGAGCGCATGCGGGTTGCCGAATACCTGGAAATGTTCGCGCGCCTCTACGGCTTGCGCGATCCGAAGGCGGCGGCGCGGCGCGGGCTCGAGCGATTCGAGGTGCCGCAGCTGGCGCGTGCGATGGGGACCGAGTTGTCAAGCGGGCAGAAAACGTTGATCGGCGTAGTGAAAGCGTCGCTGCATTGTCCGCGGCTGATGGTGCTCGACGAGCCAACGGCATCGCTCGATCCGGAGGTAGCGCTGCGGGTGCGCAACGGCCTTCGCGATCTCAGCGAGACCGACGGCACGGCGTTGGTGGTCACCAGTCACGACATGGTCGAGGTCGAGCGGTTGTGCGATCGGGTGGTGTTCTTGTCGGCAGGCCGCGTGGTGGCAAACGGCACCGCCGGCGACATCGCCCGCCAGTTCGGTCGTGACGATCTGGAGGGTGTTTTCTTGCACCTGGCGGCGAGTCGCGGCGGCGCCGTTCCGCCCGACGAGATCCTCGCCGTCGAGAGCGCATCGGAGATTGCAGGGTGACCGAGTTGACCTATAGCGGGATACCCGCCCGATTCTGGCGAATCGCCGCTGTCGCCAAGCGGCACGCGTTCGTGCTCAAACGCAGTCCGCATCGGCTGTTCGACGTCGTCATGTGGCCTGTTGTCGACACGTTGCTGTTTGGCACGATCGGTGTTTTCGCCTCGCGCAGTGCAGGCGGCGCGGCACAAGTACCGCTATACCTGCTGGTCGGCATCGTGTTGTGGCACGTCGTTTACCAGGCCCAAATCGCGCTATCTACGGGCTTTCTCGAGGAAACCTGGTCGCGAAACCTGCTGAATCTGTTCACCACGCCGACCCGTGAATGGGAATACATCGCAGGCGTTGCGTTATTCGCCACGGTCAAGCTCGTGCTTGGCGTAGGGGCCGTCATCCTGATTGCCTGGACCGTCTACGCCTTTCACGTCACCAGCCTCGGCTTTGGGCTACTGCCGGTCGTGGTGTTGCTGATGGCGATCGGGATGGCCATCTCGTTGTTCGTCATCGGGCTGGTGTTGCGATTCGGTAGCGGCGCCGAGGCGCTCGCCTGGGGAATCTTGTTCGGCATCATGCCGGTGTCGGGCGTCTTCTACCCGGTCAGCGCGCTGCCGGTTTTGATCAGGCCGATCGCTCGCGTCTTGCCGACCACCCACACCTTTGTCGTCGGCCAGACTCTCGCCAAGGGCAACCCGATGCCGTGGGGTGAGCTGGGCATCGCTACCGCCGGCACCGCCGTCCTGCTGCTGCTCTCGTGCGGCTACGCCGCTTGGATGCTGCGGATCTTCCGCGAGCGCGGTTACGTCACCCGCTATTCCTGAACCCGCGTATTCCTGCGGCCGAAATGCACACTGGACGACGTCCGGCGTGCCACGATTTGGCGCATGAGTATGACGATGAACGAGGGCGAAGAGGTGGTGCTCGACCTGCACCCGCATTGGGGTCAGCTGGTCGTGCCGGTGCTGGTGCTTCTCGTGGCGTGCGGCCTAGGCGGTTACGGCGTCGCGGCCGCACCGCACGGCACCGCCCATCGCATCGTGCAGTGGATCATCATCGCGGTGGCCGTCGTGCTCGTCTTCTGGTTCACCGTCTTGCGCTACCTGCGCTGGGTAACCACGCGTTATGTGCTCACGACCGACCGGTTGATCATCCGCACCGGGATTCTCGCTCGCCACGGCCGCGACGTCCCGCTGAACCGAATCAACGACGTCTCGTTTTCCGAGACCCTGTTCGAGCGGATTCTGCGCAGCGGCACGCTGGTGGTCGAGTCGGCGGGCGAGCGTGGCCAGATTTCGCTGACCGACGTGCCGCGGGTCGAACACGTGCAGCGGGAGCTGTACCGCATGGTCGACGAGAATCAGAACCGGCGCGGCCTGGCTGACGAGCCCGAGCCGCAGCGCTGATCCAGCGGCCCGGCGTAGTGTCGGCCACATGAGCAGTAGCGCCGACCCGCAAGCCGCGGCGGGCAGCCCGTCGTCCGGCATAGTCGTTCGTCGGCACGCGAGCTGCGTCGTCGAGATCGAACTCGACAGACCGCAATCGCTCAACGCGGTCTCGACCGACCTCGCGCGCGAAATTAGTTCGACGCTTCGAAGCATTTCGGCGGACGACGAAACCCGCGCTGTCGTCTTGTCGTCGTCGAGCGAGCGGGCTTTTTGCGTTGGCGCCGACTTGAAGGAGCGGTCGCGGTTCAGCGACGACGACTTGCTCGCCCAGCGGCCGGTCATCCGTGAGTTGTTCGGCTCGGTGCGAGACCTACCGATGCCGGCGATCGCTGCTGTGCATGGCTTTGCGCTGGGCGGGGGGTTCGAACTCGCGTTGTCGTGCGACGTCATCGTCGCCGATTCGACCGCTGTATTCGGATTGACCGAGGTGACGGTGGGGCTGGTGCCCGGGGGCGGCGGCACCCAGCTGCTGCCGCGACGGGTTGGTGCAGGTGCGGCGGCGCATCTGATCTTGTCGGGCCGAAAAGTGGAGGCCGACGAAGCATTCAGGCTCGGGATCGCCGACCAGCTGGTGCCGAAGGGGCAGGCGTTGACAGCTGCGCTCGAGTTGGCGTCGATGATTGCGGCTAATTCACCGATCGCGGTGCGCGCAGCCAAGCGGGCGGTGCGCGCAGCGTACGGCTCGGCAGGTGCCTTCGATGTCGAGGATGTGTCGTGGCACACGGCTGCCGTTTCTGCCGACAGGCGAGAAGGAATCGCCGCCTTCGCAGAGAAACGCAAGCCGAACTGGTCGGGCCGATGAGTGATCTGCCGAGCTCGATCAGCCTTCGCGAGGTCGGCCCGCGCGACGGGCTGCAAAACGAAGAACCCGTTTCCACCAAGGCGAAAATCCAGCTCGTCGACGCGCTGTCGCATACCGGCGTCCAACGCATTGAAGCGGTTAGTTTCGTCAGCCCGAAGGCGATTCCGCAGATGGCCGACGCCGACGAGGTGTGGGCGAGCATCGAGCAGGCACCGCGAATTCGGTACTCGGCATTGGTGCCCAACCTACGAGGTGCCATCAGGGCGCTCGACGCCGGATGCCGCGAGCTCGAGATCGTGGTTTCGGCGTCTGACACTCACAATTTGGCGAACGTGCACCGCACGACCGCCGAGTCGCTTGACGAGATCGCGCAGGTGCTCGAGCTGGCGCATGATCGGGGTGCCACCTGCCACGTCACGGTGTCGACCGCGTGGGGCTGCCCCTACGAAGGTGATGTGCCGGTCACGCGGGTTGTGCACGTTGCGAAGCGCGCGGTCGCCGACGGCGCTGACGGGTTGTCGTACGGAGACACGACGGGAATGGCGACTCCCAACCGGGTGACCGCCTTGATCGGCGAGACCCGCATGGCGCTGCCCGATGCGCCGCTGAACCTGCATTTCCACAACACGCGTGGCACCGGGTTGGCGAACGTGCTCGCGGCCTTGCAACTGGGCGTCGCCGACTTCGATGCGAGCGTCGGCGGATTGGGCGGATGTCCTTACGCGCCAGGCGCTTCGGGCAACGTGGCGAGCGAAGAACTCGTGCATATGGTCGAAGACATGGGTGTCGAGACCGGCGTCGACCTCGATGCGTTAATCGAGGTGGCGCGGCTGGCTGAGCGCACCGTGGGCCGTGAACTGCCGTCGCAAGTGCTGCGGGCCGGTCCGCGCACGCGGTTGACTCCGCTGCATGGGGCATAGCCCGCGGCGACCGGGGAAGGGGTTATCGAGGGCACGAGCAGGGAGGTCGTATGCGCCTGAGCCATCTACGTCCGGTATTCGAGTCAGCAGGTCCGTTCGCGACCGCTTACGTGCGGACCAGCAGGGCAACGGCGACGGCGGTTCGCGAGATCGACTTGCGTGCGAGACACGTCCGAGATCAACTGGCGCAAGCCGGTGCCCCTTCGGAGGCCGGACAGGCGATCACCGAGGCGCTCGCCGCACCCGTCGGCACGACCGGCCTCGCTGACGGCGGCGCCGAGGAGCGGGTGTTCGTCTGGGGCGGCGGCTCGATGCTGTTCGACGCGATGCTGCCCGAAACGGGCGACGAGGTGATAGTCGCCTGGGAGCCGGTGCCGCGCTTGATGACCTATGTGCGGACGGTCGCCAACACCGTGCCGCACGTGGTTGCCGTGGTCAATCGCGTCGGCGGTGATCTCGTTGCGTTCGACGCGCTCGGCCGGGTGTGTGAAGTCGAGTCGGTCGACGGCGAGACCTGGCATTTGCGCAAAGTCAAGGTGGGTGACTGGGCGCACCTGCGCTATCTGCATCACGTCGAAGAACGCTGGAAGGCCAATGCGAAGGACGTTGCTGCAGCCGTCGACCGGCTGGTCGAGGAGGTATCGGCGCAACGACTGGTGCTTGCTGGTGACGTGCGCGCTCGTGAGAAGTTGCGCGACGAGTTGAGCGCTCGCAGCGCCTCGGTGGTCACCGAAATCGACAGTGGTGGTCGTGGCGGTCAGAGTTCCGGTATCGACGAGGACGCATTCGATTCCGCTGTCAACGACGAGATCGCCGAGACTGCGCGGCACTCGGTCGAACAGACGTACGCGCGATTCGAGCAATGGAAAGGCAAGCGTGGCGCAGCAGCTGAGGGGACCTCTGACGTGTTGCGCGCGGCGTCGCAAGGTCAGCTCGACACGTTGTTGATCGGCGAGGAATTCGACGCCGACGCCCAGGCGTGGATCGGTTCGCGGCCGACGCAGTTGGCGAGCACCAAGGCGGATTTGAAGACGCTCGGCGCTGATCTCGTCGTCCCGGCACCGGTTGGATCTGCGTTGCTGCGGGCTGCCGTCTGCACGGACGCCGAGGTGCTAACCCTTCCTGGCGACGTCGGACACTTGCGCGACGGCATCGGCGCATTGCTGCGTTACTGATTGCCGCGCTCATTGCCGGTCCGTCGCGGACGGGTCGGCGACCGAGCCTTCGAAGACCACCGCTCCGGTCTGCTTCTGCACGATCGCGAACGCGAACGGATGGTCGACGCGCACCGTGATCTGCGGCATCCGGGCTGAGGAGGCAAACGCCAAGCCCGTAACCGCCGCGGCTTCGGTGCCCCACTCGTCGACGGTGATGTTGGCCCGGTGAACCGCCTTCGTGATGAACAGGTCGGGAGCTATTCCCGAGAAGTTGGCGCTCGGTGTGAACGCAGCATGCACGCCGAGTTGTTGCAGGGCCGGCTCCAGGTTGAGATCAGTTGCGAAATCCCAGCGTGGTAACGAAAGGCTGACCTCGGATGGCTTCAGGCCGCTACGAATTGCTGACAGCGTAGGCAGTGTGAGCAGATCGTCGAGGGGCGTCGAGCCCCACGGGAGGATCACCCACATCG
>Ga0068855_100010261_pt1 | contig 11296 bp, 9 predicted proteins | sample KBSCornC52_FD_66592 | JGI IMG/M metagenome (GOLD analysis project Ga0068855, IMG submission 66592) | Corn rhizosphere microbial communities from Kellogg Biological Station, Michigan, USA - KBS Corn C5-2 | ecosystem: Host-associated > Plants > Roots > Rhizosphere > Soil ... | reverse complement strand
TCGGCGAGGACCTGGCCGTTCAATTCGCCGGCGACGCCGTCCTTGAACATGGCCATGGTCGAGTTGCGCACGGCGCCGTAGCGGCTGTTGTTAAAGACGATCGTCAGGATCGGCAGGTTATGAACCTGTGACACCCAGTGGGCGACGGTCGGGTTGCCAAACATGTAGGCGCCGTCGCCGAGCGTGGCGACAACGAGTTTGTCCGGTGCGGCAAGCTTGGCGCCCAGCGCCGCGCCAAAGCCCCATCCGAGGCCGCCGGCTGGTCCGAGGGCGTAGAACGTTCCCGCCTTCTCGCGCGAGCAGTGGTCGGCGCGCAGCGGATATTCGTTGAAGATGACCGCGTCCTCGCCGACGCACTCACCGATGCAGCGCGACAGGTACTCGGGCGAGATGCGTTCGCCGGCAGCGGAATCCTTCACCAGTTGGGCGCGGCGATTGCGCATGCGCTCGGCCAGGCGGCCGCGGCGTGCGGCAATGCGCGCCTCGGCCATTTGCAGCCTCTGCTCGACCGCCGCCGACAATGCGTTCAGGCTGTTGACGACGCCGGCCTGCACAGCAAGGTCGCTCGGGAACGAGCGCATCGGATAGCGCACGTAGAACGGATCCTCGCCGACATGGGCGATGCGCACGCCCGCGGCAGGGCTGAGCAGGTGCGGCATCCATGGCACGTCGGATTCGAGCACGACGACGAGATCGGCATCGGCCAGCAGCGTGCCGGGCTCGTAGCCGAAATGCATTGGATGGCTCGACGGCAGGCATACGGTTCGCGGATTGTGCGTGATTACCGGGATGGCGCAGCGTTCTGCGAGATGCGCCAGCACGGGCACCGCCTCGCCCGGCAGGGTCGCGGCGATGATCAGCGGCCGCTCGGCGGCGGCGAGCCATTCGGCGAGCGTGGCGATCGCCCTCGGATCGGGATGCACGCTCGCGGCCTGCGGCCGCGGCTTCGCCGGACCAACCGGCTCCGGCATCGGCGCGGACAACGGCTCGCGAGGCAGCACGAGGTAAACGGGGCCGCGCGGATGCGCCATCGCGACTTCGTTCGCGCGCGCGACGACGTCGCCGACCTGCGAGGGCATGCGCAACTCATAGTCCCACTTCACCAGTTCGCGCAGCATGCCGGCCTGGTCGAACATCTCCTGCGCCCAGTGGATCGGCCGCGAGCGCGAGCCGAACTGCCCCTTCTCGGTGATGGGCGTGCGCCCCGCTGCAAGGATTAGGGGTACGCGGTCGCGCGACAGATTGGTCAAATTGTTGAGCGTGTTCGCAGTGCCGACATTGACATGCACCATCACCGCCTGCGGGCGGCCATTCATCAGATAGGCGCCGTGCGCCATCGCGACGGCGAGGTTCTCGTGTGGCACCAGAACCGGCTTCGGAACCTTGGCGTTGGTCTTCTTGGCGCGGCTGAACGCTTCGACGATCGGCGGAAAATCGGTACCGGGATTGGCGAAGAAATAGTCGGTGCCGTGGTCCGCCAGCGCGCGCAGGAAGGCTTCGGCGGCGATGGTCGGGCGCGTCGTCGGCGAGACGGCCATGCGTTTCGTCCCTTCAAATTGTGTACCCCTGAGCGCGATGGGGCCGTTTTGCGCGACTCTTACGCCAAGCCCCCAGGGCTGACAACGGACCCGCGATGCAGGGCAGACCGGCCCGAAATCACTCGGCGGCGATGGGCAGGGCGACGCGCGCTTCGATTTCGGTCAGGCAGCGGGCGAGGCTCTCGCCATCCGGGTCCTTCAGTGCGGCAGTGCGGGCGCTTGCTACCGCGTCGGTGCCATGTGCGAGCGGCAGAGTACCGTCGAGCGCCGGGCGGATGACGCGCATCTCGATGGTGCGGTAGTTGGACAGGCCGCGCGCATGCGTGTCGCCGTAACCCTTGATCAGCCGAGCACATTCCGCGATCTCGATGGCGAGCTCCGGTGCACGTTGCACGGCCTCGACAATGAGACGCAGCCAGGACTCGATCTGCTCCTGCTCCTGTGCGTAGCGGATGCCGTAAGGCCGCAGGCGCCGCATCTTGGCGAGCATGAGGAAGCGCAGATAGCCGGAGACCGACGTCGTATTGATCTCCATGCCGAAATAGACGCGGCCGAGCCACCCTGTGCGTTCAGCGTAGCGCAGGATCGGCCGGGCGAGCGACGGCGGCAGAAGCTGCGTCAGTTCCTCGAAACCCGGCTTGAGGAAATCGTGCACGGAGTAGGGCTCGCTCCACGCTTTCAGCTCCTCGTGCGCGATGCGCTTCATGCGCTCCGGCGAGATCTTGGCCTGCGCCACGCGCACCACGTCCTCATAGGACATGCGCACCGCGAGATGCCGTGCGACTTCGCGGAGCAACCTGCCTTGCAGGCCGGCCTGCTCGTCGGCCTCGATGATCGGGGCAAGGCGGTCGAGATAAAGCCGCGCATAGGCGACGCTCTGATAGGGCACCAGGCGCCGCACGCCTTCGCGCACAATGTCCCGCGCCGCCGCCGGGATCGTATCGGCGACGTCCTCTTCCAGCGCTTCGAGCGTGCCGGGGGCGTGTTTCTTGAGCTCTCGCGGCTTTACGGGCGCGGCCTTGGCACGCGCCGCGTCGTACCCGGCGCGGAAGCCGCGCAGGTTGGCGTCGAGCGCCTTGCCGTCGTCGCGGATCGCCGCCTCGAATTGTTCGGCGGCGATCGGCAGCCGGCCCGAGCCGGCAATCGCGCCGAGCATCACGGCGTTGACGATCGAGCCGCTCTGCTTCGCCAGTTCGCCCATGTCGATGAACAGCGTGTCGCGGGCATTCTCGGTGATGCCGCGCACGAGTTTCTCCTGGTCGAGCCGGCCGTCGCCCATGGCGATCTTCTCGTCCATCGCATAGAAGCGGCTGGTCGACGCGATCACGTGCGTGCGTTCGCGGGTGACGAAGCCGGACGAGACCGTGCGGCCCGCTTCGAGCAGTTCGCTCGCCACCGCGATGTCGATGTCGCCGACTCCCGGCGTCAGCGCCAGCACCGGCCGCTTGCCGCCGAGTTCGTGCGCCTGGGTGGGCAGGATCTCGATGTAATAGGTGGTCGCGCCGGTGCGCTGCGCGACGCCAGGGATCGACGTCGATTGCACCGGGAAGCCGGCCGTCGCTGCCGCGGTGACGATCCAGTCGGTGAGCACGCCGCCGCCTTCGCCGCCAAGCGCGGCAATCAGCAGTGTGATGGGGCGTGGCGCGCTCATGCCGCGGCCTTCGTGGCGTTGTAGCCGCCGAGCCAGCCGATGACTCGCTGGCGGATCGCAAACAGGGTGCGGTCCCGCCAGGTCGCGTTGCGCACGATCTCGGCGCGATAGAAGGACGGACACAGCACGGCCGCGTGCGCGACTTCGCCGCACAGGCCGCAACCGACGCAGCTTTCGACCACGGTTGCGACCGGATCGGTGCGCAGCGGATCGGGCGACGGCTTCACCGAGAGCGACGGGCAGCCTGAGAGCCGGATGCAGGAATGGTCGCCGGTGCAGATCTCGTCATCGACGCCGTAGCGCGCCTTCGTCACGCGCTCGCCGCGCTTGAGCTTTTCGGCGTCCTCGGCGCGGATGCGGCGCTGCCGCGCCAGCATGCACTCGCCGTCGGCGATGATGACCTTCAGGCCGCGCTCGGCGGTCTTCATCGCTTCCTTCAGCGTCGCGACCATCTTGGAAACGCCATAGGTGCGCACGGTGCGCATCCACTTCACGCCCATCGAGCGCAGGGTCTGCTCGATGTCCATGCCGGGCGCGGCGCCGGAACGGCTCGCCTTCGATGACGGCATGTATTGCTGGCCGGTCGCCGACGTGTAGCCGTTCTGCATGACGACCAGCACGCCGTCGCCCTTGTTGAACAGGTTCGAGGCGACGCCGGTGATCAGGCCGTTGTGCCAGAAGCCACCGTCACCCATCACCGCGATCGGCCGCTTCTGCATGTTCGGGCCGACGGCTGCGGCGCTGGCGAGCGACATGCCGTATCCGAGGATCGAATTGCCCATCGAGAACGGTGCGAAGGTCGCAAACGCATGGCAGCCGATGTCGGCGGCAATGTGCGCCGGTCCGAGCTCGCGCTGCATCAGCTTCAGCGCCGAGAACACCGGGCGCTCCGGACAGCCGGTGCAGAAGGCGGGCGGCCGCGGCGGCAGATGGCCGAACGCCGCGGCGGCTTTCGGCTTGTGCGCGACGAGGCCGCGCGCCTTCTCGGCGATGGTGTCGGCGTCGATGCCGGACGGACGCGTCGCCTGAAGAAATCCGGCGAGCCCTTCGAGAAGAACGTCGGAGGCATATTCGCCGGCCTTCGGCAGCGGGCCCTTGCCGTAAACTTTGGTCTGGATGTCGGCGCGGCGCAGTTCGACGTTGACCGCCTGCTCGATGTAGTCGGGGAAGCCTTCCTCGACCACGAACACGGCGCGTTTTCCCGCGCAGAACGACGTGATCTCCTCCGGCACCAGCGGATAGACCACGTTGAGCACCAGCATCGGCACGCGCGACGCGCCGAACACGTCGGCGAGCCCCATGCGCTCAAGCGCGCGCAACACGCTGTTGGTCAGGCCGCCCATCACGATGACGCCGATATCGGCAAGATCGCCGTCGATCGTCTCGTTGAGCTTGTGCTCGCGGATGAAGGCGCGCGCCGCCGGGATACGTTCTTCGACCTTCATCCGCTCCTGGGTGAAGATCACCGGCGGATGGGCGAGGCGGCCATATTCGAATTTCGGCGGCCCCGGCAGCTTGTCGAGCCCGGAGACGACGCCCTTGCGATTGTCCTTGGCGGCGAACTCGCCGGTGGCGTGACAGGCGCGGATGCGCAGTTCGAGCATCACCGGCGCGTGGCTCGCCTCCGACAGCTCGAAACCCTTCTCGACCGTGCGCACGATGGTCGGCAGGTCGGGCCGCGGATCGAGCAGCCACATGGACGACTTCAGCGCGTAAGCGTAGCTGCGCTCCTGGATGACGCTCGCGCCCTCGCCGTAGTCCTCGCCGAGGATGATCATGGCGCCGCCGACGACGCCGGGCGACGACAGGTTCGACAGCGCGTCGGCGGCGACATTGGTGCCGACGATCGACTTCCACGTCACCGCGCCGCGCAGAGGATAATTGATCGAGGCCCCGAGCATGGCGGCGGCCGAGGCCTCGTTGGAGCAGGTCTCCAGGTGGACGCCGAGCTCGGACATCATGTCCTCGGCGTCGACCAGCACGTCGAGCAGGTGCGACACCGGCGCGCCCTGATAGCCGCCGACATAGGAGACGCCGGACTGCAACAGCGCCTTGGTGACCGCGAGAATGCCTTCGCCGCGGAAGGTCTCGCCGTCACCGAGCCTCAGCGCCTCGACTTCCTTCTTGAACGAGCGTTCCATCAGGCCTGCTTTGCGGAACCGTTGGGGTCCCAACCAATATAGCGCCTCGCGCTTACATGCGCGAGGGCAGCCACAAAGCGATGATCGGGAAGGCGATCAGGATGACCAGCCGGATCAGGTCGGTGACGATGAAGGGCAGTACGCCCTTGAAGATGGTGGTGAATTTGACGTCCTGCACCACGCTCTTGATGACGAAGACGATCATTCCGACCGGGGGGTGGATCAGCCCGAGCTCGACCGTCATGACGATGATGATTCCGAACCAGATCGGATCGAAGCCAAGATGGGTGACGACCGGGAAGATGATCGGCACGGTCAGGATGACCATGGCGAGCGAATCCATCAGGCAGCCGAGCACCAGGTACATCAACATGATCAAGGCCAGCACGCCGTAACGCCCGACGCCGAGCCCGGTGAGAAATTCGGTGACCTTCTGCGGCGTCTGCGTGACAGTGAGGAAATAGCCGAACAGCAGCGCGCCGATCAGCACGGTGAACACCGCTGCGGCGGTGCGCGTCGCCTGCAACAGCGAGCGGCGGATCTCTGCGCGGTCGAGGCGGCCGCGCAGCACGCCGATCACGAAGGCGCCGCCCGCGCCCATGCCGCCGGCCTCGGTTGGCGTGAACAGGCCGCCATAGAGGCCGCCGATGACGAACACGAACAGGAGCAGCGTCGCCCAGATGTTGCGTACGCCTTCGAGCCGCTCCTTCCAGCTATGGCGCGGGGCGCGCGGCAGGAAGTCCGGCTTGACGAAGCCGATGATGGTGACGGTGGCGATGTACATCGCCGCCGCCAGGATGCCCGGCAGTACGCCGGCGATGAACAATTTGCCGATGTCCTGTTCGGTGATGATGCCGTAGACGGCGAGCACGGTCGACGGCGGCAGCATCGCGCCGAGTGTACCGCCGGCGGCGATGACGCCGGTGGCGAAACTCTGCGGATAGCCGTAGCGGCGCATCTCGGGATAGGCGACGGTCGAGAATGTCGCGGCGGTCGCGACCGACGAGCCGGAAATTGCGGCGAAGCCGCCGCAGGCGGCTATCGTGGCGATGCCGAGGCCGCCACGCAGATGTCCGAGGAAGCCGTTTGCCGCGCGGAACAGTTCGCGGCTCATGCCGGAGTTCGAGACGAAGGCGCCCATCAGCAGGAACATCGGGATGACGCCGAACGTGTAGTCCGTCACCGTGCGCATCGACGTCTGCCCGACCATCTTCAATGCAGGCACACCGCCGACGATGTAGCCGAAGCCGGTGACGCCGACGAGGCCCATGGCCATGCCAATCGGAACGCGCAGCAGCATCATCGCGAACAGCGCGACGAATCCGATGATGGCGACAGCATCGCTGCTCAAATGCATTATTCGACGGCCTTGATCTGGTAGCCGCCCTCCATCGCCTCCGGGAAGAAGATCAGCCTGTAGGTGCGGATGGCGATGAGCAGCACCGCGGAAACGTCGCCGATCCAGGCGACGGCGAAGAACGGCCAGGTCGGCAGGCGCAGGTCAAAGGTGAGGACGTTGTCGTTGTAGGTGCCGGTCACCTTGTCGAACAAGGTGTAGGTCTGCACAGTGACGACGAATAGCAGGACGAGCGTCGCGAACACGTCGATGATGCGCTGCCAGCGCGGGCTGGCATTGGCCCAGACGAGATCGACGGTGATGTGCGTGCCGCGGTACGAGGTCGCGGCGATGCCCCAGAAGATCAGGATGCCGAGCAGGAGCCGGCCGAAATCATAGGCGTCCGGGATCTGCACGCTGAAGAAGTATCGCAGCAGCACCGAGATGAAGATGTCGGCGGCGACGATGCCGACGAAAAACGCGGCGATCAGCTCGATGCCGTTGATGAAGCGGTCCATCAGATTGTGACGGCGGGGACGGCCGCTGCCGCCGGCAAGCCGGCGGGCGACTTCGTCCTCGCTCATCACATGATCGGACATGAAATCGATTCCGGAAACGAGGCGCGCCGGGCGCTTTTGCGTGCGCCCGGCGTACGTCGAACGTGCCTGCTCAGTAGGCGGCCTTGTACTTGACGAGGTCGGCCTTGAGCTCCTTCATCGCCGCGTCCGGATCGATGCCGGTCTTCTTGACGTTGTCGGCCCAGGCCTTCTCGAGCGGCGCGGCGGCCTTCTTCCATTCGCCAAGCTGCGCTGGAGTGAGCTCGTAGACCTCGTGGCCGGCCTCAGCCTTGATCTTGGCGATGCCGGCGTGTTCGAAGTCGGCCCAGGGACCTGCGACCTTCAGCGCCCACTCGTTGGTGCAGTGGTCGTCGATCGCCTTCTTCTGCTTCGCCGACATCGCGTTGTAGGTGTTCTTGTTGAACACGAACGCAAAGGTCGTCGTGTAGAGCGGCACGTCCATGTGGTATTTCGTGACCTTGTCGATGCCGAACAGCGGCACCGAGCCCCACGGGAAGGTCACGGCATCGGCGACGCCCTTGTCGAGGATGTCGCGCACTTCCGGCGCGCTCGACTGCACGTTGGTGCCGCCGAGCTGCTTGACCCATTCGGCCATGGTCGCGTGCGCCGGACGGATCTTCATGCCCTTGATGTCGGTCGGCAACACGATCTTCTTGCTCTTCGAGTGGAACGAACCCGGATCGTGCACGAAGGCGAGGCAGAACTTGACGTCCTTCATCTCCTTGTCGGCGTATTTGCGATACCAGGCATCGAGCGCCTGCGAGCCGCCCTTGGCGTTGGCGATCAGGAACGGCAGTTCTCCGGCAGCGATGATCGGGAAGCGGCCGGGCTGATAGCCGGGATTGATGTAAGTGAGGTCGGCAATGCCGTCGCGCGCCATGTCGTAATGGTCGAACGCCTTGCCGAGTTGCTGCGCCGGAAACACTTTGTACTTGATGGTGCCGCCCGACTCCTTCTCGACGTCGGCGCCCCATTCCTCGAGCGCCTTCTGCAAGGGATGCGACGGCGGCACCCAGTGCGACAGTTTCAGTTCGAAGGTCTTTTCCTGCGCGAGTGCGGCGCCCGAACCGATCATCGCGGCGACGGCCGCAGCGCAGACGGAAATTGTGAAGCGGGCCTTCATGACAGCGTTCCTCCCAAGGATGCGGATGTTGTCTAGGGCAACGAATTATTTTCGGTATTCAGCCGGATACGGTGGCGGTTGTAAAGAGGATCGTTTGAGATCAAACTACTTGAGCGCATCGCGTGATCGATGGGATGCGCCCACGAAGAGGGGCGGCCGAGGTGGCAGGAGAGAAGCGGCTCGTGCGCCGCAACAAGAACGGCGCGCCCGTGCCCGCCACCGTCGATTTCGGGCCGCTGGCCGGATGGGTTGGCTTCAACTTGCGAATGGCGCAGGAGGCGGCCTTTCAGGCTTTCTCCCGGAGATCGCAGGAGATCGGCGAAAGCCCTGGCCGGTTCGCAACCCTGATGCTGATCGGCCGCAACCCTGGCATCAGCCAGACCGAATTGTCGCTCGCGAACGGCCGCGACAAATCCAGCCTGACGCCGGTGGTCGAAGACCTGGTGCGCCGCGGCCTGGTCGAGCGAAAGCGTATGGACAAGGATCGTCGCGCCTACCGGTTGAGCCTCACGGAGACGGGCCAGAAGACGCTCGCCTCGATGGTGCGGGCCGCGCGCAGGCACGAGCGCGCGCTCGACGGCATCATCGGCGCGCACGATCGCGATCGCTTTCTCGACGTGCTGAAGCGGATCGCCGCGGGGGTAGAATAGGGCGGCAGGCTTACGCCTGTGGCGTGACCCCGAACTTCGCCAGCACCTCGGCTGGCACAGGGTGCGACTTCAGCCGGCCCTCGGCGTCGCGCACGGTCCACACGCGCTTTTCCGAGCATTCGCAGCACAGGTCGCCCTTGAGGCTGAGTTTGTGCGTCACCTCAAAGCTGGTGCGACCGAAGCCGATCGTGCTCTCCACCGCTACGTCGTCGCCGAAGCGTGTCGGCTTGAGGAAGCGTGCCTGCGTGCGTACCAGCGGCCAGCCAGCAAAGGCGAGACGTTTAAACATTTCGAACTTGGTGAAACCGAGCTTTGCCTCGAACAGCAGCGCCGTGGAGCCGTCGAATATCTCGAAGTAGCGCGGATAGAAGATGATCCCGGCGGGGTCGCAGTCGCCCCACTCGATGCGCACGGTGCGGGTATTGGACAGGCTCATGCGTCGCTCTTAGCCGTCTTCCTTGCGGCGCGCCAGCCAGACCGAATGGCCGCCGCAGTCGGGGTCTTCCAGCCGGTGCGACACGACGTCGAAGCCATGCGCGGACAGCAGCGACCGGTATTCCTCCGGCGCGAGGCTCGCGTGATAGAGCAACTCGCCGCGCAATTCACCGATCGCCTTGCCGTGGCGTGGGCCACTGGTGAACATCAACGGCGCGGTGGGCGCGGCGTGGTCGCGGAAAATGGGAAACATGCGCCGCTGCGCCTCAGGGGCGAGATGGAAGAAGCTGTCCCAGGCGAGGATGCCGGCAAAGCGCCGGCCGAGGCTCAGCGTTCGCATGTCGGCGACGACGAGCTCGCGGCCGGGCAGGTTCTTGCGCGCCATGGCGATCATGGAGGGCGAGGAATCGACGCCGCAGATGTCGAGGCCGTTTGCAACCAGATACGCCGCCATCGGCCTGCCGGGCCCGCAGCCGAGATCGAGCACCGTTCCGCCCGGCGCCACGAGCGCGATGAAGCGGTCGAGCCAGGCCTTCTCGATGAACACGGTCTGGCGCGCGCGGTCGCCGGCCCAGTCGTGGGCGCGGCGCTCATAGAGACCGACGATGTCGTCGGCGTCCCTGCTCAACGCGGCGCCATGCGCAACGCGCCGTCGATGCGGATGACCTCGCCGTTGAGATAGCCGTTGTGGATGCAGTGCAGGACCAGCGCGGCGAACTCGCGCGGCTCGCCGAGCCGCTTCGGGAACGGCACGGACGCGCCGAGCGAATCCTGCGCCTCCTGCGGCAGCCCTTTGAGCATCGGCGTCGCAAAGATGCCGGGCGCGATGGCGAGCACGCGGATGCCGAACTGCGCGAACTCGCGCGCCGCCGGCAAAGTCAGCGCGGCGACGCCGCCCTTCGACGACGAATAGGCGGCCTGGCCGATCTGTCCTTCGAACGCGGCGACTGACGCAGTCGAGACGATGACGCCGCGGTCGCCGCCCGGCAGCGGCTCGAGCGCCTGCGCGCCGGCGGCGACGAGCCGCATCATGTTGAACGTGCCGATCAGGTTGACGCGGATGACGCGCTCGTAGTCGGCAAGCGGCATCGGCCCGTCCTTGCCGACGATGCGCTTGGCGGGACCGACACCGGCGCAGTTGACGAGCACGCGCGCCGGCCCGTGCGCTTCGGTCGCCTTCTTCACCGCGGCTTCGCCCGACGCGCTGTCGGCCACATCGCAGGCGATCGCAACGCCCTTGATGTCGGCGGCCATCTCGGCGGCCGCCTTCTCGTTGATGTCGACGACCGCGACGCGCGCCCCGGCCGCCGCGAGCGCTCGCGCCGTCGCGGCGCCCAATCCCGAACCGCCGCCGGTGACGATGGCTGCCTGTCCCTTGATTTCCATCACGCGCTCCCGTGTGCGTCCGGATTCTCGATCAGCATCGCGATGCCCTGGCCGCCGCCGATGCAGGCCGACGAAATACCATAGCGCAGGTTAGCGCGCTTGAGCTCGCGCGCCAGCGTCAGCGTCAGGCGGATGCCGGTGGCGCCGAGCGGATGGCCGATGGCGATGGCACCGCCATTGACGTTGAGCTTGTCCTCGTCGAGCTCGAGTGCGCGGGCGCAGGCCATGACCTGCGCGCCGAACGCCTCGTTGATCTCGATGCGGCCGACCTTGTCGAGCGGCACGCCGGCACGCTCGCACACGGCCTTGATCGCCGGCACCGGGCCGATGCCCATGATCTCCGGCGGCACGCCGACCGCCGCACTGGCGACGATGCGCGCCAGCGGCGCCTGGCCGAGCTTGCTCGCATAGTCCTTGTTGCCGACGAGGATCGCCGCCGCGCCGTCGACGATGGCCGA
>Ga0068855_100010260_pt1 | contig 11297 bp, 13 predicted proteins | sample KBSCornC52_FD_66592 | JGI IMG/M metagenome (GOLD analysis project Ga0068855, IMG submission 66592) | Corn rhizosphere microbial communities from Kellogg Biological Station, Michigan, USA - KBS Corn C5-2 | ecosystem: Host-associated > Plants > Roots > Rhizosphere > Soil ... | reverse complement strand
CATTTATTGTTGCCGGACATGCCGGTTTTCCCAATGATGATGATGGTATTTATCCTGTTTTTCATCCAATCAGCGCTGCCTTCGCTCGACCTGCTGGATGTAGGCGTACGCAGCATGACTGCCTCGGTCTTTTTTGCTTATATTACCGATCAAAATATAGCCGTTATGGCCGCCGTTTCGTCCATATGGTTTATCAATTTGATCCTCCCGGCCATTTTAGGTTCGGTATTCGTTTTAAAACTCAAATTCTTTGACCGAGCTGCTTAGTATCATATCGCTATCCCTTACAGGCATATATTTGTTCCTGCTGATGTATTTTATTAAAGGCTGGGCAAGCATCAGGATTCCTGTGGCTCACAAAGAGGCGTTTCGGACCAGGGTAACGGTGCTGATAGCCGCACGGAACGAAGAAAATAATATCAGCCTTACCATCGGCGACCTGCTTGCGCAAGATTATCCCAAAGATTTAACAGAGATCATTATTGTCGACGACCATTCGACCGACAAAACTGCGGATATTATCAGAGGTTATGCCGCCAGTGGCGTTAAACTACTACAATTGAATGAGGACCAGCCGCTCAATTCCTATAAGAAAAAGGCAATATCAAAAGCTATTGAGCTGTCATCGGGTGAATTGATAGTAGCGACCGACGCGGATTGCCGTATGGGCACCGAATGGCTATCGGCGGTTGTGGGTTATTATGAGAATAATAACCTGGTGATGATCTCATCCCCCGTAACGTATTTCCAGGAACGTACCCTGTTCGAATATATGCAAACGCTGGAATTTTGCTACCTGATCGGCATAGGAGCCTCATTTATCGGGAATAAAAGAGCGTCCACCTGCAACGGCGCCAATTTTGCCTATCGGAAGGATGTGTTTTACGAAGTAGGGGGGTTTAAAGGCATCGATACGGTGGCATCGGGCGATGACGAATTATTGCTGCAAAAAGTTGCCGCAAGATACCCGGGTAAAATAGGTTTTTTGAAAGAGCGCAAAGCGATAGTTTATACGCATGCCAAACATACACTGGCATCATTTTTAAGCCAGCGCCGCCGCTGGGCATCCAAATCCACCCATTATAAGGATAAATGGGTAGTAGCGCTTGCTGTCAGTATCTGGCTGTTCAATCTCTCGCTATTGGTAAACGCGGGGCTGGGTTTTTATAATATCTATTTCTTTAAGCTTTTTTTACTCCAATTTTTGTTAAAATTTCTTTTTGAAACGGCCTATTTACTGCCCGTGACGACGTTTTTTAAAAGAGCCCCGTTGGTTGGACTGCTCCTGCTGCTTAACCCTTTCCACATCATTTACTTTGTTTACGTCGGCCTGATAGGCAATACGCGGAAATATGAGTGGAAAGGTAGAATAGTCCGGTAGAGTGTATGCTCATCCCATGGTAAATTTCGGGGTGGCCGTTGGCATTACACGTAAAATAAGCGATATTTAGCCGAAGATATGCTTCTATCGACTTGGCCGAATTAACCCCATCGCAACGCACCTGGAAGGCATTTAAGCGCAATAAAATTGCTGTTGCTGCATTGGTGTTTATCCTGCTTTCTGTACTCATCGCTATACTGGGCTATTTGGTGATGCCCGATTCTACGCCCCTGGCAAATAATATGACTATACAGCTCGGCATTAAAAAGCCTGGCGCTGAGTTTACCATGCTCCGCATACGAAGGAGCGAGCCGGTCGACACGGTTAACTTCTTAACCAAAATGTTTTTCGGGCAACCGGCTTTTTATAAGGATATACCGATCACAGGTTATCATTTCGCAAAAGACTCGATCGATGTGGATGAATATGTAGGTGACGAAGATAAGCCCATAAAACTTTCGCTTAACCTTTTTGAAGTGGTCACCGGGAGAAAACCGACCACAATAGCGAAAAGCAGTATGGAAATAACAGGGCTTGAAAATCAAATCGTGACGCACCAGCTGATCAAACGAAAATTCTGGCTGGGTACCGACGTTTATGGCCGGGACTTGCTTAGCCGCCTCATCCTTGGCGCGCGTATTTCACTGGCGGTGGGCATCATGTCGGTTATTATCAGTTTACTTTTGGGTATAACGGTTGGTTCATTAGCTGGTTATTTCGGAGGTTGGATCGATGCATCCCTTAGTTGGGTAATGAATATCCTTTGGGCCCTTCCGGCCCTGCTGCTGGTGATCGCCATATCATTTGCCCTGGGCAAAGGGATTTGGCAGATTTTCATAGCAGTGGGACTGTCGATGTGGGTAGAAGTGGCCAGGCTGGTACGCGGACAGGTGTTGAGTTTGAAGCACACAGAGTTCGTTGAAGCGGCACGATCTATGGGCTTTAATAATGCCCGAATTATTCGCCGGCACATTTTGCCCAATATTATCGGGCCGATATTGGTACTGGCATCATCCAATTTTGCTTCGGCTATTTTACTTGAAGCGGGCCTAAGTTTTTTGGGTTTTGGGGCGCAGCCTCCGATGCCTACCTGGGGCAGCATGATAAAAGAACACTACGGTTACATCATTATGAATGCAGCTTTTCTGGCTATATTGCCCGGGCTGGCCATCATGCTGATGGTATATGCCTTTAACCTGGTGACCGTCGGATTGAGGGATGCATTCGACATAAAATCACAAAGTACACGCATTTAAAAAAATTTATTCATTAATTTGGCTGTCATCTGATCCGCTAATGCAAAACATCGAGGAAATTTCAGGCGAAGATGAGCTGATACGGTTACTGCTCAAAAGGCAGTCCGAGTTAAACTCCTTGCTTGAGGTTACAAGGGCTATCAACAAAAACATTTCGACGCCTGTACTGATACAGATGCTCGAAGTGATCATGCAGAATTACCTGCAGGTGGGTAAGCTGCGTTTTTTGATCGAGCATGACGGCGATTTTGTTTGTATATCTAACTACGGCGGCGAAGCGGAAAGCGTTAAGGCGCTTTACCAGTCTTGTCGCCGGTTGAATAAAGCCAAAGTGCTGACAGCGGTAGCCGGGCATGATGATTACCTGCTAAAGCGATACGATTACTTTATCCCTTTTTACCAAAAAAGCAAACCCATAGCTTATGCATTGATCGGTGATTTCAACACCACTGAGGAGATGCTGAACAACGATCTGAACTTTATCCAAACGCTGATCAACGTTATTGTGGTTGCATTGGAGAATAAAAAGCTTTTCAGGGAACGGGTTGAATCGGAACGTTTCAAGCGGGAAATGGAATTGGCGCAGGAAGTACAGAATATGCTGATCCCTTTGCGTTTGCATAAAGAAACCACGGTCGAGATAGGCGCCAAATACTTCCCGCATCAAAACATCGGCGGCGATTATTTTGACTTTATCCGGGTTAATCCCGAAGAATTTTTGTGGTGCGTAGCCGATGTATCGGGGAAAGGAATTTCAGCCGCGCTGCTTATGGCTAATTTCCAGGCCAGCCTGCGTGCGTGGGCCGCGGTGGAAGACGATCTGACCAATATTGTTGACCGACTGAACCAGATCGTCGTTAAAAACACCAAGGGCGAGCGCTTTATTACGCTTTTTGTAGCCAAATACAACGAACGGACCCGTAAACTGAATTTTATCAACGCGGGTCATAATCCATCTATATTATATCATGATGGGGAGGCGGTTCCTTTAAAATTGGGTACGACCATGATAGGCGCTTTCGATGAGTTGCCGTTCATCAACCAGGGGGAAGTGGATATAGAACCGGGCAGTATGATATTTAACTATACCGACGGATTGATGGATTATGATATACCGGCGCACAAGATTTGGAACGAAGATAAATTGGTCGATTTTGTGATCGATAACGGCGATCTGTCGCCAGATAAGTTTAATCAAACCCTGCTCGATCATTTGAACCTGATCATTAAGGGCAAGCCTATTGATGATATAACCTTGCTTACGCTAAGGATATTTTAGTTGATTAGTTAGATTGAGTTGAATGGTTGTACGAAAGCCAACTAATCAACCACTTAACTTAATCAACTTATTCGGCCATTCCTCAATTTTTTCAACACTTCTTTAATCCCCAATCATATCACCGTATTTTAGCGACATGTTACTGGCGAGGTTTCAGCATGAGTTATTAGAAGCAGGATGCGATGAGGCCGGGCGCGGCTGCCTTGCGGGCCCGGTATTCGCAGCGGCGGTCATACTTCCGCCCAAATTCAAACATAAACTACTGAATGATTCCAAGCAATTAGCCGAGGATATTCGCTATAAATTGCGAAAAGAGATCGAAAAAAAGGCGGTTGCCTGGGCGGTGGCTTCTGTGTCAAATGAAGAGATCGACAAGATCAATATCCTGAATGCTTCCTTCCTGGCTATGCACAGGGCGATAGAAAAGCTTTCCCTGTGCCCTGAATTTTTGATCATCGACGGCAACCGCTTCAATAAATATAAAGATACGCCGCACCATTGTATTGTAGAGGGCGATGCCAAATACTTCAGCATTGCTGCCGCATCTATCCTGGCCAAAACCTACCGCGACGATTATATGAAACGGATCGCCGGCGAGCACCCGGAATATGATTGGCACAGCAACAAGGGTTACCCTACTATAAAACATCGTGAGGTTATTATGAAGATAGGTTTCACACCCTATCACCGCATGACTTTCCAGGTAACCGACCCCCAGCTAAGTATTTTCTAAAGTTGTTTTGATTAGGGGTTTGCGGTCTTTACTTTTGTTAAAACCTGCAAACCAGTTTTGAAGATCCTGATATTAACACATCGTGTCCCGTTCCCTCAAAATGGGGGCTACCCTATTGTGGTTTGCAATACCATACGGGGCCTTGTCAATTCGGGCCATGAGGTGTCGCTGGTTTCTTTGAATGCACAAAAACAACATCATCATGAAGAAGAACAACCTGACGAGTTGTTAAGCCGGATCAAATTCCGCCCCTATGATATCGACACCAGCATGTCGCTTTTCGAAGGATTTCTCACCACGTTCAGCAAGAATGCTTACAATGTCGAACGCTATTACGACGCGAACTTCGAGAAGCTGCTTATCGGGGAAGTAAGGAACAACGTCTACGACATCATCCAGTTCGAAGGCCTGTTTGTGGCGCCGTATGTAGACGCCGTTCGCAGGAACTGCAAAACCAAACTGGTTTATCGCGCACACAATATCGAGCACCAGATTTGGGAAAGGCTGGCCCAGCAGAAAAACGACCCTTTTAAAAAGTTCTATCTCAGGCTAATGTCGCATCGTATAAAAAAATACGAGATACAGCAAGTTAATAAGTTTGATGCCGTAGCCGTGTTTACTGCGCAGGACCAGGGTACGATGATGCTCTACGGCGCGAAGATGCCGGTAGAAATTGTGCCCGTGGGCGTTGAGTTAAGTCATTACCGGCCCGACCTGGAAAAAACGGAATTTCCCAGCCTGTTTTTCCTCGGCTCGCTCGATTGGACACCCAATCGCGAAGGGATAGAATGGTTTTTGCATGCCTTTCAGAACGAATTGGAACATGACGAACTACCCGTAAAGTTTTATGTTGCTGGTAACAATATTCCCGAGGAGTTTGACGAGTACGAAGTGATGGGCAAGATATTTATCCAGGGCGAGGTTGATGACGCGCTGGAATTTGTGAATAGCAAAGCCATTATGATCGTGCCCCTATTGTCAGGTGGTGGTATGCGGGTGAAGATTGTGGAAGGTATGGCGATGGAAAAATGCATCATATCTACTTCGCTCGGCGCCGAGGGCATCAATTATAAAAATGGGGTAAACATCCTTATTGCCAATACCCGTGAGGAATTTTTAAGAGCGATCAGGCGTTGTATTGCCGACGAGGATTATTGTAAAGCTGTTGGCGTAAATGCCCGTAGGTTAGTTGAGGAGCAGCACGACGTTAATAAGGTTACGCAAAAACTGATCGGTCTGTACAAGGATTTGCTTTGAAAGCATGTATTAAAGAAAATCCACACTGCCGACGACGAAGGTTATTTTAAGGTCACCTACTTCTTCTTTAAACGATGTTTCGAAATCGGTTTTCAGCCGGTCGGCAAATTCCTTGCAGCAACACAAAACCATCACCCCATTCCGGGTATGCAATACGAATGCAGGGAGCTGGTATTTACTGCATATATAGTGTGAGACCCGCTCTCTCAAAATATCTGAAGGATCTGTTTGTACGTCCATTTCTGTATCAACATTTGCCGGTTTAACTTTGTTTTATAGTGCCGGCTTATGCGGTGCTCACGTAAAAATCATCGACTGTTTCAGAATAAATCTTGGACAAATTACTACCAAGTAAATTATTACTTTTGCCTCAACTGAACTTGATATGAAGAATACAGCATTAAGCCATAAACACATTGAACTGGGTGCAAAAATGGTGCCCTTTGCGGGATATAATATGCCGGTGCAATACGCAGGCATCAATGCCGAACACGAAACCGTACGCAAAGCAGTCGGCGTGTTTGACGTGAGCCACATGGGCGAATTTATTTTAAAGGGCGATAAAGCGCTCGACCTGATACAGCGTGTTACCAGTAACGATGCCAGCAAACTGTATGACGGCAAAGTGCAATATTCCTGCCTGCCCAATGAAAACGGCGGTATCGTAGATGACCTGCTGGTTTACCGCATCGACGAAAAAACCTATATGCTGGTAGTCAACGCATCGAACATCGAAAAGGACTGGAACTGGATATCCAAATACAATACTGAAGGCGTGGATATGAAAGATATTTCGGACCGAACTTCTTTGTTAGCCATACAGGGCCCAAAAGCTGCCGAGGCCTTGCAAAGTCTTACCGATATCGACCTGGGTACCATGGAATACTATACTTTTAACAAGGGCAAGTTTGCCGGGGTTGATAATGTGCTGGTATCGGCGACCGGGTATACCGGTGCCGGGGGCTTTGAGATCTATGTGGATAATAAAGATGCAGAACGCGTTTGGGACGCTGTTTTCAAGGCGGGCGAGCCGTTTGGTATAAAACCAATAGGTCTGGGTGCACGCGATACGCTGCGTTTGGAAATGGGTTTTTGCTTATATGGCAATGACATAGACGATAATACATCACCGCTGGAAGCAGGTTTGGGCTGGGTGACCAAATTCAACAAAGAATTTACCAATTCAACAGCCTTGCAGCAGCAAAAACAAGAGGGTGTAAAGCGAAAGCTGGTTGGCTTTGAAATGATCGATCGCGGTATTCCCCGCCATGATTATGAGATCGTTGACGCCGACGGTAACAACATCGGCAAAGTAACTTCCGGTACGCAATCACCCTCGTTGCAAAAGGCTATCGGTATGGGTTATGTGAAAAATGAATTCGCCAAAGAAGGAACGGAAATCTTCATCAATATCCGTGACAATAAAATAAAGGCACAGATCGTAAAACCGCCGTTTTATAAAGCCCCCTAACCCCTGAAGGGGGGAATCAATCCTCAACGCCCTTGAACATTAAAACGCATAAAATACCCCCTTCAGGGGGCAGGGGGCCTGACCTCCATGTTTGCCTGACCCCCGCCTTAATTCCCCTTTACCAGGTTGAGGATTATATCGTTGTTATTATCGATATTTTCCGGGCTACCTCATCCATTTGTTACGGGATCGAGAATGGGGCTGAAGCTATAATTCCCGTTGCCGAAGTTGAAGAATGCGCCGCATACCGCGAAAAGGGGCTGAGCTACCTGCTAGCGGCCGAACGAAACGGCGAGGTTGTGTCGGGTTTTGATTTCGGCAATTCACCGTTTTCTTATACCAAAGAAATTGTATGCGGCAAAACAGTGGTGCTGACTACTACCAATGGCACTCACGCGCTGCACTTATCTCGGGGAGCAAAAAAAATCGTGATCGGCTCATTTCTGAATTTGACGGAGCTCAGCGACTGGCTGAAAACCCAAAATGAAAACATCTTGCTCGTTTGCGCCGGGTGGAAGAACCAATTTAACCTGGAGGACACCGCCTTCGCAGGCGCGGTTATCGAACAATTAAAAACGGGCGATTTCATTTTGGACGACCCCGCTATCGCCGCTAACGATCTTTACCAATTAGCCAAAGACGACCTGCCCGGCTACCTTGCCAAAACATCGCACAGTGAACGCCTGAAAAAACTGGGTATCGAAAAGGATATCGCTTTTTGTTTGAATGTCGATATTACCACATCCATCCCTGTTTTGGAAGGCGAGAAATTGGTTAAGCTAGCTTAGTTTGGAAGGCTATTACTTCAGTTTCTCATTATTCTTATGCCGGTCCGCATCGCGGATGCTTTTCTTTTGCAGGTTTTTTTTCAGGGCTTCGGTTAGGTCAACCCCGGTTTGATTGGCTAAACAAATAAGCACAAAGAGCACATCGGCCATTTCGTCGGCCAGGTTCACTTTCGTGTCCGATTTTTTGAAGGATTGTTCGCCGTATTGCCGGGCCATGATGCGCGCCACCTCACCAACCTCTTCCATCAGGATGGCAGTATTGGTCAACTCGTTAAAATAGCGGATGCCGGTTGTTTTGATCCAGTTATCAACTAATTTCTGCGCATCTTCAATAGTCATTGACACGAATTTCACTAATTATTGCGAATTAGACGAATTGTTGCATGTTTAATTAAAACAGCACTCTTTGATATTCAAGCGAACTTGTACCGAAATTGATAACAATACCTAGTTTAAGCCCTGATGCTTTAAGGTAATTGAGCGTTTGCTTTAAATAAGGGTCACCGATATATTGACCGATTTTTATTTCGAGTATAATCGTATCATATACGATAAAGTCAGCTACGAAGAAATGTTTTAGCTTCTCCTCCTTGTAAAATATATTGTAAGATTTTTCACGCTGAAAAGGAACACCTATTTTTTTGAATTCCACTTCAAGCGCATCTTTGTAGACAGATTCCTTAAAGCCGTGCCCTAAGATTTTGTGCACTTCAAAGCAGGCGCCAATTATTTTATAAGACTCTTCCTTGTATATTATCTCCGTCATAATTCGTGAAATTCGCGCTTATCATTCGCGATTTTTCGTGTCTATTATTATTGTTACGGGACCATCATTCAATAAGCTGATCTTCATATCCGCCCCAAAAATACCTGTCGATACTTTTTTGCCCGTCAACTCTTCCAGCGTTTTGATCATTTGCTCGTACATGGGTATCGCCTTGTCCGGGCGTGCCGCGCGGGTAAATCCCGGCCTATTGCCTTTCTTGGTTTGGGCAAATAGCGTGAATTGCGAAATGAGCAGGATATCCCCATCGACATCAGCCAGCGCCTTATTCATCAGCCCGTTCTCGTCGCTGAACACGCGCATCGAGGCTATTTTTTGCGCCAGCCATTGCAGGTCGTCCAGGGTATCAGCATCTTCTATGCCCAATAAAACCAAAAAGCCGGTTTTGATCTCGCCGGTTATTTTACCGTCTACTGTACAGCTTGCCTGGGTTACCCTTTGTAATACTGCTCTCATATAAAGACACGAATTTCACGAATTGGATCTAATTTCACGAATTCTATGGAACCCGGTCACTGAAATTCGCAATAATTCGTGAAATTAGTGTTACTCACGCCCGCGTATCATTCCCATGATAAATGCTCAGGTAGCTCTCATAGCGGGATAGCTCAATTTCGCCATCTTCTACGGCTTTGATCACGGCGCAGCCGGGTTCGTTGATATGGCGGCAGCTATTGTACTTGCATTGGTTTAGCCGGGCGCGCATTTCGGGGAAGAAGTGGCCCAGTTCGTTTTTTTCAATATCGATGACACCCAACTCACGTATACCCGGCGTATCGATGATGTACCCACCCTGCGGCAATTCGAACATTTCGGCAAAGGTGGTGGTGTGCATACCCTTGTCATGCCATTCGGATATTTCGGTGGTGCGCAGTTTCAGGTCAGGCAACAGCGCATTGATCAAACTTGATTTGCCCACACCGGAGTGACCCGAAAATAAAGTCACTTTATCCTGGAGTAATTTGGCTACTTGCTCGACCCCGGTTCCTTCCAAAGCAGAAACCTCATAACACGGGTAACCGATCTTTTCATAAATGGCTTTATACCCCGCCAATATTTCCAGGCCCTCATCGCTGAACAGGTCGAGCTTGTTAAACACCAGCGAGGCCGGTATATCATAAGCTTCAGCCGTAACCAGGAAGCGGTCGATAAAACCAAGTGAAGTTCGCGGCGAAGCTAATGTAACCACCAAAAATGCCTGGTCCAGGTTAGCGGCTATAACCTGCGCCTGCTTCGAAAGGTTAATGGATTTTCGGATGATATAGTTTTTGCGGGGCTGTAATTCGGTGATCACACCCGTGCCCAGTTCGGGTTCCATATCAAAATCAACATGGTCGCCCACTGCGATGGGATTAGTTGTAGTGATGCCTTTAGTGCGGAATTTTCCCTTGATACGGCAATCAACACGCTGTCCGCCGGGTGTTTTCACCTGGTACCAGCTTCCGGTTGATTTGATAACGAGTCCTTCCATCAGAAGGCCAAAAGTAACTAAATCAGCAAGATTAATTGGACATGGCTTTATTTAAGGATGCGATACATGCCAGTATCGCCGTGTTCATTTTGGTAAGATACTCCCTGATCTGCCCTCTTGTGACGTTCCAGGATGTCCCCAGGCCCAAATGCTTCTTCTTACCAACTTTCACTAAATAATCCGGGCTGTTTTGATAGCCCACGCCATTAAGAAATTCACTTTTCGGTCTGAAGTAGATATCGGAAATATTGTAATTATACTGGTTATTCTTGCAGGTAATGCGAATAGTGATTTGGCATAAAAATGGGATATTCACCATACCCGGCCTAACCTTATATTCAAGCAGCCCCTGGCTGAACACGCTGCTGGTATCCAGGCTACCCGACGATGTATCGGGCCGTTTATATTTAAAATTACTGTTGAACCAGGCTTTTGCGGTTGTGTCAAGCATAATGTGGGTTTTCCCATTTACGGCAACCGTTCCGCTATACACAACCTTTTCGCCCACCGTGGGGATCTTATAAACAATTGAATCCTTCTGCGCGAAAATCACGTTAGAAGCCATTAAAAAAGCTGCCAAAAGGATGAGTTTAGGATAATTTATAAGCATATTTAAATAATAGCTTGCAAATTAAAAAAATATCTACTTACTTTACAGGCATTACAGGAATGATAACTAACTGCACCACAACGACAACCACTACGACCACGGGGGATACCTCCGGAGGAAGATGATTGTATGGTGTAAACTATAAAAAGAAACCAGCATAACGCCTTCCTCCAGAACGAGGAAGGCGTTTTTTATTTATAACATATCATAATGAAAGTTTTAAAATTTGGAGGCACATCGGTCGGGTCGGAACAAAGTATCAACGCT
>Ga0068855_100010257_pt1 | contig 11298 bp, 8 predicted proteins | sample KBSCornC52_FD_66592 | JGI IMG/M metagenome (GOLD analysis project Ga0068855, IMG submission 66592) | Corn rhizosphere microbial communities from Kellogg Biological Station, Michigan, USA - KBS Corn C5-2 | ecosystem: Host-associated > Plants > Roots > Rhizosphere > Soil ... | reverse complement strand
AGCGTCATGATCTCGCCGTCCGGCATCACCATTGTAACACCCGTCACATGGTTCGTCGTGACGCCATACTTCAGCGTGTGCGGCCCACCCGAATTCTCCGCGACGTTGCCGCCAACCGTGCAGGCGCCCTGGCTCGACGGATCCGGCGCATAGTGCAGCCCATCGCCTTTGACGGCCTTTGTGAGATAGACATTCACGCACCCGGCCTGAGCGGTCATGCGGCGGTTCGCCACGTCTGCTTCGAGAATCGCGTTCAGCCGAGTCGTCGAAATGATCACGCCGCCCGCGATGGCGGTCGCTCCGCCCGAGAGGCCCGTCCCGGCGCCGCGCGGCGTAAAGGGGATCGACAGCCGGTTGCAGAGTTTGACGATCTTGCTCACCTGCTCTGTGTTGCGCGGCAGCGCTACAGCGTCCGGGTAGCGCTTCTCCGGCGCGTAGGCGTCGCAATCGTACGCCCGCAGCTCCGCGCCCTCCGTCAGAACGGAGTCGCGGCCCAGGATAGCGACAAGCTCGCGCTCCAGCTCAGCGGCCATGGGTGGTTTAGGTGGTCTTGGCATGAAGGCTCCTCAGAGAGTGTCGGGCATCGGGTGACAGGTATCGCTGAAGTGCAGGGCGTTGGGTATCGGGCGACGGATGTCGTAAGGCATTGAGTTTAGGGTATCGGGTGATTGGCTCGCGGTAGCTAAATGGATCATCATGGTCTCCTGCCCGAGTCGGTGCGAACTGCATGCTGTACCGGCTGGGGACCTAGTTCAGCGATGTAAATGGTTCCGCTCCTTCCGACTCTGTAGGCCACTGCAACTATATCGCCGATTTGCACACGGTCGAACAGTTGCAGGTTCGTCGTGTTTGCAATTACGTACATACCGTTCAGCTGCACCTTGATGTCGCCGTTCGCTCCTGACTTCCCCTGCCAGTCGCGTATGGACTTACCGGTCACGATCGCGTTCGCTCGCTGCAGCGGGGCGTCCGCCGCGTCTCGGACTCCCCACATCCGCCAAGTGCCGAGCCCAGTCACAACGACAAGAATGAATGCCACCAGGGCAATCCCGCCGCTCCAGTCCTGGAGCCGCTCGTGCCAGATCGTTTTGTTTGTCGGCGGCGCGGCGCGCCGCGCAAAACGAGGATCAGCCATTGGCGTGTTGCGGCTTTCTGCAGGTCACGGAGACTCGCTCAACGCTTCCCCTTCCGATATGGTTGTGCCGCCGCCTTCTGGGGAGGCGGGACGTTCGCAGGTGTGGTTCGGTTGCTCACGACAGCTGCCATCGCAGGCAGCTGCCGGCCCAAAAGCCAGATCGTGATGGTTGTTACGGCGGCGAGGGCAGCGCCCTGAATGTCCGCAAGAATTGTGAGAGTCGAGAGGCCGAGTGATGTCTTGGATGCGGCGAGTGCGGGGATGACTAGGTAGCGGCCATACTCCGCGCAGAGCAGGGCCGCGAACAGGACCAGCATACGAAGGCCATCTACCACAAACAGATGGCGATCTTTCTCGTAGCGCCGCCGTAAGGCCCATTGCACCGCGGCAATAATGATTCCGCAGGATTCCGCGACCACACTGAAGCGACGCAGCCCTTCCACGAACCAGGGATGGACTTCAGCGCCGGCCGGATGCCCGAGCGGGGCGAGCACGGCCCAGATCACGACGATGCCTCCCAGCCAGATAGCTAGGGCCACCGCGGAGATCGTATCAAGTATGAGCGGCACGTGTTGTTTCATTCGCTTACGCGATCAGCTCTTTGATGACACGCGCCGGCTCGACGCCGCTCAGCTTCTGATCCAATCCCTGGTAGTTGTAGGTAAACCGCTCGTGATTGATGCCGAGCAGTCGCAGGACCGTTGCGTGGAAGTCGTGGATATGGACCGGATCTTTCACGATGTTGTACGAGAAGTCGTCGGTTTCGCCATAGACCATGCCAGGGTTGGTGCCGCCGCCCGCCATCCACATTGTGAAGCAGCGCGGGTGGTGGTCGCGGCCGTAGTTCTCGTGTGAGAGCCCGCCCTGCGAGTAGATGGTGCGGCCGAACTCGCCGCCCCAGATGATCAGCGTCTCGTCCAGCATTCCGCGATTCTTCAGGTCCGTGATGAGGCCCTTGCACGCCTGATCGACATCCTTACACTGCATGGGTAGGCGTCCGGCGACGTTCGCGTGCGTGTCCCAGTTGTTAAGGTAGATCTGTACGAACCGCACGCCCTTCTCCACCATGCGGCGCGCCATCAGAGCGGTGTTCGCAAAGGTGCCTGGCTTCTTCGCCGCTTCGCCATAAAGCGCAAAAGTGCTCTCCGGCTCGCTTTTAAGGTCGGTCAAATCGGGCACGCTGGCCTGCATTCGGAACGCCAATTCATACTGCTGAATGCGGGTGTGCGTCTCGTCATCGCCGACCGTCTTGAAGTTCATCTCGTTGAGCTGCTTCAGCCCGTCGAGCGTGGTGCGGCGGACCTGCGGCGTGACTCCCGGAGGGTTGTTGATGTAAAGAATCGGGTCGCCGGCCGATCGGAATGAACAGCCTGCGTGTTCGCCCGGAAGGTAGCCCGCAGACCACAAGCGCGCCGAGATCGCCTGCACCTGCTCGGTATTGCTGGGCTGCGCGACAAGCACCACGAAGGTCGGGAGATTCTGGTTGAGTGAGCCAAGCCCATACGAGACCCAGGAGCCGATGCACGGCCGACCCGTGACCTGGTTGCCGGTCTGCATGTAGGTGATGGCGGGCTCATGGTTGATGGCGTCCGTGTGCATGCTGCGGATGAAGCACATCTCATCCGCTACCGATGCAGTGTTCGGGAGCAGCTCGCTGATCCACATTCCGCCCTTGCCATACTGCTTGAATTTATACCGAGACGGAGCGATCGGGAAGCGGGCCTGGCCCGAAGTCATCGTGGTGAGGCGCTGGCCGTTGCGAACCGATTCGGGCAGATCCTTATCGTAGAATTCCTGCATCTTCGGCTTGTAGTCGTACAGGTCCATCTGGGGCGGGCCGCCCACCATGTGGAGGTAGATCACATGCTTCGCCGTGGCCGGAAAGTCGAGTGATTTAATCGCAGCATTCGCTCCCAGCGTCGGCTTTGTCGCTGCCTGCGCCTCGCCGCCCAGCAGGCCCAGCGATGCCAGCGCCGCCATGCCGAGCGCGTTGCCGCCACGGCGCAGGAACTGCCGCCGAGTCTCCATGCGAACCCACTCGTCAAACACAGGATGGGCCTTGCCGTTCGCTTCAAACGGTCGAATGTCTTGTTGATCGCTCATTTGTTCAGCACCTCGTCCAGGTTCATCAATTGGTTCGTCAGCATCGTCCAGGCGGCCAATGTCTCCGGCGCAACCGTCGCGTCCGGCTTCGATTCGCCCGTATGGATCAGCTCTCCCGCCTCTTTACTGTGGCCGGCATAGAACGACGTGAGCGAATTCAACGATCGCTTAACGACAGCCACCTCTTCCGGTCGAAGCGGCCTCGCAAGCAGTCGTCGGGCGATGAAGTCGATGCGGCTCTCCGGTGTGGCTCCGCCGTCCTTCAACGCCCGGCGGGCGAGAACGCGGGCAGCCTCGACATACTGAACATCATTCAGCGTGACCAGCGCCTGCAGCGGCGTATCGGTGCGCTCGCGGCGAACCGTACAGACCTCGCGCGACGGCGCATTAAAGATGTCCAGCGAGGCCGGCGGAGCGGCGCGCTTCCACAGAGTGTACATGCTGCGGCGGTAGAGATTGTCGCCCGTGTCCTGCTTGTAGTCACGCGTATTGCTGCCGATCATCGCGACCGCTTCCCACACGCCGGGTGGCTGGTAAGGCTTCACGCTCGGGCCGCCGATCTTGCTCGAAAGCAGCCCGCTGGCTTCCAGCGCGTAATCGCGAACCATTTCGGCGTCCATTCGGAAGCGCGGCCCGCGCGAAAGCAGGCGGTTCTTGGGATCTTTAAGCGCTTTCTCCGGGGTGACTTTCGCGGACTGCCGGTAGGTCGCGGACATCACCATTAGCTTGAAGAAGCGTTTGATGTCCCATCCCTTCTCACGGAACTCCACGGCGAGCCAGTCCAACAGCTCCGGGTGCGTGGGCATCGTGCCTGTCACGCCAAAGTCACCGGCTGTCAGCACGATGCCTTCACCGAACAGCTGCTGCCAGAACCGGTTGACGGTCACCCGCGCCGTCAGGGGATGCTCGGGACGCACCAGCCATTTCGCGAGTCCGAGCCGGTTTTTCGGCAGGTCCGCCGGCAGCGGAGGCAGCACCGCCGGCGTAATGGGCGTCACCTTCTCTTTGCGCTTATCGTACTCGCCGCGCGCGAGGAGATAGGCCATCGCCTCATCGCTCTTCTCCTGCATCACGTGCGCCTGGGTACCGCGCGCCTTGATCGCCCGCTCCTCGTCCTCCAGCGCGGCCACCTTGCCCGCCAGACCGCGATAGGTTTCGTCGGAGCCGGTTAGCCACCAGCTGAACAGCTCGTCCTTCTCCGGGGCAGAGAGCGATGCGCTCCCGCGGGAGACGAGGTAAGCGGCACGCGATCCGTGGGCCAGCAGACCGACTTCCTCGGCGGAGAGCGCCTTGCCATACAACCGCACGTCCTGAATCGACGAGCCGTCGATGCCCGCTGTCGAAAAGCGCTGGCCGATCTTAAATGGGACTGTCGTGCGGATCGTGTCCTTCAAAGCGTTCGCCTGGTCCGCCGTCGGCCTGGCAGTGCCATCGATGTACACTTTCACGCCGGAGGTATTTGCATTGCCCGCGTAAGTGATGCAGACATGGTGCCACTTCCCGGCAGACATCGGCTCGGTGGTGACGGTTTTCAGGGCATTATCCGGCCACTTGTTCACGATATGCGTCCCGACCCGTCCGCCCTCAAGCCAGAGGTCCCAGCCGCGATAGTCGTGCTGATCGTCCATCCTGGACACGATCGCGCCGCCGGTATCGGCATTTGGTATCTTCACCCACGCCGCACACGAGAAGGAGTCGTTCTTGTCGAAGTCGCCCACGGCGGTCGTTTCCACCGTGCTCGCCGGAGTGCGCTTGAAAGCTTTCGCGGATACGTGCCCCGCGTCCCATGCCGGATCGCCCGCTGCCGCCAGGCGAAGCGAGCCGCCATTGAGCGTGGCCTGCAGGTCGCGACCCTGTCCCTCGGACAGGCCTACCTCGAACAGTAATTTGTCGGTCGGAAGGGACGATGCGATCGACTGCCGATCGGCGCCGCCGATCCACTTGTCGAAGTCTGCGCGCGCCTGCTGCTTGCGCTGATCGACCTTTTGTTTTGCGGCGGCGATTTCAGGTCCGATCGCTTCAAAGCGGGCGCGATCTTCCTCTTTCGGCACCATCATGACGGGCGGCGTATTCTGAACATTGCCGTCCATAATCGGCTCGGTTGTATTGTTGAAGAACGCCGTCATCGAGTAGAAATCTTTTTGCGTAAACGGATCGAATTTGTGATCGTGGCAGACGGCACAGCCAAGCGTGCTGCCGAGCCACACCTGCGAGGTCGTCTCCGTTCGATCGCGCGCATAGAGGACGCGATACTCCTCTTCGATCGCGCCGCCTTCGTTCGTCGTGATATTGCATCGATTGAAGCCGGTTGCAACCTGCTGATCCAACGTGTGATTGGGAAGCAGATCGCCTGCCAGCTGCTCGATCGTGAATTCGTCGAACGGCATGTTCTGATTGAAGGCGTGAATCACCCAATCGCGGTAGGACCAGATCTCGCGGTAGTTATCGAAGTGGATGCCATTTGTATCCGCGTAGCGCGCGGCGTCCAGCCAGTATCGCCCGCGATGCTCGCCCCAACGCGGCGACGCGAGGTACTTATCGACCAGCTTCTCATAGGCATTGGGCGATTTGTCCGCGATGAAGGCCTCGACATCGGCGGGCTCCGGTGGAAGCCCGGTCAGATCGAGGCTAACCCTGCGCGCAAGCGTGCGGCGATCCGCCTCCGGCGCGGGCGTCAGGCCCTCTTTCTCCAGGCGGGCAAGAATGAAGCGATCGATCGGATTGCGTACCCAGGCGGCGTTCTTAACGGCGGGCAGCGCAGGACGCACAGGCGGCTGATACGCCCAGTGCATCTCGTACTCCGCTCCCTCGGCGATCCAGCGCTTCAGCACGGCGACCTGCTGCGTAGTCAGTCGCTTATGTCCGGGCGCCGGCGGCATGATCGGGCCGATGCCCGTCACACGCTTAATGACTTCGCTCGCTTCGGGCTTGCCCTTGACAATCGCGGCGTGGCCACCGCGATCCATTGAAGCTTCGGCGAACTTGTCAAGACGCAGTCCTGCCTTTCGCGCCGCGGAATCCGGTCCATGGCAGGTAAAGCAGTTCTCCGCCAGGATCGGGCGAACATCCCGGTTGTAGCGCAGCCGCACAGGAGCGGAGGCTTTCGGCGGGGCTGCCGCTGCGACTCCCAGAAGCACAGGCAAAATACCCGCTCCGGCCCAGAGCGTCAGCGCTCGGTTCCGGCGAAACGTCGAAAGGAAGCTCATTGAGTGAGTTGTCTCCTATATGCCCGCGCTCCTGGCCCTGACTCATGCCAAAGCGCAGCGAAGGTCGCAATCTTTCGCTAACTACTACAATCAGTATACAGCACACTTTGGTGAGAGGCAGGAGAATCTGATTAGTTACAACGAGAAGAGCGCCGACCAATCCCTTTCTAGAGGCAATGGATTCTCTTTCGTGTAAGGAGACGTCTGCATACAGATTGATTTACGATCTTGCACGATTGGCCGGGGCACGGTACACTACAACCAGGAGGCACGCAAATGCCAGCGACTAAATTTACGCCCGAATCCAGACCGACCGACGAAATAAGAAGCAATATCGAGACTCGCTTGAGCCGCGAACAGCGCGAAGTGTTACGTCAAATCCGAGCACTTCGCAAAGCCATCGGGCCAATCACGAAGGATACTGGCACGATGCTCCGTGAGCTTGACGAATCCGGTGTCTCCGATGGAACCTGAACGGTGCATACTCGACGCGTCCGTAGCGGCAAAATGGTACCTGAACATTGCCGTTACTTCGCGCCAGCAATCGGAAACGCGTCGCCGAAATCGCGGAGGAGCGGGCATGAGGGCGTCTGCCGCTGATCGGAGAGCTCGGGGACGCGGCGTCTTAGATACGCGAGCAGGTCCTCAGCGGTGATTGCGCCGGAGCGGCGGCCGTTAATCACCAGGTTCGCCTTACCGTCACCCAATCCTTCGATCAGCGCGGCGGTGAACGCTCCGTGCATTTTGTCTTCCAGCTCGTAAGAGACCTCGGAGCCGCGGCAGCTTGCGTAGACCACGACGCCAGATTGCTTAACGAGCAGCTCGGAGAGGCGATCCGTGTTCGCCTGCATGGGGCCGAGCGCGCTGCCGGAATGGCACGCGTCTAGAAACAGCGCGACGCGACGGGCGCGAATCCCGGAGAGCGCTGTCTGCAGCGCCGTCCAGGGAAGCGACGTCTCACCGATTCGCGCTCTGGTCGCTTCGATCTCGTGGGTTGCAAAGTAGTATTTATCGCCATCTTCGACGCCGTGCCCGCTCAAGAAAATGACAACGCTGTCTCGATCGGTAGCCTGCTCCTGCAGCCGGAAAAGCGCCGCGCGCAGAGTTGTCGTTGTGGCGCGGTTGTCCAGGAGCACTGTCGTATCTACAGATGTGTAGAGGCTGCCCGATTTGCCCTTCCAGATCTCCGCGAAAGCTTCCGCGTCCTGTCGGGCGAATCGCAGGTTGTACTTCGTGTTCTGGTATCGGTTGATACCTACAGCCAGCACGTAGAGCCTGCCAGCCGGACCTGACTCGCTGCGAGAGACATGCACCTCTTCACGCGCAGCGAGCATCGCGCCGTTGTATGCGACCGCAGCGATCGTCATCCGGTCCTCACCTGGCGGCAGGGAAACTTCGCACTGGAACCGCTGATAACTGGCGTGACTTACGTCGAGGCGCTTCCCTCGAGAGTCCAGCGCGATGGGCTTGCCCCGTGAATCCAGAGCGATCGGCTTTCCACGAGAATCGAGCGCGATTGGCTTTCCACGAGAATCGAGAGCGATCGGCTTTCCGCGAGAATCGAGCGCGATGGGCTTGCCCCGTGAATCCAGAGCGATCGGCTTCGCGGCGGCAACCCTCCCGTTGACCAGCACCTCCATCTGCAGCACCTGGTCCGGGTCGGCCACGTATCCCTCTACCTTTAGCTTATCTCCTGAAACGCGCTGACCGTCGGTCGGCGAGGTGAAGAGAATCTCCGGAGGCGCGGCGCCATCCTGAAACCGACGGCCAGGCTGCGCCTCGAGGAGCGCCTCTCCGTTGAGCGCCTTGCGGAGCATTTCCGGCCGGTGCAGCGCCTTCTCAAATGCGTCCACCGAGTACTGGTTGGGGCCGACTTGCCAGTGAACCGATCGCGCGGCGTCTGCCGAGCCAGTGTAGTAGCCCTGCGGCACAGCGGCCAGCCAATCCGATGTTGGGATAGGAGTGACACCACCGTGCGCTGCTTCGGAATTCACCGGCAACAAGGTCATGATCAGTTTGCCGGTATCCGGCCGCCACAACCGAAGGGTGTTGTCAAGCCCGGCGCTCGCGATGAATTTGTCGCCGTGAGGGAGGCATAGCGCGCAAATCGGTCCCCGATGCGCCGGATCGAAGGTGCGTACGCACTCACCGGTTCGGGCATCGAACGCGGAAATGGAACCGCCAGTCGTCCCCGCATAGATCGTCCGGTTATCTCCAGCTACCGTGAGCGATTGTACGCGGTCGGCGGACGCTGCTATATCGAACACTCGCTGCTGCGCCCCGGTGCGGCCGTTGTAGACTCGAATGTCGGCGAATCGTCGCAGACCCGTATCGGTTCGCGCAACCCGATCCACAGCCGCGACCAGAATTGATCCATCGGTAGAGTAGGCAACGGCTCGGGCAGCGAGCGATGCGTCGATGATCGATTCTCGTTTGATACTTCCCGTCGCGATGTCCCAGATGGTAACCGTCGCGACGCGATAGCCTCCTGTCCCGGCGGCCAACTGGGCGCCATCAGGGGAGAATGACAGTGAGTGTATGGTGCCCGGGCCACGTTCCGCCAGAGTGCGGAGCAGGCGCCCGTCAGCAAACGCCCTGAGCTCGATGGCCCCGTGCCCGCCGGGCAGGCTGAGGCCGGAGGCAACGACAGTTCCGTCAGGCGAGAACGCAATGCTCTCCACTTCGCTCGAATCTGTTTCCCACGACCGCACCTTTGCGCCAGTATCCGTGTTCCAAATCCTTACGGCGCCATCGAGGCCGCCGGATGCAAGGAACGGTCCGGTGGGAGCGAAGGCCACGGCGCGCACGGCTCCCTTGTGGCCCTTGAGAACGCGAACAAGCTGGCCGGTGCGCGCACTCCACAGCCGCACGGCGGAGTCTGCGCTTCCGGTCGCCAGCAAATCTGACGTTGGCGACACGGCTGCCGACGGGATCGACTGGGTATCTCCTCCGACCGCAAATCCGCTGCCAGTTCGAACATCCCACAAGCGAACCGTGTGGTCGCGGCCGCCGGTCACCAGGTTCTCGCCATCCGGGGAGAAGGCAGCCGCCTCGACAATGTCGGCATGACCTATCTCTGCATGAGTGGCTTTCTCGGATCTGGTATCCCACATGGCCGCATAGCCGTGGCGATCGTCGAGGCTCTTGCCTCCACCGGTCGCGGCCGTGAGGCCGTCCGCAGTCAAAGCAACGACGCGAATTCCCGGATCCGCGTGGCCATCGCCTGGCGCCTTGTGGTGCAGCCGATCTCCGATTCTCTTCCCGGTGCGCAAATCCCAGCGGCGGCTGTCGCCATCGTCACTGCCATCCGCAAGCGTCGTGCCATTTCCTGAAAAGCAGAGGGCGCGCACAGGCATACTGTGGCCCGCAAATGTGTACTGGAGCCCGCCATCCGCCGTGTCCCAGGTCTTCACGGTACCATCCGTGCAGCCAGTGGCGACGGTTTTGCCGTCAGGAGAAATTGCCAAGGAAAGGACGGGGGCGTTGTGGCCGCTCAAGGAAGCGACCGGCTTAACGAGGGGTTCGGAGCGATGCGTCTCAGGGTCTACGGCGGCGCTAACCTGAAGAAGTGAGACGGAATTGCCTTTGCAGACCGCCAGAAGCAGGCTTTCCCCTGACGAGTCCAGAGGATGGATCGCGGCAGCATTACCCTGAGCGCCCGCACTCGCAGCATCCTGCGGCTCGGTTCTGAGCAGCTCAGACCCGCTTGCGGTATCCCAAACGATCGCGGTGCCAGCTGAGCTCGCGGCTGCAATACTTCGTCCGTTGGGAGTGAAGGCAACTGAAACAAGAGGGGACCCTGGACCGATATAGGTGCGAATCAGGTTGGCGGCTCGCGCATCCCAGAGTTTGACCGTGCCATCGGCGCCCGCGCTTGCGAAGGTCTTGCCATCCGGTGAATAGACGATCGCGAGCACGGTATTCACGTGGCCGGCATCCGGGATCAATTCTACAGTTCGCGCGGTGCGCTCGACCTTTGCCGGTGGCTCGAGCGCGCGTGCGCGACCGGCCAGAGGATCACCGCTTCCAGTAATGGCGATCGCGCATGTTAGCGCCAGGCTGCAGAGCGAGAGCCCAGGCCGGAGGAATCGATGATCACACATGATGCACTCCTCGTCATGGAGGTCTGACAGGTCAATTGATTTGCATGGCGCTTGCAACGCGAGCTAGGACGGCAGCGCATGCACGTTATATCGTTAAAACCGCTACTTCCCGGCGGGCAGGCACACGATGCATATTTGCTACTTGTTCAAAGCGGCGCGTGCGCGCTGGACGGCTTCGTCGAACGAGAGCTGCTGGCCAAAGGTCCAATGTGCTTCGAACTCTTGTTCGGGCGTTAAGGCTCGTGCCGTCGCTATTCCCCGGTCGAGCGACAGTTTGTCGGCCTGCTCCAATGGTGCTTCGAGCGCTTCTCGAAGGCGCTCGGACGCGCTCCAAAGCACGACTGCGGTTTGCCAGTCCGAAGAGAGCCCGGCCAGAGCCGCGGCGCCTCGCAGTGCGTGCGTCAAAAGATACCTATCGCCAATTTCAACAGATATGTCGAGGCATTCGTTCAGACGATTGGCCGCAGAGACAGCGTCGTCTTCGGCCAGTGCGAGCTCGGCCAGATTGTAAAGCCCGACCGCGATGCTGCGCTTATCTCCTGCCTTTCGGTGGATAGCCAGGCTCGCCTCATAGCGTCGCTGAGCCTCGCCTGCCTCGCCCTGCATCTGTGCGACGTAGCCGAGATTATTCCAGACGAGCGCGAGCTGCTCCTGATCCTCTAGTTGCTCCCATACCTCGGCTGCTTGTGTAAACCATACGTGAGCCTGCGGATAGTCTGCGCCGGACAATGCCATAATTCCCAGACTGATC
>Ga0068855_100010256_pt1 | contig 11298 bp, 10 predicted proteins | sample KBSCornC52_FD_66592 | JGI IMG/M metagenome (GOLD analysis project Ga0068855, IMG submission 66592) | Corn rhizosphere microbial communities from Kellogg Biological Station, Michigan, USA - KBS Corn C5-2 | ecosystem: Host-associated > Plants > Roots > Rhizosphere > Soil ... | reverse complement strand
GCGGCAAAGCCTAGAAAACCGGCTACGCAAGCAGACGGAAACCGCTTCTCTTCGCGACATCAATTGCACCACACTGCTTCGCGCGGGAGCGTGCAAGGATCTACTAGAGGACTTAAGCGATGCCGACCTGATCGTGGTCGGAACATCGGGTGAAGCCGGTTTAGAAAAGGCAGCCCTCGGGTCGAGTGCAGAAACGATCTTTCGCTCGTCCGCGATTCCGGTACTAACCGTTGGGCCGCATTGTCATTGCGATGGAGAAGGAGAAGCTTCCATTAAGACGGTGCTGTACGCAACAGATTTCTCTCCCGGAGCAAAGGCTGCATCGCCATATGCCTTGTCGATTGCCAAGGAACGTCAAGCGGAACTAGTTCTGTTGCATGTCAAAGACGATAAGGATGTTCCTTTTTCTTTTGAGCGCACCATGGCAAGTGAGGAACCTTTAGAAAAGCTTCGTGAGCTTGCCACTGCCAATAAAACAATCTGCGTTGTCGGCTTTGGGAGACCAGATGCGGTAATCCTCGAAGAAGCCAGAAATCGTGAAGTCGATCTCATCGTGATCGGTGCTCGAGGCGTTGGCGCGTTCGCATCAGTTGTATCTCACTTTGGCGGTGGCACAGCATATAAGGTCGCCGCCGGTGCTGATTGTCCTGTCCTCACCATACGCGACGCATCATAAGCCAGCTCAGCCGAGTTGTGCCGCCTGCCCTTCAACGCGCCGTCGAAACTCCCGGCCTTTTGCGTTATGGCAGATACAGGTATCTACGATAAAGCTCTATCGGGGCCACAAATGCCGGAAGCGATCTGGAGCGGTTCTATTAACGCGTGGCGTCCGAACGGATCACGGCTGAAGGTTCTTGTAAGGAAGAGAGATTAGGAAGCAAAGACGAACCGGCCCTCACCTAATCCTTTAGCGCGATAGAGGGCTCGATCTGCATTTGTCAGAAGCTTCGTCGCGCTATCGCCATTCGTAGGGAAGATTGCTATACCACAGCTAAAGCTTGGGTCCAGTATGATTCCATCGCATTGCAGTGGCTGACAAATGTCGTCAAGCAGGCGAATAATTGCCAGTTGAATTTCATGAACACTATCTAATCCGGTCGCCAAAAATATAAATTCATCTCCTCCAAGCCGCGTGATCGTTTCCCCATCGCGAAGTGACTGCCTCATTCTAACTGCGAGTTCTCTCAGTACGGCATCGCCACATTCGTGACCATATGTGTCGTTGATGGCCTTGAATCTATCCAAATCGATTGCGACCACAACGGCGAGGTTACATGATTTTTGAGCACTAGATATTGCAGCAGAGATACGGTCCATGAGCAAGACCCTGTTGGGCAAACCGGTTAGAAAGTCGTGTGTCGCAAGCAGTTCAGCTTTTAATTTGGCTGTTTGCAATTCGATTTCCAGGCGTTTTATCTTGCTAACGTCTGTAACCTGGACCGAAAATCCTTTTACTATTCCGTCGGATGCATCTGGGAAGTAGCACGCAAGACTGTGACGAGTGCTCCCGTCGGGGAGAGATATGTCGCGTTCGAATACCTGAACCTCTCCATTGAGAGCGCCTTTAATATGTGGCAGATTTAGCTCGTACAAAGATCCTAGCAGGTCTTTCATCGAAATTCCCAGCATCTCGCCTGGAGATCTCCCAAACCACGTCTCATGCGCGGCATTGGCAAATTGACACTTCAAATGACTGTCCCAGTAGCCCAACAGTACGTCGACGTGATCGATGACCTTCATGGCGGTTTCAACAGGCTTCTGAACCATTGATCTACTTCCGAGAGAAAGAATATGTTAGCTTGCCGCTCTTACGGCCGTCGTATCAAATCATCGGCCAGATAACTGGAAGTCTATGTGTCAGCTTCCAGCAGCGATGTGACAACCGTCACATGCTCAAGTACATGCGGTCACCTTCGGAATGATCAGTAGGCAATACTCTACAGACGAGGATGAAAGAGATTCCCTCAACAGGGAAATGAACGGCATCGATCGAGACAAGCAATGATTGAACTCAGAAATAGAGCCGTGACGAGTTGGTGTCAGATATTCGTATCCTGTTTGCTGTTGACGCTTTGTGAATCTGCAATAAAAGCTCAGGAGATTCCCATTCTTGTCTACCATCGCTTTAATTCGGCAATCCCTGGATTGACAACGGTACGGACATCCACACTTGAATCGCAACTCGAGTGGTTCGAAGACCATCATTACCAGATATTGCCTCTACGTACAGTCATAGACAAGTTACGAATTATAGGTGATCGACCTGGTACGCAGATGGTCGCCATTACCATTGATGATGGCCATCGTTCGGTCTATACCGAGATGTTTCCATTAATTCTCAAGCACCACATTCCGGTAACTCTATTCGTCTATCCTTCGGCCATCTCGAAGGCTTCTTATGCTCTTACTTGGGAGCAGATTAGAGAGATGAAGGAATCTGGCCTTGTGGATGTCCAGTCGCACACTCTCTGGCATCCAAACTTTCGCGAAGAGCGCGCGCGGCTTTCGAATACTGAATATGAAGCTTTTGTCGATAAGCAATTGACAACTTCGAGACTTGTCCTTTCCAGTCGGGTGGGGGGGGCGATAGACAGTCTGGCATGGCCTTTTGGAATCCACGATTCGTATCTCGAGGACGCTGCCCAGCGTGCCGGATATAGAGCCGCATTCGCATTTGAAGGGGGCCCGGCTCGCGTCGGCTGCAATATGCTCGCAATTCCACGAATACCAGTTTCAGACAACGATACCGGTACAAAGTTCGGCCAGTTGATGATGGACTCGAGAAGAAATGGAAGAGAGAAGTAATGCAAATGCTTGTTCGACATTGCCTGCTCGTTTTTATAGTGTTGTTCGCATCATCCGCCTCCCACGCGAGTGATGGACGAGTGATTGATGCAAAGAGCCATATCGGAATCCCGAATGCTACCGTCACCGTGGGTAACCGCGTCGTTACTACTGACGGCAGCGGTAGATTTCATTTTGAAGAGGCGAGTGAGACGACGATTATGGCTCGTGCGCCTGGGTACCGCGCAGCTCGCGCGTTGGTGAAAGACACAGAGACGAACGGCACAACCATCCCACTCACGCCGTTTATTCCTAGGGCGCTGTATTTGACAGTGTACGGAATAGGTTCCCAAACCTTGCGAGGTAGCGCTATGGCGCTTGCGCGAGGAGGACAGATCAATGCGCTGGTGATCGATCTCAAGGGAGACCGGGGTTTCATCCCCTATCCAACCGCAGTGTCCCTGGCTCATAGGAGCGGCGCGCGTAGTCTTACCACAATCCGCAATTTGGCTCTCCTTGCTAGCGAACTGCATCGGACGGGCATCTATGCCATCGCGAGAATTGTTGTTTTCAAAGATAATCCTCTTGCCGAGGCGCGATCGGATTTGGCTGTAAAGCGGGGTGACGGCAGTCTGTTTCGAAATCGGGAGGGACTGGCATGGGTGGATCCATTTCAAGCAGAGGTACGAAACTATAACATTGAAATTGCAATCGAAGCGGCTCAGGCGGGCTTTGATGAAATTCAGTTTGACTACGTACGGTTTCCCGATGTGTCACAAAAGCTGCGCTTTGCTCAAATGCCAACAGAAGAGATGCGCGTGCAGGCAATCGATCGCTTTCTTGCGGAGGCACGTGATCGGCTAGTGCCTTATAACGTCTTTCTTGGCGTCGACATCTTCGGCTATGTTTGTTGGAATACGAACGACACAGGTATTGGGCAGCAACTAGAGCACATCGTCAAGATTGTCGACTATCTTTCGCCTATGGTATATCCATCCGGATACAAATATGGCATACCTGGATGTCAGAAACCCATCTCCCATCCTTATGAGATCGTCCGCGATACTTTGGAAAATGCGCGCTTACGTGCAGGTATCTCACATAAGCGATTTCGTCCGTGGTTGCAGGCGTTCAGGGATTACGCATTTGATCGTCGCGCCTTCGGCCCTTTTCAAGTGTCTGAACAAATCCGTGCAGCTGACGAGTTTGGGACAGATGGATGGATGCTCTGGAACCCACACAACCGATATGACGGTCTTGGATTAGATACTCTTCATCCTCAGCCAGATCGCTAGCTTCATGATGAGTGCGAAAGTGTCTAAGGGGCGTTTGGCAATTGTGATGACGCAGATGAAGGTTTTGAGTAGAGATGGCTGACAGATCGCTCCTGGGGGGTATAGTCATATCTTTCTCGCGCTCCGAACCTTAGGCAATGTTAGTTACTATCGTTCCCATAAGATTTGCTCAGTTTCGAGCGGAACAGAAGCATTTGCATGGTACGGGATGACACGTGGAGTGAAGTCACTAGTTGGGCGAGTTGCAGGTACCTTTGCCAAGTAAGTCTGCGAGTTGGGATCCGAGCACACTTCACATGCAATCATTACTTCGCGAACCGGCACTCCACCCTGCACTGCATTCGCATAGAGCTCCACACTCAATTCATGTGGATCGAGGTCACCCGGAAACATCTGGACCCGGAAGAAATGTTGATCATCATGTGTTTCGGTGTCCACGGTCCCAATTCGAATGGTGCTCCATTTTTCTGCGATCTGTTTCTGCCAGCGGAGTAGATCGATACCCAACTTACTGTTCTCTGATGCACGTTCGCGAAAATCATTAGCTGCAGGAATATAGTAATGCTCAGTATATTCGCGAAGGGCTCGCCCTGCAGAGAATCTGGAGGTAAGTTGAGCCATGGATTCGCGGATGCGCCCGAGCCATCGGGACGGCATTCCCTTGTCATTTCGCTCATAGAATTCTGGAGCGATCTCCTGTTCCAGCAGGTCGTACAAGGTCTCTGCATCCAGGGCGCCCAATGAAGGATCGTCACCGTGGTCTCTCCCGTCACCAATAGCCCAGCCAACCTCACAGGAGTAAGCCTCTGCCCACCAACCGTCAAGTTCAGAAAGATTCAGGCCGCCATTGACAAGGACCTTCATTCCGCTCGTCCCGCAAGCCTCCCACGGGCGCAACGGTGTATTGATCCACAGATCAATACCTTGTACCATCTCTTGCGCGAGTTGCATGTCGTAATCACTTAGAAATACGACATGAGCGCATACCTCTGGACGTTTAATAAAGTTATGCCACTGCTCGATCATTGCCTGTCCTGGGAAATCCCGAGGATGAGCCTTACCAGCCAAAATCAGCTGTAGAGGGTGCCGTGAATCGGAAAGAAGACGGATCAGTCTCTCAGGATCGTGTAGCAGAAGATTGGGACGCTTATAAGCGGCAAAACGTCGCGCAAATCCAATCGTCATCACATTTTCGTCGAAGATGTTGCTGATAGTACGCTGTTCTGTACCTTCCGATGCAAGTTGTCGTGCATACCGAACTCGCATCCGATCAATCAATGCTTTTCGGCTTTCAGTACGCAGTTGCCACAGTTGAGCATCGGTCAGATGACGAATGTCATCTTCTACAGGGCGATCTCCGAGCCAACGCTTCTTGCCGCAAGCTGCGGTCCAGAGTGTGTCTGCCGCGGCCGAATCCCATGTCGGTACATGAATGCCATTGGTCACGGAGCCTATAGGGACTTCTTCTTGCGGCCATCGCGGGAAAAGTGGTTGAAATATCTTCCGGCTGACTTGGCCATGTAGCTTGCTCACGCCATTGACCTGGCCGCTTCCATGGAGTGCGAGATAGGCCATGTTGAAATATTCTGAAATGTCTGTTGCGTTCTGCCTGCCCATTGCAAGCAGATCCTCAAATGGAAGAGCGAGCTCTTCCTTCGCGTAACGGCCAAGATACTTTTGCACAAGTCCAAGGTCGAAACGATCAAACCCCGCTTCTACCGCAGTGTGTGTAGTGAATACATTTCCAGCCCGTGTAACCTTCAAAGCCAGATCGAAGGACGTTGTGTGATCCTTCATGTAGCATCGTGCTCTTTCGAGAATGGCAAAGGCGGCGTGCCCTTCATTGAGATGGCATACCTCAGGCTGTATGCCTAGCGCTCGCAGTAAGCGCCAGCCACCGATGCCAAGCACGATCTCCTGACTTAATCGCATCTCTGCATCGCCTCCATAGAGCTCACTGGTAATACCCCGGTGAGTTGCTGTATTGGCGAAGTCATTGGTATCAAGCAGATATAGCTTCGTCCTTCCAACGGCGGCCTCCCAGCAACGGAGCCAGATGTTAGATCCGGGAAGCTGCATTTCCAGTCGTAACCATTCGCCATTCGGTTGTCGCAGCGGGCGGATGGGTAACTGGCCAGGATCATTAACGGGATAGAGTACCTGTTGACGTCCTTTCGCATCGAAATTCTGACGGAAATATCCTTGGCCGTAGAGCAATCCGATTCCAATTACTGGCACTCCCAGGTCGCTGGCAGCTTTCATCTGATCCCCCGCGACGTTCCCGAGTCCTCCTGAGTAGATTGGCAACGCCTCACTCAACATGAACTCCATACTGAAGTAGGCGATTGCTGTAAGAGGAGAACTAGTGTGCTTACTCTGAAACCATGCGTCATCTTTATAAGACCGATGATTTTCGCTGAGCAAATCGTCGAGATGGTGACGAAACTCCGGTATCTTCAGCGAAGATCTGATCTTCTCTTGCGACACCGTTTGCAGGACTACCCACGGATTCTGCGTGGCCTCCCACAATTCAGGATCCAGATGTCTCCACAATTTATCCGTTGCATGATTCCAAGACCAATGCAAGTTGAGCGCCAGCTCCGCCAATGCATCGATTCCTTCTATCTTCGATCGGATAGTGGCCGCCTTCGGATCGTTCATTAGGTGCTCCTGCTGTTGATCAGCGACCAGAGATAGCAAAGATCAGCCGAACGATCTCAAAGTCGGGCTGCACCTATGCTGCTCTTCATAAACATTGCCGCTCAGGTAGCGTCTATCAGATTTATCCTCCGGAGCAGACCTGACACTTGGTTTCGCTTCAGCAGATAGTTAGGACCGGACAGGTCGCGGTTGCGAGCAGCGCGGGTGTAAGGCCGGTCTGGATATATTCAACCCCGAAGGAAGACTTCCTCGCTCCGAGCACGGAGAAGCTAATGCCAACCATGAGTGTAATGAACTTTGCTCTTGTACGTTAGTTTGAAGATTCCGTCCATAACAGAATTCTCGCCGAACACTACAGAATGTACGGAGTGGCTTGTCACTGTTAGGTGTGATCGCGGTCACATGCAAACCATGTAATAGCGATCATGATTGACATGCTTGAACGTGCAATCTCCAAATGCCACGGTCGTAAAGAGTTCTTGCGTTCAGGTACGCTCCATCTGGTCGACGTCGTCCGAGAAGATGGCGTCGGACGCCGTTGCACACCATTATCGGGTTTGCAGAGCTCCTCAATCTTGTACAACCTGCTAAGCAATGCAGTGAAGTTCACTCCTCTTGGGGGAGAACTCTCGGTAACTGCGGTGCATAACGAGTCTTCTGTGCGGGGCATCGTGGCAGATACAGGCATTGTCATCCCTCGGATGAGCAGTTGAAGATCTTCGACAGGTCTTATCCGCTGGGCTACACAACGCAGGAAGTGGTCTGGGGCTGACAAGCTGCAAACGTCTGGTTGAAATTCAGGGTGGCTCTATTGGAGTGGAGTCCGAACAGGGAAGAGGTAGCCGGTTTCAATTTACGCGTCAAAGGTATCGTGCGTGATCCACATCACAGTGGCCGTACCCGATCTCTCTATAATTCACCTTGGAGAGTGATCTACTTTGGTGACGAGTACCAATACGCGAGAGAAATCTTCCAAGCGGATACTTATTGCGGACGACTCCGAAAGCAGCCGTGATTTGCTGCGTTATATTCTGGAACGAACCGGTTGCGAAGTGATAGAGGCCAAAGACGGTCCGGAGGCACTCCGACAAGCTTCTGCCACAGAGCCCGACTTATTGATTCTAGACTTGAATATGCCAGGGTTGGATGGTTATGCGGTCGCCAGCGAACTGCGGAAATTTCCAGCGTTTGTCCAAACTCCCATCGTTGCTCTTAGCGCTGGTGTGTCTGATGTAGATGAGGCGAAGCTTGCGACGGCTGGGTTTTCGATATTCTTGCCAAAGCCTATTCCACCGGCGAAAGTTCGCGAATGCGTCGCAATGCTTCTCGCGGACACGGACGCCAGCTAGGATGAACCACTGGACTGTGCTGCGAATTGGTTGCCCGCTTTATACATCGCTACTCCGGCGCGGCGCATGCATCGTCCCATGCACCACGAAAGTCCCTGATCTGTCGTCCGCTCCGATTGAAGATCCAAGGCGAGTCAGGCCAATCGGCGTCCCGCGCTCTCTTCGCTTCCAAAAGTAATTTACGCATGTCGCCTTCTATGATCAGAACAGAGCGTCCTTCCCGGTTCTTTGTCTCGTCGGGGTCCAATGCGATGATCCCGCTCTCGAATTCGACTTGAGGTGCAGAGAAAATCTCGGCTTTAGTCTAGGTGCCCATGATGCAAGAACGTGCCGTCTCGGGACGTTCAAAGCCGCTCAATGAGCGGGGCCTGTCAGTCAGGCCGGTTTGCAAATCACGCGCACCGCCCGTCTCCTTATGGGGTTGATGAGATCACGATCAGTTGCGGCCGGTAGGTGGCCGTGCTGTTCTCCTGCGATGCGTAATCGACCTCGCTGGAGCTTCCGGTGGGCGTGTCCGGGGCAATCTGGATGGAGAGCTGTTTGCCGGCAGCGGCATACGCGCTGGCATCGAAGTTCGCCAGGATGTTTGCGGCATAACTGATGCCGGTGGACATTGTCCCCGATGTCTGCGGCTGGTTGTTCCAAGTGATGCCGCTCGCGGTCCAACTGTTGTCGGCAACGTAATTGGCGGAGTTCGCGATATTGCTTTGGCCTGTTGTCATGGGCCTAAGGTAGAGCGTTGCCTGAAGCACCGTTCCTGTTATCTGCGAGAGGTCGAACATGAGGTAGGCATTTTGATTGTTTCCAGTCACATCCGATTTGACGCCGAGCGTAGTCGAGCCCGCGAAGTTGGTGTTTGCGTCGTTGCCGTTGCGCACATAGACATCGGCCACCGGGTTCAGGGCCGTTGACGTGGTGTTGGTGCTGTAGGGATAGACGCGAACGTAATCGACGTCAAGATGCGCGTTTGTGGCGGAGCCCAGCGGGCCGTAGCCTGCTGCCGGAACATGAGACGCGCTGGGGAGCTCGGTGTCGAGGATGATGTATTCGACGATGTTCGAGATGGCCGCGTCGCTGGCGGAGAGATGCCAGTCCTTCACGCCATCGACGTAGAAGTCGAGACTGCCGGGTGTCCGTGCCAGGCCGAAGGTGTGGAAGTTGCCGTCGTTCAGATTGCTCTGGGTGCCGTTGTACCCTACCGATTGGTGATAGGTTCCATAGCCGTTCCAGTGAAGTGCGTGGTCATAAAGAGCTGGCCCAGCAGCCCACGCCGTATGCTCAAAGACATCCATCTCCACACCGGATTGTTGCGGGTTGCCTATGATGGAGCCAATAGTTGGGCTCTGGATCCAAAACGAGCTTTGCGTACCCTGTTGATACTGAAAGCGGACGTTCGCCTCCCAGTATCCGTAGGCGTGGAGGAAGGTGCCGCTTTGCGTGGTGATGGCGCCGCAGTAGTTCGTCGACTGGCCCTGCGCGTTATTGGCGGTGTAGATGCTGATGCGCGCGTAGCCGTTGGCCACGCTGACTGCGCTTGAGTCGTTCACGCAGTCGTCGCGCTGCTGCCCCTCCTGCCGATAGGTCCAGACTGGTGTGTTGAGCGAGGTGCCGTTGAACTCCTCGTCGAAGATGGGAGTCGCGCCGAAGCCAGGCGGCAGAGACTGCACGGTCGAGCCCGTTGGCGGCGGCGGCTGTGAGGCCGTTTGCGTCTGCGTGGCGCCTCCGCAACCCATGCCGGCCATTAAGACGAAGATGCCCAGCAGATAGGGCCATTTCACGCATTGTCGTACAACTCTGAACATCTGAACTCTCCTGTCATATCTTCATGGCCATGCCGAGCGATGGCGCATCGACGCGCGCATTGGGCAAAGCAGGTCTGGATCAGGAGAACCATCTGAACACTGCCATGTCCAGCTATGTATGGGAGACAAAGACAGGAACAATACCGCCAATTGGCACCTATTCAAAGACCGCTTTGAATGCCTATGACCAGACGACGTTTAGTGGTAGCGGTCTGGTATCCCAGGACCGTAATGGCTGGTCCAACGACAATGCGCTTCAGGTCAACTATCAGCGCCTCTACAAGCACGGCTATGCCTACCAGATGTTCTACGTCTTTTCAAGGGCGATGCGCGTGGGCGGCAATGCCTTCAGGGATGGCGTCATCCATCCCCCTGCGGATTACGCCCCAGGCATGCTTCCGTCGTCCGATCCCCATGAGTTGAATGCCTTCCAGAACTACGAGATCGATACTGCAATCCCTGAGCACCGGATTAATTTCAACGGAATTGTTGACCTTCCGATTGGACGAGGCAAACGCTTCTTCGGCGGAGCCAATCGCTTTGTGAATGAACTCATTGGCGGATACCAGATTGCAGGGAGTGGAAGAGTGGTCTCTGAGTACTTCGGCGTCAGTTCGAGTAACTGGGGTCCGACGAATCCGCTCAAGGTCTACAACAAGAAGTACAAGATCCAGGACTGCTCGAGCGGTGTTTGTCACCCCGGATATCAGTGGTTCAACGGATTCATCAATCCACTGTCGATCAACAACCCATGCGGCCCAAACCTGTACTCAGGCATTCCGGCCAGCAATGTGTCATTCCAGACTCCGATCAACATGGACCCTGGCACCGTGACCTGCACTGGGTCCAACGGAACAACACCAAAGGCCGGCAATCCTAACTACCTTACGAATATTGTTCAGGTTCCTTTGGCAAATGGAACTTCATCACCCGTTGCTTATTCTCCCGGTCCCGGGTTGAATCCATTCTCGAAGTCCGTGTTGCATAGCCCTACAACTGGACGGCAGACATGTCGCTTTTCAAGGTCTTCCCAATCACGGAGAAGGTGTTCTTCCGGGTCAATGTGGATCCCTTCAACGTGTTCAACGTGCAGGGCTACAACAATCCGAATAGCTCGACCGGAGTTCAAAACTTCCTGTATTCTCACAACACGCCCCGGCAATTGCAACTCACTGCTCGCCTGACCTTCTGATGAATTCGTCATGGCAAGAATAGGTGAACTGCGATGAAGTAAAAGTGACAATGAGGCCACCTCCTAACAAAGGTGGCCTCAAAATTAAAATTCACCTTTGGGTGGTGAGGAGCAATAACCATGTCAAAGTTCAGCCGGCGAGCATTTATGTCCCGTACGATATCTGTTGCTGCTACTCAAGCGCTGTCCGGACCGGCCTGGGCGCTTAGCTTTGA
>Ga0068855_100010255_pt1 | contig 11299 bp, 9 predicted proteins | sample KBSCornC52_FD_66592 | JGI IMG/M metagenome (GOLD analysis project Ga0068855, IMG submission 66592) | Corn rhizosphere microbial communities from Kellogg Biological Station, Michigan, USA - KBS Corn C5-2 | ecosystem: Host-associated > Plants > Roots > Rhizosphere > Soil ... | reverse complement strand
GCCAAGCCGTGGACCTTGAGCGCGCGGAAGGTGCCCGAGAGCCCGGCGGTCAACCGCTCGTCGACGCGGCGCTGGGGATACAGGAACAAGCGCTTGTCCGCCTCGAGGTGGCTGTAGCCGCCGTTCACCACCAGCGTCGTCTGTCCGATCTCGCGAAACAGGTAGGCAGTGGCGCCGCCGCTGGCGGTGGAATAACCGGGGTCGCGAGCGTCCTCGCGCTGGCCGTTGACGCGAACGCCGCCGCCGAAACGGGCGCTGAACGCCCGGTCGACCCCCGCCGCGAGCGCATAGCGGGTCGCATCGCGTAGATCGTTCAGCTTGTCGTCGCTGCGGACGAGCGAGCCGTCGACCCGCAGCTGTCCGCGCTTCCCTAGCGGGTGCTGAAACGTGCCGTTGCCTCCCCAAGAAAAGGCATAGGGCTTGAGCCCGAACCAGCGCCAGCTCGTCAGCCCAGAAAGGCTCAAACGGTCGGCGCCGAACTGGAGTTCGGGTCCCGCCTCGATCGACACGGCGTTATCGTCGAATTCGCTCTTGCGGTAGAAGGTGCCCGTGGCTGACACCCGAAGCAGCATGTTAGCATGTCTAGTCAGGTCGAGGCGCCCCCACAGCTGCGCCTGCGTCGACAGGCCGAGGCCGGATTGCTCGCGGGCGTCGTCGCTCAAGTCGAAATCGCCAATGATCGTGCCGAGGGTTTCCGAACGTGTCGCGCGATTGATGTTGCTGTCGGGCGCGAGCGCGATCTCGACGCTCGCACCGTAAGGCCGACGCGAGCTGAGAGCGGCGGTGTAGAAGCGCACCATCCGCTCGACCTCGGGCGGCAGGCCGCTGGCCTCGGCGGCGCGAAGCTCGCGCTGCGCGGCGCCGAGATTGCCCATTTGCGCCTGGAGCCGCGCCAGTTCGAGGCGAACGCGCGCGGCACCGGGTTTCTCGTCGAGGATTTCGCGCAGCAGCACCGCGGCTTCGCGCGGCTTGCCCATCTTGTCGGCCAGCATCAGCGCAAGGCGGAAGCGCGCCTCGGTCCTGAGCTCGACGTCGGGGTTGCCGGCGAGAGCGCGGTAGGCGGTCTCCGCCGTCGTGTAGTCGCCCGCGTCCCGCGCCCGGTCGGCGAAGGCGAACAGCCGCGCAGAATCCATCGTCACTGTTTGCCGCGGCGATGCTTCCTGCGCGGCAGCGGAAGCGCTGATCGCGAGCGACGCCGCAAGTAAGATGCTGATCTTGAATGTCACCGAAGACCCCGGCCGGTGCGCCTAAACGGATGACAGGACCGTGTCCAGCGCGCGCCGAGCGTCATCCGCGGCGCCGCTTTCGCCACCCATTTGCAAGGTAGCTCGCCGAGCCGCTCCATGGACGGGACAAAATTGCCGCCAGCGCCGGTTCCCGCCGGAACCGCCACCCGCAGCGCGCATTGATCGGGTGCGGGATTCGGGCCGGTCGTCGTGCGTAATCCCCCTCCCGTCCACCCGCAAAGCGGCCGACCCAGTCCCGTCCTTGAGGATCTTCTCAGGATAGAGGACAAGCGCAATGGCAAACAGATATATCGCACCCTGGCGCCCCGGCTCGCTGGCGAGCGGCGCCACCACGTCCACAGGCTTCGGCAGTTCGCTGTTCGACCTGCACAGGCAGATGAACCGGCTGTTCGACGGTCTGCTGGACCAGAGCGGTGACACCGCGTCCTATGCTCGCGCGGGGATCAGCGCGCCGGCGATGGACGTCCACCAGGATGACGACAAGATCGAGATCACCGCCGAACTGCCCGGCGTCAAGGAAGACGACATCGACCTGACCGTCGAGGACGGCGTGCTGACGCTGCGTGGCGAGAAGAAGAGTACCCGCGCCGACGAGGAGCGCGGCTATTCCGAACGCAGCTACGGCACTTTCGAGCGGCGGCTGAGCCTGCCTCCGAACGTCGACGAGGATGCCTGCTCGGCCGATTTCAAGGACGGCGTGCTGACCATCACGTTGCCCAAGAGCGCCGAAAAGGCGCGCGGCCGGCGGATTCCGTTGGGCCGCCGCGGCAACACCGAGCAGGCGGCCAACCTCAACGAGCCCGGCCGGGCCGAGTACCAGCAGGCCGCATCGGAAGATCGCGGCGAAGGCGAGCATCAGCCGAGCTGAGCTTCGGACCCATGGCGAGCACGCCCGGCGCCCTGCGGGGCGCGTGGGCGCGCTTGCGTCGCGGGGCCCGATGATGGACAACGCCCAGGTGGCCAGGCTGTTCGTCGCCATTCGTCCGCCCGGGATCGTGCGAAATGCGCTGCTCGGGGCCATGGGCGGGATCGAAGGGGCCCGCTGGCAGGATGACGAGCAGCTCCACCTGACACTGGCTTTCGTCGGCGAGGCCGACCGCGCCCAATCCGCGGCACTGTTCGAAGCATTGGCAGGGGTCGAGAGCGAAGCGTTCGCGGCCGAAGTGTCCGGCGTTGGGCACTTCGAACGCAAAGGCAGGCCGGCCGCGGTGTGGGCCCGCGTCCCGTTGACGGAGCCCCTGGCGCAATTGCAGCGCCGCGTGGAGCGCGCCTGCCGCCAGGCCGGCTTTGGCGCGGAAAAGCGCGGCTACCGGCCCCACATCACGCTCGCCCGCCTGCCGCGCTCGGCGGGCCCGGTCGGTCCCTGGCTTGCCGAGCATGGGACCTTGCGCGTGGGGCCGTGGCAGGTCGCCGGCTTCACCGTTTACGAAAGCCACCTTCGGCCCGAGGGCTCGCATTATGCCCCGCTGGTAGACTTCGAATCCTGACGATCCCTGCTTGCTGCTTACCCTGCCCGACGTGCCATGGCGGACTGACTCTACCTCGCCACGAGCGCCCGCGCGCCCGGCTCTCCCAGCCAGCGTGCGGACACACCCCATACGCGCTCGATCAGCGCCGTATCCAGCGCCGCTTCGGGCGGACCGTCGGACGCCAGACGGCCGCGCTGAAGCACCAGCACGCGGTCGGCATGGTTCATCGCCAGCGCGAGGTCGTGGAGCACCAGCACCACGCCGGCGCCCGCCCCGGCCGCCCGGCGCAAGTGCGCGATCAAAGCGAGCTGGTGGCCGAGGTCGAGCGCGGCGAGCGGTTCGTCCGCGAGAATCCAGCGCGGCTCGCCAGCCAGTACGCGGGCGAGTAACGCGCGCGCTTTTTCCCCGCCAGACAACGTGCTGATCGGGCGAGTTGAGAACTTTTCGAGATCCAGCGAGGCCAGCGCCGCGTCCACCTGCCGCTCGCCACGGTCGCCTTGCGGCAGACGGCCGAGCGCGACGAGGTTGCGGACGGACAAGTCCCAGGCGATTTCGCCGTTCTGCGGAAGATAACCGATCGCTTGCGCCCGCTGGCGCGGGTGAAGGCTGCTCAACGCGGCCGCGTCGAGCAGGACGTTACCGTGCTCGGGCGCCAGCAGGCCAGCGAGGCATTGCAGCAGGCTGGACTTGCCGGCCCCGTTAGGACCGCAGATCGCCGTGACCTCGCCCGGCCGCAGCGCTGCACTGACGCCGTCGAGGCGGCCCGCAAGGATGAGGTCGCGACCTTCGAGCATCACAGCGCCTCCCGCCGCATCTTCAGCAGCAGGTGGAGGAAGAACGGCGCGCCGATCAGGCTGAGCCCTATGCCGAGCCGCAGCTCGGTCACCAGGGGCAGGATGCGACAGACACAGTCCGCCACCAGCACCAGCAGCGCGCCGGCCAGCGCGCTCGGCACGATCAAGGAGCTCGGCCGCCGGTCTGTCAGCGGGCGCACGAGATGCGGGACCATCAGCCCGACGAAGCCGATCACGCCCGCGACCGCCACGCCGCTGCCGACGGTCAGGCCCACCCCGACGACGAGCAGCGCCTGCAGCCGCCCGGGCGACACGCCGAGCGAGCGCGCCGCCGCCTCGCCCAGCGTCAGCGCATCGAGCCCGCGCCCGGCGAGGCGCAGCAGCGCGATTCCCACGAGCGTCAGCGGCGCCGCCAGCCACACGTCGGGCCAGCCACGATCGGTCAGCGCGCCCATGAGCCAGATCACGATCTCGCTCGTCGCGAAGGCATTGGGCGCGAGGCTGATCGCCAGGCTGGTCAGCGCCCCGGCGAGGCTGGCGATCATCATTCCCGCCAGTGTGAACAGCGCGATCCCTGCCCCCAAACCATTGGCGCGGCCGGCGATCAGCGCCAGTAGCAGCATCGCTCCGGCCGCGCCGGCGAGAGCGAACAGGGGCAGCAGCCAGGCGCTCGCCGCATAGCCGAGCAGCAGGCTCAACACCGCGCCCAAAGCCGCGCCGGGAGCGATGCCGAACAGGCCGGGATCGGCCAGCGGGTTGCGCAGATAGCCCTGCATCGCCGCGCCCGCCGCGCCGAGCCCGCCGCCGATGGTCACCGCCAGCAGTGCCCGCGGCAATCGCAGCTCGCCAAGGATCACCGCCGCGTTGGGCGTCGCCCACGGGTCGAGCCAGACGCGCCCGGCGAGGAGCGACAGGGGGATCGCGATAGCGAGCAGAAGGAGCAGGAGCAGAATGGGGCGGTTCATATCTCTCCCCTCCCGCTTGCGGGAGGGGCCGGGTGTGGGCCTGCCCACGAGCGGTGGTCGTTCCCACCCCAAACTCCTCCCGCAAGCGGGAGAGGCCCAGAAATGCCGTCCCTCAGCGCTGCCAGCCTGGCCGCCAGACGTGGGATGGTCGGGCCACCGCAATAGAGCAGGTTCGGCTCGAGCGAGGCGTAGCGAACGCCGCGCAGGCGGCGCAGTGCCGGGTGGCGCTGCATTCGCTCGTCGCCGGCGGCGATTACCAGGCGCGGCGGGTCGGCGAGCACTTGCTCGAGCGGCAGGTAAGCCCCCTGCCCCAGCCCTCGCACCGCCGACTGGCTGACGAAGCCGCTGTTGTGGAGAAGATCGGCCACGAGCGTGTGTGAACCCGGAACGATGCCGCCTTCCTGCCAAACCAGCGCCGATACCGGCGGTCCGGACCGGTTGGCAGCGGCGACGGCGCGGTTAATGCGCCGTGCCAGCGCTTCGCCTTTCGCCGGCTGGCCGATCAGCGCTGCCAGATGCCGCACCTGCGCCTCGCTATCGGCGGCGGTGGCAGCGATGCCGACCGTCTCGACGCGCATACCGAGGCGCGCGAACGCCTGCGCAGTGGCCGGGTCGAGGAACCCGCCGGTGACGACGATGTCGGGCTTGAGCGCCAGCACCTCTTCGACCGTCCCGCCGGTCGCGCGGAAGCGCCGGGCCTCGGCCAGCGGCATCGAGCTGCCGCGCGGATCGTGGCTGTAGTGGGAGATCGCCAGCAACTGCCCCGGCCCCGTGACCTCGGCGAGGATCGCATCGGTGCATGGGTTTAAGCTGACGATCGTGGGATGGGCGGCGCCGGCGCGTTGCCCCGCGGGCGGCGCGCACGCCGCCAGCGCGACAACGGCGATGAGCGCCGCGCTTCTCACCCCCTCACCCTCGCCCCCAGGAACGCGCCGCGCGGGGCCGAGGCGTAACCCGCGGCGGTCTGGTAGCGTTCGTCGGCCACGTTCTCGATCCGGCCGAACAACTCCACCCGTTCGCTAACCGGCCAGCGCGCGGAGAGGTCGAGCACGGCGTAGGACCGTAGCGGCACGGTATTGGCCGCATCGTCGAAGCTCTTCGAGGCCCAGCGCAAATCGGCGCCGAATGTGGGACCGCGCCCGACGACTAGCCATTCTGCGCCCAGCGACAGTGTGTGCCGCGGACGGCGGGCCAGCACATGGCCGCGGTTGGGCGAGCCCGGCGTGCGGTTTTCCGTGTCGACCAGGCTGTAGGCAAGCCGCGCGGACAACCCGGCCAGCAGTTCGGCGCCCGCTTCGAGCTCGAGGCCCTGCGCGCGCACGCGGCCGACGTTGTCGTATGTGCCGAACGGGCGGTTGGTGCAGATCTCGCTCGTCGACCCGAAGCAGGAGACGAAATCGATCAGATTGTCGCTGTCGCGGCGGAACAGCGTCGCCGAGGCGTAGGGCATGGCGTTGCGGTCGTGCCAGGCTAGCGAGACGTCGGCGCTGGTGCTCCGCTCGGGCCGCAGCGTGCGATTACCGAAATCGGACAGGAGCTGGAACAGGGTCGGCGCTTTGAAACCTTCGCCGATGGAAGCGCGCAAGCGCAACCCGGAGGCGAGGGCGTAGCTGGCGTCTGCGCCGAAGCTGGTTGCGCCCCCAAAGCCTGCGTAGTCGTCGTGCCGTGCGCCGGCGTGCACGACAAGGCCGCCTCGCTCCATGCCAAGCTGCGCATAGGCCCCCACCGAATGGGTGCGTTCGGCGGCGTCGTAAAGCGTCACGAAGCGGGTCCACTCGTAGTCGCCGCCGAAATCGACCTTGAAGGGCCCCTCCGGCCTCCATTCGCCGGTCAGGTCCACACGGTCGCTGTGGCCGTTGCTGGTGAACGTTGGCGCGGAGCCGAGCGCCGGATCGAACGTGCCGCGATGCGTTTCGGCCATCGAGTAGGCCGCGGTCAGCAGCCAGTCCGCGCGGTCATACATCGCGCCTGCAGCGCCCGACCACTGTCGCGTGCGCTGGGTTTCGTCGGTGTCGGCGAGGGCGTAGTCGGGTGCCGGGAAGCCGTCGAGATCGAGCCGGCCGGTCGCATAATGACCGCGCGCGAACGCCGTGAGTCCAGGCGCGAGCACTAGCCGTCCCTGGGCGCTCGCATCCCACTGCGCGAAGCCGTCCGGCTCGCTGCCGCTCGCTGCGCTGGAGAAACCGTCGGTGCGAAACCGGCTGACCGATCCGCCAAGGAAGCCCCGTTCGCCGCCCACGCCGCCTGACAACGTCGCGGAGGCCGTGTCGCGCGCTCCGTACTCGGCGCTGGCTCTGACGCCGGTGTCGGCGCGGGTGCTCACGGCGAGCACCCCGCCGATTGCGTCCGAACCCCAGATCGTACTGTTCGAACTGCGCAGCAGGTCGATCTTGCCGACGTTACCGGTAAGCAGATTGCCGAAGTCGAACCCGCCACCGGGTGCTGCCGGATCGGCGACGCGCACGCCGTCGATCAGCACCATCAGTTGCTCCGCTTCGGCGCCTCGCACCCGCAGCCCCGCGAAACTTCCTACACTACCGTTGCGGCTGAAGCTCACACCTGGCGCGCGAGCGAGGACACGAGTGATGTCAGCACCTTGCACTGCATCGATTTCATCGCGGCCGATGACGGTAACGGGCTGGCCGGTGTTTTCGACCGGGATGGCAACGCCGGTCGCCGTAACGGTAATCTCTGTGTCCGGTCGATCCTGCGCCGCGGCAGGGATGGATAATCCGAAAGAAACTCCCAAAAACAAATATTTATGCATAGAAACTCCCACTATGTGCGAACTCGTCGCTCATGGCGGGAAGGCCCCGGAACGGGCCGTCCTACGCTTGCTTCCGGTACACCCCGCCCGGCGCGGAACGACGTCACGGGCAGGTTTCCTGACTCGCCGGATCGCCGCCGTTGCGCCTGCCTTCCCAGCCAAGACGAATCTTGCCCAGTGGCTTTGTCGGCGCAAAGCTCCCCGGCCACAGTTGCGGGGGCAGCTCGGGATTTGGACCCGATTCCCTCGACGGGCTTGCGCTCGCCGGCCCGGCCACCCGGGCGATCCGTGACACGGGGGGCGCCATACGTTCGCCGAGCGAGCGATGCAACCGGAGCAGTGTTAACCTTTCGCGGAGCCGCGTCCCAGCGCGGGACGCCGCCGCTGCGGCGAATGCACGCGCGCGATTGCCAAGCTACCGGCAACGCACGTTTCGCGAAGGACCTGCGACCATTTCCGGCACCTTCCCCTGCTTCGACGAGCCGCGCCCACGCAATTTCCATGCGCGGATAACTCGACACGGGCGGGCCCGGCCGGTGCTCGCCAGGCAGCGGCTCTGGCTGCGCCGGCGCTATACCGTCCTCGTCGCGGCGATCCTGATACCGGCGATCGCCAGCGCCGCCCAATGGCCGCCCGAGCAACAGTTGGAGCCGCGGCAGGCATCGGCCACGCTGCATACGGAGCCTGCGACCTTCAACCCGGACGAATTCGCGCCGGCTGTCCACTCCGACACGGACTCCTCCTTTTTCGCCACGGACGGGCTGACCGGACCGGCCGCGCGTCCGTTATTTGCCGCCGGTAGCGCGCTCGACCAGGCCCGCGCCGAGCAATGCCTGACGATGGCGGTCTATTACGAAGCAGCGACGGAGCCCGACGACGGGCAGCGGGCGGTGGCGCAGGTCGTGCTCAACCGGGTCGCGCATCCGAGCTATCCGAACACGGTCTGCGGCGTGGTTTTCCAAGGCTCGGAGCGCAGCACAGGCTGCCAGTTCAGCTTCACGTGCGACGGCTCGCTGGCCCGGAGGCCGGCCGCCTTCTGGTGGGACCGTGCGCGCCGTGTGGCCCACGCCGCGCTGACGGGGGCGGTCTATGGCCCGGTCGGGCTGGCGACGCATTACCACACGCTGCAGGTTCATCCGTCCTGGTCCGACAGCCTTGTGGCCGTCATGACGATCGGCGCGCACCGCTTCTTCCGCTGGCCGGGCGCGGCGGGGCAGCGCGCGGCGTTCAGCGTTGCCTACCAGGGCGGCGAGCCGGCTGCCATGCCGCACCCGCGTGCATTGACCCCGGCTTTCGACAGCGATCCCGATCCGATCGCGTTGGCGCGTGCTTACGAGGCGACGGTGGCCCACATCGTACCGCTGCGGGCGCAGGACCGCCCCGCCGCTCCGGCCTACTCGGCGGCAGTCGAAGCACGCGGTGGCGACGCGCTGTTCCGGGCCGACAGCTTGCCCGCCGGTGGGGGTTTGTCGCCGGAGCTCGAGCGCAGCGGACAGTGGCTGCAACGGCCATGATCTTTGCAAACACAGTTAACGGCCGGAGCCGTTTCGGAAACCATGCTGGCGAACAATCGCTTAGCCGCATCGCGCTAGGGATGACACATCGGGCCTCGCGCCCGGCGGTTCCACCTCGAGCAGAACGGTCGCACCCCCGATGAGCATTCGTTTCGCCGCCCCGCCGCAAGCCCACAACGTCCGGCTTTCAGGGGCGCAGGCCCGCGCCGCAATCTCCCGATCCGCCAACGACAACAATGCCGTGCACACGGACGACGCGCTGCTGCGAGCCGCGTTGCGCCATTTCGCAGAGCACGGCCTGTCAGCCGCTTCGCATGCCCGGCGCCGCGCCGAGGCGGCATTCTTCGCCGGGGATCGCGACGCCTATCGCTGGTGGCTCGGTGTATGCCGCACCCTGGACAGGCGCCTCGCTCGCGAACTCGCCGCGGGAACCAAGGACGCCGGTTGAATTCCCAGACGTGCCGGCCGCTTGTCCCCAAGCCGCCCGGCTGTGGGAATTAACCATTGAGTGACCTTATCGCTCTACTCCCGCGCTGGCGAGGAGCAGACCGATCAAGCGCCTGAACAGCATCTTCAAGGACTACCTTGCAGGCGACAGCCGGGACCAGCTTGTCAGGCGCAAGCTGGTGGCTTCGCTCTACACCCAACCGACCAGCCTCGCGAACGGCGCACTCGCCGGCATCGCCACGGCCAGCACGGCCGCCTGGATTACACGCGAGCCTTTGATCGTCTGGTGCGCAGCGACCCTCGTCACGGTCGCCATCTGCCGGGTCGCCGCAGCCTACTGGCTCACCAGAAATGGTGACGCCGAGCAGCGCGACGAGCATGTGCTGGAAGTCGTGTTCGAGGTGGGCGCCCTGACCTATGCCCTGTGCGTCGGGATGATGGGTGCGCTCACCCTCGCGGTCGGCGACAGGGCGCACCTGCCGACGCTCATCGTCAGCTATGCCCTGGTCTATGGCGTAGGGATCGCTGCCCGCAACGCCGGGCGGCCGATAATGGCTATCGGCCAGTTGCTGTTGTCGAGCTTGCCGATCCTGGCCGTCAGTCTCGCGCTTGGCGGCCCGGTGCTCTATGTGCTCGCGGGCATCGTCGTGTTCATGCTTTTTGGCATGGTTTCGATCACGATGAACGTGTTCCATGTGCTGCGCGAGCAGATCCTCGCCGCCGACACCAGCGCCAACCTGGCCGAACAGATGCGTGAGCAGGCGCGCACCGACGTAGTTACCGGCCTGCTCAACCGGGCCGGCCTGAACCATGATCTTGTCGAGCTGCTGATGCGGCTGCCGAACGGCTGCAAGCTGGCCTTGTTCTGGCTCGACCTCGACCGCTTCAAGGAAGTCAACGACACGCTCGGCCACGCCATCGGCGACGGGGTGCTGGCCGAAGTCGCCCGCCGCCTGGCCGACATCGCTCCCGAGGGGGCAACGATCGCGCGCTTCGGCGGCGACGAGTTCATCGCCGCCTGCATCGTCGACAATCGCGGCGAGTGCGAGCAGTTGGCCAGCGCGATCATCGGCGATCTCTCGCGGCCCTTCCGCATCGACGGCAACCGCATCGGTTGCGGCGCTTCGATGGGCGTGGCGCTGCTGCCCGACGACGGTCCCGACATCGAAACCGTGATGCAGAGCGCCGATCTGGCGCTTTACCACGCCAAGGTCGGCGGCCGGAACCAGCTCAGGTTCTTCGACCCGGCGATGACCCGCGACCTGGTGCGCAAGAAGGAGATCGAGACCGAGCTGCGCGCGGCGATCCGCAAGGACGAGCTGTCGATCTTCTTCCAGCCGATCGTCGACCTCAAGACCGGCAAGATCCGCACCTTCGAGGCGCTGGTGCGCTGGTTCCACCCGGAAAAGGGCGAGCTGCGACCGGACGAGTTCATCCCGGTGGCGGAAGAGACCGGTGTCATCATCACGCTCGGCAACTGGATCACCTCGCAAGCCGCCAAAGCGGCGGCGCAGTGGCCCGATGACGTCACGATCGCGGTCAACCTCTCGCCGATCCAGATTCGCGCTCCGGGAGCCGCGCTCGGTATCCTCAACGCGATCCGCGACGCCGGGCTGCCGCCGCACCGGCTCGAGCTCGAAGTGACCGAAAGCCTGTTCATCGAAGACAGCGAGCACACCGCCCGCTTCATGGAAGAGCTCGCCGGGCACGGCGTGCGTTTCGCGCTCGACGATTTCGGGACGGGGTATTCCTCGCTCGGCTACATCAACCAGTTCCCCTTCAAGAAGATCAAGGTCGACCGCAGCTTCGTCTCGGGCCCCAACATCGGTCGCAAGAGCGACGCGATCATTCGCGCCGTCGCCGAGATGGGCTCGACGCTGGAGATGGAGATCGTCGCCGAGGGCCTCGAGACGATCGAGCAGGTCGAAGCGGTGCGAAGCGCGGGATGCACGCTCGGCCAAGGCTATTACTTCAGCCGCGCGGTGCCCGATTTCCTCGCTGCCATGCTGTTGGCTCAGGAACGGGACGGCACCCGCGACACCGGTGCGCGCCTCGCGGGGTGATGGTCGCAAACGGCAGGGACTCGACCTCCGCCG
>Ga0068855_100010254_pt1 | contig 11299 bp, 6 predicted proteins | sample KBSCornC52_FD_66592 | JGI IMG/M metagenome (GOLD analysis project Ga0068855, IMG submission 66592) | Corn rhizosphere microbial communities from Kellogg Biological Station, Michigan, USA - KBS Corn C5-2 | ecosystem: Host-associated > Plants > Roots > Rhizosphere > Soil ... | reverse complement strand
AGCCGATGGACAAATAGTTTATAACGGAAATGATAGCGAAACATCGGCTCCGTTATACAATACTACGGCTACCCCACGCGGCGGCGAATATCATCTGACACTGGCCGATGGCACCAATGTTTGGTTAAACGCGGCATCATCCATAACCTATCCAACAGCGTTTACAGGCCATGACAGAGCGGTTCAGGTAACCGGCGAAGTTTACTTTGAGGTTTCACATGATCAGCACAAACCGTTCAAGGTAATTACCCGAGGCCAAACGGTTGAGGTGCTGGGCACCCACTTCAATATCAATGCTTATGATGATGAACCCCTTATAAAAACAACATTATTTGAAGGCGCGGTAAAGGTTAGCAGGGATGCAAAATCAGCTATACTAAAACCAGGAGAACAAGCGGTTGATAATACAAACAGCTCAGCTATCAACGTAACCAACGATTTTAACAGCGAAGAAGTTATTGCCTGGAAAAACGGCAAGTTTTATTTTGACTATACCGATATAAATACCGTTATGCACCAAATTGCGCGCTGGTATGACGTAGATGTAGTATACCAGGGAAAGATACCTGCTAAACGACTTTCCGGTTCATTCTCTAAATACACCAACGCATCAAAGGCTTTATCCATATTGGAATATGCAGGTATCAATTTTAAAATTGAAGGAAGGAGGATTATCGTCAAATAACTACCTCCTAAATCAAAGCGGTTGCCAGGCTTCCGTTCCCTTTTGTTGGCCCCAAAAAAACCGGAGAGTGGTGACACACTTCCCGGCTGATAGTTTGGGTTAACCATATTTTATTTTGAACTAAACAAGGTACTTACAAACCCAAACCATACAAAAGTATGCAAAATTTTACTTTAAGTCCTTTCTTAAATTATAAGAAAGGGCTTCACAAATTTTTCCTGGTTATGAGATTGACCACTTTAGGAATTCTGTTTTGTATCATGCAGGTAAGCGCCGCCACTTTTGCGCAGCGCATAACCCTCAAGGCAAAAAATATATCGTACGAGAAGCTTTTCAAAACTATTGAACAACGGAGTGGCTACACTTTCGTGTATGATCCTGACGTGCTGCGTACTTTTCCAAATTTCAATATCGAGATTAACGACGCCAACATTACTGAAGTAATGGACAGATCATTGGCCAATAAACCGCTCAATTATAAAGTTATTGACAATACCATAGTTGTACGCCTTAAAGAAGCGAGCGCACAACATAATGGGCTTATTTATATATCAGGTAAAGTAACCGGACAAAATGGTATTGTATTACCTGGTGTTACAGTGAAAGTAAAAGGATCAAGCCTTATCACCGGCTGGGTAACAAATGCCGAAGGTCGGTTCAACGCTTTGGTTAATTCAAAAGATGTGGTTTTAGTGTTTTCTTATGTAGGCTACCGCACACAGGAGGTGCGTATTGAAGACCTTAAATCGCCATTTACGATACAGCTTAAGGAAGACATCAGCAAATTGGATGAAATACAGGTGATCGCTTATGGCCAAACCACCAAAAGACTTAATATAGGCGACCAAACCACCGTTACCGCCAAGGAAATTGAGAAATACCCTGTAGGCAACGTCCTGTCCGTATTACAGGGTACCGTTCCGGGTATGGTTATCAGCCAATCTACAGGGCAGGCAGGTAGCACTTACAGTGTGGTTATCAGAGGCCAAAACGGGTTAAGTACAGGTACCGCTCCACTGTATGTTATAGATGGTATCCCTTATAACGGTGGTGCCTATTCATCTCAAAAGTCTAACTTTTTAGGATCCAATAATCAGGCTTATGATGCATTGAGTTTAATCAATCCTTTGGATATAGAGAGCATTAACGTTTTAAAAGATGCAGATGCCACATCCATTTACGGTTCGAGAGGTGCTAATGGCGTTATATTGATCACTACCAAAAAAGGTAAAAGTGGCGATACCAGAATTGATGTGAACGTTTTCAGTGGTATAAGCCAGGCGATTGCCACGCCACAGCTGCTAAATACGCAGCAATATCTGCAAATGCGCAGAGAGGCCAAGAAAAACGATAATGCGGCTATACTGCCTACCGATTATGACATCAACGGCACCTGGGATACCACCCGATATACCAACTGGCCAAAAATGTTTTTAAAAGGTACCGGCTATAATACCAATGCACAGGCCAGTATATCCGGAGGTGGCAATAATGTTTCCTACCTGGTCAGCGGTAATTTCAGGCGTGCAACAAATGTTCAGCAGTTGGTTGGTGGATCAGACCAGACATCTTCATTGCACTTCAACCTAAACTCTACCAGCAGCAATAACAAATTTAATATGCAGTTCACTGGTGGATATACTTATGACTTCAATAATATTCCATCAGTCGATTTAACCAATAACGCTAACCTTGCACCAGATGCTCCCACGCTTTACAATCCCGACAGATCGTTAAACTTTCAAAACAATACATTTTCAAATCCTTTAGCAGCGGCTAAGTCTATCGCGAGAACTTCCCTGACCAATTTAACCAGCAGCATGGTTGCCAGTTATTTACTGGCTAAAGGTTTAAAAGCGCAGGCAACTATAGGCTACAATAAACAATCGCTTAACGAGTTTCTGGCCACTCCGCTGGCGGCCATTCAGCCAAGCCTTGTGGCCCTGGGAGTTAAAGGCTCGGCTAATTATACCTGGAGCAATAAAAGCTTCTGGAGTATTGAGCCGCAACTTGAATATAACCACAGCATAAACAAAGGTACGCTTGACGTTTTAGTTGGCGGGAGTATCCAAAAGCAAATGCTTGATGCTACCCAATTGCAGGCATTAGGTTATAGCAATGACCTACTGATCAACAACATTGCTGCAGGCAGCAGTATTGTTGCGTTAGGCCAGGGTTATAACGCTTATAATTACAAATACAGCGCTCTTTATGGCCGCGCCAATTATAACTGGGAAGGCAAATATATAGTTGAACTTTCTGGCAGGTATGATGGCTCAAGTAAATTTGGCCAGAGTCGGCAGTTCCACTTCTTTTATGCTACCGGCGCCGGGTGGGTATTCAGTTCCGAAAACTTTATTAAAAATGCCATACCATTCCTCAGTTTTGGTAAGATAAAAGGAAGCTATGGCACTTCCGGCAATGACCAGATAGGGACTTATCTTTATCTGGAAAACTTTTCGGCTGTATCATCAACCAACCCATATCAGGGTGTACCGGGCATCATACCAACTAATTTGCCCAATCCGTATCTGAGTTGGGAAAGTACCGCTAAAGCAAATATCGGTATTGAACTCCAGTTTTTAAAAGGCAGGATCGGCCTACAGGGTAATTTCTTCAGAAACCGTACAACTGATGTATTATCATCTGTACCGCTATCATCAACCACTGGCTTTACCTTCATAACTCAAAATATTGATGCAAAGGTCCAAAATAAAGGGTTCGACTTCACGCTCAGCACCACTAATATTCAGTCAGGGAGCTTTGTATGGACAACATCATTCATGATCAGCAGACAGTATAACAAACTGTTGGCTTTCCCTAATGCCACTGGGCTCGCTCTGCAAGAAATCAACCAATCTGTTGGTACTTTCCCTGTTAACCGCTATGCCGGTGTCAATCCACAAACCGGTCTATACCAGTTTTATGATAAAGACGGAAAAATTGTTTCCGCGCCATCAAGCTCGGGATCTGATCAAACTAAGCTGATCAACACCGATCCTGGTTACTTCGGTTCCGTTTCTAACAGCATCAGCTTCAAAGGCTTTACACTCAGTTTCCTTTTCCGTGGCATAAAACAAACCGGACAAAGCACTTTCGGACAGATCCTTTCTACCAGTTTTCTGGCCGGGCTCCCTAATACCAACTATCCAACAGCCATTTTAGATCACTGGCAAAAGCCGGGCGATGTTGCCAAGTATGGCAAATTTGGCAGCACTTTCGGCACGACATTGTTCAACGCGCTAAACGTTAACAGAAATGTGGATGCTTACTATAGTGATGCCTCTTACATCAGGTTACAAAATGCTTCGCTTAGTTACCAGTTCAATAACGAGATAACCAGGAAATGTCATCTGCGTAACCTGAAAGTTTATGCTTTGGGTGAAAACCTGGCCACCATTAGTGGTTATAATTTTTCAGACCCTGAAACTCAAAGTTACCTGAAAATGTCGCCGCTACGAACTATAACTTTTGGTATACAAGCATCACTTTAAAAAGAAGGAAACCATGAAAATTAGAAAGATATATTCCATAGCATTATATATGAGCGTGCTGGCCATTGTGAGCTTATTGAGCAGCTCCTGCAAAAAAGCCATACAAGTAGGCCCCTCGCTTGTTGCGGCAAATAGCAGCAATGCCTTCTCATCAAACAGTGCCGCACAGTCGGTGGTATCAGGTATATATACAAGAATGTCTGCCGGGTCATTTTTCCAGGGCGGTGCCGGTATAAGTTTAACGATGGGTTTGGCAGCTGATGAATTGATAAACATCAGCTCGAATAACTCCTCATTAGGCTCATTCTATTTAAACAGCTATGCTCCCATCACCCCACCTCCTTTCTGGTCGGAGTTTTACAAGGAGCTGTTTTTCTGTAACACAGCCATCAATGGCATTTCCGGATCTTCGGCCATTACCGATGGGGTTAAAAAACAACTTATCGGTGAAGTAAAGTTTTTACGCGCGTACATTTATTTTTATGCGGTAAACCTGTATGGCACCCCGCCACTAACAACCACAGATGACTATACGGTTAATAATGTACTTCCAAATAGTACTCCCGATGCCATTTACAAGCAGATAATACAGGATTTGACTGATGCCCAGGTAGCACTGGCCGATAATGTATATGTAGACGCCTCTAGCAATACGGTCACCGACAGAGTAAGACCTAACAAACAGGTAGCAAGCGCCATGCTGGCCAGAGTTTATTTATATCTTAAAGACTGGAAAAATGCCGAAACCCAGGCCAGCTCAGTGATCAGCAATGCTAATTACACGCTGGTAGGCAACCTGAACCAGGTTTTTTTAAGGGCCAGCAAAGAAACCTTATGGGCATTGCAACCCGTTTCACAGCTTTATTTAAATACTATTGATGCCAACTACCTGATTGTTAATGCAAGTTATGTCATATCAACCCAATTGCCGCTGAACAACAATCTGGTAAAGGCCTTTGAAACCGGCGACGCCCGTTTAACAAACTGGGTGGGTACATTCACAACTACTACCGCACCGGTAACCACTTATTCTTACGCCAATAAGTATAAAGTTGCGTCATTAAGTTCAACTATAGCCGTTACCGAATATCCAATAGTGATGCGTTTTGCCGAACAGTACCTGATACGGGCCGAAGCGCGCGCTCAGCAAAACAACTTGTCTGGCGCTGCTGCCGATATCAATATGATCCGTTCAAGAGCAAGCTTAGCCAATACTACGGCAAGCTCACAATCAGATATGCTTGATGCCATTGCACACGAGCGCCAGGTGGAGCTGTTTAGCGAATGGGGACACCGGTGGTTTGATTTGAAGCGCACCAACAAGCTCGACGCGGTTATGAGCGTGGTAACGCCGCAAAAAGGTGGTACCTGGAGCAGTTTCGAGCAATTAATGCCTATCCCTCCTGATGATATCAGGGCCGATCCAAATCTAAAGCAAAACCCGGGATATAACTAAAATACACCTCTATTGAAATAACACTTCAGCAGGGCCCAACCTGGCCCTGCTGATTTTATCGATCCATCTTATTTTTTTAATAACAAAACTCATCATGAAAACAAAGATCATCGCTCTGTTTACCACAGGCTTGTGCATAGCCAATTTACAAAGCATGGCACAAAACCAGCCATTTATTATTAATGGTAAGCTACAAAACGTATCTCCGGTACCCACTAAATTGTATCTGACAGAACTTTTACCAGGAACATTAAAAAAACACATAGATAGTGTGGAGGTAAAAAATAATGAGTACCAGTTTAAAGGGGAGCTCACCGTTGATGAAGCTGTAGCGGTAACTATTAGCACAGCGGCTAAAACTGATCCAATCAAAGATCTTACCCTTTATCTGGACAAAGGCGAATTGAACATAGTTTCCGATGGTATGCTTAAAAAGTTCACACTATCTGGCTCAGCCGCAGCAGCTCAAAATCAGGTAATTGAAATAACCAATGGTGTTATAAAGGAAAAAGAAGAGCTCAAACGAATAGCAGCCAGCGACGAATACAAAACAAACGAAACGCTACAGGCAGATGTATTGAAAAGGTCCCGCTTATTAGGCTCAAAGGGATTAATTGACATGTACACCTTTATTAAAAACAACCCGAATAATCGGGTAAGTCCTTTTACTACCTACGCGTTATTGTTATCTGGCTATGTTGGCGGTGCAGCTCAGGATACCCTGATGCAGCAGTTGCCAGGCCACGTTAAAACCGACAATTTAGGTTTAGCCATTGCGCACATACCGGTAATGCGCGACTCGCTGACGAAAGCCGCACTGGCTAAACAGAAAGTAGAAGCAGGCAAGATCCCTGTGGGTAGTAAGGCACCTGAGTTTACAGAAAATGACATTCATGATAAGCCGGTTAGCCTGTCATCATTTAAAGGTAAATATGTATTGGTGGATTTTTGGGCAAGCTGGTGCTTACCATGCCGCCAGGAAAACCCGAATGTTTTAAAGGCTTACAATAAGTACAAAGACAAGGGATTTACTGTATTGGGTGTCTCTCTTGATTCAGAATCGGCCAAAGCCAGCTGGCTCAAGGCCATCGCAAGCGATGCGTTGCCGTGGACCCAGATATCTGACCTCAAAGGCTGGAAGAACCAGGCGGCACAACTGTACGGCGTAGGTTCTATTCCGCAAAACTTCCTGATTGATCCTAACGGCGTTGTTATCGCTACCAACTTGCGCGGTGAAGATCTGCATATCAAATTAGCTTCCATCTTTAAATAATATCTATAATGAAAATCATCATAAAACATAAAGGTTTAGCAGCTTTGATATTAGCGGCTTGCCTTTCCCTTATAAATTACAGCGCTACGGCGCAAACCAAAAAAGCAAATTTTGAAGGCATATGGCATTTAAACGAAAGTAAAAGCGACTTTGGTCGCCTAACTGCTGCCAGTGCTAAGAAAGTTCAGGTGCTCACCATTGATCAAACAGCTGATGAGATAGATATCAAGAGCGGTGATTCAACAGAAAGTACTAGGGCCATCATCAGGCTTGACGGGAAACCTTCTCAACTAACTAATAACACAGTGGTCAATGAGATCCCTACTATTTCCAGGAGCGAGTTATCCATTCAATGGATCAATGACCACACGGCTATTGTAACTATGGATAACCCCAAAGGTTTGATGCCACCAAGTGTTAAAACCTATACTATCTCGTCAGATCTGCAAACATTTACCATTGATTATAAACTCAAATTTGGCGAATCGGAACTAACCGGGAAACTGGTTTATGATAAGCAAAAAGGTAATTAACACAACTCCCCCTCCACCATGGATATTAAAAAACTGATACTAACCACCGTAATTGGCTTTGCCGGATACGCTGCCTTAGCGCAAACCATCCCCTTAGATCCGGCTGTGCGCACAGGCAAACTGGCCAATGGATTTACTTATTACATTCGCCATAATGAAGAACCCAAGAAACGCGTAGAATTATACCTTGTTAATAAAGTAGGTTCTGTGCTGGAAGATGATGACCAGCAAGGCCTGGCCCACTTTATGGAGCACATGAACTTTAATGGCACCAAAAACTTTCCGAAGAATGACCTGGTTGATTACCTGCAAAAAGCCGGTGTTCGCTTTGGTGCCGACCTGAACGCCTATACCAGTTTTGACGAAACTGTTTACCAGTTGCCAATACCAACCGATAATCCTGCTATGTTTGGTAATGGCATCCGCATTATGCGCGACTGGGCTCAGGAAGCCACTTTAGACCCCACCGAAATTGAAAAGGAACGTGGGGTGGTATTGGAGGAAGAAAGGTTGGGCAAAGGCGCTAAAGACCGTATGTCGAGACAATACCTGCCTATGCTGCTGAACCATGCCCGCTATGCCGACAGGCTGCCCATAGGTACCGACGCGGTGTTAACCAAATTTAAACCTGAAGTGATCAAACGTTTTCATCATGATTGGTACCGCCCAGATCTGCAGGCGCTGATCATTGTAGGTGATGTGGATGTAAATGAAGCCGAAAAGTTGATTAAAGAAAAATTTGTCGACCTTAAAAATCCTCCTAACGAAAAGGTACGCACGCAATATAATGTACCGCTCGCCGGCAAAAGTCAGTTCATGATCGTCACCGACAAAGAAGAAACATCAACCAGTCTGGAGATCATGATGAAACATCAGGCCCCCGAGTTAAAAACCGAGCAGGATTATATCACCTCCATCAAACAAAACCTGTTTAACCAGTTACTGGGTAATCGCAGACTGGCTGAGTTAAGCCGCGAAAGCAACCCGGCCTTTACCGGCATGAGTGCGGGCATTGGTGGAATATTAAAAAATGTGGATATGCTGAGTTTCAGCGTATCAGCCAAAGAAGGCAGGTTGGAACAAAGCTTTGCACAAACCTGGCGGGTTATGGAACGAGTTAAACGTTACGGCTTTACACAAACCGAGTTTGACCGCATTAAACAAAGCTATTTGCGTGGCCTTCAAAACAGCGTGAACGAACAGGATAAAACCCCTTCTACCAGTTACGTAAAGGAGTATCAGCGTTTATTTTTAAATAATGAGGCATCGCCGGGTATTACCTGGGAATATCAGTTTACCAAAGACCATATCAATGCTATTACCCTGGCTGATATCAATACGCTAATGAATAAGTATTTATCATCAAAAGATGTAGATGTGCTGGTATCAGCCCCTGAAAAAGACAGGGCTTCCCTACCTGATTCGGCAAGGGTACAAAGTTGGATAGCCAAAGTAAGCAAGGAAGATATTCAGCCCTTTAAAGAAGACGAGATAACCAAACCGTTACTTTCAGTAAAACCAAAAGCCGGTAAAGTAGTGAGCAAACAGGAGATCGCTCAGCTTAATATAACTAAACTCACCCTCAGTAACGGCATAAAAGTGATCCTGAAACCTACCGATTTCAAAAATGATCAGATCATCTACGGCGCATTTGCTCCAGGTGGTACATCTTTATATGAACATACCGATTACGATGCGGCCTCAAACGCCGGCGGCATCATGAACAGGATGGGCCTGGGTGATTTTAGTATGGTACAACTCAACAACCTGTTTACCGGCAAAGTGGCATCATCGTCGGCTAACATTATAGGTCGCTCATCAACCATCAGGGCCGGCGCAGCACCTCAGGATCTGGAGGCAGCCTTACAACTCACCTATTTACAGTTTACCGCGCCACGTAAGGACACGCTGATGTTTAAAAACACCATCAATAATGCCATTGCCGGTTTAACCAATCGTTATGCCAGTCCGGCTAATGTATTTGCAGATACCGTTAGCTATGTATTGGGTAACTACAATTATCGCTCGGCTGCTCCAACCGCAGACCGCATTGGTAAAATCACTTTGCAACGCGCCTATGATATTTATAAAGAACGTTTTGCGGATGCCGCTGGATTTACATTTGTTTTTGTCGGCAACTTTAAGCCCGAAACTATCACCCCACTGCTGGAGCAATATTTAGGCTCATTACCTGCTACCCATCAGCATATAAAACCCCGTGATCTGGGTATTCATATCCCTTCAGGGTATATCGTAAAAAAGGTATACAAAGGCACCGAGAATAAGGCAACTGTACAATTGGTATTCAGCGGTGATTATATGTACAGCCCACTGGCCAACCTGCAATTAAAAGCCCTGGGTGATGTATTGCAGATCAAAGTATTGCAGCAACTACGTGAAGCTGAAGGCGAGGTATACAGCCCACAAGTACAAACCAGCTACAACAAATATCCGCACAACCGTTTCGCCCTTACTGTAGCCTTTGGCTGCGCGCCGCAAAATGCAGACCACCTGGTAAACATGGTTCAGCAGGAAATGAATACCCTAAAGGAAAAAGGCCCCGATGCAGACGACGTACAAAAATTTAAAGCCCAGTATGAAAAAAATGTAGAGCTGGCTTTAAAGGACAATGGTTTCTGGATGAACTATCTGCTTAATCAGTATGAAAATAACGAGGATGAGCTGCAGGCGTTGGATACGGAGAAACTCCTGCAAAAGATAGATGCAGCATCATTAAAGCAAGCCGCACAGGTATTTCTGTCGGGCAATAACATGATCACCTTTCAACTGCTGCCTGAAAAAGCAACCGAATAAAAGATACTTTTTTGTCCCTTCTACTTTAACCCGATAGCGCTGTGCAAACAGCGCTATTTTTATTTACACATACTGTGGAAACTTAGCTATGGGCAGATGCTGTTACTTAACGCCTATGAGCATTACTAAAAACATCACCAACCCAAGACGTGTACGCAAGATCTTAAGTGCATGTTTTACCTGGGTTTTAACTGTAAGCTCAGACAGATCAAGCTGCTGCGCTATTTGTTTATGACTGAGATTGGCCCTGCGGCTTAAAATAAATATCTCTCTCATCCGTGGAGGTAAGGCATCTATTTCTCGTTCAATGATGGAAGCCAGCTGCTTTTCACGAATAGCATGATCTGTAATGCAAGTGCCGGTTTCATGGAATATCTTGAAGGAATTAATATGTTTAGAGTTTACTTCCTGATGCGTAAACCAGTCGATAACTTTGTTACGCATGGCCGCGTAAAGGTAACCGGCGATACTTTTCTCCGGGTCAAGATATTCCCGCCGATTCCAGAGATTAATAAATGTTTCCTGAACGATGTCCTGTGCGTCTTCTTTGTTGGCCGTCCGTTTACAAGCATCAATAAACATTAAGCCGAAATAACGTTTGTAAATTTCATTATAAGCTTCATGACTACCCGATTTCAACAATTCGGACAAAGAATGATCAGGAAAAGCACTTATATCATCCATGGCATAATCAACAATGCTAAAAATAACTAAATATTTTGTTAAACCATTGTTAATTATCAGCAAATGATGGCTTTTGACTTTTTTTTCAAACGGGGCCATTTATTTGGCGTTGCTAAACGCCTAAAATGGAACGATAAGCCATTTAATAGCTCATTTTAATTTAGATATCCCCAATAAAGGGCGGCCGAAACCAATGAGTATCCCAAATGATTCGGCCGTTCCTGTATTAATTATTACAAATCATGACTTTATTTGACGATCACCGTTTTATTGACAAATATGTTGTCTGCTGAGTTTCCGATTTGAATCTCGAATTCACCAGGCTCCACGACATATTGCATACGTTCATCGTAAAGACCA
>Ga0068855_100010251_pt1 | contig 11299 bp, 11 predicted proteins | sample KBSCornC52_FD_66592 | JGI IMG/M metagenome (GOLD analysis project Ga0068855, IMG submission 66592) | Corn rhizosphere microbial communities from Kellogg Biological Station, Michigan, USA - KBS Corn C5-2 | ecosystem: Host-associated > Plants > Roots > Rhizosphere > Soil ... | reverse complement strand
ACGTCGGACGCTGCCGCATCCTCCACTTGGCAGTGTGCGATGGTGAGACCCCATAACGCCTCGCTGAGGTCCTGCTCGTCTTCAGCCGTTTCCTTTGCTCGTTGGAAATAACGCGACGCTTTGTCATCGTCCAAGCTCAGTTGAGCGCCTTGTCCTGCGATCCACCATGCATGTGAGGCGAACTCGTGCGTGTCGCCGAGCAACCTCGCTGCCCGCGCGGCGACAGCTTCGGCACGGGAGAAGAAGGCATTCCTGAACGCAAGCTCGGCGTCGATCAGCTCGACAAGCGGGGACGTGTGCGCTGCCGTGACGTGGGCGTATGTCGCGACGTGCTCGAGTGTTCCAATCCGTCCTGAAGAGAGCAATGGCTTGAACGAATGTTCTATGAGGGGATCGAGCAAATCGAACAACTTGAAACGTTCGATCAGTTCGAAGGCGTGATCCCACAGTCCGTGCTCGAGACTGAGGCGGAACGCGGCTCGGATTCGTTGATCGTCCTCGTGGACGTCCAGCTTCGTGAGCAAGTAATCACGCACGAGTGGATGGAGCTCCGCGAACTCAGGACCTGGGCTGGCTAGGCCTGACTCCACCGCCTGGTCGACGATCGCCTGTTGATCTCGACCGAGAGCGGCTTCGACAATGTCCTTTGAAAGTCTCGGAAGCAGCGAGAGCGTGATCAACTTCGCCTGAAGTTCCAGCGGTGTCGCGCGGAACAGTTCCTCGGCGAAAAACCGAAACAGCGTCGATGCGGTGTCGTCGGCCGGCGAGGACCGCGCGGTGTTCGCCTGCGCCGCGAGGCTGACGACCGCCGGCCATCCTCGCGCGCGCTCGACGAGGTCGGTGTGCCGACGCGCCGTTTCGCCGAGCACCTCGAGCGCCTCCTCGTCGGTGAGCGCGAGCTCGTCGGAGCCGAGCTCGAGCAGCTCGCCGTACATCTGGAGACGTGCCGTGGCCCAGGTCGGCCGCAGGCGGGACGTGACCACGATCCTGAAGCCGAGGCGCTCCTGAAGCGTGCGCAGCATCGCGGACGCCGCCTCGTTCTCGGCGACGACATGGTGGTCGTCGACCACGATCGTCACAGCGCTGAGGTCTCCTGCGAAGTTCACGATCCCGTCCGCGATCTCAGCCGCATTTTGGGTCGGGTTCGGCATCGCCCGGACGAGCTGCGAGACGTACTCGCTGAACCCTGGTGCCGCAGGGTCGAGTGCCTCCGCGAGGCCCATCACGAGCTGGGCGATGTCCGCCGATCCAGCTCGGGCCGTGTACCAGTACGCGCCGGTCTGGCCTTCCACCCATTGCCGGGCGAGCGTCGTTTTCCCATACCCGGCGGGCGCGATCAGCAGGATCGTGCGCGCCGTCGTCTCGTCGAGCAGCCTGAGCAGCCGAGGGCGCTCGATGATGCGGCGGACGCCCTTCGTTGCCACATTGGGTTCTGTTGCCTGCGCCATTGCCAGCCTTCTGGCACAAACGTAAATGGTTTTTTACGCGTTAGATAGTCCTGGAGCTGACCGCGCCCGCGGCGGGGGTCGTCGCGGGCGCGGTTTGCCGTCAGCCCCCGTTGTCGGCTCTCGCCAACTCGAGGCTCTTCTCCAGCGGGTCATCGCCGGTCAAGAGTCGATACGCGAGCGGGATCTGCCGACGCCGGTTGACTCCGAGCTTCTGCCGCAGGACATCGCAGTGGGCCTTCGCAGTGCGAGGGGAGATGCCCAACGCTTGCCCCAGCTCGTCGTTTGACAGGCCCTCGGCGATCAGCTGGATCACCTCGCGCTGACGCGGTGTGATCAAGTCGGGATCTCGTAGTGCCTGCATGCAGACGACGCTAACGCGCCGATCGACGCGCCACCATTGACCAAAAGACGTATTTCGGTCTAAAGAAGCCCTAACGAAACGAAGCACGGGCCGCCGGAACGCGCTGGACGGCGCGCTGCTTCGTCCTCAGTCGCGTCAATAGCGCTGCAATTGCCGCTCCCTGCGTCCTTGCATCGCACTCGCCCTTCACGCCCCGACGGCGCGTGATCATTCCGTTAGAGCTTCTACGTCGCGGGTACCGCGGGTCGCAACCCGCGGAAAGCTGCCGCATGGCCGCGCTCGTTCGCCGCCGCCGCCTCCTCGCGGCCGAGCGCTCCGATCCGCAGGAGCAGCTCGAACTCGTCGCGCAGGTGCGTCCGCATCATCTCGGGGCCGTCAGTGGCGATCGTGAACGGCACGCCGTGCTCGACGAATGCGCGAAAGACGCGTCGAACGTCATCCTCGCCGGCGAGGGCCTTCGTCAGCAGGTTCGAGGTCGGGCAGATCTCGAGCGTGATCTCCGCCTCGCCGAGCGCGGCCATCAACACGGGATCGCCTGCGGCGAGGATTCCGTGGCCGATCCGGTCCGGGCGCAGCACCTCGACCACCTCGCGCAGCTCCTCGACGCCCCAGGCACCACCCTCCTCACCGACGTGAATCGTCACCCCGAGCCCCGCCCCCCGCGCCGTCCCGATGTGACCCGCAATCTGCGTGTAGTCGTACCGCGTTCCCCCGGGCCGCGGCCCGGCGATGTCGATCCCGACGATGCCGCGCGCCGCGTACCGGATCGCTTTCTCGACGATCACCATGTTCTGCGTTGCGCTGAACGTTCGGTCCATCATCAGGATCAGCCCGGCCCGGACCTGCGGGTACTCGAGCGAGGCCAGGTCGAGGCCCCGGATCGCGGCGAGGATGATGTGGTCGAGGTCGCGCTCGCCGCCGCGGTTGCGCTTCATCGGGTTGAACCGCAGCTCGAGCGTCGTGATCTGCTGCGAGCGGTAGGCGCCGCCGATCGCGGCGTGCACCGACCGCTCGACCGCGAGCGGGGAGGACTGGATCAGCTCGGTCAGGTGGTAGATCCGGTCGAGGGCGTCGAGGTCGGGGACGCCGCGCGGGTCGGACACGGTCACCATCCGGTCGAACTCCCAGTAGTCGCGGGTGGGGAGGGCGATCCCCTGCTCGTGGGCGAGGCTCCACATGATGTCCGAGGCGACCGAGCCGCCCAGGTGGGTGTGCAGTTCGGCGAGCCCGTCCGGGAAGAGCTCCTCGAGGCTCATCGGCCTGAGTCTATGACCTCGCTTGGCCTACGATCGCACGGTGCGCCCACGCCCGGACCGGCTCGAGCGCCTGCCGCAGCAGTACTTCGCCGCTCTTCTGCGCCGGGTCGCGGCGGCGGGAGCCGACGTCGTCGACCTCGGCCGCGGCAACCCCGAGGTCGGGCCGCCGCAGTACGTCGTCGATGCGCTTCGAGCCGCCGCCGCGCGGCCGGATGTCCACGGCTACGGGCCCTTCCGCGGCCTGCCGCGCCTTCGCGAGGCGATCGCCGCCCGCTACCGCACGGTGTACGGCGTCGAGCTCGACCCCGAACGCGAGGTCGCAGTCGTCCCGGGCACGAAGACGGCGATCGTCGAGCTTGCGATGTGCCTGGCTCAGCGCGGCGACCGGATCCTCCTGCCCGACCCCTACTACCCCGACTACCCGTCAGGCGTCGCGATGGCCGGCGCCGAGCTCGGGCTGTTGCCGCTCGACCCCGCCGCAGGTTTTGCACCCGATCTCGAGGCTGCGCCGCCGTCCGCCGCCGTCTTCCTCAACTACCCGTCGAATCCGTGCGCCGTCTGCGTTCCGCCCGGCACGTTCGAGGCCGCGGTCGCGTATGCAAATCGCACCGGCGCCGCAGTCGTCCACGATGCCGCCTACATCGATCTCGTCTTCGACGGCCGTGCCCCCGCGAGCTTTCTCGCGACGCCTGGAGCGAAGGAGATCGGGGTCGAGCTCTGGTCGATGTCGAAGAGCTACGGGATGGCGGGCTGGCGGATCGGTTTCGTCGTCGGCAATTCGGAGATCGTCGAGCGCATCAACGAGCTGAACGACCATTCGCGCGTCGGCATCTTCGTCCCGCTGCAGGAAGCGGCGGTCGCTGCGCTCGAAGGGCCGGAGAGTCCCGTCGACGAGCGGCGCGCAACCTATGAACGACGGCGCGACACGCTTGCGGCCGCACTGCCCGAGCCGCCCGTGTGCGAAGGGACGTTCTACGTCTGGCTGCGGCTGCCCGAAGGGCTGTCGGTGGAGCGGCTGCTCGCAGAAAACCGCGTCGCGCTTGCGCCGGGCGAGGGTTTCGGGCCGAGCGGGGAAGGCTGGGCGCGCGTGTCGCTTGCAGTCAGCGACGAGACGCTCGCACGCGGGATCGAGCGGCTTGCACCCGCCCTCACTGCCGCGTACGCATGAAGATCGGGATCATCGTCCCGTTCTCCTGGTCGTACTGGGGTGGAGTTGTCGAACACTCCGAAAACCAGGCCGCGGCGCTGCGCGCGCGGGGACACGAGGTGAAGATCGTGATGGGCCACGATCCGCCGGGCCTGCAGACCCGGTTGCTCCACCCGCGCTCCGGGCGTCACGGCGACCTGCCGGCGGAGATCATCCCCGTCGGGCGCTCGGTGGTCGTGCCGGCGAACGGGTCGCTGCCGAACATCGTCCTCTCTCCGCGCTCGATTCGCCGCGTGCGCGAGGTCGTGAACGACGAGCGGTTCGACATCGTCCACCTGCACGAGCCGTTCACGCCGACGATCTGCGTGGCGACGCTCGCCTTTGCCGAATGCCCGTCTGTCGCCACCTTCCATGCAGCCGGCGAGCTTGCGTGGATGCGACTCGCGAAGCCTGTCTGGGGTTTTCTGATGGAGCGACTGGACACGCGGATCGCCGTCTCGCGACTCGCAGAAGTCTCGGCCAAACGCTGGCTCGACGGCCCGTTCGAGATCGTTCCGAACGGTGTCGTCATGCCCGCACACGCGGATGCGGAGCACCGCCAGCACCACGTCGTCTTCATCGGTCGGCACGACACCCGTAAGGGATTGCCGGTGCTGTTGCGCGCGTGGCCCGAGATTCGCCGGCGCACCGGCGCACGCTTGCGGCTGATCGGCACCGATCCGCTCCAGTACCGGCTGCTGCACGCGCGCATGCATTTCGACGAAGACGGGATCGACGTGCTCGGGATCGTCCCGAACGAGGAACGCGACGCCGAGCTCGCCTCCTCGAAGCTGTTCGTCTCGCCTGCGCTCGGCGGCGAGAGCTTCGGGATGGTGCTCGTCGAGGCGTTCGCGACTGCGACGCCCGTGGTCGTCTCCGACATCCCGGGCTTCGCCGACGTCGCGAGCACGGATGCGGCGACGCTCGTTCCGCCCGGAGACGAGCGCGCGCTGGCAGACGCGATCTGCTCGCTGCTCGAGGACGAGCCCCGCCGCCTCGCGATGGGCAACGCGGGCCGGGCGCTGGCCGAGCAGTACTCGTGGGACGGGATCTCTGCGCGGCTCGAGGCGATCTACGAGCGAGCCGTCGCGTGAAGAATTCCCTGCGCGTAGTCGTGCCGCTGGCTCTGCTCGCGGTCGCAGGCGTGATGATCTGGTGGCGGGGGCCGAACTGGCATGCGGTCGGCAACTCGTTTTCGAGTGTGGTGTGGTGGTGGGTGGCCGTGGCGATCGGTCTCAACCTGCTGTCGGTGGTCGCGCGCGCTGCCTGCTGGAACACGACGATCAAGCAGGCGATGCCGGTGGGGCGTCCCGGTTTCCTGCTCGTGTTCTCGGCGTTCTGCGTGGGCCTGCTCGGCAACGCCGTCATCCCGGGTCGCGTCGGCGAGCTCGCGCGCGTCTTCGTGCTCGCACGCCGGCTGCCGAACCGGCAGAGCGCCACCGCGATCCTGATCGGCTCGGTGATCGCGCACCGCATGTTCGACCTCGTTCCGGTGATCGCGCTCGTCGTGTGGGTGCTGTTGACCGCCGCGCTCCCACATTGGGCGATCGACAGCCTGATCGCGGTCCTCGCCGCGGGTCTCGCCGCGTTCGCATTCGCATGGCTCGGGGCTCGGCGCAGCCACGGCCCCGTGATCGAGGAGCTCGGCTCGATCCGCAAGCTCCTCATTCAGGCGCGGATCGGTCTCGGTGTGATGCGCGCGCCGCTGCCCGCCGCGATCGCCGCCACGTACCAGTCGCTCGGCTGGCTCTGCCAGCTCTTCGCGGTGTGGGCGGCGATGCGTGCGTTCGGGATCCACCAGCCGTTCGCCGTTTCCGGCGTCGTGCTCGTCCTGATGAACGTGGCGACGATCTTCCCGCTCTGGCCCGGCAACGTCGGTCTCGTCCAGGCGGCGATTGCGCTGCCGCTGAAGAGTTACGGCGTCCCGTATGCGAAGGGCTTCGCGTTCGGGATCGGACTGCAGGCGATCGAGGCATCCGTCGGTGTCGGGATCGGGCTGATCTTCCTCGCGCGCGAGGGAATCTCATTCGCAACCTTGCGAGACATGCCGAAGGACGCGGCGGAGTTGCAGGCAACCGAGGAGCGCGAGCATGCGCGTGCTTCTGTGTCCGGCTAGTCTCAAAGGCGTCCTTTCCGCCGCGCAGGCGGCCGCTGCACTTGCCGCCGGCTTCCGGCGCGCCGGCTGGGAGGCGGACGAGCTGCCGGTTGCAGACGGCGGGGAGGGAACGGCAGACGCACTCTTCCGTGCGCTCGGCGGCGAATGGCTCGTGACCGAGCCGGTACGCGGTCCGCTTGGGCGGCCCGTTGCGGTGTCGTATCTGATGCTGCCCGACGGGACCGCGGTCGTCGAGTCGGCGGCCGCGCTTGGGCTCAACCTCGTCGCGGCGGTAGACCGCGACCCCCTGCGCGCCTCGAGCGCCGGCCTCGGCGAGCTGCTCACGGCGGTGATCGCCTGGCGGCCCGAGCGCGTGCTCGTGGGCGTCGGCGGCACGGCGACCGTCGACGGGGGCTCGGGCCTTCGCTCCGTCTTGCCGCAGTGGCCCGACGACCTGCCGCTGCGCGTCGCGTGCGACGTGCGCAACACGCTGCTCGACGCAGCACGTGTCTTCGCGCCGCAGAAGGGCGCGACCTCCGAGATGGTCGAGGAGCTCGAGCGGCGGCTCGCTGCCGACGAGACGCTCGCGCCTTACGCCGCGCTCGCGGGCGGCGGCGCAGGCGGCGGGATCGGCGCGGCCCTTGCCTCGCTCGGAGGCGAGCTCGTCGAAGGAGCCGAGCTCGTCCTCGATGCGATCGGGTTCGACGAGCGCGCGCGCAGCGCCGATCTCGTCGTCACGGGCGAGGGCACGGTCGACGAGACCACCTTCACGGGGAAGGCGCCGGGCGCGATCGTGCGCCGCTGCGAGCGGCTCGGCGTGCGTTGCGTGCTCTTCGGCGGCCGGGTGGAAGTGTCAGACACCTTCGGTGTCAGACAGTTGAGCGGGGATCCGGCGCGGGCGCGCGAGGATCTCGAAGCGCTATGCGACTTCTGAGGCGTTGTCCTCAGGCGGCGTCCACGCGTCGACCGTGGCCTCCCGCGAGCGTGCGAGCTCGGCAAGCTGCTCGCACACCGCAGCAAGTCCCGCCGCGGCTTCGACGGCCGACTCGAAGTGCAGCTCGTCGATCTCCGCGCCCGTCTCCTGGATCGTGTACTTGTGACCGCCAACCAGCCGGCGCACCATCACGCGGATGTAGCCGTCGGCATCCCACGCGCTCGTGATCATCGATCGGGGTGGGCGTCCCGGCTGCCACGGCGACTCGGAGAAGAAGTTGCGCGGCCGCAGGCTCGTCTCGAAGGAGAGCTTGCCGTCTCCGCCTCGCAGCATCCCGACGACCTCGGTCTGGCCCGACGGATAGCGCTCGAGTGTCAGACCGTCGCCCTCGAGCCCGAGCTCGTCGCGCAGCGCGACGAGCGTCGCGTCGGCGCGGCGCAGCTCTTCGAGCACGCGTTGCTTCGTCTCGTCGTCGACCGCGCCGAAGACCGGCGCCAGGTCGAGGTCGTCTGCGGTGATGGGTTGCGAGCTTTCCATGGGTTAGGAAACTACGTCTGCTGTGCGTCGAGCCGGCGCGCCAGCTCCTCGATTGTGCCTTGTGCACCGGCAAGCTGCTCGGCACACCGCCGGTAGAGCTCCTCGCCGCGCTCCCAGAGCTTCGTCAGCTCTTCGAGGCCGACGTCACCACGCTCGAGCCGCTCGACGATCTGCTCCAGCTCGACCTGCGCCTGCTCGAAGGTCTGCTCAGTCATTCCGACCTGGCTCCGAACGGGCCGCCCGCGACCTCGACCGCGAGCGGGGTCCCCGGGGCGGGCGGTTCGCGGACGAGCGCATCGCCGCTGCGGACGATGGCATAGCCGCGTTCGAGGGTTGCCCGGGGAGAGAGCGCGAGCAATCGGCCTCGGGTCGTGTCGAGCCGCGCGCGGCGACGCTCGAGCGCAAGCAACGGTGCTCGGCGAAGGCGGTCGTGGGCCGTCGCAAGCCGCTCGCCGTGGCGCTCGACGATCCGGCGTGCTCCGCGCCCGAGACCTGCATGCGCACGGTCGAGCCACGCGCGGAGCTCTGCGAGGTCGGGGACGACGAGCCGCCCCGCGACCGACGGCGTCGACGCGCGCACATCCGCTGCGAGATCGCAGAGCGGAGTGTCCTGTTCGTGCCCGACTGCTGAAACCACGGGAACCGGACACTCGGCGACCGCACGGACGACGCGCTCGTCGGAGAACGGCAACAGGTCCTCGAAACTGCCGCCGCCGCGCGCAAGGATCAGCACGTCGACACCGCGCGCGCAAAGATCGGCGATTGCGGTCGCAATTGCCGGCGCGGCGCGCGGTCCCTGAACGTATGTCTCAGCGACGAGGACGTGCGCGGGTGGAAAGCGCGTCGTGATCGCCGAGAGCACATCGCGTTTCGCCGCAGCGTCGTTCCCCGTGACCAGGCCGATCAGTGCCGGGATGCGTGGCAACGCACGCTTGCGCGCCGCCGCGAACAGTCCCTCGGCGGCGAGCTTCTGCTTCAGCCGCTCGAGCGCAGCGAGATGAGCGCCGAGCCCGTAGCGCTCGATCGTTAACGCGCGCAGATGGAAGTCGCCGCGTTGCGCATACACCTCGGGGCGCCCGTAGACGTGAACGCGCTCGCCGTTTTGGAGCTCGAGCCTCAAGCCGTCGAACTGCCCGCGCGGCATCTGCACCGCCAGGCACGCGCCGTCCTCCGGGTCTTTGAGCGTGAGGAAGACCGATGCCCACCGGTCCTGCCTTCGCAGTTCCGTCACCTCACCTTCGACCCACACGGTCGGCAGCTTTTCGATGTACCCCGCGATCCCCTGGTTGAACGCGCGCACCGAGTAGACCTTGCGGCCCTCGACTTCTGTCGCCTCGACCTTCACGGTCGAAGGCTAGCGACGCGCCTGACGGCCGACGGACATGTCTCGAAGAGAGACTTGCGGCAGATCACGATGGTCGGCTTCATGTACTGCACGGACCGGGAGTAGCTCAACTGGTAGAGCCACTCACTGTCCATGAGAAAGATGCCGGTTCGAATCCGGCCTCCCGGGCCCAGGACGCCGAAGGCCCGCCGCGAGGCGGGCCTTCGTGTAGCTCATGAGCACTCACTGTCCGAGTGTGATGTTAGCTCGGAGTGCTTCGCGAACATCTGGCAGCCGAGTGCATCCGTGCCGAAGGACACGTCAGCTCACGACCCAGCGACATCCCGGTTCGAATCCGACTCCGGGTTCCAGGACAAACGAAAGCCCGCCTCACGGCGGGCCTTCGGGATACCTCAATGGAACCGTCTGTCCATCTAGGAGCGTACCGCTCCGATCTCACGCCGGCGCGTTCGCCGCCGAACTAGGGTCGGGAGCGCGGTGAGCGAACTGTTCGAAACGCTCGCGGCCGCCTACGCATACGGACGTGCGGCCTGCGGCCGCGCGTCCTCACACGGCGCCTTACGGCGCCTTGCGCCTAGAGAAGGATCTCGGCTGCGGTCTCGTGCGTGCAGCCGGCGAGGACGAGCTCGACTGCAGTGTGCAGGTCGGCCTCGGAATGAGCGATCTTCTCGGCCAGCGACAGCGGGTAGCCCGCTTCCACGAGCACATGCAACCGCCACGACTCGACTTTCTCGCGTTCGGACTGTGGTTGTTCGGTTAGCTGTGCCATGTTTCGCGCGTGTTCGCTTCTTCCTAGACGAACCCTGCCTGGGAAAGTTGGCTTTCGAAGGGCCGGATCCTACTAGGTGCGTGCGGCCAGCTCGTCAACCCGGCGTGCCAGCTCCTGCAGACGGGCATTGACCCGCTGGACGGCGTTTTCGGCCAGGTGCTCGACCCGCTCGGCGAGGACGCCCTCCGCTTCGCGCGCGAAGCGGTCCACCGCCAAGTCGAGCTCGCGGCCGAGCCGTTTGGCGGCTTCTTCTCGCGCTGTCCGGATCGTCACCTCCATTTGTTGTGCGGCGGCCTCGGCGTACCGCGTCGCCTCGCGCGAAACAACCCGGCGCAGCTGCTCGAGCTGGCGGTGCTCCACATCGCCGAGCTGGGTGCCGATCCGCTCCGCCGCTTCGGCGACCTCGCGCTCGATCTGCTCCTGTAGCTCGCGCTCGCGGCGCCGCATCCGCTCGGCAACTTCATGCAGTGCACGTCGTCGGTCGGCAGCGTGCTGCTCGAGATCCGTCGCTGCAGCCCTCGCCACCTCCTGCGCTGTGCGGTCGAGGTCGTCTCGCAGCTTCCCGATCAGCGCGCGATGCTCGTCGACCAGACCCTGAAGCCGTTCGGCCTCCTCGATGAGCTTGCCCTCGGCATCCGCTGCGAACTGGCTGAGTCGCTGGCCGATTCGCGCGAGCTCTCCGGCGAGGCTCTCCTGGAGCTGCTCGAGATCGGTGCCCCAGCCCGCGAGTCTCTCTTCGACGCGGCGCTGCGCCCCGTTGAGCGCCTCCGAAAGCTTTGTGGAGGCATCGCGTTCGCGCTCCGCAACGTCCCGGCGACGCTCCTCGGTGATGCGTCGTTCCTCGTCGCGGAGCGCGGTCAGAGACTCGGCGCGTGCGATCGCCAGCGTTTGCTCCAGATCGGCTGCACGCTGCTCGATCTCGTGCGCCACGATCTCGTCGAACTTCGCTTTCGCGTGCTCGAGCTCTTCGTCCGGCGTGCGGCTGCGTGAGCGGCTGAATCCCATGCCGTTACGTTAGACGCGCGACCACCAGCGCGCAGGCGAGCAGCACATTCGCCCACGGCAGGATGCGCAACGAGCGCTCCATCGGCTCGACGCCTGCCGTCGTCCCGAGCGTGCGTCGTGCGTGCCGGACAGGAGTCGAGAGCGTCCGCTGGACGACGATCGTCGCCGCTGCATATCCCGCCCCCAGGAACGCCTCCGGCCGTAGCGTGTTCGCCTCGGCGAAGTACGCGGTCAGAACCGGAAACGCGGCCCAGGCAAGCGCGAGCCCCAGCGCGTTGTGCAGTGTTCCGCCGAACCACTCGAGGTTGTACGCGGGCACGACGAGGGCGCCGAACGCAACGAAGATGAGCAGCGCCGGCTCGT
>Ga0068855_100010249_pt1 | contig 11299 bp, 10 predicted proteins | sample KBSCornC52_FD_66592 | JGI IMG/M metagenome (GOLD analysis project Ga0068855, IMG submission 66592) | Corn rhizosphere microbial communities from Kellogg Biological Station, Michigan, USA - KBS Corn C5-2 | ecosystem: Host-associated > Plants > Roots > Rhizosphere > Soil ... | reverse complement strand
CGAGCCCACCAACTACCTCGACCTGGAAGGCGCCCTGTGGCTCGAGGCGCGCCTGCGCAAATATCCGCACACCGCCATGGTCATCAGCCACGACCGCGAGCTGCTCAACAACTCCGTCGACCACATCCTGCACATGAAGGACGGCAAGCTCGCCCTCTATCCCGGCGGCTACGACGACTTCGAGCGCCAGCTCTCCGAGAAGCTGCGGCTGCAGGAGGCCATGCGGGTGAAGATCGAGGCGAAGCGGGCGCACATGCAGTCCTTCGTCGACCGCTTCAAGGCCAAGGCGTCCAAGGCCCGCCAGGCGCAGTCCCGGATGAAGGCGATCGCCAAGCTGCCGCCGGTCGCCGCGGTGATCGAGGAGCACGTCTCGCCCTTCACCCTGCCCTCGCCCGAGCGGCCCCTGCCGCCGCCCCTGCTCAGGCTGGAGCACGCCGCGGTCGGCTACGGCGGCCCGCCGATCCTCAAGCATCTCGACCTGCGCCTCGACATCGACGACCGCATCGGCCTCTTGGGCGTCAACGGGGCCGGCAAGTCGACCTTCGCCAAGCTGGTGGCCGGCGCGCTCAAGCTCGAGGCCGGGTCCATGCACCGTTCCCAGCGCATGCGGGTGGGCTGGTTCCACCAACACCAGATCGAGGCCATGGATCCCACCGACACCCCGCTGGAGATCGTCCGCCGCGCCCTGCCCGAGGCGAGCGAGGCGCAGCGCCGTTCGAAACTCGCGCAGTTCGGGCTCGGCTTCGAGAAACAGTCCACCACCGTCGCCAACCTCTCCGGCGGCGAGCGGGCGCGCCTGCTCCTGAACCTCGTGGCCATGGAAGCCCCGCACCTGCTGATCCTCGACGAGCCCACCAACCACCTCGACATCGACAGCCGCCGGGCCCTGCTGGAGGCGCTCAACGACTACGAAGGCGCGGTCATCCTGATCACCCACGACCGCTCGCTGATGGAGCTGGTCGCCGACCGCCTGTGGCTGGCCGCCGACGGCGCGATCACTCCCTTCGACGGCGACATGGAGGACTACGCCCGCTTCGTCCTCGACCGCGCCCGCAGCGTGGCGCGCGCGAGCCCGAGCCAGGTGAAGGCCGAGGCGCCGCCGCCCGCCCCATCGCCGCCGGCCGCCCGCAAGACGCCCAGTGGCAACCTGCGCCGCCGCGCCGAATCCGCCGAGGCCGCGCTGGCCCGCGCCGCCCAGGCGCTGGAGGCGGTCGACGCCGAACTGACCGATCCGAAGACCCTGGCGGGAGATCCCGTCCGGTTGGGCGAGCTCGGCCGCAGGCGGGCCGCCGCCCACGCCGCCCTGGAGGCCGCCGAGCAGGAGTGGCTGGCCGCCCAGGAGGCCTATGAGTCGCTGAACCCCACCGCCTGACCGGGCGGAACCTCGACGGTGTCGTGCAGCCGCGTCAGGTCGATCTGGATCGCGCCGTCCGGCATGTCCTCCAGGATGTGCACGAAGATGTGGCCCACCCGGATGTCCTGCGGCCGGTAGCTGCGGCGGTCGTTGATCTGCGATGAAATCGCCTCGTCGAAGCCGTTGATCGAGACCAGCAGCCTCGGCGCCTCGTCGCGCAGCCGCTCCTCATTCATCCCGTGCAGCGGGCTGTCTTCGTCGATCGGATGGATCAGGGTCCACGACAGGCTGAGCACTGGGTTCTCGCTGCGCACCAGCTTCAGGTCGAAGAACCGCCGGAACGTGCCGCCGTCCGGCAGGTGGAAGGTCCGCAGGTAACTGATCCGGCCGCGCACCTCATTGATCGAGTGCACCCGCCGGCTGGCCACCCGCACCATCAGCGCCGTGCGGCCCTCGTAGGGGGTGATCACCGCCACGTCGGAGAAGATCAGCCGGGGCTGCGGCCGCGCGAAGCGGGCGAAGAAGGCGCCGGTGACCAGGGCGGTCAGGAACATGCCCACGAAGATCTCGGCGGCCGCGACGCTGTGCCCATAGGTGCTCTGCGGGGTCATCTCGCCATAGCCGACGGTGGCCAGGGTCTCGATCGAGAAGAAGAAGGCGTCGCTGAAGCTGCCCGGCCGGGCGTTGCCGATCGCCGCCGGGGCCAGCCAATAGAGCGTCGCGAAGATCAGGTTCGCCGCCAGGAAGAGCGCCAGCACGCTCGCCAGGAACGCCCGCCAGCTCATCGACAGGACCAGGTAATAGGGATCGTCCAGGCTGAACCGCGAGATCCCCACCTTGATGGTGCTGAGGCCTTGCTGGTCGATCCGCACGGAGGGCCGTCTCATGCGGCCACGCTTAGCATGGGCCGCAGCGGCGCGCGCAACCCCGAGGGCTTGGCCGCCGGAACCGCGCCGCGTTCTTGGGCATTGCCGCCGCGTCGCACCCGTTCGAGGACCCCCATGGCCCGGCTCATTCCCAAGCTGGTCTTCCAGGCCGCGCCCATCGCCATGCTGGCCGGCGCCGGCGTGCTGGCCCTGCGCGGGCCCGACGCGGCGCGCGGCAAGTCCGGCCGACGGCTGGAGTCCGACCGCGGGCGCGCCGCGCGCTCGCCGCTGCAGATCCCGCTGAACGGCTGGAAGGACATCCTCCTTCGCACCAAGGACGAGTTCACCGACGACCAGATCCCGATGATCGCGGCCGGCGTCAGCTTCTACACCCTCTTGGCCATCTTCCCGGGGCTCGCCGCCTTCGTCGCCCTCTACGGCCTGTTCGCCGACATCGGCACGGTGCAGCACCACCTGCACATCCTGTCCTTCGTCCTGCCCGGCAGCGCCCTGAAATTCTTCGGCGACGAGATGGTGCGCATGGCCGAGGGCCAGAAGGGCGGCCTGTCGCTGACCTTCATCGTCGGCCTCGTCACCTCGCTGTGGAGCGCCAATGGCGCGGTCAAGGCGCTGATCACCGGCCTGAACATCGCCTACGAGGAGCACGACAAGCGAAGTTTCATCCGCAAGACCATGATCTCCATGGCTTTTACGCTCGGCTTGCTGGCGTTCGGCATGGCCGCGATCGCCGTCCTCGGCGCGGGCCCGGCCATCGAGGCCTATCTCGGCCACCATGCGGCCTTCATGTGGAACCTGGTGAGCTGGCCGGCCCTGCTGGTCGCCATGGGCCTCGGCATCGCGCTGCTCTACCGCTTCGCCCCCAGCCGCGATCCGGCGAGCTTCGAGTGGCTCAGCCCCGGCAGCGCCGCGGCGCTGATCCTGTGGATCGCCGTCTCCGCCCTGTTCTCGCTCTACGTCGGCAACTTCGCCCACTACGACAAGACCTATGGGTCGCTGGGCGCCGTGGTCGGCTTCATGATGTGGAACTGGCTGACCAACGTGGTCATCCTGGCCGGCGCCGAACTCAACTCGGAGGTCGAGGCCCAGACCGCCGTCGACACCACGACGGGCGCCGCCAAGCCGATGGGCCTGCGCGGCGCCCGCGCCGCCGATACCCTGGGCGCGGCGCGGGGCTAACTCACCTCAAGTGATGTGCTTGGGGCTGATCGGGTCGGAGCCGGGGAAGGTCTCCTCGATCGCCTCGTCGAGCAGGGCCTCCTGGCGATCCTCGCCGGCGGCTTCCTTGTCGGCCAGCTGATCATGCTTCTCGCCGTCGGCCAGCGGCGCCGCGGGCCGCGAATGCGGGGTGTCGATGTGCCGATCCTCGGGCTTCGGCCGGCGCCCTGCCGCCGTGTCGGCGTTCGAGCCGCCGGACCGTTGCGCGACGGCGCGGTGCGCCTGGTCTTCGGTCTGTTTGCTGGCCATCGGGTCGCTCCTTCAGTTGTTCGGCCGCCGGCAGGTCCGGCGCTATTTCTTCTCCAGCAACAGCTGGCCTTCCTTCTGCAGCCGCCCCTTCAGCTTGCCGGCCATCATGGCCAGCAGGTTCGGCAGCAGGATCTCGAGGCGGATCGCGCGGTCGGCCACGTCCACGTGGCCGGAGACCGCCTGGCCCATGGCCGCGAAGGCGAAACTCAGCCGGTCGCCGTCCCACGCCCGGGTCACCGCCCCGATGCCGCCCAGGTGTCGGCTCAGATCGCCGAACCCGGCCTCGATCCGCTTGCGGGCTTCTTCCCGGCCCAGCTCGTGCGGAATCGTGACGGTGACCGGCTTGCTCATGGGGTTACTAACGGGCGAGGCCGCCGAAGGGGTTCCGCCGCGCGGCGAAGCCTCCTAATCCTGCGTCCATGAGCGACGGCGCGCCGCCCCCGGAAGACAGGACGCTTTTCGGCGAGGGGCGCTATCCGGACACCGGTCCCCTGGCCGTGCTTGCCCGGCTGGTGTTCCTGGGTGCGCTACTGGCCATCGTGGTGACCGTCTTCCTGCCGCGTTCGATGGTTCCCCAGTTCGTGCGCTCGCACTACCTCGAGCATTTCGCGGCCTTCTATGTCGTGACGCTGTTCGCCATCGCCGCCATGCCGCGCAGCCGGCTCCGCCGCATCGGCACGAGGTTCGTGATCTTCGCGGTGCTGCTGGAATCCACCCACCTGCTGGCCCGCGCGCCCATCTGGCCGCTGATCGACAACTGGGTCGCCGACATGGGCGGCCTCGCCGCCGCCTTCGCCCCGGTCGTGGTCGAACGCTTCCGCCGCCGCTTCCCCAGGCCGGCGCGTCCCTCGGTCTAGAGCCGCGATCGTCTAGAGGAACGTCCAGTGGCCGCGGTCGCGGACCCGCAGGTTGTTCTGCACGTGGCGCACGCCGTCGACATCGGCGACGTCCTCGATGCGCCGCTTGTCCTCCTTGCGGCGCACGGTGCCGTTCAGGGTCACCTCGGCATTGTCCACCAGCATCTCGACGTCGCTGAGGTCGAGGCCGCGCTGGTCCTTCAGACGCTCGACGATCACCGCCCACAGCACCCGGTCCGAGGGGCCGCGGCGGCGGCGCGGGCCGTCGCCATCGGCGTCGCGTCCAGCCAGGAAATCGCCGGCCCGGTCCATCCAGGAGCGCGGCTCCCGCCCGTCGCGACGGCCGTCGTCGCGGTAGCCGGCCTCGGCGTCACGGCCGCGCAGGCCCTCCTCGGAGCGGCGATAGGGGCCGCGGTCGCGGTCATAGGCCCAGTCGCGGGAATAGTCGGCCTGGCCATAGTCTTCGCCCTGCAGCCGCTCGCCCTCGCGCTCGGTGGTGCGATAGCCGGTGCGGCTCTCCGGGTCGTAGCCGTAGTCGCGGGAATAGTCGGCCTGGCCGAAATCATCCTGGTCGCGGGGATCCACGCGTCGCCCCTGCCGATCTTCGTCGCGATCGCGCCAGTCGTAGCGGGACATGGAGGTCTCCTTCAGCTTGCCAGAGCTCTGGGCCGACAACCGGCGCCGTGGCGTTCGGTTCCCCGCCGCCCGGCGGAACCGCACGGCCGGCCCGATAGCTTGACCGGATGACCTGCGCCTGCGACTCGACCGACACTTGAGACCGACGTGCTGAAAACCGATCCCCCGCCCCACGCCCCGCCCGCCAAGCCCGTCGAGGCGGAGCTGGCGCATGCCGAGGCGCGGCCGCTCAGCCGCTACATCAAGCTGACGCTGCGGATCGTGCCGGTCGTCCTGCTGATCGCCGCCTTCTTCGTGCTGCGCCGCGAGTTCCGCAATCTCAGCTGGGACTCTGTCGCCAGGGCCATGGACGGCTGGGGCCACGCTGCGATGGCCGGCGCCCTGGCGCTGTCGGTGCTCAGCTTCCTGCTGATGGGCGTGGTCGAGTGGCTGGGCCTGCGCTGGGCCGGCAAGACCCTGCCCTGGGGCACAGCCATCGCCGGCTCCTTCCTGGCCGGCGCCATCGGCCATGCGATCGGCGCCAACCTGCTGGTGGCCGGCGCGGTGCGGGCCCGGCTCTACGAGCGCCACGGCGTCGGCCTCACCCAGGTGGCCGGCGCCACCCTGTTCAACGGCATGTCCTTCGCCGTCGGCCTGGGCGCGCTGGGCGGCGGCGGGCTGTTGCTGGCCAGCCATGCCGAGCTGGCCGCGACCGCGATCCCCGTGTGGCTGGCCCGCGCGGCGGGCGCGCTGCTGGTCAGCTTGTCGCTAGGCTGGATCGTCCTGTGCTTTGTGCGCCATGAGAAGCCGCTGAAGGCCTTCGGCCGCAGCCTCAGCCTGCCCACCGCCCTCTATGCGGTGATGCAGCTGATCCTGGGCGTGGTCGACAACGGCATCGCCGCGGGCATCGTCTGGATCCTGCTGCCGCACGGCACGACCAGCTATGCGAGCTTCGTCGGCGCCTACGCCGTGGCCTGCGTCGTGGGCCTGCTGTCCTCGGTGCCGGGCGGCGCGGGCGTCTTCGAAAGCATGATCTCCACCCTCCTGCCGTCCGCCGCGCCCGCCCCCCTGGCTGCGGCCTTCCTGGGCTACCGGCTGGTCTACTACCTGCTGCCCCTGGTCATCGCCTCCCTGGCCCTGGCCGGCGACACCCTGTTCCGCCGACGCTGATCGCGCGAGGCCCCGTCGGCCGCAGGCCACGCGTTCAGCGGACGGTGATCGCGAGGTCGCGTCCCTGCAGCGAAACATTGCCCGCATAATCCGCCGCGAAAATCCGCACGGTGTAGTCGCCGGGAGGAAGGTCGGCTGGGCGCCAGCCGCGCACCTCGGCCCGGCCGCCGCGCACGACATTGCTCACCACGTACAGGAAGTTGGTCGGCTGGGCGGTGTGGACCGAATCGCCGCTCGCCGCGGCGTAGGCGATCTTGGCGGCGTCAGGATCCTCGGGGAGCCGGTCGAACTCGAGGTTGACCCGCGGCTGCGCGTATCCCTTCACCGGCGCTCCGTCGGCGGCGAGGATCTGAAAGCCGGCCCGATAGAGGCCCAGGCGACGGCGCGGAGCGTCGCCATCCACCTGGTCCCAGGCGTCCACGACGATGCTGAGCGGGCCGGACCCGCGGGGGACGACAAGGCGGCCGTCGCGGCGCTCGCTCAGCCGCCGTCCGGCGGCGTCGAGAAGCTGGATCGCCGAGATGTGAGGCGCGATGTGGTCGGTCAGGCCCGGGAACCGCAGGATCATCGGATTGGCGTCGCCCCCGCGCGCGCCGAGCTCCAGGTGCACGTGCGCCATCCGGTTGACCGTGCCGAGCGGGTCGCCGGCCCGGAACCGGGTCCCCCGCTTGACCCGCACGTCCACGAGCTTGCCGCTGGTGTCGCGCACGAACCTGAAATGAGCGGGATCGAGCGGCGCGCCCGAGGGGGTGCGGCCCACCCGCATGTGGATGTAGGTCAACTGGTCGATCTGGAGGTTTTCGCTGAGGCCTTCCAGGTCGCCGGCGGGCAGCGGGCTTTCGACCTTCTCGTCGGCCACGGCCAGCACCGTCGCGCCCACGTCCGCCCGCACGTCGAGGCCGGCGTGGAGATGGTCGCGGCTCTCGCCCTGGTAGTCGCCACGCACCTCGCCCATGTCGCCCACCACCTCGTGCCAGCTTAGCTGCGGCGCGACCGGCCACGGGACGACGGCGGCGCGCGCCAGCGCCGGCAGGGCCGGCGTGATCCCGGACTGCGGCGCGGAGGCCCGATCGGCGGGACGGCGGAGGCTGAGCTTGCGGATTGCGTAGCGGGCGGTCTCCGCCACATAGAGGGCGCCGCGCCGGTCGAGCGCCAGGCCGGCGGGGTGCGCCAGCCGCAGGCCGCGGTTCTCGGGCGACCAGGCGTCGTCTCCGGTGAGGATCCGCAACGGCCCCGTGGGCGACATCTCCAGGATGCGCCCGCGTCGGAAGGTGGCGATATAGAGGTAGCCGTCGGGCGTCGCGGCCAGGCCGATCGGCCGTCTCAACGGCGAGACGCGGTCCTCCGGCGCGGCGCGCGACAGGGTTGTGACCGCCCCGTCCTGGCCCACCCTGCGGATGGCGTTGTTGCCGGTGTCGGCGACCAGAAGCCCGCCCGCCGCATCCAGAGCGACGCCGCAAGGAGTGTCGAAGGCCGCACCCTCGCCCCGGCCGTCGGCGAAGCCGGGGCCTGCGCCGCCGGCCAGAGACCTGACCTGGCCCTCTCGGGTGATCAGGCGGATGCGGTCGTTGTAGGTGTCCGCGACATAGACGTTGCCGGCCGCGTCCACCGCCACGCCCATCGGGCCGTCGAACCGCGCCTGGCCGGCTGGGCCGTCGCGAAACCCCGCGGCGCCGTCGCCGGCCAGGGTGAGGACCTGACCGTCCCGGCGGATTTCCCGGATGCGGTTGGCGCCTGTGTCGGCGACGTAGATGTTTCCCTGCCGGTCGACCGCCAGCCCCGAAGGCGTGTCGAAGGCGCCGGGCAAGGTCGTGGTGCGGCCGTCCGGGGCGATCTCCCGGATGCGGTTCGTCTCCCCGGCGTCGGCCACGTAGATCGCGCCATTCGGGCCCATCGCCACGGCGAACGGGTCGCTGAACCTGGCCTTTGGCCCCGCACCGTCGGCGAAGCCGCGATCGCCGTCCCCGGCGACCGTCGTGAGCGTCGCGGCCCAGCCGAAGGCGGTGGGTTTCGGCCGGGTCAGCAGATGGCCGAACAGCAGCCAGGCGCCGCCCACCAGCAGCGCGGCGACGAAGACCCCGATGAATGCGCGGTGCGGTCTTGCAAGCATCGGATCGGTCCGCAATGACGGGGGCCGGCGCCGGACGCTTCGCGCATTCCGACGATCGAGCGTCGCTTGTCTTGCCCCTGGACCGCCGATTCTTCCAGCCGGCGCCTGGTCACATCGGCCGCGCGCCGTGCCCGGCCGATGGCGCGAGCCCTAGGTCCCCAGGCGCTCCGCCAGTCCTGCCAGCGCCTGCGCCACGGCGGCGGGCGCGGTCACCGGCGCCAGGTGGTTCATCGGCAGGCGCACGAGCGGCCAGCCCAGCCGATTGGCAAGCTTGGCCTCGTCCTCGTAGGACTCGCTGAGCTTCAGATAGGCCGAGCGCGCGGGCGCCTCGCCGGCCGGCGCGGGCTCCTCGAAATAGGCTGCGGAGATCGGTTCCAGTTCGGCCATCAGCCGGCCCCTCTGCGCGTCGTCGGGCACGAGCTGCGCCAGCGCCCCGGGCGGCCACCAGTCGTGCCAGGGCGGCAGCAGCCCGGCCTGGGCGCCCGACCTCAGGCTGTCCCGCAACGGCTCGGGCGCGGTGTCGAACCAGCTGCGTCCGGGATGCGGCAGGATGGCGTCCACGAAGATCGCGCCCGCCGTGCTCGGCAATGTGGCGGCCACGGCGGGGATCAACGCCCCCGCGCCGCTGTGGGCGACCAGGATCGGCGGCGCGTCGCCCGGCTCGATCTGCCCGGCGGCGTGCGCCGCCATCGGCCCGTAGAACCCGTCCTGCAGGCTGGTCAGCGCGGGCCAGGCCGGCGTCTCGGCCACATGGCCGATGGCGCGCAGCGCCTCCGCCGCCGGCCGCCAGCTGGACGGTCCCAAGAGCGGGCTGTGCAGCAGGACGAACCGCGCCACCGGGGGCCTCCCTGGGGGCCTCAGCCCTCGTAGTTGTCGGCGACCATCCGATTGAGCAGCCGCACGCCATAGCCGGTGGCGCCGTCGGGGATGGTCGGCACGCTCGACGGCTTCTTCCAGGCCGTCGAGGCGATGTCGAGGTGCGCCCAGGGGACGCCGTTGATGAACTTCTGGATGAACAGCGCCGCGGTGATCGAGCCTCCCGGCCGGCCGCCGGTGTTCTTCACGTCGGCGATCATGGATTCGATCTGCTTGTTGTAGTGGTCCGGCAGCGGCATCCGCCACAACGGCTCGCCCTCGGCGCCGGACGCCGCCAGCAGGTTGCCCGCCAGCTCGTCATTGTTGGAGAACAGGCCCGCATAGTCGTTGCCGAGCGAGATGATGATCGCCCCGGTCAGCGTGGCCAGATCGACCATGAACTTCGGCTTGAAGCGGTCCTGGCAGTACCAGACGGCGTCGGCCAGCACGAGGCGGCCCTCGGCGTCGGTGTTGATCACCTCGATCGTCTGGCCGGACATCGAGGTCAGCACGTCGCCGGGACGATAGGCGTTGCCGTCGGGCATGTTCTCGACGAGGCCCAGGATGCCCACCGCGTTGACCTTGGCCTTGCGGCCGGCCAGCACGTGCATCAGCCCCACCACGGCGGCCGAGCCGCCCATGTCCCACTTCATGTCCTCCATGTTCTCAGCCGGCTTGATGGAGATGCCGCCGGTGTCGAAACAGACGCCCTTGCCGACGAAGGCGATGGGCTGGGCCTTCTTGTCGGCCGCGCCGTTCCAGCGGATCACCACCAGCTGGCTGTCGCGCACGCTGCCCTGACCGACGCCGAGCAAGGATCCCATGCCGAGCTTCATCATCTCGACTTCGCCGAGGATCTCGACCTCCAGGCCGAGGCTTTCCAGCGCCTTCACCCGCTTGGCGTATTCCACGGGGTAGAGGACGTTCGGCGGCTCCGAGACCAGGTCGCGGGTGAAGCTGATCGCATCGGCCAGCGCCGCCAGCGGCGGGAAGGCCGCGCGCGCGGCGTCGGCTTCGGCGGTGACCACCTGGGTCGTGACGATGGAGGGCTTCTTCTCCGCCGGCTCCTTGGTCCGGTATTTGTCGAACCGGTAGCTCGCCAGCCGCACGCCCAGCGCCGCATGCGCCGCCAGATCGACGCCGGCCTTCGGCAGCTCGATGCGCAGGGTGGTCAGCCCCGAGGCCTTCACCGCGCCATAGGCGGTGGCCGCGGCATGCTCGGCGGCGATGGCGTCGAAGGCGTCGGCCTTGCCGGCGCCCACCAGAACCAGGCGCTCGGCGCCCTCCGCGGCCAGGATGTCCAGGGTCTGGCCCTTGGCGCCGGTGAAGCGGCTGGCGGCGGCGGCGCGGGCCGGCTGGCCGTCCAGGGCCGCGCCCTCGAACACGATCCGCGCCAGGGCGGTCTTCTGCGGCGCGGCGGCGTTGGCGGCGACAAACTCGATTTCCATCAAATTCTCTCGAGGTTTTCAGATCGGGAAGCTGCGTCGGGGTCGCCATGGGCGGTTGTCCGGGGCGGCGACGCGTGATTTAGAACAGCTTGGTGGCGGCGCGTACCGCAAAAGTGGAATCCGCTTTTGCGATCAGGATGCGCCCAATCGTTTTGTGTCTCGAGCACGATGCGCGCATCGTGCTCGGGGGGCGCGCCAAATCCTCCGGGTGAGCCGTATTTATTCTCCATGCGCCTGATCGACCGATACCTCCTGCGTCAGCTGCTCGGACCCACGGTGCTGGCGACCGCCGCGCTGACCGGCGTCGCCATGCTGAGCCAGAGCCTCACGGCGCTCGACCTGATGGTCAACCAGCGGCAGAGCGCGCTGGTCTTCCTGCAGGTCACGCTGCTGGCCATGCCCCAGCTGATCGACATGGTCTTGCCGGTGGCGGTGTTCGTGGCCGCCCTGGTGGCGCTCAACCGGCTGCACACCGAACAGGAGATCGTGGTCTGTTTCGCCGGCGGCATGAGCCGCTGGCGGGTGATCTCGCCGGCCAT
>Ga0068855_100010246_pt1 | contig 11301 bp, 10 predicted proteins | sample KBSCornC52_FD_66592 | JGI IMG/M metagenome (GOLD analysis project Ga0068855, IMG submission 66592) | Corn rhizosphere microbial communities from Kellogg Biological Station, Michigan, USA - KBS Corn C5-2 | ecosystem: Host-associated > Plants > Roots > Rhizosphere > Soil ... | reverse complement strand
CCGGCCTGGAGCTGCTTCTCGGCGGCCGGGCTGTCGGCGGCCACCTTGGTGACGACGACGCCCTTGGCGCTGTCCGACAGACCGTACTTCTCGCGCAACTGGTCGGTGATCTTCTGCAAGGTGAGGCCGAGCTGCTCGATCGTCGAGGTCAGGGCCTGGTCCTGGTCGGCGGGCTTCTTGGGCGCGCCGCCCTGGGCCGAGACGTTCTGCTTCTCCGCCTCCTCCTGTTCGCCGATCTTGAGCTTGAGCGGCAGCTCCTTGCCGCCGCGCCAGACCACGACGTCGACAGTGCTGCCGACGCGGGCGTTGGCGACGATGCGCGGGAAGCGGCGCAGGTCCGGCACTTCCTGGCCGGAGAAGGAGATGATGATGTCGTTGCGCTTGAGGCCCGCCTTGGCGGCCGGCCCGTCGGCCACGACGTTGGCCACCAGCACACCGCGCGCACGGTCGAGGTTGAAGCTGTCGGCGATGTCGTCGGTCACGCTCTGGTAGCTGACGCCGATCCAGCCGCGGCGGATGCGGCCGAACTCACGGAGCTGGTCGGCGGCCTGCTTCACCAGGTTGGACGGGATCGAGAAGGCCAGGCCCGCGTTGGTGCCGGACGGCGAATAGATCGCGGTGTTGACGCCGATCACCTCGCCGTCGGTGTTGAACAGCGGGCCACCCGAGTTGCCCTTGTTGATGGCGGCATCGGTCTGCAGGTAGTCGTCGAGCGAATCGTTGAGCGAGCGGCCGCGCGCGGAGATGATGCCGGCGGTCACCGAATGGCCGAGGCCGAACGGGTTGCCGATCGCCACCACCCAGTCGCCGACCCGCACCTTGTCGGAATCGCCGAACTTGGCGGCCGGCAGTGGCTTCTTGCCCGGCGGCTCGACCTTCAGCACGGCGATGTCGACGCGGCTGTCGGCACCGACCAGCTTGGCCTTGAGCTGGGTGTCGTCGCGCAGAATGACGGTGATGTCCTCGGCGCCCTGGATGACGTGGTTGTTGGTGACGACGTAGCCCTCGCCGTCGATGATGAAGCCCGAGCCCAGCGAGGTGCCGCGGCGCTGCTGCTGCTCGCCGTTTTTCTTGTCGAAGAAGTCCTTGAACAGCTCCTCGAAGGGCGAGCCGGGCGGAAGCTGCGGCATGTCGCGCAGGCGCTGGCCCTGCTGCGGGATGTTCTGTGTGGTGGTGATGTTCACGACGGTCGGCATCAGCTTGTCGACCAGGTCGGCGAAGCTGTCCGGCGCTTCGCGCGCCGCGGCCGGCGCAGCGAGGATCGGCTGGACGAGCGCCAGGCCGAGGACGGTGATGGCCGTGACGACGGCCCTCGTCGAAAATCCCGAAAATTCCCCGAAAACCACGGCGACCTCCAACGGCGCTCGAGGCCATGGTGAGTGGGTTCGGCCGGCGCCGTGTGTTCGAAACACTGTCTACATGCGGCCCGATTGTGGCGCAAATAAAGAGGCCGTTATGTGACCGGTTGTTTCAGCTTTTCCGGGCCTCGACGCAAAAAAAACCGGCGGCGTGGCAGGACTGCCACAGCCGCCGGTTCCGTTTTTCCGGCCGGGTTATTTCTTGGCCGGCGCGCCACCCGGCGGTGCCGAGAAGTAGCGGAAGAAGTCGCTGTCGGGGCTCAGCACCATGGTCGAACCGCCCTGCCCGAAGGCCTGCTTGTAGGCCTCCAGGCTGCGCCAGAAGGCATAGAAATCCTTGTCCCGGCTGAAGGCATCGGCATAGACCTTGGTCGCCTCGCCATCGGCCTGGCCCATGGTGATCTGTGCGGTGAGGCCGGCGTCGGCCTTGATGACGGCCACTTCGCGGTCTGCCGTCGCCTTGATGCGCTGGTTCTCCTCGTCGCCCTCGGCGCGGAGCTGGCCGGCCTCGCGCTCGCGGTCGGTCTTCATGCGGTTGTAGACCGACTGGGAGTTGGCCTGCGGCAGGTCGGCGCGCTTGATGCGGACGTCGACCACCTGGACGCCGAGGTCCTTGGTCTTGGCGTTGACCCGCTTGGTGATGTCGTCCATCAGCCCGGCGCGCTGCTCGGTCAGCACCGCGTGCAGCGGCACGCCGCTCAGCACGCCGCGGATTTCCGAGTTGATCAGCGAGTCGAGAATGCCCTGCAGGGTGGGCTCCCCGCCCGGCACGGTCTCGACGAACTGCCGCGCATTGACGATGCGGAAGCGCGCGAAGGCATCGACCACCAGGCGCTTCTGGTCGCCGGCGATGATCTCGAACTCGGCGGCTTCGTAGTCGAGCAGCCGGCGGTCGATCTTCACGACGTCCTGGACCAGCGGGATCTTGGCGTAGAGCCCGGGCTCGGTCTTGGGATCGCCGACCAGGGCGCCGAACTGGCGGACCAGGACCTGCTTGGTCGGATCGACGGTGTAGAAGGTCTGCGACAGCAGGAAGGCCAGGATGGCCAGCCCGACGAGGGCCGCGATCGAACGGTTGCTCATTTCGTGCCTCCCGTCGGGGTCGAGACGACCGGCGCGGACGGCGGCGGCGGTGCGGTCCGCACGCCGGGCTTCAGCTCGGGCAGCGGCAGGTAGGGCACGACGCCCGATCCGCCGTTCTTGTCGATCATGACCTTGCTGGCGTTGCGCAGCACATCCTCCATGGTCTCGATGTAGAGGCGCTCGGCGGTGATGTCCTTGGCCTTCACGTACTGGTCATAGACCTGGTTGAAGCGCTGGGTATCGCCCTTCGCCCGGGCCACGGTCTGCGCCTTGTAGGCCTCGCCGCGCTGGATGATCGCCGACGCCTCGCCCTTGGCGCGCGGCAGGACCTGGTTGCGGTAGGTGTTGGCCTCGTTGACGTTGCGCTCCTTGTCGGCGCGCGCGGCCTGGACGTCGCGGAAGGCGCCGATGACGTCCTGCGGCGGGTCGACCCGCTGAAGCTGGACCTGGGTGACGCGGACGCCGAGGCCGTATTCGTCGAGGATCTTCTGCAGCAGGTCCTTGGTCTCCTGCTCGACCTTGGTGCGGCCGTCGCCAAGGGCATATTGCAGGTTGGCCTGGCCGATCACCTCGCGCATCGCCGCCTCGGCGGCGGAGCGCACGGTCTCCTCGCCGTTGCGCACGGCGAAGGCGTACTTGAAGACGTCCTTGACCTGCCACAGCACGGCGAACTCGATGTCGACGATGTTCTCGTCACCGGTCAGCATCAGGTTCTCGGTCGAGGTGGCGCGGCCGCCGCGGGCGAAGCCGCCGGCGCTGCCGGTATGCGAGCCGATGACCGTGCGGCGCAGGTCCTGCACGTTCACGACCACGACGTTGCCGATCGGGGCGGGCAGGTTGTAGTGCAGGCCCTGCTCGGCCGGCAGGCCGAACGGCTTGCCGAAGATGAGCTGGACCGCCTGCTGGTTGGGCTGAACGCGGAAGAAGCCGGTCAGCAGCCAGATCACCACCGCGGCCAGGACGACCAGCAGGATGCCCTTGACCGAACCGAAGCCGCCGGGAATGAGGTTCTTGAGCCGCTCCTGGCCCTTGCGGATGACGTCGTCCATGTCGGGGGGGCGCCGGCCGAACGGACCGCCGCCACCGCGATTTCCGCCTCCACCGCCGCCACCGCCACTCCACGGCCCGCCGCCGTTGCCACCGCCGCCACTGCCGCCACCGCTGCCCCAGGGGCCGCCGCTATTGTTATTCCACGCCATCCGTCACCTCAGGCCCGCGGGACTTTTGATTTAAGGCCGCGCTGCATATATGTGACGGCAGCCCTATCTTCAATCAAGCGGCGACATTTGGTTCGCCGGCGGGCTGGCGGGCGCGGGAGTGACGAACGTGGCAGAAATCAGCGAAACGGCGGTGCGCCGCGTTCTCGAAACGGTCATGGACCCCACCACGGGCAAGAATGTCGTCGCCGCCGGCATGGTGAGCGGCGTCGCCACCCGGGGCGGCCATGTCGCCATCACCCTCGACGTCGATCCCGCCCGGGGGGCCTCCCTGGAGCCCCTGCGCCAGGCCTGCGAGCAGGCCGTGCGCGCCATGCCGGACGTGCTGTCGGCCACCGCCGTGATGACCGCCGAACGGGCGGCCCCCCCGCCGCCACCGCCACCGGCCGCGCGCGGCGGACACGGCCATGGCCACAGCCACGGTCCCGCCGCGGCGGGAGACAGGGCGCCGGGCGCCAAGACCACTGGCGGCAGCGGCCGCATCGACGTGCCGGGCGTCAAGCACATCATCGCCGTGGCCTCGGGCAAGGGCGGCGTCGGCAAGTCGACGACGGCGGTGAACCTGGCGCTGGGCCTGGTCGCCAACGGCATCGCCACCGGTCTCCTCGATGCCGATATCTACGGCCCCTCGATGCCGCGCATGCTGGGGGTGAAGGAAAAGCCCGAATCCGCCGACGGCAAGATGCTGAAGCCGATCGAGCGCTATGGGCTGCGCACCATGTCGATCGGCTACATCGTGGCCGAGGACACGCCGATGATCTGGCGCGGCCCGATGGTGTCGAGCGCGCTCGAGCAGATGCTGCGCGACGTGCAGTGGGGCGAGCTCGACGTGCTGGTGGTCGACATGCCGCCGGGCACCGGCGACGCCCAGCTCACGCTGGCCCAGCGCGTGGCGCTGTCGGGCGCGGTGATCGTGTCGACGCCGCAGGACATCGCCCTGATCGACGCCCGCAAGGGCCTCGCCATGTTCCGCAAGGTCGCCGTGCCGGTGCTCGGCATCGTCGAGAACATGAGTTACTTCCTCTGTCCCAAGTGCGGCGAGCGCGCGGAGATCTTCGGCCACGGCGGCGCGCACGAGGAGGCCGACAGACTGGGCGTGCCTTTCCTGGGCGAGATCCCGCTCCACCTCGACATCCGTACGACGTCGGACAGCGGCCACCCGATCGTGGTTTCCCAGCCCGATTCCGCGCACGCCAAGGCCTACAAGAATATCGCCGGCCGCGTCTGGAAGCAGCTCTCCGCCCCGCAGCGCGGCGGCCGGCCGGCGCCGAAGATCGTTATCAGCTGATCGGGGGAGCGCGCCACTCCAGTGGCGCTCATGAGCGCCACTGGAGTGGCGCGCTCCTATGAACGCTTCCGGCGCTTCGGCTTGGGCTTCCCGATCATGCCGTGCACGCCGATCATCGAGCCGGCGACCAGCTCCAGCGCGAGGAAGCGGCGGTCCTCGACCCAGCCGGGAAGCTGCAGGTTGAGGCAGAGGTCGCGGCGGAAGCCGAACTGGTTGTAGTACTCCGGATCGCCCACCAGGATGATGCGGCTGTGGCCCTGCAGGCGCGACTGCGCCATCGAGTGCCACATCAGCGCCTTGCCGTAGCCCAGGCCGCGCAGCTCGGGCGAAATCGACAGCGGGCCCAGCATCACCGCCGGCCATTTGTCGTTGACCAGGATCGGCCAGTTGCGGATCGAGGCGACCAGGCGGTTCTTGCGGTCGATGCAGACGAAGCACAGGTCCTTGAGCGGGGCGACGTCCTCGCGCAGGCGATAGACGGTCTTGTGGACGCGGTCGGGCCCGAAGGCCGCGGCCGTCATCTCCTCGATCGCGGCATCGTCGCGCGGCCGCTCCTTCAGCAGGCGCAGCTTGCCCGGATCGCCGACGGTGTCGCGCGCCATCGGCCTATTCGAGGCCCAGCGAATTCATCAATTCGCGCCATTCGCGCGGATTGAGGCCGCTCGACTTCTGGTCGACCTTCTCGCCCTGGACCATGCGCTTCAGCGCCGCCAGTCCGGTCTTGGACAGGTGCGCGCCGCCCATGCGGTATTCCATGAAGGCGTCGTGGCAGATCGGCGTCCAGCGCTTCAGGGTGTCGATCATCACGTCGGCGTAGACCCGGATCTCGTACTGCGCGTGGGCATCGGCACGCAGCGACAGGAAATGCATCAGATTGTGGAGGTTCGTCTTCCAGTACCACTGGGTATAGAAGGCGAGCGACAGGTTCATGCGCGCCAGCTCGCGGGCCAGGCCCGACCGTTCGGGATCGAGCGGCGCACCCGCCTCGCCCTCGTTCAGCATCTCCATGTAGTGCTCGTAGACGAGCTCGGAATCCTTCTTGAGGATGTCGAACACGCGCTCGGCTTCCCGGCCGGCCAGCACCGCATCGCGGCCCTGGCGGTTGTTCTTGCTCTGCGCGGCCAGGTGCTCGGGCCGCGGCACGTAGAATTCGTTGTCGAGGATCGAGTAGCGCGCGGAATATTCGTTCACGTTGGCGGTGCGATGGCGGATCCACTGGCGCGCCACGAAGATCGGCAGCTTCACGTGGTACTTGATCTCGCACATCTCGAACGGCGTCGTGTGCCGGTGGCGCATCAGGTAGTTGATGAGGCCACGATCCTCGCTGACCTTCTTGGTGCCGCGGCCGTAGCTCACGCGGGCGGCCTGCACGACGGCTGCGTCGTCGCCCATGTAGTCGATGACGCGGACGAAGCCGTGATCGAGCACCGGCAGCGCCTTGTAGAGGATCTCCTCCAGTGCCGGCGCGACGGCCCGGCGCGTCGGCTGGGCATCGCCGCGGGCCTGGTCGATTTCAGCCTGCTGGTCGGTCGAGAGGGGCATCGCTGTCGCTTTCCTTGGTTGCGGCGGACTCTATGGTCCGAAGGTTCCGGCCACCATGGGGAAATAATCGCCTGCCGCGCACGCCTTCAAAAAGCCGGCGGATGCGCCTATATTGGTCGCGTCGGGCAACCGACTATGGCGATAAACACCGCGTGACATAAGCGTTTCGGACCCGGGGGCAGTACCCGGCGCCTCCACCATTCACCCCAATCGTTCGCGGGCGGGGCTTGTGGGGGCGAACCAGGATCGACGGGCGTGGTAAAGGCGCGGTTTTTGCCCGGTATGGTTCCGCCGCAACGGACCACACACAAGTGCTAACGATAACACCGTTACACTCGCTGCTGCCGCCTAAACAGCGGACGTAAGCGCGGTTCGGGGGGCACCGGGCAACAGAAGCCCCCCACTTTCCTTCCCGCGAATAGACCGCTATTGCCATCGTTGACTCTCCTCAAACCCGAGCCGATGCTCGGCGAAAGTTTCCGACAGGCACATGAACGATCGCTTTCACTACGACGCTCTCGTCGACGATGCGCTGCGCAGCGTCGTGCGCCGCGTGCTCGTGCAAGTCGCCGAGAAGGGCCTGCCGGGATCGCACCATTTCTACATCTCGTTCCGCAGCGCCGATCCGGGCGTCGAGCTGCCCGAGTACCTGCGCGCCAAGTATCCCGACGAGATGACGGTCGTGCTGCAGCACCAGTATTGGGACCTCATCATCAACGAGGAATCGTTCGAGGTGACGGTGAGCTTCAACAAGCAGCAGGAGCGCATCAAGGTGCCGTTCACGGCGCTGTCGGCCTTCGTCGATCCGTCGGTGCGCTTCGGCCTGCAGTTCGACGGCAAGGACAAGGCTGGCGGCAAGGCCGATGCCGCCCCTGCGGCCCCCACGCCGCTGCCGGCGCCCGAGCCCAAGGCGAAGGGCGATCCCGCCGCGGCGGCGGCCGATGCGGAAGCCAAGCCCGAGGACGCCGCTTCCAAGATCGTCAAGCTCGACAGCTTCCGAAAGAAGTAGACGGAGCCCGCTTTTTGCGGTTTTACGGCGCTTCCCGCGAGGAGTTGCCATGCCCGAGTTCGAGTTCCAGGAAATGTTCCCCCACGGTGCCGACACGACGCCGTACCGCAAGCTCAGCTCCGACTATGTGAGCGTCACCAAGTTCAACGGCAGCGACGTGCTGACCGTCGATCCCAGGGCACTGACCCTCCTGACCGCCGCGGCGTTCCATGACATCTCCCATCTGCTGCGGCCGGGCCACCTCGCGCAGCTCAAGGCGATCCTCGACGATGGCGAGGCCTCGCCCAACGACAAGTACGTGGCGCTCGAGCTCTTGAAGAACGCCAACATTTCAGCGGGCGGCGTGCTGCCGATGTGCCAGGACACCGGCACCGCGATCGTGATGGGCAAGAAAGGCCAGCAGGTCTGGACGGGCGGCGGCGACGAGGCCGCGATCGCCGAGGGTGTCTACAAGACCTACACCGAGACCAATCTCCGCTACTCGCAGGTCTCGCCGCTGTCGATGTTCAAGGAAGTGCAGACCGGCACCAACCTGCCTGCCCAGGTCGACATCTACGCGACCGACGGCGATGCCTACAAATTCCTGTTCATCGCCAAGGGCGGTGGCTCGGCCAACAAGAGCTACCTGCACCAGCAGACGCCGGCGGTGCTGAACGAGGCTGCCCTGCTGAAGTTCCTCGACACGCAGATCCGCACGCTCGGGACCGCGGCCTGCCCGCCCTATCACCTGGCCATCGTGGTCGGCGGCACGTCGGCGGAGATGAACCTCAAGACGGTGAAGCTGGCCTCCACGCGCTACCTCGACGACCTGCCAGCCGAGGGCAACAACAAGGGCGTCGCCATCCGCGACCGCGAGATGGAGAAGAAGGTGCTGGAGCTGACGCGCCAGATGGGCATCGGCGCGCAGTTCGGCGGCAAGTATTTCTGCCACGACGTGCGCGTGATCCGCATCGCCCGCCACGGCGCCTCGGTGCCGATCGGCATCGGCGTGAGCTGCTCGGCCGACCGCCAGGCCATGGGCAAGATCACCCGGGACGGCATCTTCCTCGAGGCGCTCGAGACCAATCCGGCGCAGTTCCTGCCCGACGTCGAGCCCGCGCAGCTCTCGGGCTCCGTCGTCTCGGTCGACCTCGACAAGGGCATGGCGCACACGCTGTCGGTGCTGACGAAGCATCCGGTGAAGACCCGCGTGAACCTGACCGGCACTCTGATCGTCGCGCGCGACTCCGCGCACGCCAAGCTCAAGGAACGGCTCGACGCCGGCCAGGGCCTGCCCGAGTACTTCAAGCAATTCCCGGTCTACTACGCCGGCCCCGCCAAGACGCCGACCGGCATGGCCTCCGGATCGTTCGGCCCGACCACCGCCGGCCGCATGGACTCCTACGTCGACCTGTTCCAGGCCAATGGCGGCTCGATGGTGATGCTGGCCAAGGGCAACCGCAGCAAGCAGGTCGTCGATGCCTGCAAGAAGCACAAGGGCTTCTACCTCGGCTCGATCGGCGGCCCGGCCGCGATCCTGGCGCAGGACGTCATCAAGAAGGTCGAGGTGCTGGAATATCCGGAGCTCGGCATGGAAGCGATCTGGCGCATCCAGGTCGTGAACTTCCCCGCCTTCATCATCACCGACGACAAGGGCAACGACTTCTTCTCGGATCTCAAGATCTGAAAAAGGAGAGGCCCTGGAGGTTTCCCTCCAGGGCCTGCTGCTGTCCCACGGCGCGCCGTTCAAATCCCCAGATGAACGGAACGCCGCCTCCTAACTCGTGTGGCTAGCCCCGGCAGCCCTCGGCCCTGGAGCACCACTTGTCGATCCAGGTGTTGCCCTGGCTCGCGTTGATCACCTGCAGGAGTTCGCCGCGGCAGCCGAGCACGCGGAACTTGACGTCCTGGCCTTCGATCTTGCCGGTGACGATGCCGATCAGGCTCGGCCGGCTGTAGGTCGTGATCGTGCCGTCGACACGGGTGTCGACCGCCAGCTGATCGGCCGGGATCCAGCCGAAGCTGTGCGGCGTGCCGGTGTCGAGCGCGCTGTAGCCCGGCGCCGAATCCAGCGCGATGCGGGCCCAGCCGCTCTGGCTGGCGGTCATCGTCACGACCGCGGTCGCGGCGGCGGTGGCGCCGGCCTCGGCGGAGATCATGCCGACGATGGCGGCTTCCGGCGTCGGCTGCGCACGCACCACGATCCGGTCGCCCGGATGCAGCAGTGTGTATGCCTGCGTTGCCTTGCACGAACCGGCCTGGCCGGTGCTGGCGTCGACCGAATGCTCGAGGACCACGAAGCCCGCAAGCACGGCGACCGTGCCAATGATGGCGCGTATCGACATGGAACAACCCTTCCCACATTTTGGAACGGCAGATCCCCATCTGCCGGCCCCTTCACCCGCGGCGGTTGTAGCAATGCAATCGGGACGGAGTCCGGGCACGCATTGTATGGTTTGTTTCCAGCGTGATCCGGCACGGGAATCACGATTCACTCTGCCGAATCAATGCCCTCCGGCGGAGTCCTGAGATAGATTCAGGGCTGCCGAAACAGGTTTTCCACCGGTTGGGATACACTCCGCGCCATGAAACTCGCCAAGCAACATCTCGACGTCGGCCTGTTCTCGACCCGGCGCGACGAGCAACTCGCCTTCTGGCAGCAGACCGTCGGCCTGCCCTACGACCACATGGGCAAGGTGGGCGGCGGCGTGCAGCAGCACCGGCATCACATGAACGGTTCGATCCTGAAGATGAACCACTCGCGCGATCCCCTGCCCGACGTGCCGCCGTCCGGAATCGTGGGCCTCGAGATCGCGCGCGCCGGCCTGGCCGCGTCGCAGGCCCTGGCCGATCCTGACGGCAACAAGGTGACGCTGGTCCCGAAGGGCATGAACGGCGTCGAGGGCATCGCGATCCTGCTGCGGGTCAACGATCCCGCTCAGCACGACCGTTTCTGGACGCATGCAATGCAGTTCGAGCGCGCGGGCGACGGCCGCTATCGCTGCGGCGACTCACTGGTCGTGGTGGCCGAACGCGGCACGGTCGAGCATCGCGGCCCGCAGGAGAGCGGATCGTGGCGCGGACCGGGCTATCGCTACATGACGGTGCAGATCTGGGATTGCCTGGCCGAGTACGAGGGCATCCTCGCCCGCGGCGGCGCCTCGGGCGGCGCGCCGAGGGTGCTGGGCGATACGGTGCGCTATGCGTTCGTCTGCGATCCCGACGGCAATCACATCGAGATCAGCCAGCGCGCCACCCTGACAGGCAGTCTTTGAGACTGCGGCAGCCTATAGGGCTGCCGCCGGCTACTTCTTGCGCGCCTTGCGGGCGGCGTAGCGGGCGTCGCGGATCGCCTTCTGCTCGGCGGCGCTCAGCGCGGGCTTCGACACCGGACGCTTGCCGGCGCGGATGCGCTCGGCTTCGGCCTCGGCTTCGGCGGCCTTGCGGGCGGCCTCGGCCTCGCGCTCGGCCTTCACGCGCGCCTGTTCGGCGGCCTTGGCCTCGCGCTTCTCGGCGTCGCGTGCCTCGCGGATTTTGGCGGCCTCGATACGGGCGGCCTGGCGGGCGGCGAACTCGGGATCGTTCGAGGGATCCTTCTGGCGCGCCTTCTCGAGGAGCGCCTGCTTGGCTTTGGCGGCTGTTTCGAGCCGGTCGGCGAACGTAAGACCTTGGTTCTTCAAGTGGACTTTCCTGGTTATTCCGCCGCGGCGGAGGCCTGCTTCTTGGCGCGCTTGCGATCCTCGTTGTTGAGGAAGCGCTTGCGCAGACGAATCGACTTGGGCGTGATCTCGACCAACTCGTCCTCTTCGATATAGGCGATCGCCT
>Ga0068855_100010245_pt1 | contig 11301 bp, 9 predicted proteins | sample KBSCornC52_FD_66592 | JGI IMG/M metagenome (GOLD analysis project Ga0068855, IMG submission 66592) | Corn rhizosphere microbial communities from Kellogg Biological Station, Michigan, USA - KBS Corn C5-2 | ecosystem: Host-associated > Plants > Roots > Rhizosphere > Soil ... | reverse complement strand
CAGGTTTTCAGCAAGGGTCCCAACGGTGAAACCGCCTCACCACCAAGCAGTGCCGACCTCACCGACGAGGAGGTAGCGCAAATCAAGTCGTTGGGACTCAAAGCCGCCATCGTCATGCACACGGGCGGCGACGACTGGTCGCAGGCCCAGATCAATGGCCTCAATTCCGAGTTCGAACGTTTGGGCATCGAGGTCGTCGCCACCACCGACGCCAAGTTCGACCCGAAAACCCAGGTCGCCAACCTGCAGACGGTGATGGCCAAGAAGCCGGACATCATCGTGTCGCTGCCCACCGACCCGGTCGCCACCGCCGCGGCCTACCGCGAAGCGGCCGCAGGGGGCGCCAAGCTGGTCTTCATGGACAATATCCCGGACGGTTTCGAAGCCGGAAAGGATTACGTCTCAGCGGTTTCCGCGGACAATTACGGCAACGGTGTCATATCCGCGCACCTCATGGCCAGAGCGCTCGGTGGCCAGGGAAAGATCGGCGTTGTCTACCACGATGCCGACTTCTTCGTCACCAAGCAGCGCTACGACGGCTTCCGCACCACCATGGAGCAGGACTATCCAGGCATCGAGATCATAGAGAGTAAGGGCGTCGGCGGCCCGGACTTCGCCACCCAGGCACAGAACGCCGCCGCCGCGATGTTGAGCAAACACTCCGAGCTGGACGGGATCTGGGCGGTGTGGGACGTGCCGGCAGAGGGTGTGCTGGCCGCCGCCCGCGCCGCCGGGCGCCTGAACCTCATGATCGCAACCGAGGACCTCGGCAAGATCGTCGCGATCAATATGGCCAGGAACACCATGGTCGTTGGCCTGGGCGCCCAGGTCCCGTTCGACCAGGGCGTCACGGAGGCCCGTTTGGGAGCCGGCGCGTTCATCGGCAAGCAGGCGCCGCCGTATGTGGCACTGCCGGCGCTGGCGGTGACTCACGAGAACGTGCTGGACGCCTGGAAGCAGGTCTACCACGAGGATCCCCCTGCAGATCTGCAGAGTTCCTTCGTCGCCGGTAACTGACCCCCTCACAGCGAAGGAACATTCGCATGGTCGACACAGAATTCACAGCATCGGCCGGCACCGCCGGCACCACCCAGCTGGCCGTCGAGATGCGCGGCATCTATAAGTCCTTCGACACCACCTCGGTTCTACGCGACGTCGGCTTCGAAGTCGCCAAGGGTGAAGTACATGCCCTTGCCGGCGGCAACGGCGCCGGCAAATCGACCCTGATGAAGATCCTTCAGGGGGTGTACACGCCCGACCAGGGCGAGATCCTGATAGATGGTAAACCCGCGACCTACACCACCATCCACGGTGCCAGGGCCTCCGGGATCGGCATGGTGTTCCAAGAGTTCAGCCTTATCCCCACCCTCACTGTTGCGCAGAACATTTACCTCACCACGGAACCCCTGAGCGGTGGTCGCCTGATCAACGACAGGGAAGCCCGCAAGCGGGCCGCCGAGGTCTTCCAGGGGATGGAGGTCGACATCAATCCCGGGGCGGTGCTGGGCAGCCTGAGCACCGCGTACTGGCAGCTCACCGAGATCGCGAAGGCGCTGGCCCAGGACGCCCAGGTGCTGATCATGGACGAACCGACCGCCAGCCTGGCCAAACACGAGACCGAAGCACTCTTCCAATTAGTCGCACGGTTGAAGGCACGCGGAATCTCGATCGTCTACATCTCCCACCGAATGGATGAGGTTTACCGGATTGCCGACCGCATCACCATCCTGCGCGACGGACAGCAACTTTTCACCAAGCGGCTCAGTGAGGTGACGCCCGCGCAGATCGTCGAGGGCATCGTCGGGCGGAAGATCGAAGATGAGCTCGAGTACAAGGAACGGGATCGTCCGCTTTCCAAGACCGCATTGCTTGAGGCGCGCCACCTGCAGGCCGGCACCCGGGTCAACGACATCAGTTTCACCCTGCACGAAGGGGAGATCCTCGGCCTGGCCGGGCTGATGGGCAGCGGCCGCACCGAGCTTGCCAGGGTGCTTTTCGGCATTGATTCGATCAGCTCCGGCGAAGTGCTCGTCCGAGGGCAGCAGGTCCGCTTGGACAACCCTCGCGACGCGAGCGTCCACGGCATCGCACTGGTGCCAGAGGACCGCCGGCTGCAGGGCCTCATCCTGGACCACTCTGTCAGAGAGAATTTGTTGTTGCCCTTACTCGGACAGCTGCAGCGCGGCCCGTTCATCTCCGACCGAGCGGGCAAGACGTTGGCCAAGGATCTGCTGGAAAAATTTCAGGTCAAGGTGGCGCACCCCGGTCGACCCGTTCGACTGCTTTCCGGCGGCAACCAGCAGAAGGTCGTCATTGCCAAGTGGCTCGGCACCGACCCGGACGTGCTGATCATGGACGAACCCACCGCCGGTGTCGATATCGGCACCAAATCCGAGATCCTCGACGTCATGCGCCGTCTCGCCGACGCCGGCAAAGGCGTCATCGTGATCTCCTCTGAGCTACCCGAACTCCTCGCGGTCAGCGATCGCGTTCTTGTGTTGCGGGGCGGGGCGATCGACAAGGAAATCGACCGCGCCGACATCCCCGATGAAGAAACCCTCCAGCTCGCCGTCCAAGGAGTCTGACCGATGACCCAAACCGCAACACCTCCATCCACAACGAACCCCGAGCGGAAAAACCCGCTCGCCAATCTCGACTGGCGCCGCTACGTCATCTACATCGGCTTCGCCGTGGTGTTTCTGTTTTTCGCGATCACCCTCGGCGACGACGGCTTCCTCACCGGCAACAACCTGCTCAACATCGTCCGGCAGACCGCCACCGTCACGATCATCGCGGTCGGCATGACCTACGTCATCGCCGCCGCCCAGATCGATCTGAGCGTCGGCGCCACAGCTGGCCTGGCCAGTGTCGTCACCGCCATGACCATCGCCAACTACGGTGTCTTCCTCGGCATCCTGGCAGGGCTGGCCGTCGGGGTGGTGGTCGGCTCCGTCAACGGCGCGCTGGTCGCAATGCTGAAGATCCCCTCATTCTTGGTCACACTAGGGATGCTCGGCATCGCAGCAGGTGTCGCCCAGTGGATCACCAAGTCGGCGCCGCAACCGATCCTGTCCGACCTCTACAACAAGGTCTTCGGGTCTGGCGATATCGGACCGATCCCTGGATTGATCGTCTGGATGATCATCGTCGTGGTCATCGGCGCGATCGTGCTGGCCAAGACCCGATTTGGCCGGCAGGTGCTGGCCACCGGTGGCAACCCCGTCGCGGCGAAGTTCACTGGCATCAACACCACGTCGATCACCTTCCGGGTGCTGCTGATCTCCGCTCTGCTGGCCGCGCTGGCGGGCATGCTCTACGCCGGGCAGCTGCAATCTGGCCGATACCAGTGGGGCACCGGCGACGAGCTGTCCGCGATCGCCGCCGTGATCCTCGGCGGAACAAGCCTTTTCGGTGGCAGCGGCACCGTCGTCGGAACCCTCTTCGGTGCCCTGCTGATCGGGCTGATCAACAACGGGCTCATCCTGGCCGGCCTGGACACCAGCCAGCAGCAGGTAGTCCGTGGAGTGATCATCATCCTCGCCGTCGCCCTTGCCAGACGAAAATAGCGCCCGCCCCGTCAGTCACATGTACCCCGACCAGGTAACGATTCACAGCGAGCAATCCTTCGACCGGCGAGAGGAAACCCCATGGACCGCATAAGGTCCGGCATCATCGGCACCGGTTTCATCGGCGGTGTACACGCCGCAGCCGTCCGGGCCGCGGGCGGCGTTGTGCAAGCCGTGGCGTCCGCCACCCCGGAAGAGGCCCGGAGCGCCGCGGACGCCTGGCACGCAGAACACACCGCGAATTCAGGTCTCGACCTGATTGACCGGGACGATATCGACGTCGTGCACATCTGCACCCCGAACGCCACCCACGCAGAACTCGCCCACGCCGCCATCGCCGCCGGCAAGGCCGTCGTCTGCGAGAAACCGCTGGCGATCAACCCGGACAGTGCAGCCGGTCTGGTTGATCAGGCCGCCGCAACGGGTGTAGTGCATGCCGTCCCGTTCGTTTACCGGTACTACCCGACGGTGCGCGAAGCACGGGACCGGATCAGCCGCGACGAGGCCGGTCGGCTGTGGTTGCTGCACGGTTCCTACCTGCAGGACTGGTTGTCAGGGCGGCAGGTTTCCAACTGGCGGGTTGATCCCAAACTCGGTGGCACATCCCGCGCCTTCGGAGACATTGGGGTGCACTGGTGTGACCTGATGGAATTCGTCACCGGGCATCGGATCACCAGACTCGTTGCGCACTGGGCGAACGCCTACACCGAGCGACCGTCGCTCTCGGACGGTCCGGGCGAGGGTCCGACGGCTGTCGCCACCGAGGACGGTGCCGTCGTCACCTTCGAAACCGATCGGGGCGCAGCTGGTTCGGTGGTGGTCAGCCAGGTTTCGCTCGGACGAAAGAACCGTCTGTGGTTCTCCTTCGACGGTCTGGACGCCGCTTACGTCTTCGACCAAGAACTGCCGGACAGTCTTTGGGTCGGCGGTCTGCGGGAAAATCACGTTGTACCCAGGGGTCCGGATACACTCTCAGTCGCCGCTGGCCGCTACGCCCGGCTGCCGACCGGCCATCCGCAGGGCTATCAGGATTCGTTCACCGCCTTCGTCGGGGATGTGTACGCGGCAGTGGTCGGTGAGAAGCCGGATGGGCTACCCACTTTCGAGGCCGGCCTGCGGGCTACCAGGATCACCGCAGCTGTCGTCGAGTCCGCGCGCAGTGGGAACTGGGTGAATGTCCCCGAAGGTCCCTGATCTATCGCGCAATCCCACCCCAAATGCACCCGGGTGACAGAACCCAGAAGAGCACGGCAGAAAGGAACGAAACTCGATGACCAGCTTCTTCGATCCACACCAGCGGGCCACCATCGCCGCAGCGATGGCGCGCATCATTCCGACGACAGACACCCCGGGTGCCGCCGAGGCGGGCACCATCGACTTCCTGGACGGCTACCTGGCCGGGATCGACAGGATCTACGCCAAGCCGGACGGCAGCGGATTCGAGACGCTCAGCGGACGACGCGCGCGGGCCTGGCAGCGGCGGATCGACATCCTGCGCACCACGTATGTGGACGGCATTGCGGACCTCGATCGGCGCAGCCGGGATACGTATGGCCAGCCGTTCATCGACCTGGATGCCGACCAGCAAGATGGCGTCCTGACGGCCGTCGAACGCCCCGGTGAGGAGGCAGCAATGAATGCCTCGCAAGCCGTCATGGGGTTCGCGCCCGTGGAGCCAGCGCTGCAACAGGCCAGTGCCGAAATCTCGCTGAGCTTCCTCGCTCTTCTGGCCCTTCACACCCGGCAGGGCTTTTACGCTGACCCGATCTACGGCGGCAACCGCGGCCAAGTCGGTTGGCAGACCATCGGTTTCCCCGGACCGAGCTCACTTGCCGAAGTGCACACCGGCCGTTACACCGTCATCGAGTACTTCGCCGACGGCACCCACGAGCAGGAAATGGAGATCAGCCATGCCCGCACCCAAGCCTGAGTGCACCGACGTTTGCATCATCGGCGCCGGCGCGTCTGGAGCGGCCGCGGCGAAGGTGTTGACAGAGCGCGGGTTTCGCGTCGTTGCCCTGGAACGCGGCCCCTGGCGGACTAAGGAGACCTTTGGTGGCGACGAGCTGGCCAACGTCAACCGGTACAACCTGTGGCCCGACCCACTGCTGAACCCGCGCACCTACCGGCAGTCCGCTGACGAGGAGGCAGAAGTCGACCTGTTCTGCCCGGTCCCGCAGATGGTGGGCGGCGGCACAGTGCACTGGCAGGGCTGGCTGCCGCGGTTCACCCCGGAGGATTTCCGGCTGCACTCGATCGTCGGCGACCTGCAAGGCGCCTCGCTCGCCGATTGGCCTATCAGCTACGACGACCTGGAGTCGTACTACACCAAGGTGGAGTGGGCGTTCGGAGTGTCCGGTCTAGCCGGCGCGAATGCCTATGAGGGACCGCGAAGCGCGGACTACCCTTGCCCGCCGCTGCCGCTGTCCAGATATGCGCAGAAGTTCCACCAGGGCACAAGATCGTTGGGTTGGAACGCTTTCCCGACCCCACAGGCCGCGCTATCCCGTCCGCACAACGGCCGGCCTGCGACGGTGATCAGCGCCTTCGCCCAGCAGCACGGCGACCCGACCGGCACCCGGTCCAGCGCGCTCAACGTATTTATCCCGGACGCACTTACCACCGGCCGGTACGACCTTCGGCCGGAGAGCTACGTCCGGGAACTTGTCGTCAACGCCGCTGGCAAGGTCACCGCCGCGGTGTACCAGAACGAGGCCGGCGAGACATTCGAGCAAGAGGCCGACGTCTTCATCCTGGCCTGCGGTGCCGTCGAAACCGCCCGACTGATGCTGCTGTCAAAATCCGCGCGCTTTCCGAACGGCATCGCAAACGGCAGCGACATGGTAGGCCGCAATGTCACCTTCCACGAATACAGCTCCGCGATCGGGCTTTTCAACGACCCGATCTACGCCTGGGCGGGTGGCGGCTACGTCAGTGCGAGTTCAATGGAATTCTACAACCACGACGATTCAAGAGGTTTCGTTAGTGGCGGTCACATCGCCTGCGCCGGAGTAGGTATCCCGTTGCCGATCAACTGGGGTCTGCCCGACCGGCCGCTCTGGGGTGCGGAAGCCAAAACGATGGACGAGGAGTTCTTCAACCACAGCATGGCGGTGTCGATGGTGGTGCACGACATGCCGCAACACGACAACCGAGTCGAGCTGGACGAAAAGGTCTCCGACGCCTGGGATCTGCCTGCCGCCAGGATCACTCTCGCCACACACGAGAACGATCTGAGAATGGGCAGGTTCCTGGTCGACCGGGACGCCGACATCCTGGAAGCGGCCGGTGCCACGAAGATCTACCGGGTCTACCCAGAGCGGGTGACGGGCAACTGCTCGCACCAGCATGGCACCACCCGGATGGGCAACGACCCGAACTCTTCGGTACTGAACAAGTACTGCCAGGCTCACGAGGTCGACAACCTGTTCGTGGTGGACGGCGCGCCGTTCCCGACCGGCACCGGTGCAAACCCAACGCTGACGATCATGGCCAACGCCTGGCGGGTCGCCGACCATATCGCCGATACCCGCGGCAACGACACCAAAGGCGAGAAGGGCAAATAGATTTCGATGAGCCGTCCGATAACCCTGTTCACCGGTCAATGGGCCGACCTGCCGTTCGAGGAAGTCGCAAAACTGGCTGCCGAGTGGGGGTACGACGGGCTGGAAATCGCATGCTCGGGGGACCACCTCGACGTCGCACGAGGAGCGGTCGACGACCATTACATCGCCAACCGACGGGAGATACTTGACCGCCACGGCCTACAGGCGTTCGCCATCTCGGCGCATCTGCAGGGCCAGGCCGTCTGCGACGACCCCATCGACCAACGGCACCGCGGCATCTTGAACAGCTCCCTCTGGGGTGACGGCGACCCGGAAGGTGTCCGACAGCGGGCTGCTCAAGCGGTCAAGAACGCGGCCAGGACGGCTGCCCGACTGGGTGTATCAACAGTCGTCGGGTTCACAGGTTCGTCGATCTGGAAGTACATCGCGATGTTCCCGCCCGCGTCGGGCGAGATGATCGACGCCGGCTACCAGGACTTCGCCGACCGGTGGAACCCGATCCTGGACGTCTTCGACGAGGTCGGCGTCCGGTTCGCCCACGAGGTCCACCCCTCCGAGATCGCCTATGACTACTACTCCACGCAGCGCGCGTTGGAAGCGATCGGGCACCGAAAAGCCTTTGGGATCAACTGGGACCCTTCGCACATGGTGTGGCAGAACATCGACCCGGTGCAGTTCATCTGGGACTTCCGGGACCGGATCTACCACGTGGACTGCAAGGACACCAAACTCCGGCCGCGGGACGGCCGCCGGGGAGTGCTCGGGTCGCACCTGCAGTGGGCAGATCCACGGCGTGGGTGGGACTTCGTGTCCACCGGCCGCGGCGATGTTGACTGGGAAGACTGCTTCCGGATGCTTACCACCATTGGGTACGACGGGCCCATCAGCATCGAATGGGAAGACGCCGGGATGGACCGCCTGCACGGTGCGCCAGAGGCGCTGGCCTACATACGCTCCCAGCTTTTCGACCCACCGGCCACCGCCTTCGACAGCGCCTTCTCGAACCAGGACTGAGCTGCAGTCCCAGCCCCCGCATGCCAAGCCCTTACTCGACGGCTGTTTCGGTGCTTATGTCGGTGACGCCTCAGCAATGTCACTCGACACCGGTACCGAACGACGCCTTGTGTAGGCAATCACCCGCCGGGTCACCCGTCACCGCCGAATTATCTTGGAGAGCGTTGATTGATTGCCTGGTTTCGTCCATGGCTGACCCGGGGTCTCGGTGGACACCCTTGCGGCAGGACGGCGATGGTGGGCCAAGGTAGTCGTTGAGGTGGTCGCGGAAGTGCGGCAGGTCCCTGACGTGGAAGTACATGGCGTCGCCGATTCTGGCGGCTGCGGCGCGGTGTGAGTTGACCCAGGCGAAGAACAGCACCGGCATCACCTGGTTCATGTAGGGGTGTTGCCGTCAGCAGCCGGGATCAGGTGGTCCGGTTTGAGCGCGAAGTGGTTGTTGTAGTCGGTCACCAATATGGGTAACTGTCGTGGTCGCGGTCGAGATTGTGTTGCAGCGAGGCGATTACGCGGTCTAGTTTTGCACCCATCCGGTGGCGGTTGTAGACCAGGGCGGCAGCGCAGGAGCCGTAGTAGTTGATGCTGTGGAACAGTCTGGTTGCGGCGTTGAGGGCGCGGGCGAAGACGCGGCTGACGGGATCGGATAGCCGGCCGAGCCCCGCGGCCGACGTATCCGGTCGAGCGCAAGATGCTGGTGGACACCGATACCGCGGGCGGCAACCTTACGGTCGATGGAAGGAGTCATGAAGTTCCAAACTCAGGCTGACTGTTCACGAATCATTCTTCGGAGACTGGATCGTACTGCCGCAAGGTCATCCTCAGCTGTACGGAGCCGCGCCAGAGTAACGTCGAGTTCTGTTGCCAGCCGGACATTTTCACTGCGGTAGCGATTGTTCGCCGCGGTTAGTTCGTCGATGCGACGCCGGAGCGGCTCTACTGATGTAGCTTCCAGTTGGGTGCCGAGTCGTTCACGTAGGGCCTTCGTTACGCGGCCGAGCTCGCTGCGGAGCCTGCGGTTGTCCTGCTTGGCGAGTTCGAGGTCGGTGCGCAAGCTTGCCTCGCTCGCGCTTCGGCCGGCCCGTTTGGCCTGAGCGGGCACTGCCGCTTGGTCCGAACGGGCGGTCTCGATGTAGTCACGCACTCCGTCGGCGTAGACGAGCCATTGTGAGACCTTCGCGTTGCGGGCGACGGCGGCGAAGGTGATTGGCGTGCCGTCGCGCTTCATCGCATCTACGGCGCGGAATACCCGATCCCGCTTGTGCTCTGAGTCTCGACGTCGCGCCTCGCGGAGAACGTCCGCGGGTGTGCGTGTGACTGCTTGCGTCACTGGCTTTCCTTCCGTCGGCTGATGTCTTCGAGTGGGAGCCTCGCGCCGGCCCGCGCCTTGCGTAACACGGCAGATGCTTGTTCGACCTGGTCTCGCTGCTCTCCGTCCAGTCGGTCGAGACCCGCCCTCATAGTGTCTAGAACGTTCCGAAATGCCCCGATCTGTGCGTTTAGGTTGTCGATGACGAACGGCGCAGCCTCTATGGCTGAGGCGATTTCACGATCAGCGGTTAGTGAATTGATGTGCTCCTCGATGGCCGGGATGTATGAGCGACGGCGAATGCACCCGACGTCCACCCCGGATCGACCGCGAGACCCAGAACGCAGAAGGCCCCGGGCGTTCGCCGGGTTCGCGTCGTCGAAGACGAGGAGACGTAACGGCCTTGGCCCGCCCGAAACCACTCCCCGACCCCACCAAGTACAACCCGTGCCAGCGCTGCCACCAGGCCTACCCGACCGTGGCTGTCCAACCAGTCGGCGACCCCGTCGCCATTGAGGCTCAGCAGCGTTGGCCGCGCAGTGCGCGGCATCATGAGTTGTCGACGGGTGAAATGCACCCGCCAGCCCAAGATCGGCATTGCTTCGAAAAGTACCGTTGCGCCCACCTGATCAGCCCGACTGACACGTGGTAGACCCCGACGGCCCAGGCAGGAGCGTGTCCTCCGGCCCTCGAATCGCCCGTGCAGATCAACAGGTTCGCCTTTGAGCGTGGCCGACCTTTCGGACGCAATCCACCAGGCCAATGACGTGGCGATGGGCGATGACCCATTGCGCGGTGACCGCAGCGGAGGCGCATCCCCGTGTTCACCGTGCTGCCGCAAGCCAATCGACAACGTCCAGAATCGGGTGATAAAATATGTGGTTTATGCCACAGATTATGTGGTATGTAATTGGATAAGAGTAGACGGCAGGAGGGAGAGTGAGTTGGACCCGTCTGGCCGATCGCAGGATCCTCGTCGGGCGGGCGCACGGATCCTCGACACCGCCGAAGGCGTGCTCATTGCCCTGCGGGGCTGCACGCTCAACCAGGCGTTCGTCGAGATCGTGCAGACCGCCAAGGCGCACAACGTGAGCACTATGAGTCTGGCTGATGCCCTGGTGGCGCTGGCCCAAGGCCAGGCGTCCCCGGACGGTCAGGACGCCGCGGTCGGCGCCGCCGGCGCCGCGTGGGCGCACCTGTTGGACCGGGCCCGGCCACGCCGCAGCGTGTTGTTTGGCCGCGACGACGACGTTCCCAGTGCTTAGAACGCGGTGACGTCGGTGTCGGGGTCGTCGTCGGGCAACGGCACGATGATGGCTTGATCGATCACATCCGACGGGTTGGCGTCGCGCTGCAAAAGGTCAGCCACACAACGCGGGTCGAGGCCGGCGTCCTCGGCGCTGTCGGCGGCGGGCTGGCGTTGTTCAGCCGCGTCGGCGGCGGGAATGTCATCGGCCAGCGGAGTGTCATCGGGGCAGTTCGTCATCGGTTTCGCGGCCTCCTTCTGCGGGTCGGTTCCTCGGAGCGCAGTCGGGCGTTTTCGGACTTCAGGTCGCTGTTGTCGGACTCGAGTTCGGTGTTGCGGTGTTGTAGGTGCAAGATCTGGGCGATCCCGGCGATGTTGATGCCCTGGGCCACGAGGTCACTGATGCGCGCCAGGAGATCCAGATCGGCGTCGCTGTAGCGGCGGGTGCCGCCATCGGTGCGCCCCGGGGTGAGCAGTCCGCGCCGCTCATACAGGCGCAGCGTCTGCGGATCAATCCCACTGAGCTCTGAGGCCACCGAGATGCCGTACACGCCGCGCGCCGATCGCGCCAGGGGATCCTCAGGCACTGACCTGCTCCACTTC
>Ga0068855_100010243_pt1 | contig 11302 bp, 6 predicted proteins | sample KBSCornC52_FD_66592 | JGI IMG/M metagenome (GOLD analysis project Ga0068855, IMG submission 66592) | Corn rhizosphere microbial communities from Kellogg Biological Station, Michigan, USA - KBS Corn C5-2 | ecosystem: Host-associated > Plants > Roots > Rhizosphere > Soil ... | reverse complement strand
AACGCGGAGCTGGTCTCCCGCTTCGGCTCCGCTGGCAGGAGCGTGCATTGAGCTACGAGACCCTCCTGGTTGAGGACCGCAGCCTCAATGGGGCGCTGGTCCGCACGCTCACACTCAACCGTCCCGCCCGGCGCAATGCGCTCTCACCCGCCATGCAGTCGGAGCTGATCGCCGCCATGGAGCAGGCCGCCGCCGACCACTGCCGTGTGCTCCTGCTCACGGGCGCCGGCGAAGCCTTCTGCTCCGGCCTCGACCTCGAAGTGCTCCGCACCATGACCGACGCCGGCGAGATGGATCACCGCGCCCACGCCGCCAACGTCGCGCGCCTGTTCCGCAACCTGTATGAGCTGCCCATGCCCACCGTCGCCGTCGTGCGCGGCCCGGCAATCGCTGGTGGCACCGGCCTAGCCACCCTCTGCGACTTCACCCTCGCCACCCCGGCCGCGAAGTTCGGCTTCACGGAAGCGCGCATCGGCTTCGTGCCCGCACTGGTCTCCGCCTACGCCGTGCTGCAGATCGGCGACAAGCGCGCGCGCGACCTGCTGCTCACCGCCCGCATCTTCCACGCCGACGAAGCCCTGCGCCTCGGCCTCATCAACGAAGTCGTCGCGCCGCAGGACCTCGACGCCCGCATCGACTCGCTCTGCCAGACGCTCGCCGCCAACAGCCCGCAGTCGCACGCCGCCACCAAGCGCCTGCTGGTCGCGCAGAACCGCGCCTGGCTCGACACCGCCATCGCCGCCGCGCTCGAAGAAAACGCCGCCGCCCGCAGCACCCACGACTTCCGCGAAGGCGTCGCCGCCTTCCTCGAAAAGCGCACCCCCGAGTGGCAGAAGTAAACAGCACTCGTTCTGCCGAAATTGGGGATCGTTACTTCCGCTTCACCGTAAACACATACACCGTCTTCGAGTGGAACGTCGCGCCCGGCATCAGCGTCGTCGTCGGAAAGTCAGGCTGATTCGGCGAGTCCGGAAAATGCTGGGTCTCCAGCGTGAACGCCGCCGTACCCCGGCGCGTAGGCGCCTTCATGTTCGGCGGCGGCGCCGGCGACTTCGGCACATACAGCTGCAGCCCCGGCTCGTCCGTGAACACCTGCACCTCGCGCCCACTCACCGGATCGCTCACCTCGGCTACCGGCGCTGACGCCTTGTGCGGGCGCAGCACGAAGTTCGAGTCGTATCCACGATCCGGAATCAGCTTGCCAAACGCGTGCGCCTCGCGAAAATCAAACGCAGTGCCCTCCACCGGCTCAATCTTGCCCGTCGGAATCAAGCTCGGATTCATCGGCGTGTATTTGTCCGCGTCAATCTGTGCCACATCGTCGAACACCGGCGTCGAAGGATCGTCCGCCAGATTGAAGTAAGAGTGATTGGTAAAGTTCACCACCGTCGGCTTGTCGGACTTCGCCGTGTACGCAATCGAGAGCGCAGGCGCGCCCTTGTGCCGCTCCAACTCAAAATCCACCGACACCGTCAGCGTCCCCGGAAAGCCCATATCCCCATCCGGCGACACCAGCGACATCACCACGCCGCTATGAGTCGGCTTCGCAGTCCACACCTTCCGGTCGAACCCCATCGGGCCGCCATGCAGCGTATTCCTGCCGTTGTTCTTCGGAATCTCGTAGGTCTTCCCATCCAGCGTGAACTTGCCGTCCGCAATCCGATTCGCAAACCGCCCAATCGTGGCGCCCGCAAACGGCACCCGCCCCATCAGGTACCAGTCCAGCGTCGGCGATCCCAGCACCACGCTGTTCATCGCGCCAGTCTTATTCGGAACCTTGATGCTGACAATCCGCGCGCCGTACGTGGTCAGCTGCACCTCAATGTTTTTGTCCTTCAGCGTGTACAGATCCACAGCGTTGCCCGCCTGGTCTTTGCCCCACGCCTCCTGGCTCACGGTGACCGCATGCAGCGCACCGGCTGCACCCATCCACAAGACAGAAAACACCACAACCGTTCGTCGCAAATTCATCCGCATCGCCTGATTTTCTCCACCACAGATTTCACACGTCTTTCCCGAGCAACGCAAACGGCGTCGTCTCTGACAGCCTCAGGCAGCGCATTTTCTCTCTTCCTACGGCCCTGAGATCGCGCTCCCTTGCACGTTGTACAGCACGCCGGAGGAGCCGGGGGTTGAGTTGGTTCTAGTCACAAACACCAGGCCGTTGCTGCCCCACCGTGCCATCTGTGTCGGATAACCCAGCACACCCGGGAACGTGATCGAGTTCAGCAGAGCCTGAGTCGTCAAGTCATAGATATGGAGCGTGTAGCTGGCGGCGCCTTGTCCTGAACCACCACTTGTGTCTTTGGCGAGGAGGAAGATGCGTTTCAGTGCATCGTCGGTCACCAGCAGGGCGCCCCCGCCGTTGTCTAAAGTGCCGGTTTGCACCAGGCCGACAGAATTGACCATCACTCCCGAGTCGCTGAAAAGCAGACCTGTAAGGGTGTCATAGTGGAGGCGGTATCCAAGATACGTTCTGCCGAAGGCGCCACTGACCGTCACGCCGGTCGAAGTCACCGAAAGTGAGTGGAAGCTTTGAGGTTGAAACGACTCGTCCGTTTGCGCAAAGAGCGTTGAGGCATCCGCCCCCCAGACCGGCCTCGTGAAATCAAAAGAGCTATAGGCGAGAGTTCCCGGACGCGGCGTGGCATCGTCATAGATGGCCAGCCCACCGCAACCCTGAGGTTCGATGGTTCCGTTCCCGTTGCTCACGGCAATGGTGTGCGGATTGTCGGGTGCCACCTTCACGTCGACTGCGAAGGTACAGGTGCCGTTCAGTCCTACATTGCCTCCTGTTACACCGGCGCCACTGGGAATTGTCAGATCCAGCGAGAACGAAGGAACGTTATAGCGCTGCACGATGGCCTGCGCATAAGAGCCCACGTAGAGGTACTGGTCATCACCCGAAAGGGAGATCGCGCTGGCCTGCGGCACGATCGGAAACGTCTGCTGAATCCCTGCCTTGGTGGGGTCAATCACCGCGATTATATTCGGGTAAACCGGATCCAGATTCGGAACCGCTACATAAATCAAGCCGTGTTCGCTGTCCCAGGCCAGGTCCTGCCCGGAGAGATTGAGCACATTCAGCTGCGCAGTCACACCCAGATTGGGCAGCACGGAGAAGCCTATGGATTGAGAGGAAGCAGTCCCCGGACCATTGCTGACCGCCACTGTGCTGGCCACGGCGCTGGAGAGCATGGCAGCCGGTATCGTGACCAGTATCTGCGTGTCCGAGATCGAATTGACGGCCAGGGTCTGGTTGTTCCACGTGACCTGCGAGGCCTGCGTAAAGTCGCGGCCTGTCAGCGCGACCTGCACATCGGAACTGCCGGCCGGAACCGAGGCTGGGCTCACGGCCGTCAGCGTAGGAGAAGGAGCGGCGTAGCCGCCTACCGCAGACGAGACGCCAGTGGCAGACACGAACGAGCCGTCGACCAGATAGATCTGGGTTCCGATGATGGCCAGGCCACTGCTGCCCCAACGAATCATCGTCGAGCCACCGCCCCCGTTGATAAGCATCGAGTTAATGGCTCCGAACTGATCGAGGTCGAAGGCTTTGATGTTGCCGTTGACATCCAGGTAGAACACCCGGCGCAGCGTCGTATCCAGCGCGAAGGCGCCTCCGGTGACCGGCATCTGAGCAACCGATTGCCCGGTCGCGGCGTTGACCACGTTTCCGTAAGTGTCCACCAGGTGGGAAGTTTGGCTGTCGAAGGCAAGCTCCCTCACGAACTGGCCGAGCGCGTTTCGTCGATCGCTCAGCAGAGTGACGCCGTTGGCGTCGACAGCAAAGGTATCTTCATCCGCCGTGGAACTGCCAAGGTTGGTGCCGTACAGGGTCGTGGAATCAGCTCCCCAGACCAGCGTGTCGTAAAAGCTCCCAAGTCCGGGCAGAGCGATGTTCGTTCGTGGAACGCCGTCGTCGTAAATCACAACTCCGCCGTCTGAGCCAATAGCCGTGGTGGTGCTGGTGTGGCGCGTGATAGCCACGGTATGTGGATGCCCGGGCGCGGCTGCGACGGAGTTGGACATGTAATACCGGCCGCCGCTGTCGTTGCCGAGATTGAACGTAATGTCGGGCGTGAGCGAAGGCAGGGTAAAGCGTTCAATCTGACCTGTAGATGGCAGGGTGACGTACACAAAGCTGCCGTCATCGGTGACGGAAATGCCCGCGGGTGAGCTCGAAAGCGGCTGCGTTGTGACGATCGTTCCCTGCAGCGGATCAATGGTTACCAGCTTGTTGGGCATGGTGGAAGAGCCGCTCGCTGCCACCAGCAGGCCGTGAGTGGAGTCCCAGCCGAGATCTGTGGCCACGAGATTGACCGCGCGGACGCGATTGGCTGCGCTGATGACGTGCAGCAGTTGCGCGTTGGAAGTCCCGCCCCCCGGCGCTGGGTTGGTAACGGTAATGCTAAGGTCTCCAGCGTTGGAAAGGAAGCTGGCAGGGATGACAATGCCCATGCTGGTAGAGCTGCCATGGAGACTCGCCTGTACCGTGACGCCGTTCACCTGGACCGTCGAGGACGGCACCAGGTCGGCAATGAAGTTGCTGCCCGTAAGCAGAAGGTTGAAACTAGTCGCGCCCGCGGTAATAGTCGAGGGCGAGATGCTGTTGAGCACCGGCCCGGGGTTTCCGACCTGAAAGTTGAGGGCATTCGAATTTTGATTCTGCGATGCCGGGTCCCGAACCGTGATGGGCAGCGTGGCCGTCTTGTAGAGCTCTAGCGCGGACAATTCGAATCGGATCGACGTCGGCGAGATGTACGTCGTCGGGGCAGGAATCGTGTTGCTGATGTAAACCGCAGCCGTGGGGGTGAAGTAGTTACCCGTAATCGTGACGTTCACCGCCGACGAGCCGTTGACGATCGCCGACGAAGGGGAGAGCGCAGTGAGTTTGGCTGGCGGCTGCCGTAGCGTCACAGAAACGCTCTGCGAGGTGCCCCCGCCGGGAGCAGGATTGGTCACAGAAAAGCTGAGTGGGCCGATCGGCGCGAGTGTGGCCGCAGGCGCAATCGCGCTCAGCTGGGTGCTGCTGACAAAAGTGGTCGTCAGCGCCGTGGTGCCAGTCATCACCACGGTCGATGGTACGAAGTTCGTTCCGGTGAACAGGAAGAGAGTGTCCCCTGAACCGGCGGCAAGCACCGGAGGCGACGCGGTGGCGAGAGTGGGCGCGGGATTTGTGACCGTGATCTCCGACGATGCAGCCGCAGTGGTCACCTGGCCGTCCGGATTGGCGACGGTGATGTCGGTGATGCTCCCGGCAGCGGCAAGGCTCGCCGGAACCGCCGCGCTCAGCGATGATGCGCTGACGTAAGTGGTAACCAGCGGCGTCGCCTTCCAATTCACCACCGCCTGCGGCTGAAAGTTGCTGCCGTTCACGGTGAGGGTAAAGCCGGAGGAGCCCGCCGGCACTGTCGTCGGGGATACGCTCGCGACCACAGGCGCAGCCGCCTTGGGAGTCGCAACGCTGCCGGAACCGCCAGAACTGCCAGCGCTACCACCGCAGCCCGCGATCAGGTTGAAAGCTACAAAACAGCCCAGGAGAAGGCAGACAGAAGTCCAAAGGCAGACACGATGAGGGGTACAGCTCGGCGTCGTCATTTAGCAGGGGGTAAGGTTCAGGGACACTTTACAGGCGGTATCCTCATTTCCCAAGCGATTATTGGGAACCCGCTTCTCGCGCAAATCAGGTTACTCAAGTGACGTCGCCTTCCACCCCTCCAGTCCGGCTGCAAGCGAACCGAAAGCCCTGATACTGTAAGCAGGAACCAACGCCGGCGCGCTCCCGTCCCTCACCGGCAGTGCCAATCAGCACAAGGGGTAATACCAATCGAACGGCTTCGGCGCGCAAACCCCATTCTTGAATTCGTCCTGCTGGCGTTCCTCATCGCGTACACCGTCGGCTTCGGCCTGCTCTGGCTCTGCCGCTCCTTCACCGGCACTTGGTCGCAGTACCTGCCGCGCATCGGAGTCGTCTACGCGCCGGCCATCGCTGCCCTGCTGGTCACCGGAAGAGGCGGCGCCCCCGCCCTGTTGCGCAAGCTCAACCCACGCGGGCAATGGCTCTGGGTGCCGATACTGCTGGCCGCTGGCGTCGTCTGCACTGCAGGCGCCGCGCTCGCAGCCGGAGTGCAACCGCAACAACTCACGCGCGCCGCACATGCGTGGCCCTTGTTCGCAGCGCATGCCCTGCTGCAGTTTGCCTTCGCCGGATGCGGCGAGGAGCTGGGATGGCGCGGATGGCTCCTCCCCCGCATCTTGACTCGCTACCAGCCCGTGGTCGCGGCCCTCATCGTTGGAGCCATCTGGGGCTGCTGGCACGTTCCTATTCTTCTCAGCGGCGCGCGGCCCGCATCCATCTTTCTGTTCGGAGTGCTCGGCCTGTCGTTTCTCTTCACCGCCCTCTGGCAGCGCGTCAACGGAAACATCTTCGTGCTCGCCGTGGCCCACGCCAGCGTCAACGCACCCCTCGCTATGCTCGATAGCCGCGTCGCGATGAACGCCGTCTTCTTGCTGTACGGCCTGCTGGGCTCCATCGCAGCGATGGGGATGCTGCTGCAATGCCGCGCGCCTTCGCCGCTACCAACCTCTTGACACCACCCGTACAATTAAAGAAGCAGCCCAGAGCTGTCGTGCGCACCCTCCGGACCGAGCCACTCGCTCGCGCAACGGCAATGCGCAGGACCTCCGCCACACCCAGAACAAATCCCACGACCCCTCCAGAGGGAACTCGTCCAGCTCTTTCTCAATCCGCTTGTCGCATCCCCTCTCGCCGCTTGTCGCATCCCCTCTCGGGAACACACCACGGTAACTCCCCCGTTGTCGACTCCGTGACTCCCCTCCCGCAACCTCTTCGCCATCAGCAAAACCGGGGTAGACACCCGGGGGGTGGTTCCCCCCGTCCAACCCGAGTAGGATGGGCAGCGAATGGAACCCAACGGCAAGCTCTGGCCCAGCGCCGCCGCCGCACTCGCAAGCACGGTTCGCGACGGCATGCTGCTCGCCATCGGCGGCTTCGGCCTCTGCGGTATCCCCGAGGCGCTGATCGCCGCGCTCCGCGACACCGGCGTCCGCAACCTCACCATCGCCTCCAACAACGCGGGCGTCGACCACTGGGGCCTCGGCCTGCTGCTCGAAAGCCGCCAGGTTCGCAAGATGATTTCCAGCTACGTCGGCGAGAACGCCGAGTTCGAGCGCCAATACCTCGCCGGCGAGCTGGAGGTGGAGTTCTGCCCGCAGGGCACGCTGGCCGAGCGCATGCGTGCCGGGGGCGCCGGAATTCCCGGCTTCTACACCCGCTCGGGCGTCGGCACCACGGTCGCCGAAGGCAAGGAGCACAAGCAGTTCGACGGCATCACCTACATCCTCGAGCGCGGCATCCGCGCCGACCTCGCGCTGGTCAAAGCCTGGAAGGCCGACACCGAAGGCAACCTGGTCTACCGCCGCACCGCGCGCAACTTCAACCCGCTCGCCGCAGCCTGCGGACGCATCACCATCGCGGAAGCAGAAATCGTCGTCAGCCCCGGCGAGATCGATCCCGACGAGGTTCACACCCCGGGCATTTACGTGCAGCGCTTGGTCCACAACCCTGCGCCGGAGAAGCGAATCGAAAAGCGCACCGTGCGGGAGGCCTGAAGCGATGAAGACCGATGTCCGCGACCGGCTCGCCGCCCGCGCCGCCCAGGAGCTCCGCGACGGCTTCTACGTCAACCTCGGCATCGGCGTCCCCACGCTGGTCGCGAACCACATTCCCTCCGGCATGAAAGTCACGCTGCAGTCGGAGAACGGCCTGCTCGGCATGGGACCCTTTCCCACCGACTCCGAGGTCGACGCCGACCTGATCAATGCCGGCAAGGAAACCGTCACGCTGCTCCCCGGCGCTTCCATTTTTTCCAGCGCCGACTCCTTCGCCATGATTCGCGGCGGCCACATCGACCTCGCGATCCTCGGCGCCATGCAGGTCTCCGAGCGCGGCGACCTCGCCAACTGGATGATTCCCGGCAAGCGCGTGAAGGGAATGGGCGGCGCGATGGACCTGGTCTCCGGCGTGCGCCGCGTCGTGGTGGTCATGGAGCACGTCAGCGCCGCCGGCGAGCCCAAACTGCTCCGCGAGTGCACCCTGCCTCTGACCGGCGCAGGCGTCGTGCACCGCGTCATCACCGAGCTCTGCGTGCTAGACATCACGCCCGAAGGTTTCGCCGTGGTGGAGCTGGCCGAAGGCGTCACCCCGGACGAGGTGACGCGCCGGACCGGAGCGCCCGTGCAATTCCGGCTGTAACCGCCGGCTGCGTTAGAAGGTGGTGCCGACGGTAAGTCGGAACGTCTTGCGCGGCTCGCGCAGCTGGTACGAGGGACCGTAGAGCTGCAGCGCCTCGCGGTAGCTGAACAGACCGGCATCGTTGTTCGGGAACAGCGACCGGAAGGTGTTGTTATCCACCGCGAGCTGCTGCGGAACGTCCTTGAAGAGTCGCAGCGGATTGTAGGCGTAGAAGATCCGGAACGGCGCGTTCACGATCGGCAGCACCATCTGGAGTTCCGCGCCGGTGGACATGCGGGGCACGAAGTTAGTGCCCGGCATCGTGTTCAGCTGCAGTGGCGAGAAGGTCGGAATCTGCTTGCCGCCATAGCATGCGCCGTTCACGATGGTCGGGCAGCCGTAGAGCGGGCTCGAAAGCAGCGAGGCGCCGGCGACGCTCTGGCGCAGCTGGGAGGGACGCAGGTCGCCGGTCAAGCCGAAGTCAGTAAAGAAGTTGAGCGAGAGCGAGCTGACGATGGGAATCTGGTACTGCAGGTTCCCCGTGAACTGGGTGTCGCCACCGATCGCCACCGGCCGGTAGATCGGCAGCGGAATCTTCACGGTGCCGAGCTTCGGGTCCGTCGGATCGCGCGGGATCGTGCTGCCGTCCGGGTTGGTCAGGTCGAACTGCACGTTAACCGGAATGAAGGTGTAGGGCGACGCGGCGCGCACATCGAAGCCGCGGATGTCGGACTCGCCGCCGCCGTAAAGGCGATTGGTCGGCGGAGCCACTTGGCCGCCGAAGCCAGTCACGAAGGCCATCTGCGCACGCATGCCGAGCACGTTGTGGCCCTCGCGGTTGACCTTCAGCCCCTTCATTGGAAAGTATTGGCGGAAGGTGCCGACCGGGGCGATGTACTTGACGTTTCCGCCCGCGCCGGCAATCTGCATGGAGATGCTCAGGTCGCGTCCGGAGTGCGCGCCCACCGGGCGATCCAGCGACGAATACGAGAAGCTGGGCTGGATGGTCGACGTGATAATCCCTGAAAGCTGATTCAGCCCGGCCACGCCGGAGCGGAACGCCAACGACTGGAATACATTCCGGGTGTTGTCGTTGAAAGTCGTGACCGAAGCCTTAGAGAGCGCGTAGGTCACGCCGATCCGGGTGACGCCACGGCCCGCCCACAGATGCTTCAACGGCTCGCTGGCCGACAGAGTGAAGCCGGTGGTCGACTCGTTGTAGTTGGTCAGTAGCGACTGCACCGCCTGCGAGACGTTGGTGCTGGTGTTGTTGGCCAGCGAGTACGCCTTGGCAGGGTTGTAGTCCACCTTGCGGGTAAAGGCCTCAAAGCCGATGGAGATCGGACGGTTGCGCAGATAGGGCTCGTTGAAGCCGAACGTGAGGTTCCGCTGCCGGTCGCCGACGTTGGCGTTGACCGAGAGCGTCTCGCCCAGCCCCAGGAAGTTGTTGGTCTCGTAGTTGAGCCCAATGAACGTGCCCTGCAGGCCGCTCAGGCCGCCGTTAAGGCCGATGGAATTCTTGCCCTTCTCCTTGAGGCGAAGCAGCAAGTCGACCGTGCCGTTGTCCGCGTCCTGATGGGTTTCAGTGTCGTCGTCCACCTTCAGGTTCTCGAAGTAGCCGAGCTGGTTCAGCCGCAGGATGGAAAGATCCCAGAGCTGCGCGTTGTAGACCTGGCCTTCTTCCAGCACCAGTTCGCGGCGGATCACCTTGTCTCGCGTGATGGTGTTACCCGTGAACTCGATGCGCGAGACGTAGAACTGCTTGCCTTCGTCGATCTCCACGTTGATGGAGACGGTATGGTTGGCCTCATCGCGCTTGGGGATGGGATTGCCCACCATGTTGATGTAGCCCTGGCTGCTGTAAGCCTTGCGCAGGTTCTCCATTCCCTTATGCAGGGTGGTGGCGTTGAACCACTCGCCGTCCTTCATCGGGAACTGCGCGCGCATCGCCTTGGTGTTGGTTAGGTTCTTGAATCCCGAGAACGTGATGCCGGTCAGGCGGTAGCGCTCGCCTTCATCGATGGGGATGGTGATATCGACACGCTTTCCCTTGGAGGCGTGCAGCGTGAACCAGTTCAGGCCGCCCTTGTCGCGGACCACGGTCTTGGCTTCACCGGTGCTGGCGTTCATATAGCCGCGGTCCAGGTATGCCAGCCGGACGCGCTCCGTGTCCTCATCCAGCTTGCTCGCGTCGAAGGTGCGGGCGAACAGATTCTCGAGAAAGATGGAGTGCGGGATACCAATAGGCTTCAGGTTGCGCATGGAGTTGCGCAGAACGTGATCCGACACGTTGTAGTTGCCGTCAAAAACGATCTTGCCCACCTTGACCGTCGGGCCCTCCTTGATCCGGAAGGTGATGCCAACCGAGGCCGGCGGAATCGTCTTGATCTCGGTACGGATGGTGGCGAACTGATGTCCGTGCTCGGCCAGCAGGTCCTTAAGAACGGTTTCGGCGCGCTTGATCCGGGTCTCGTCGAACTGGCTCTCTGCGGTGACGCCCACCTTCGCTTTCTTGAAGCGATCCTGCACATCGGAGAGGGTAATGGCGTTCAGGCCGATGTAGTCGACGGTGCGGATGGTCGGTTTCTCGGTGACGTACACCACCAGCTGGACGCAGGCGGGCGTATCCACCCGTTCGATCCGGACGCTTTCGAAGTAGCCGGTGTTCCAGATGGAGTTGAAGTCGCGCTCGACGGTGGCCTGGTCATAGCGGTCGCCCTGGTGCGAGGCCATGCGGGCCAGCACGGAATCGCGCGGAATCCGGCGGTTGCCGACGACTTGAGGCTGGCACAGCGCCTCGGCCCCGGCAGGAGCTTGCGCAGGCGCGCTGGGGGCATCCTGAAGCTGGGCGATGGCTGCGGACGGAAGGGCAAAGGAGCAGGCCGCGGCGAGCAGGACCAGGGCGCGGCGGGTGGGCCGTGTGGGCATGGAGCGGTGGCTTGAGGATTGGGCCTCATGGCCTGAGCGGCTGGAGCTCGTGCGCACAGATCGAAACTTTTTGCCCAGAAGACTTCCGCTAACTCGCTCTACGGTAAAGATACGCAC
>Ga0068855_100010242_pt1 | contig 11302 bp, 10 predicted proteins | sample KBSCornC52_FD_66592 | JGI IMG/M metagenome (GOLD analysis project Ga0068855, IMG submission 66592) | Corn rhizosphere microbial communities from Kellogg Biological Station, Michigan, USA - KBS Corn C5-2 | ecosystem: Host-associated > Plants > Roots > Rhizosphere > Soil ... | reverse complement strand
CTTCACCCGGACGGCGAACGGCAAGGCCTCGGCCAAGGCCTACCTCGCGCGGCTGAAGGAACGCACGAACGACCGCGACAAGCCCGTCTCGATCGGGTCCTTCCGGGCGCAGCTCAAGGCCATCCACGCCTGGGGCAAGCAGGCCCCCACCGACCTGTCACGCATCCACCACCCCGTCCTGGTGATGAACGGCGACCACGACCGGATGGTCCCGACGTCCAACACCGTCGACATGGCCGACCGCTTCCCGAACGCCGAGCTGAAGATCTACCCGGACGCCGGCCACGGCGGCGTGTTCCAGTACCACGACGAGTTCGTGGCGCAGGTCCTCGACTTCCTCGAGCGCGGATGACCTTCGCCAACGCAGCCGGCGCTCCCGTGGGTGCGGCCGGCGGCTTCGGTCAGGTCGCCTGGACGTAGACGTCGGGATCCGCGGCGAAGGCGACGATGCACTCGTGGGAGCAGAACCAGTAGTCGTGGTCGTCGTGGCGCAGCCAGGCTGACGCGTTGGCGGGGTCGAGCCGCATGCGGCAGACCGGGTGTATCCGGCCTGACGGGCGGCGGGCAAGATCTCCTCCGCGAGGAGCAACCGCGGCCCGGCGGCGTAACTGGTCAGCCGGGCGGCGAGGTTCACCGCCGGGCCGTAGTAGTCCCCGCCGCGTTCCTCGACCGGTCCGTGGGCAATGCCGCCGCGCGCGACGGGAAACTGCGCCTCGGCCAAGCAGCCACGGATGATCGACGAAGGCGATGCTCGCGTCGGTCATGTGATCACGCCGCCTTGCGAGCGGCTCCGGCGAAGACGTTGCCGAACACGTGCGACTCCGGCCCGGCGGCCGGCAGCAGCCCGTGACGGCCGAGCTCGTCAGCGAATTCCTCGGCTTCGAATCGGTCCTCGCGCGGGTGGACCGTGAACGTGCGGAACAGCCAGGTGTCCAGCGTGTGCCGCGGGACGTCCTCGAACAGCAGCAACCCACCCGGCCGGAGCACCCGGGCGATTTCGGCGATCGCGGCCCGCCAGGTGGGAACGTGATGGATGACTCCGAACTCGACAACGGCATCCATGCTGGCGTCCGCTTGTTCGATCCCGCATGCGTCACCAACCGACAACTGCACGGCGCCGGTTCGACCGTGCAGGCGACGCTCGGCCCGCTCGATCATTGCGGGATCCAGATCGAAGGCCGTGACCCGAGCTGCGTCAAGTCGATCAAGCAGTACCTCGACGCCGACGCCGCGACCGCAGCCGACTTCGAGAACGTGTTGGCCGCGCAGAGTGCCACCAGCCAGCCGTTGGAACCAAGCGGCCTCGCGGTGGTGTTGATGCGCGGCCCGCACCGGATTGTTCATGGCAATGCGTTCGATCCGGTTGAGCTTCACCCGGATCTCCTCTTCTTCCGCAATGGACAGGTACCCCCTTGGGGTACCTTCCTACTCGTTCCCCCACCCCAGGGTCAACTACCCCAGGGGGGTATAGGTGCGGTGCGCGCTTCGTGGCGCCGTCAGAACAGTCGGCGACGGACGGGGGTCCGCTCCTGCCTTGCCATCGGGGTCCGCGGAATCGGGTAGGGCGGCCGATGACCATGGGACGCGCTGGCGATGAGAGTTTGGTCGCCGGCGACCGCGCGGCGTGCTTCCCGATCCGCCAGCGGGAACCGCGGCGCCGCAGCCGACCTTCGTGGCTGGAAGATTCCCTTCATGTCCCCCGCGACGCCGGCGCGCCAGTTCGACAAATTGGGAACGGAGACACCGAACCGGGCGGCCAGCAGCTGGAGCTGGGAGGTGTGGTCATAGACCTCGGAGCTCACGAAACCGCCACGGGCATAGGGCGAGAGCACGAGGCAGGGCACGCGGAAGCCAAGACCGACCGGCTCGGGTCCCGCCGGCCGGGATACGAACTCGGCCGATGTGCCGGTCGGCGGGGTCGGGGGCGGTACGTGGTCGAACAACCCGCCGTTCTCGTCGTAGCTCACGATCAGAGCCGTGCGCTCCCATAGCGCCGGTCGCGAACTCAGGAGGGCGAGCACGTCGACGATCTCGTCGGCGCCGACCGCCGCCGGGAACGAGGGATGCTCACTGCGCTGCATCGCCGGGATGATCCACGAGACGTGCGGCAAGGTCCCCCGCTCGACGTCACGCACGAAGTCCGTGGGGTAACTCGGCACGATGCCCTTCTCGAACACGCCAGTGCCCGGTCGGTACGCACGGAAGTGCTGCACCATGCCGTTGACGAGCGTGGCTTGCGACCGCGGAGCGTTGTAGATCTTCCAGCTGACGCCGCCGTCCTCGAGAACTTCCGGAAACGTCGTCCAGGACAGTTCGCGCCGGCGCCCCGGGGCGATGTTCTCGATGACCGGGCCGCCGGCGCGACCGTCGGGATCCAGTGTGCCGGTCATCCAGTACAACCGGTTCGGTGCCGTCGGGCCGAGCACGGAGCAGAAGTAGTGATCGCACACGGTGAAAGCGTCAGCCAGCGCGTAGTGCACGGGCAGGTCGGCGCGCGTGTAGTAGCCCATGATCATCGGCGTGTTGACCCCGTCGTGCTCGCCGTGTGCGGTGAGCCAGCCGTCCATCGCGCCGTCGTTCCACGAGCGGTGCTGAACTCCCCAATCGTGGGCCGGGTCATCGATGATGTCGGCGTCCAGCTCCGGCCGCGCGCGGGTATCGAGATGGAACGGCCGCACGTCGAGCGGCCCGGCCGGCGAGGAACCGACTTGCCGGAAGACCGATGAGCGATCGTCGAAACCGTCCACCCCGGAGAGGGAACCGAAGTAGTGGTCGAACGACCGGTTCTCCTGCATGAGGAGAACGAAATGATCGATGTCGCTGAGTGAGCCGATCCCGGCCGAGTCAGCCTGCGTTGCGCGGTCGATCACCCTCGCCGCCAGATCAACTGCGAGCGTGGTGCCGAGCGCTGTCCCGGCGAGGCCAAGGAATCGTCGTCGAGACATCGCTGCCTGAACGGTCGAGATCATCATCTGCCTCCTGCCTGCAGGAGGCCATCGTGCGTCGCCGTCCCTGAAAGTGAGTCGTCAGCGAACCGGTGGTGGTCAGGCGCCGTTCAGCCAGACTTGGCCAGCCGTCGACGGGTCCGCGCTGAGTCACTCCGGGAGGACGGCCGGGGCGCCGAACACCCAGATCAACGCGGCGGCGGTGACCGATTGGGCGCAGAGCAGCGCCACCAGCACGGTGAGTTGGAACCGGGCGGCGCCCGCGGCCCCGGCGCCACCGATGAGCGCCCCGACGAACGTGCCCGGCAGGGTCACGAGGCCGACCGTCCGGGTCTGGTCCAGCGCCGGGATCAGCGCGTCGTGCATGGCCCAGCGGCCCACGTCCCGGACGGCGGCGCGGGGCGTGGCGCCGAGGGCCAACCACCCCTCGATCTCGGCGCGGCGCTGCCGCATGCCGTCGGCGAGCCGGCGGCCGGTGAGAGTAGCGGCCGTCATGCAGCCGCCGATCACGATCCCGGAGACGGCGACGAGCGTGCGGACGTTCCGCGGCAGCATCGGCAGGCCGAGCACGATCCCGATCGCGATGATCGCTCCGGCGCCGCAGGACAGGACCACACACGGGTAGGCGCGGGGGAACGCCGACAGGCGGCGGCTCGCCGTCCAGGTGGCCACGCCGAACATCACGGCCAGGACGGCGACGACCGCCCCCGGCGCCGCGAAGACCCCGCGAAGCGCGGCGGCGACGACGGTCAGCTGGACGGCGGCCCGGGCGCTCGCCACGACGATCGCCCGCCGGTGCGTCACGCCGGCCACCCAGCAGGTGGCGACCGCGACGGCGATGAGCAGGAGCGTTCCTGCCCCAAGCCGGGCGTCGGACGCCGAGAGCGTCCACGAGGAGGCGACGGGGACCATTGCCGCGGATGCTACGCAGGAATCGCGGTTCCTCCGGCGTTCGTACACGCCGCGATTCGCGAACGGTCCTCCACTCGAGCCGCACCGCGCAGCAGGCCGTTCAAGAAACCCGCACCCCACGCGTAGTGCATCAGGGCGACGGCGATGGCGAACCGCCCGCGCTGCGCGAGGGTTCCGGGCTGCCGAAGCGCCGCGCCGCCGAGCAGAGCGGCATGGGCGACGGACGCCGAGCCGGCGGCGCGCCCGATCCAACGCAGCGAGCGCGATGCAGGCACGAATCGCGACGCGACCGTCGCGGTCGCGCCGATCGCCGTGCAGGCGACCAGGACGGGCGGGACGAAGTAGCGCCGTGAGTTGGCGCGTCCGCAGCGGCGCACGAGTTCGGCCCGCCAGGCGCCGGTGGCCCAGAACTGACGGGCCAGACCGCGCCCGCTCGCCCGCGGGTAGTACGTGACGCGAAGGGCTGGATCGAGCCAGACCAGGTGGCCGGCAGCCCGCAGGCGCCGGTTGAGTTCCCAGTCCTCGCCCCGGCGCACGGTTTCGTCGTATCCGCCGACGGCGGCCACCGCCGCGCGGTCCATGACTCCCAGGTACACGGACTCGGCCGGCCCCGCGGCCGCGTCGGCAAGATGGTAGGCGCCGCCGCCGAGACCGAGCCGGCAGTTGTATGCCTCGGCCACCGCACGCTGGAACGGCCGTTCACCGGCGGCGACCATGATCCCGCCGACGTTGGCCGCGCCCCGCTCCCGCAAGGTGCGCACGGCGTCGCGCGCGTAGCCGTTCGGGAGCACCACGTGCCCGTCGACGCGCGCTACCACCGGGGCGGTGCACGCACCGAACGCGGTATTCAGGGCGAGCGGGATCGACGCTGCACCGACCCGGACGATGCGGACGCGGTGGTCGGCGGAGGCGAGGGCCTCGACGATGGCGTCGGTCCCGTCCGTGGACGGGCCGAGCGCCACCACGACGTCGAACGGAGCCGGGTACTGCTGCGACAGGACGCTGTCCAAGGCGCGGCGGACGTGCTCGCGCTCGTTCAGCACGGGCATCACGAACGACAGAGGCGGCCACGCCGAGTCCGGTTCGGTTGCCGCCACGTCCACATTGCAGGCCGGCTCAGGTGAACCGTGCCTGAACGTCAGACCGGCGAAGCGAGCTGCGATGGCGCCGAGGTGACGCCGGCGGTCGAGTCGGCGGGCCGGACGAGGACCCGATCCGGGAGCGCCTGGACGCGCCCGTGTAGCGAAGCCGCCAGCACGATGAGGAAGCCGGCGCCGAACAGCACGTACCACCCCGACGCCGCGATCTGCAGTCGCGCGAGGTGCAGTTCTCGCCCGTTCCGGTGCGGGATGGCCCACACGGCGAACGTCCAGAAGATCGCCACGGTCGGCACCCACCGGCGGGCGCGCTCCCACAGCACGATCGTGATGGGGATGCACCACACCCAGTGGTGACTCCAGGCGATCGGGGCGCTGAGCAGGCCGGTGACGGCGCAGGCGGGCAGAGCCCATGCGTCCCCCCGCCGTCTGTAGGCGCTGACCGCGATGGTCAGTCCGGCGATGGCGACTGCGAGCACGAGCACGTTGTCGCCGGCGGTGATGGTGCGGCTGTGGTCCATGCGCACGAGCAGCCCACGCACGGATTGGTTGACGGCGTTCTCGATCCGCCCGACGCGGGCAACGTCGAACAGGTCGTGCGTCCAGAACCGCCGGCTGTCGTACGGTAGCAGAACCGCGGTCGCGGCGACGGTGGCCGCGAACGTGAGCGCAGCCCGCGCTGCGGCCCGCCACCGCCCGGTGATGACGAGGTAGCCGACGAAGATCAGCGGCGTGACCTTCAGGCCAGCGGCGATGCCGGTGGCGATGCCTCGGCGGCGCCGCCCGGGGGCGAAGTCCCACAGTACGAGCACGAGCAGCAGCAGGTTGATCTGGCCGTAGCGCAAAGTCGTGAAGACCGGCTCGGCCCCCACCAGCAGCACGCTGGCGAGCCCCACCTTCGCCGTCGACGCGCGCCGGCCGGCGAGCCGGAACGACAGCCACACCGCCGTCACGAGCAGCGCGAGGTTGGCCAGCAACGCGAGATAGACGTCGGCTCGCAGTGGGAGGTAGCTCAGCGGGACGAACCCGACCGCCGCGAACGGCGGATAGGTCGCGCGGCTCACCCCGAACGACCCGAACAGCGAACCGTAGAGATCCTGGCCGTTCCGGACGGCCGCTCCTTCGTCCCGGTACACGACCAGGTCGGACGCCGTGAACGGCGTCGCAAAGCGCAACACCAGGTAGGCGCCGATGGCGACGGCCACCGCCATCGCGATCACGTGACGCCGCGCGGCCAGGTGGGACCTGATCGACGGACCCCGACGATCTGCGCCGTTCGTGGTCATTCGGCGCGGCGCCGTGGTCACGACCCCAGCGTTCAATGGACCGGCTGAACGGCGCCTGACCAGTCGGCTTACGGTAACGAGATCAGGAGGTGACGTCCTTCGACGCCATGCGCGACCACGCCAGGCTCAGGAAGACGGCGGCATAGCCCAGGTGCAGGGCCGTCCAACGCGTGAGGTCGGCGAAGGACACCGAACGACGCAGCAACTCGCCGAACCCGAGCCAGTTGTGCGTCAACAACGCGGGATGGATCGCGGAGAGCTGCGGCACGGCGTCGAGCAGCGCCGACAGGATCACGATGCCGACGGTGGTGGCCATGGCCGCGATCGGATTCTCGGTCAGCGTGGAGACGAACAGGCCGCCGGCGGCCAGCCCGAACAGCGCGATCCCCACGTACGCCACGACGCCGAGCGTGCGCGCGAGCGCGTCCCCGATTCCCACGGTGTCGCCCGAGAGCAGCACCAACGCGTGCAGGCCGAACAGCGCGGCGCCCATCACCAAGCCGGCGATCGCGACGACGAGGACCGCGACGAAGGTGAAGGTCGCGACCGCGAGGGTCTTGACGGTGAGCAGCCGCCCGCGCGACACGGGAACGGTCAGCAGGTAGCGCAGGGTGCCCAGCCCGGCCTCGCCCGCGATCGAGTCCCCCGCGACGACGCCGACGACCAGCGGCAGGAAGAACGGGATCGCCACCGTGATGGCGGTGAAGACGAGGAACAGTCCGTTGCCCGTGATGCGGTTGAGGAACTCCGGCCCGTCCCCGCCGGTCGGGTTGCTGACCTTCACCGCGATCCCGATGACGACCGGGACGATGGCCAGGACACCGAGCAGGATCAGGTTGCGGCGCCGGGTCAGCATCTGTCCGGTCTCGGCGCGGTACTGCCGCCAGAGCACCCCCGGGTAGCGGCGGGCGGGGGGCCGGACGTCGGGCGTCGACGTCGTGACGTCAGCGGAGGACATCGAATCCCTCTCCGGTGATCGACACGAAGAAGTCCTCGAGGTCGGGCCGCACGACATCGAGCCGCCGCAGCCGCACCCCGGCTTGGACGAGTGCGGCGGCGACGTCCTCGACCGCCACCGAGCCCAGCCGGGCCGAGACGTCGGCTCCGGCCGGCGGCAACGGCTCGAGCCCGAGCCGGCGCAGCGTCGCGTGCGTGACGTCGACGTCCGGCGTGCCGATGACGACCCTCGGCGTGCCCTCGGCCAGCACCTCACTGAGCGGGCCCTGCCGGACGAGGCGCCCACCGACCATGATCCCCACGTGCGTGGCGACCTGCTCGATCTCGCTGAGCAGGTGGCTGGAGACCAGGACGGTCGTGCCGTCCGACGCCAGGTCGCGCACGAGCTTGCGCACTTCCCGGGTGCCCTGGGGGTCGAGGCCGTTGGTCGGCTCGTCGAGGATGAGCAGGTCCCGCGGCTGCAGCAAAGCGGCTGCGAGACCGAGCCGCTGCTTCATGCCGAGCGAGTAGTTCCGGAACCGCTTGCCGGCCGCCGCCGTGAGGCCGACCCGCCCCAAGGCCTCGGCGATCCGCGCGGCCGAGGTCGCCGGGTCGGCCGTCGCGTCCATGAGGTCGAGCCGGCGCAGGTTGCGAGCACCGCCGATGTACGGGTGAAACGCGGGCCCCTCGATCAGCGCGCCCACGCTGGGCAGGACGCGGGCGGCGGATCGCGGCATCGGCTGGCCGAGGAGCTCGATCTCCCCGGCGTGGGCGGCGATCAGGCCGAGGAGCATGCGGATGGTCGTCGTCTTGCCCGACCCGTTCGGCCCGAGGAATCCGTACACGGCACCGCGCGGGACCTCGAGGTCGACACCGTCGACGGCGACTTGCGAGCCGAACCGCCGGGTCAGGCCGCGCGTGCGGACGGCCATCGGCAACTCCGGGCGGACGCGCTTGCTCCCGGGTGCCGTGGCCGGAGCGGTCAACGCGGCGTCGTCGCGGCGATGTGCTCGAGCGCGGCCGGCCGCACGGCGCCGACGAAGGCCCGGCCGTCCGGAAGGAACACCACGTTCAGCAGCGCGGTGTGCAACAGCCGCACGCCCCCGCCGACCGACGTGGTGGCGTCCTGCAGGATCCCGCCGCCGAGCCCCGGCAGGTCGTGTACCTCGAGGACGGAGGTCCAGCCCGACCCGATCACGGCCGGCTTCGCGTGGGAGGGCGGGCCGGCGGTATCCGGCGTGCGCGAACGCCCGGCGAAGTGGTGGTGGTACCCCTCGTGGCGGGCGTCGGTGAGGGGGTTCTTCTCGATGACGGCGCCCTTCGGGACGCGGAACGCGAAGACGTCCGCGGCCGGCCGGCTGAAGGAGACGTCGGAGAACCCGACCGACAGCGCCGGTGCAGACCCGCTGCCGAAGATCTGGACGCGCAACGGGACGAACCGGTGGGCGTCGATCGCGATGGTCGCCTTGCGTACCGTCGAGCGCCCGTCGCGTGGTGCGAGCGAGAGCACGTACGCGGCGCGGCCGGCGACGGTGGTGGTCTTGGCGACGCGCACCTCGGTGCTCGGCGTGATCGCCGCGAGCAGCCGGTCGGCGATGGCCGACGGCGTCGGATCGGCGGTTCCGGCCGGCGCGGAGTCCCGGGACTTCGCTGGAAGCACGGTGTGCGACGCGGTGTTCGAATGGGAGGTGTACGTCCACAGATCCCGGCCGTTGTGGACGACCTCCGCCTCCGACAGCTCGCCCACCAGCGCGAGGCGTTGGCGGTCCGGGCCGTCCGCCCAGACCCGCACGGAGTGGGTCCCGGAGAGGAAGGTCGTCCAGGACAGCGACGCCGACCGGGCATCGCCGGGGAGGCTGGGCAGGCCCAGGTTCGTGGTCTCCTCGACCGTCCCCGAGAACGCCGTCGTCGTGCTGCGCTGCACGGCGACGATCAGCGCCTTGGCACTCATCGTCGGCAGGTTCGGCGTGCTGGCCGACGACGGCCCGGTCAGGACCGCGAGCAGTACGACGACCGCCGCCACGACCGCCGGCACGACCCAGACGAGCCGTCGGCGCGCGCGGCCGGATATCTCGGGAAGGGTCATCTTGCGAGTATGCGCCGCCGCGCTCCGAAACCGGCGGGCCGATCGATCGGCCTTCAGGTAACGGTCAGGCGCCGACGGCCGAGCCGGCCGGCGCACGCCCTTAGGGTGGGCGCGTGTCGCGCCGTCGCACCCTCCGCGGGCGGGTCTCGAGCGTCGCCCTGATCGTGATCGGGGTCTGGGTCGCGGTGATCGCGCTCAGCTTCGACGTCATCGCCGTGCATCGCTTGGAGGCCCAGCGAGATGACACGCTGCGCATCCGGGCCCAGGCCGCGTCGGCCATCGTGACCGTCACCGGCGGGACGGTGACCGGCGTCCGCGAGTCGGCCACGGACGCCCGGCTGGACGCCGGCACGTGGGTGTACGGCGGCGATCGGCTGGTGGACCACCCCTTCGCATCCACCCGTCTGCAGGCCGCGGTCGACCGGGTGCGCCGGCACGACGGGTTCAGCTCGCTGGCCGGCCATCGGTTCTACGTCCTGCCCGTGCGCTCGGGCAGCCGGCAGGTCGGCACGGTGGTGACGGGCACGAGCGACGAGTCCGGTGAGGAGTCGAAGGGGACGATCGTCTTCGGCTCGATCATCGTCGGTATCTTGATCATCTCGGGTGCCTATCCCGTACTCCGTGTCGCCGCCGGCCGCGCCCTCGTGCCAGTAGCGCAGATGGCCGAACAGGCGCAGGAATGGAGCAGCGGTGCGGCGCACCGGCGGTTCGGCACCAGCAGCCGCTACGAGGAGCTGGACGGGTTGGCCCGCAGCCTCGACGGCCTGCTCGACCGCATTGACGCGGTTCTCCGGCACGAACGGCAGCTCTCCGGAGAGCTCTCCCACGAGTTGCGCACCCCCCTGACCCGTCTCGTTGCCGAGATCGACTTGCTCCGTCAGGGCGAGACGGGCGAGTGGGACGACGTGCTGGCGGCGATGCACGAGAGCTGCCTGACGATGAACGCCATCATCGACTCCGCGCTGGCGGTCACGCGCGCCCAGCTCGGTGACCGGGCTGCTCGCGCCGCCTTGGACGACGTGCTCGCGACCTACGTGACCACCGAACCGCCGGCCGTGTCGATCAAGCCCTCGGGCCTGACCGTCGGCGTGGAGCCGGCCGTCGTCCTGCGCATCGTGAACGCGCTCGTCGACAACGCTCGCCGTTACGCGCGCGCGACCGTGCAGCTGGCCAGCCACGAGGCCGGCGGCGCGGTGGAGATCACCGTGACCAACGACGGCGACCCGATCGACGCGAGCGATCGCGCCGCGATCTTCGAACCCGGCTTCTCCCGCGCCGTGGAAGGGCACGCCGGCGCCGGCCTCGGCCTGCCGCTCGCCCGCCGGCTCGCCCGGGCGGCTGACGGCGACCTCTGGCTCGACGAGACCTCGCCGGCGACCACGTTCGTCCTTCGCCTGCCCCGCGGATGATCTTCGGCGGCGGCCTACGCCGGCGAGTGGGGGGCCTCGCTCGGCACGATCTGGTACCCGACGCCCCGCAGACCGCGCAGCTGGAACGGTGCGTCCAACTCGCCCAGCTTGCGGCGCAGTTTCGTCACGTACTGGTCCAGCGTGTTGTCGGCGACCATCGCGCCGGCCGGCCAGCCCGCTTCGCGCAGCTGCGAACGCCGCACGACGGCGGCGGGGTCGGCGAGCAACCGCGCCAAGAGGCGGAACTCGATCGGCGAGAGCTGCTGGACGCCGTCCCGCCACCGGACCGAGTGCGCCAGCAGATCCAGCTGCAGCCCGTCCTCGTCGCCGGCGACCCGGTTGGCGACGTGGCGCCGCAGCACGGCCCGCAGCCGGGCGACGAGCTCGGCCAGTGCGAACGGCTTGGCCAGGTAGTCGTCGCCGCCCGAGGCGAATCCCGACAGCCGGTCGTCGACCTCCTGCCGGGCGCTCAAGAAGATCACCGGCGCGTCGATGCCTCGGCTGCGGATCGCCTGGCACACGTCGCGGCCGTCCGAGTCGGGCAGGCCGATGTCCAACACGATCGCGTCCGGCGGAGGCGCCAACCCGTTCAGTGCGCCCGCGCCGTCGGCTGCCGTGCGCACCTCGAACT
>Ga0068855_100010240_pt1 | contig 11303 bp, 9 predicted proteins | sample KBSCornC52_FD_66592 | JGI IMG/M metagenome (GOLD analysis project Ga0068855, IMG submission 66592) | Corn rhizosphere microbial communities from Kellogg Biological Station, Michigan, USA - KBS Corn C5-2 | ecosystem: Host-associated > Plants > Roots > Rhizosphere > Soil ... | reverse complement strand
ATGCTGCGTTTTGAGAACCATTGCTTCGCACCTCCGCTACAGCTCTGGGACCCTGCCGCCATACGTCCTCTGCGCTACAAATCAGATCGCGAATACGAGGAACATTGCCGGGCGATACTGATGGAAGCAGTGCGGGCCAAATTGCGCTCCAAACACACTGTTTTTGCAGAGCTCAGCGGCGGCCTGGACTCTTCTTCCGTGGTTGTCATCGCAGACCATGTGCTCGCCCAGCAGAACAGGGAGCCTGAACGCCTGCAAACCCTTTCCTGTGTTTTTGAAGAATCGGAGAGCTGTGACGAACAATATTTCATAAAAGCTGTGGAAGAACAGCGCGGCATCCAGACCGTGCGCATATCGGAAAAGCAACAACAGATTTCTTCCGGCCTGCGGGAAATCAATTTCACCGGCATGCCCAATCCTCTGCACTGCGCAGACGGCAGATTTCGGGCTTACACATCCGCCATGAAGGCCCAGTGCGCGCGCGTGTTGCTTACGGGCGCAGGAGGGGACCATCTTTTCTGGAGCGCTGTGGATGCCGCTCCGCTGATCGCCGATCACCTATACCAGGGCCAGTTCCTGCGGATGCATCGTTCCTGCCGGGCCTGGAGCCGCACCATGGGCGTTCCTTATATGCAACTGCTCTATGGACAGGCTTTGCCCCGGGCTGTTGCCGCCGCCCGCTCCAGGACTCCCAGGCAGGAAATTCCCCGGCTGCCGGACTGGCTTCCGGAGCGGCACAAAAAAGCGTATGCCGACCACATGGTTTCATCGGAAACGCGGAGCCAGGCGCTGCCCAGCGTGCGCATTCAATTGCGCGAGTTGCGCTCGCTCTTCAACATGACTTCTGCCGGTTACACCAATGAATACCGCGATATTTATGTTTCTCATCCTTATCTATACAGGCCGCTGGTGGAATTTTGCCTGGCTGTGCCTCCTGACCAATTCTTGCGCAATGGCGAAGGACGATCTCTCATGAGGCGGGCCATGGCTGGCCTACTGCCCTCGCGCATTCTAACGCGCAAAAGCAAAGGCGCTATCAATGAAGCATTTTCCAGGGCTTTGCAGAAGGATTGGGATCTCATGGATGATTTTCGCCAATGGCAGCTCTGCCGGAGAGGTTTTGCTGATCCGCGCATATTGCAGGACCACTTGACGAAATTGATGCTGGGTATCGACCCGCCCGGCAGCTACGTCGTGCGGATTCTTTCCGCGGAACGATGGCTCCGGAGCCTGGAAAACGTTCACCAGGAGCAGCCTGAATATTCTCTTAGTTACGCATCGTGAATTTACCGTGACCGCCGGACGGTCGAAAGAACGTTTTTTGAGAATTGGCGGAGAAAGGCACAACCATGAAATACGAAAAGCCTCAACTGCACTTTGTAGGCGATGCCAGCAAGCTGATCCAGAACAAGGGACACGATGTCCTTGATGTTGATGTTGGCGGCATGGCCCACATTTTCCTTTCCAGCAAGCTGGAAGAGGAATAACCAAACACCGCGGAACGACGGCTGAGAACTCGGGAGAGCGATCATCAGGAGCAACCCGGATACTCTCTCTGTCGCATCGTGAGTTTCCGTGCCGCCAGACGGTCGAAACAACTTTCGAGAATTGGCGGAGAAAGGCACAAATCATGCAATATCAAAAACCGCAACTGCATCTTATAGGCGATGCCAGCAAACTGATCCAGATCAAAGGAAGCGACGTCATTGACGTTGATATTCCTGGCCATGCCAAGATTGGCCTTTTCAGCAAGCTGGAAGAGGAATAACCAACCACAGATGGAGCCGGCGTCCCCGGCTCCTCTTTTTAGCTGCGCTGCCGCCGGAATCACAGCACGTCAAGATGGAACATTATTTTTCCTGTTACATGGCCCACGATATCGACCCGCGAGAGCGGATATTTTTTTGAGAGAGTGGAATGATCGTGGTTGAACTTAGATAGAACCAGTGAACGGCCCTCGCGATGAGCGATTCCCACATCCAGGTTTCCGCCGGGAACATAAATAAACCAGATCCGCTTCTGGACAGCTTCCGCTTCTTCAAGATGGGCAGCGCTGGTGTTTACCAGCACAAGTGAGCGGGGATGGGCAATCAGGGGGCCGGCGCTGTTATCCGGTATCCATCCGAACATGTCATGGTTGATCTCGCGAAAATGCCTGATGAGCGCTGCTGGCCAGGGCTGGAACAGGTCCGTCCATCGCCGATAGACAGCAGGACGAGTGAGGTCAAGCGAACTGGGCAACGTGGCATTATGCAGGAAAGACTGTTTGTTGCCGCGCACGTGAACAATCACGGGCTTCAGCACCGCGCCCGCGCTGTTGGGATCGAGCGGCCCATCCAGGCCGCGGCTTAGCTCTTCCAGCGATACCTGAAATATCAGCGCAAGCGCTCTTCTATGCTCGTAGGTCGGTTTTCTTTTTCCATTGAGCCATCCGGACATAGCCTGATGTTGAAACGCCAGGCGCGGCTGATGAAGCGCGTCCGCCAGAACACGACTGCGGCGCGAGACTTCCCGCACCGTCAGGCCGCTCCGTTTCTGAAGATCGCGCAGGTATTCAAAAGACACTTTTCAATTCCCCCAAGCATTTCCGTTCAAAGAGCTTGAACGGAGCTAAATTTGTTTGGAGAATGCACCTTCAGCGTGATCAAGACAAAACCACGGCTCTAGGCAGGACCAATACAGATACGTTTGGTACGCTGAAAAAACTTCCCCTCAGGTTGCTCTTCAGCAGCGGCGATACGAATATGATGCATTTTTTCCGAGCCTTGCCAACCCCGCCGCAGATTGCATTGCGAGCTGGATTCCCAAATTGGAATTCAAACTGCAATCTTCTATGACGGCTGCACGGTCCCTTGTGGCTGCCGTTGTCCTAAAATCGTAGCGGCTGCAACAAACAAAACCGCCTGCCGAAGGGCAGGCGGTGTGCGAAAAAGGATCAGGTAGGCTAGCCAGCTTTTTCCATCGCGGGCAGAGACACGTCGCGGCGCTCAACCATTTCTTTGGTGACTTCAAATTCTTTCACGCGTTTCTGGCTGGGCAGGTGATACATCAAATCGAGCATCAACTCTTCAAGGATCATGCGCAGGCCGCGCGCGCCAACCTTGCGGGCCATGGCTTCGCGGGCAATGGCGGCGAGCGATCCATCAGAGAAGCGCAGCTTCACGTTCTCAAACTCAAACATGCGCTGGTACTGCTTGACGATGGCGTTGCGCGGACGGGTAAGAATCTCAATCAGCGCGGCTTCGTCCAGGTCATTAAGAATGCCGACAACTGGCAGGCGGCCGACGAATTCAGGAATCAAGCCAAAGCGGACCAGGTCCTGGGGCTCGGCTTTCTGCAATAGCTCAGTGTCGCGCTTGCTGGCTTCAGTAAATTCTTTTTCCTTGGCTTCACTGGTGCGGAAGCCCATGGACTTTTTGCCGATGCGCCGGGCCACGATCTTTTCCAGCCCAACGAACGCGCCGCCGCAGATGAACAGAATGTTTGTGGTATCCACAGGCGTAAATTCCTGGTGCGGATGCTTGCGACCGCCCTGCGGAGGAACGTTGGCCACGGTGCCTTCAAGGATCTTGAGCAGCGCCTGCTGCACGCCTTCACCGCTTACATCGCGGGTGATGGAGGGGTTTTCATCCTTGCGGCCAATCTTGTCGATTTCGTCGATATAGATGATGCCAGTCTGTGCGCGGCCTACATCGCCATCGGCGGCCTGCAACAGCTTGAGCACGATGTTCTCAACGTCCTCGCCCACATAGCCGGCTTCAGTGAGCGTGGTGGCGTCAACAATGGCAAAAGGGACATCGAGCATGCGGGCCAGAGTCTGGGCCAGCAGCGTTTTGCCCGTGCCGGTAGGGCCGATCAACATGATGTTGGATTTCGTCAGCTCCACTTCGCCGGACTTGGTGCGGTTCATGTGGATCCGCTTGTAGTGGTTGTAAACGGCGACGGAAAGCTTTTTCTTGGTCTGGTCCTGCCCAATGACGTACTCATCGAGGAACGTCTTGACCTCTTGCGGCTTGGGCAGATGGTTGGGAGCGGCGGCGGCATGCGATTCCGTGCGGTCGTCTTCCAAAATGGAATTGCAGACGGCAACGCACTCATCGCAGATGTAAGCCCGGGGATAATCGCTAGGTGACGAGATGAGCTTGGCAACGGCGTCCTGCGATTTATGGCAGAACGAGCAACGAAGTGTTTCTTCGGGCGTCCTCGGCTTCACAATCTTGCTCCTTGGTTCAGTCGGGCCTTGTATCTGGCCAGCGGCCCATCTGACCTCACTGCTTTTACATTACTTATGCTTATAAATAATGTCGTCAATGATTCCATATTCTTTGGACTGTTGTGCATTCATTATAAAGTCACGCTCAACATCTTTTTCCACCTTTTCCAGCTTCTGCCCGGAGTGCTTGGCAATGAGCTGGCTGGTGATTTCGCGCATCCGCAGAATCTCTCTAGCATGTATATCAATATCCGTGGCCTGGCCGCTAAGGCCAGACATCAAGGGTTGATGAATAAGAATCCTAGAAGTGGGTAGGGCGAAACGCTTACCTGCGGCACCAGCGCAAAGTAACAAGGCCGCCATGCTGGCCGCCTGGCCGCAGCAGATCGTCATCACATCCGGACGCACAAATTGCATGGTGTCATAGATCGCCATGCCCGCCGTGATGGACCCGCCGGGGGAGTTGATGTAAAGCTGGATGTCTTTCTCCGGATCTTCAGCCTCAAGGAACAGCAACTGCGCAATTACCAGGTTTGCGATTGTGTCATCGATTGGCGTGCCAATAAAAATGATGTTGTCGCGCAGAAGCCGCGAATAGATGTCATACGCGCGTTCTCCGCGGCTGGTCTGCTCTACTACCATCGGTACAAGTGCCATAAGATCGCTTTATCCTTCCGTCACAAAGCCGGGTCATGCCCGGCGGAAAAAAATTGAGATTACTAATTTGAGTTCGAATACAGCAAGTTTAACGCTTTTTCACTTCTCATGCGGTCGCGTAAACGCTCCACGGCATTATCTTCCGTGAGACGCTTTCTTACTTCCTCAACCGGCTGCTGCATCTGCGCCGCCATGGCCTCGATTTCGTTATTCAGCTCTTCATCGCTCACCTGGATATTTTCCTTGATGGCGATCTTGGCCAGCAGTACGCTCGACTTCACTTCTTTGATGGCAAATTCTTCCTGCCCGGCGCGCAGCCGGCCAAAGTCCATCCGACGCATGTCTTCCGTCTTCATCCCTTGCGCCGCGAGCGCGCGCAAGCCGCGCTCCAGCCGAAGATCAATCTGGTGCTCCACCATTGAGCGGGGAACAGGGAAGTCATGCTTCGCAAGAAGCTCTTCAATCAGCTTGTCTTTGGCTTCATGCTCGGTCTTGTGCTTCAGCTCATGCTCCATGTTTTCCCGGAAGCGCTGTTTCAGGTCGCCCAGGTTCTGGAAATCCGGGCTGAGCTCTTTGGCAAATTCGTCATTCAGCTCCGGCAGCGCTTTCTTCTTGATGGCGTTGACCTTTACCTTGTAATCAAAAACCATTCCGGCCAGGCGCTTGTCATAAAAATCTTCAGGATAAGACACCTCAAAGCTGCGCTCTTCACCCGCCTTGGCGCCTGCCAGGTTCTTGGTAAATTCCGGGATGGTATTGGCCCCGCCGATTTCGACAAGGACCTCTTCCATCTGCACGGGCTGCGCGGCTGCATCTTTTTGGTCTGGACTTTCGGCGGCTTTTGCTTCGGCGGTCTTCTCTTCATCGCTTTCGGCTTCGGGTTCGTCATCGGCAAGATTCTTGGGCCGCGCCTCAAACGATACCTGGACGAACTCGCCGTTTTCCGCGCCGCGCTCTTCATCGACGGGATCGAAACTGGCCTGCTTTTCCTGCAACAGCTTTATCTCGTGATCAATCTGCTCGTCGGTGACCGTCACGTCCGGCTTTTCGACCTTGATCGCCTTGTAGTCGCCCAGATCGAATTCCGGCAAGACTTCAAACGCTGCCTTGAACTTGATGGGCTCGCCCGGAGTAAATTCCAGTCCATATATATGAGGTTGAGAGACAGGCCGGTATCCGCCCTTGACCACAGCTTCACGGAAGTATTGCGGTACCAGGTGCTCCACCACGTCACTGGTGATCTCGCTGGAAAAGCGGTTTCGCACCATGCTGGCCGGGACTTTGCCCTTGCGGAAGCCGGGGATGCGCGCCTGTTTGGAATATTGCTGCACCAGCGTTTCCTGGTGCTTAGCCACCACGTCGGCAGGGATCTCTACGCTGACCTCTCGCTTGCAGGCCGGATCCATCGGCGGAGGCCCCTGAGGATGGGTGTGTCCGGGCTCGCCGTGATTATGCTCACCGTGGCCTTCAAGTGCCTGCGCTTCAGTGGTTTGGCCTGCTTCCGGCTGTGCGGATGTGGGGCTCTCAGGATTGTCGAGTGCGTTGCGTTCTGCTGCGTTATCCAAGTGATTTCCTTATCCAGTGCCGCTGGTGCTGCTGATGCTCTAAAGACACGGAAAAATGGGGGATTTTCGGCACGTACCCCAAGCAATCAGTTTAAGAGACGTTGCGATAGGGGTCAAATGGGGGAAGAGCAAACCTTACCGCTGATTCCACTGATGACACTGATTTACACGGATATGAAAGAACCGGATTTCACTCATCGCACGACATCGCGCGTGATCGGAGAGGCAAAGGCTCACCGCGGAGACGCTGAGGCCGGAGAACAGCACGAACACAAATGGTCACCACTGATAAACAATGTGACCACTGATAAGCACGGATGGACACTGATCGGCAACCCGAAGCCGACGTTGTTAATCATACATACTATATCGTGTTACGATATAAATAACCCGGATGAAACGCGGACTAGGTTGCTGGCTCTCTGGCATGGTTTTGCTTCTGGCTGGATGACGCAGGTAGCCCGATCTGTGGCCAGTCAGAATGGTGACCGACTCTCATTCCAAAGCCGAGCTTAGCGGGTTTCTCAAGCTAGAATCCGCGCCAATTCCAGGAATATACCTAAGGGAAGGAGCACAGTTATGTTAAGAAAAGCTATTTCCAGCGTCTGCTGTTCTGCATTCGCCCTCGCGTTCTGTATGGTTGGCGCATGTTACGCGCAATCGCCTGGCACGGCCAATACTTCGGGTAAAGCCAGCACGGCCCAGAAATCTAATGTCAAATCCGCAAAAGGATCACAGACTAGTACGCAGCCTAAGATGGAGATCTCCAAGAAGGCTGTGCAGGCACTGCGCCTTACGGACGAAGCGAGGCAAGCCATCATCAACAAAGATCAGCATCTCGCACAAAAGAATGTGGACAGCGCGACGAGCTTGCTGAAGCAGGTAGAAGCTAAATTACCGAACAACAAGAATGACAAGACTCATGTGGTCCCAATTTTTGCCGAACTCGAACAGACATCGTTCTTGCAGCCTGTTCTCACGGCAAAGAACCAGAACCAAGGCCAGCAGAGTGCGAATGGCGACAAGGCGAATTCCTCAACAAACAAAACAATGGCAAATAACTCGCAATCAAATGCCTTACCGCAAAGCGACCAGCCTGCGCAAACGCCGGAGGTCGTGAACAGAGTTGAAGGTGGTTATAGCTACATCGCGCTGGACGTGGACGCTGCCATGGAACATTTACAGGCTGCGAAGCAACATCTGGCCAATAACGAGCCGGGCAAGGCCGATCTGGAACTCGCGCGAGCCCAGCAGTCCGTGGACACCGGTTCAATTTCTACCGACATGCCTCTGGTACGGGCCCGGGAAAACCTTGCCCTTGCCCGCGATGAAGTGAGCAGCGGCAAGTATTCACAAGCGAAAACGGAGTTGAAAGCCGCCGCAACCGCTTTGAACAATTATGCTCAAGATTCACACGCGCAACACGCTAAGGATGCGAAGAATCTGATGACACAGATCAAATCCCAGACGGCCTCTATGCAGGGAAGCCATGGGATAGACAAACAAAAAATTGACACATGGTGGAATGAGGTTGCGAACTGGACCGGCCAGAAGCCAAGTTGAAGGCCGGCCCCACTAACTCGGCGGCGAATCTCCGGCATGGGCGCCGGATGATATTCGCCGGCCGCGATCAAATATCCCAATCCCGATCAACCGCCCCAAAAGGCTTAATCTCTATGAGGGCCAATTCTAATGACGATTCAGCCTGACAGATTCATCGGTTCACGAATTTAATTCTTCAGTTTTTCCAGGAGCTTTTCCGGGTTGATTGGTTTAGGCAGCACTTCAAAGAGATAGCCTTCAGCACGGGCTTTGGCCAGCAGGTCAATGCCGGCTGTCTGGCCGGAGAAAAGAATGATGCGGCAGTTGGGGAGCAATTGCATGATGGCTTTGGCGGTCTCAATTCCGTCCATGCCGGGCATGATTACGTCGCTGATAACGGCATCCGGCAGGACCATTTTTGCCCATCTGATGGCGGACTCTCCATGCGAGACGGCCAGCGCGTCGTGGCCTTCGCCTTCCAAAATGTTGACCAGAGTATCGGCGATGATTGGCTCGTCATCCACCACGATGATTTTCACCAGGCGGGCTCTCCGGCGGAAATCAAGCTGTTGCGCTTGCCTTGCGCGGGGCTTGCGTCCGGGCTGTTGGCCGCGTATTCGGTCGGCAGGAAAATTGAAAAAGCCGTTCCGTGGCCGTTTTGCCCCGTTCTGCTTTTCATCCGAATGCTGCCGTGATGCTTCTCAACAATGCCGCGCGTGATCCACAGGCCCAGGCCGGTGCCAACGTCTGATTTGGTGGTGAAAAATGGCTGGAAGACATTTTTTCTATGCCTTGGTTCAATCCCGCTGCCGGTGTCGAGAACGGTAATGCGGACTCCGTGAACGTGCAGGTTGCTCCAGTCGTGCGACTTTGTGACGCGAAGCACGAGCGTTCCGCCGTCAGGCATGGCATCAATGGCGTTGCTGATCAGGTTTGAAAATGCCTGCCGGATTTCCCCGGCCAGCGCCGTGATCCCAAGGTCCTTGTCATATTGCTTCATGACCTTGATGCGCCGCGATTCAAACCGTTTTTCATAGAGCAACAGCAGATCGTCGAGCGTTTGCGCAACGTTGAGTGTTACAGGCGAAGAAGTGTCGCGATAAAACCCAAGCGTCTGGCGCGTGATATGGGCCACACGATCAAGTTCGCGGCTGGCTAGTTCCAGGTATCCCGTGACGCGCTCAGTGTTGGAAAGGTCTCGTTTAGCGAGGTAAACCAGGTTGGTAACAGCTTCAAGGGGGTTATTGATTTCATGAGCAACGGTGGCAGCCATACGCCCGGCGGCAGCAAGTTTTTCAGTGGTTCGCAGGGCGCGCTCAATTTTGTTGGCCTCTGTGATGTTGCGGACGATCTTGGCCGCGCCAATCACATGCCCGTCTTCGTCCTTCACGGGTGAGATGGTAAGTGAAACTTCGATTCTTTCACCATTCTTGTGCAGGCGTATGGTCTCAAAGTGGTCGATCTTTTCACCCCGCCGTATTTTGCTCAGGATCATGTCTTCGTCATGGTGCAACTCCGGAGGAATGATGGTCGTGATGTGCTTTCCCACAATTTCTTCAGCCGTGTAGCCGAACAGTTTTTCAGCGCTGCGGTTCCAGCTGGTAATAAACCCGTTCAGGTCCTTGCTGGCAATGGCGTCATCGGAAGATTCGACGATTGCAGCCAGGCGCAACGCGGCTTCTTCAAGCTTTTTTTGCCGCGTAATGTCCCGGGCAATCTTGGCCGCGCCCACAATTTTTCCTTTGTCGTCTTTTATGGGAGAGATCGTCAGCGATACGTTGATAAGCTGCCCGTCCTTGCGCACGCGCACGGTTTGAAAGTGCTCAATCCGCTCACCGGCCCTGATCTTTCCCAGAATCTTTGGCTCATCCCCATGCAGTTCCGGGGGGATGATCAGCGTAACGGGTTGGCCAATGATTTCCTCTGCTTTGTAGCCAAACAGGCGCTCGGCGCTTTTGTTCCAGCTGGTGATGATTCCGTTTAGGTCTTTGCTGGCGATTGCGTCCTCAGAGGATTCGATAATCGCCGCCAGACGGCGCTGTGCTTTCTCGCCTTCAGCGCGTTGCGTGATGTCACGCGTTACGGCAAGTTGGACGACGCCCCCATCGGCATTCCTGAGCGGAGCGGCGTGCGATTCCATGTGGCGGCGTTCACCCTGGATTCCCACAATGTCGAATTCCAGTGAGCCTTTTTCGCCTTGGCAGATTTTTTCATTGAACGCACGGAATCTTTCCCGGTCTTCCGGTGCAATTAGGTTACAAATGTTCTTGCCTATGACCGCGTCAGAGCTCTCCGCGCCGACCATGCTCAATCCAACTGAATTCATGTGCAGCAAGGTCCCGTTGTGGTCAACCACTTTCACGCATTCCGGTGTTGTCTCAACTATCGCGCGGTAGCGCTCCTCGCTTCGCCGCGACTCTTCCTCCGTCAGCTTGGCGGACGTGATGTCAATGACCACGCCATACATTCGCGAGCCGTCGCGCAGCATTGCACCTTTGCAATACAGCCACCTTAGTCCCGTTTCGGGGTGCTGATAGCGGTACTCAAAATCCATGTTTCCCGTTTGCGCGCCCTCTTTCATACAGTGCTGGACTTTTTCCCGGTCGGCGGGATATACCCGTTCCGCCCATTTTTGTACGTGCCCGGGATCGTCGGCATTGGTGCCGAACATACGATAGAGTTCGGGAGAAAGCTGGCTGACTTCGTGAACAGGATCCCATTCCCAGGTCCCAACAAGTTTCGGGTTTATCGCGCGTTCCTCGGCGGCGGCACCGTCTGGGGTGCTGGAAGGCAGAAATCCCGACACTTCTTCCTCCCGCTGCTCGTTTTTTTTAGGAACAACTGACGCTGAGGAATGATCCGGAATAAAGACGCTCCAGTGGCAATACGCTTGTAGTTAGATGCAAGGAAATGGAATTGGGCTGTTCCGGCCCGTAACCCATGAATGCTAAGGTGGTTGCGCAACTTGCGCTTACGCCGCCTTGAAAAGATAGGTCCTGAAGAATTGGGCCACACGACGCATGGCGTCAAGCTGTGCCAGGCCACGGAATACGTGTCCCTGATCAGGATAGATCTTAATCTGATACGGAATTTCATGCTCCTGCAAAATGCGCTCCAGTTCATGCGCATGATCAATCGGCACTGTTGTGTCCTGGGCTCCATGGAGGATTAGTACGGGCGGAAGATTTCCGGCATCTTTTGTGAATTGCTCAGGCAGACCGCCAAATAGTTCAGCCACGGCGGCGACCCGGGAGTCCTGGGTGGCCAGCGCCAGCGAAAGAAATGCCCCCAGTGAAAAGCCCAACAGCCCGATCCGGCTTGCATCG
>Ga0068855_100010239_pt1 | contig 11304 bp, 8 predicted proteins | sample KBSCornC52_FD_66592 | JGI IMG/M metagenome (GOLD analysis project Ga0068855, IMG submission 66592) | Corn rhizosphere microbial communities from Kellogg Biological Station, Michigan, USA - KBS Corn C5-2 | ecosystem: Host-associated > Plants > Roots > Rhizosphere > Soil ... | reverse complement strand
TACTCGCGCTGGGTCTTCTCCATCTGCCGCTTGACGCGGGTGCGGATGCGCTTCTCGACCTGCAGCACCGAGATCTCGCTTTCCATCAGGCCAAGCACCTTCTCCAGGCGCTCGGTGACGGACGGCGTTTCAAGGATGTCCTGCTTGTCGGGAATTTTGACGGCTAGGTGCGACGCGACGGTGTCGGCGAGCTTGGCGTAATCCTCTATTTGCTGAATTACACCAACGACTTCTGGCGACACCTTCTTGTTGAGCTTCACGTAGTTCTCGAACTCGGTGACGACGGAACGCGCCATCGCCTCCGCCTCGACGCGGTCGCCGGTATCGTCGGCAAGCGCGGTGGCGTCGGCTTCGTAATAGTCGACCCGATCCGTGTACTTGAGCACGCGCGCGCGGGTGGCGCCCTCGACCAGCACCTTCACGGTGCCGTCGGGTAACTTCAGGAGCTGCAGCACGCTCGCGAGCGTGCCGACCTCGAAGATCGAGTCGGTCGCCGGATCGTCGTCGGAGGCATTCTTCTGGGTGGCCAGGAGAATGAAGGTGTCGGAGCGCATCACCTCTTCCAGCGCCTTGATCGACTTTTCACGGCCGACGAAGAGCGGAACGATCATGTGCGGAAACACCACGATGTCGCGCAGCGGCAGAACGGGATAGGCCCGGGTCTCGCCGGGCTGCAGCTGAGGTCGTGGCTTGGCGGTCATTGGAAATGTCCTTGTTGTGGTGCCCCTGTCGCTGCGACCCGCTATTGCGGCATCGCCGGACAGTGCCGGTCAGGTCGGGCAAGGAGGCGCCGGGACGATCGGGGAAAAGTCCCGGTGCGCTTTCGGAAGGGCGTCCCCTTACCCAGTCGGAGACTACGATTCGTACGCGAGACGACTTTGGACACTATACGTATGTCGACACGCCAGGGTCTGCAAGTAAGGCGGTTTTCCAGTTAAAACCGACCTCAGGCCCCGGTTCCCCGGACCCCGGGGAGAAATGGCGGGCCGCTCCGGAAACCGGGGCCCGCCTCTCGCTTTGCTGTCAGGCGCTGGCGCTGCCCGATTCGGCAGTCCGGTCGCTGCGGTCGGCGTAGATGTAGAGCGGCCGCGCAGTCCCCTCCACGACCTCCTTGGAGATCACGACCTCCTCGACGCCTTCCAGGCTCGGCAGGTCGAACATCGTGTCGAGCAGAATGCCCTCCATGATCGAGCGCAACCCACGGGCGCCGGTCTTGCGCTCGATCGCCTTGCGCGCGATCGCGCCAAGCGCCTCCTCGGCGAGCGTTAGGTCGATCGACTCCATCTCGAACAGCCGCTGGTACTGCTTGACCAGGGCGTTCTTCGGCTCGACCAGGATCTTCTTGAGCGAGGCCTCGTCGAGGTCCTCGAGCGTCGCGACCACCGGCAGACGACCGACGAACTCCGGGATCAGCCCGTATTTCAGCAGATCCTCGGGCTCGACCTCGCGGAAGATCTCGCCGGTCTTGCGATCCTCGGGCGCGCGCACCTTGGCCGAGAAGCCGATCGAGGTGGAGCGGCCGCGCGAGGAGATGATCTTGTCGAGGCCGGCGAAGGCGCCGCCGCACACGAACAGGATGTTGGTGGTGTCGACCTGCAGGAACTCCTGCTGCGGATGCTTGCGCCCGCCCTGCGGCGGCACGGAGGCGACGGTGCCTTCCATGATCTTCAGCAGCGCCTGCTGCACGCCCTCGCCCGACACGTCGCGGGTGATCGAAGGGTTGTCGGACTTGCGCGAAATCTTGTCGATCTCGTCGATGTAGACGATGCCGCGCTGCGCCCGCTCGACGTTGTAGTCGGCGGCTTGCAGCAGCTTGAGGATGATGTTCTCGACGTCCTCGCCGACATAACCGGCTTCGGTCAGCGTGGTCGCGTCCGCCATCGTGAACGGCACGTCGAGAATGCGCGCCAGCGTCTGCGCCAGCAGCGTCTTGCCCGAGCCGGTCGGACCGATCAGCAGGATGTTCGACTTGGCCAGTTCGACGTCGTTGTGCTTGGCCTGGTGATTGAGCCGCTTGTAGTGGTTGTGGACCGCGACCGAGAGCACCTTCTTCGCATGGTCCTGGCCGATGACGTAATCATCGAGAACCTTGCGGATTTCCTTCGGCGTCGGGATGCCGTCGCGCGACTTCACCAGCGAGGATTTGTTCTCCTCGCGGATGATGTCCATGCACAGTTCGACGCACTCGTCGCAAATGAAAACCGTCGGCCCGGCAATGAGCTTGCGCACTTCGTGCTGGCTCTTGCCGCAGAACGAGCAGTAAAGGGTATTTTTGGAATCGCTGCCGCCGACTTTGCTCATTCCATTCTCCGTCACATTCGCCCGTCACGTACTCACGCCCGACGAACGAAGCAAATTACGCACCGGAACTCCGGCACGGCGGCCTAACTCGGGGAGGCACGCAAACCCATTCTCCCCCACACCTTAAGCGAAGCATGCTAACGACGTGATAATCAAGAATCTATTAACGATAACCCGACACTCACAGCCTCAAATAAAGGCCGCACCGGGGCAGACGTCCCGGCGCCGAGTGTGCCGACGGGTTGCCCCGCAGGCAAGACCGCTCAGACCGGCTTCGCCAGCAGGATCTCCTCCGGCCGACGGTCGATAACCTTGTCGACCAGACCGAAATCCCGGGCCGCGTCCGCCGTGAGGAAGTAGTCGCGCTCGAGCGCGTCCTCGATCTTCTTCAGCGACTGGCCGGTATGCTTGACGTAAATCTCGTTCAGCCGCTTCTTCAGGTTCAGAATTTCCTGAGCGTGCAGCATGATATCTGTCGCCTGGCCTTGGAACCCGCCGGACGGCTGATGCACCATGATGCGCGCGTTCGGAAGGGCGAAACGCTGATCCTTGGCGCCGGCGGCGAGCAATAGCGAGCCCATCGAGGCAGCCTGGCCGATACACAATGTCGCGACGTCCGGCCGGATGAACTGCATGGTGTCGTAAATCGCCATGCCCGAGGTCACCACCCCGCCCGGCGAGTTGATGTACATCGAGATCTCTTTTTTCGGGTTCTCCGCCTCGAGGAAGAGCAACTGCGCCACCACGAGCGTCGCCATCCCATCCTCGATGGCGCCGGTGATGAAGATGATGCGCTCTTTCAGGAGCCGCGAAAAAATATCGTAGGCGCGCTCGCCGCGGTTGGTCTGCTCGACCACCATGGGAACGAGATTCATATAGGTCTCGACCGGGTCTCTCATTTCAGCTCCTTGACGCGAATCACGAAGACTTCAGCGAAGCTTAGCCTTCCTGCCGCGCCGCGTGATCTATTTGCGCCGGTGCTCCGGCGCAAGTGAGGCGGCCTGGACTTCAGGCGACCGTGTCGTCCTCCTTGAAGAGCTCCTCGCGCGACACCTTTTTCTCGGTGACCTCGGCGAGCTCGAGCAGGAAGTCGACCACCTTCTCCTCGAAGATAGGGGCGCGCAGCGAGGCCACCGCCTGGGCGTTCTGGCGGAAGAAATCGTAGACGCGCTGCTCCTGACCGGGAAACTGCCGCATCCGATCCATGATGGCGCGGTTGAGTTCCTCTTCGGTGACGGTGATGTTGTTCTTCTCGCCGATCTCGGCAAGCACCAGGCCGAGGCGAACGCGGCGCTCGGCGATGCCGCGATACTCTTCCTTCGCCTTCTCTTCGGTGGTGTTCTCGTCGGCGAATGTCTTCTTCTCGTTCTCCATTTCCTGGAGCACGGTCTGCCAGACGCGGCTGAACTCCTCCTCCACCAGAGACGGTGGCGGCTCGAATTTGTGCATCTTGTCGAGCTCGTCGAGCAGCGCGCGCTTGACCTTCTGACGGGTCGCAGCGGCGTGATCGCGGCCGATCTGCTCGCGCACCGCCTCGCGCAGCTTCTCGAGCGATTCCAGCCCGAGCGACTTGGCGAATTCGTCGTCGATTGCGACCGTGCCCGGCACCTCGACCGACTTGGCGGTGACGGCGAATTCGGCGTCCTTGCCGGCCAGATTTTCGGCCTGGTAGTGCGCCGGGAACGTCACCTTGAGGGTGCGGCTCTCGCCGGCGGCAATGCCGACAAGTTGATCCTCGAAGCCGGGGATGAAGGTGTTCGAGCCGAGCAGAACCGGCGCGTCTTCGCCGGTGCCGCCTTCGAAGGCCTCGCCGCCGATGGTGCCGACGTAGGAGATGACGACACGGTCGCCCTGCTCCGCCTTGCCGCCCTCAGGGCGGGCGGTGAACGGCTTGTTCTGCTCGGCGATGCGCGTCAGGCCTTCGTCGACTTCGGCATCGGCCACTTCGGCGACCGGCTTGGTGACCTTGATATCCTTGAAATTGCCGAGCGCGATCGGCGGCACGATCTCGACCGCGACGGTGTAGTTGAGATCGCTCTTGCCCTCGATGAGCTGCTCGACCGCTTCCTTCTCCTCCGGCAGCGTGACCTTCGGATCGGCGGCGAGCTTGAAGCCGCGCTCCGACACGATCTGGTTATTGGTGTCGCGAACAGTGTTCTCGATCACCTCGGCCATCGTGGAGCGGCCATACATGCGCTTGAGATGCGCGACCGGGACCTTGCCGGGCCGAAAGCCGTTGATGCGCACCTGCGTCTTGATCTGATCGAGGCGTGCATTGACCTTCGATTCGAGCTCGGCGGCCGGCACCACCACCTTGTACTCGCGCTTGAGACCTTCGGAGAGCGTTTCGGTAACTTGCATTGGCCACACTTTTCTCTGCTTGCACTCGCGTCGCACCGGCTCGACGATCAAGCCGTACGCGCCGGTCGTGTCGGGATGCGGGTCACAACAACCCGCGCGAATTCATCAGCCCTTGTGTTGGTGCGGGCGGAGGGACTCGAACCCCCACGACTTTCGCCACTGGAACCTAAATCCAGCGCGTCTACCAATTCCGCCACGCCCGCAAGGGGCGACCACAGGAAGCACCCTGCGCCGTCGCCGGCAGCGGGGAAATACCCGTGTTGCAGGCGGCGCGGCTTATAACATGCAAGCCCCCGAGCGCATCAAAAAAATGGCTGGCCGGGGCGCGCGGCTCGGTCGCGGCCGAAGCCCGCAAATAGGCACCGATATACGCCCGGCAGGGCCTCCGGCAGGTCCTCCGCGATCAGACCGGGACCGACGCTGCAGGCGGCCTCGCCGTGCAGCCAGACCGCGGCGTTGGCCGCCTCGAAAGCCGGCATGTGCTGCGCCAGAAGCCCGGCGATCATGCCGGCCAGCACATCGCCGGCGCCGGCGGTGGCAAGATACGCCGGTGCGTTGGCGGCAATGCTGGCGCGACCGTCCGGAGCGGCCACCACAGTGTCGGCTCCCTTGAGCAAGACGACGGCATTGCTGCGGACAGCAGCGACACGCGCCCGCTCCAGCTTTGAATTAAGTTGAGTATCTTTCGATATACTACTGAATAATCTGAAAAATTCTCCTTCATGCGGTGTCAGAAGGACCGGCGCGGTGCGGCGACCAACGAGGTCGAACAGCACCTCCGCCTCATCGGCAAAGCTCATCAAGGCGTCGGCATCGAGGACGACCGCAGCTTCCGTGCCCAGGGCAGCCATCACCTGGGCCCGCATGTCGGCGCCGACGCCGCCACCGGGGCCGAGCACCACGACGTTGCGGCGCTCATCGGCCAGAAAGTCGGCAAGTTCCGCCGCGCCGTCGACCGGGCGCACCATGATGGCGAGGTTGGCAGCCGCGTTGACCGCCAGTGCCTCCCTGGGGCTGGCGACGGTCACGAGCCCCGCCCCCGCCCTGAGCGCGCCACGGGCGGCGAGTCGCGCCGCACCGGTCGTCGATAGTCCGCCGGAGACGATGACGGCATGGCCGCGCGCGTATTTGTGTCCCTCCGGCCTCGGCACCGGAAAAACATCGCGCCACAGCGCCGGCTCGTTGGCAAAGGTCTGCGGTGCAATGGTGTCGAGCAGGCGTCCGGGAATGCCGATATCGGCGACCTCGAGCGTGCCGCACTGCAGACGACCCGGCAGCAGCAGGTGGGCGGGCTTGCGGCGGAAGAACGTGACCGTGTGGACCGCCTTGACCGCGGCGCCCATGATCTGCCCGGTGGTGCCGTTGACGCCGCTCGGCAGATCGACGGCAATCACGGGCGCGCGCGCGGCGTTCATGGCCTCGATCATGGCCCGCGGCAGGCCGGTGACCTGGCGGTCGAGCCCGGCGCCGAACAGGGCATCGATGACGAGATGATCCGGGACAATCGCATCCGGTGTCGCCGCTTCGGTCGGGCCGGCCCACCGCGCCGCCGCTGCGGCCGCATCGCCGGAGAGCCTGGCGCGGTCGCCGACCAGCAGCACCCGCACCGGCGTCGCTCGCGCGGCCAGAATGCGGGCGGCAACGAAGCCATCGCCGCCATTGTTGCCCGGCCCGGCCACAACGGTCACGGCAAGCCCTCGGCGCCGCGCCGATACGGCGTCGGCCACCGCGCGGCCCGCCGCCTCCATCAACACCATGCCCGGCACGCCGCCGGCGATCGTCAGGCGATCCGCTTCGCCCATCTCGGCGTTGGTGAGCAGTTCGATCATTGCCGCGACCCTAGCGGCGCGCGCGGACGTCGACAAATCGCACCCGGGCCCGGCCTCGTGCCTATGCGAGCGCCATCGCTCATGCACATTTTTTGACCATTTTGCTCATTTGATAGGCAGCAGGGACTGGGAGGGCCCGCACACGGCCTTACCGGCCCTGCGCAAGTTATTGACCCGCTATAGCGTTTTTGCCTCTGCCGGCTTGGCACGAGACCTGCTAACGCATGCGCGGTTCCCGGATTTCACCCCGGTGGGCTCATGGTCAGGACCGGCAATGAAGAAAATCGAAGCCATCATCAAACCTTTCAAGCTCGACGAGGTGAAGGAGGCGTTGCAGGAGGTCGGCCTGCAAGGGATCACCGTCACCGAGGCCAAGGGCTTCGGTCGGCAAAAAGGACACACGGAGCTCTACCGGGGCGCCGAATACGTCGTCGATTTTCTCCCGAAGGTGAAAATCGAGGTCGTGGTCGGCGACGACATGGTGGAAAAAGCGATCGATGCGATCCGGCGCGCCGCTCAGACTGGTCGAATTGGCGACGGCAAGATATTCGTCTCCAATATCGAAGAGGCCGTCCGGATCAGGACCGGTGAATCCGGGATCGATGCCATCTAGCAACCCGCGAGCTCCCGTCTCGCAGGGCACATTCAGGACAAGGGGGATTTGAGTTCGATGACCACAGCTAAAGACGTCATGAAGATGATCAAGGATAACGACGTGAAATACGTCGATTTCCGCTTCACCGATCCGCGCGGCAAGTGGCAGCACGTCACCTTCGACGTCAGCATGATCGAGGAAGACACGTTTGCGGAAGGCCAGATGTTCGACGGTTCGTCGATCGCCGGCTGGAAGGCGATCAATGAGTCGGACATGTGCCTGATGCCGGACCCGGCGACCGCGTGCATCGACCCGTTCTTCGCCGAGACCACGATGGTTCTCGTCTGCGACGTGCTCGAGCCGACCACCGGCGAGCCCTACAACCGCGACCCGCGCGGCATGGCCAAGAAGGCGGAAGCGCTCGTGAAGTCGATGGGCTATGGCGACACGATTTATTTCGGCCCGGAGGCCGAATTCTTCGTGTTCGACGACGTCAAGTACAAGGCCGATCCCTACAACACCGGCTTCAAGCTCGACTCCATCGAACTGCCGACCAACTCCGACACCGACTATGAAGGCGGCAACCTCGGTCACCGCATCGGCATCAAGAAGGGCTACTTCCCGGTGCCGCCGCAGGACTCGGCGCAGGACATGCGCTCGGAGATGCTCGCGGCCATGGCCAAGATGGGCGCCAAGGTCGAGAAGCATCACCACGAGGTCGCCTCGGCCCAGCACGAGCTCGGGCTGAAGTTCTCGCCGATGACGTTCATGGCCGACCAGTTGCAGATCTATAAGTACTGCATCCAGCAGGTCGCCCAGATCTACGGCAAGACCGCGACGTTCATGCCGAAGCCGATCTATGGCGACAACGGCTCGGGCATGCACTGCCACCAGTCGATCTGGAAGGCCGGCAAGCCGATGTTCGCCGGCGACAAGTACGCCGGTCTCTCGGACATGTGCCTGTCCTACATCGCCGGCGTGATCAAGCACGCCAAGGCGATCAACGCCTTCACCAACCCGACCACCAACTCCTACAAGCGTCTGGTGCCGGGCTTCGAGGCGCCGGTGCTGCTCGCCTACTCCGCGCGTAACCGCTCGGCGTCGTGCCGCATCCCCTACACCGAGAGCCCGAAGGCCAAACGCGTCGAGGTCCGCTTCCCCGATCCGCTGGCCAATCCGTATCTCGGCTTCGCCGCGCTGCTGATGGCCGGTCTCGACGGCATCAAGAACAAGCTCCACCCCGGCGACGCGATGGACAAGGACCTGTACGACCTGCCGCCGGCGGAGCTCAAGCAGATCCCGACCGTCTGCGGCTCGTTGCGCGAGGCGCTCACGTGCCTCGACAAGGACCGCGACTTCCTCAAGGCGGGCGGCGTGTTCGACGACGACTTCATCGACAGCTACATCGAGCTGAAGATGACCGAGGTCATCCGCTTCGAGCACACCCCGCATCCGGTCGAGTACGAGATGTATTACTCGGCGTAGGCCAAATCTCCTAACAGCTCAAAACCTTCCGGCTATCAAGCGCTTTCTGATTGCTTAGTGGTTCGGATGGTGGTTCGAAACGAACCCCATCCGGACCATTTTTTTATGCCCGCCGGTTCTGACTATCTGCGCCAGCGTCCGCGTTCGCCGTACTGGTATTATGTGCGCGCCAAGGCCGGCGTCGCCAAATGGAAGCGCTCGCTCCGCACGACCGTGCGCGCTGAAGCGATCAAGGAAGCCCGCCGCCTGGCGGTAAAGCACGACCAAATCATCGAAGACGTACGGCGGTCCAAGGTCGACCGTCTGGCTGACCTCCCCCCCGCCGAGCGCGACCGCATCGAGGCCTCGGGGGGATTGGACCTCTACCTCGAGTTTCTCAATCGGCGGGCTCTGGAAAGTCGCCGCAATGTGGATGAGGCCGATAACCGCGGCCGGATGAACGTTCAGTGGCAGGTCAAACGGGCGCAAGCGCCTGCGCTCTCCATCCTGGAGCGTCTTATGGCTGGAAGCGCGCGCATCTAGGGAAGAGAAGTCGACCACTATGTGGGGCGGCCGACATTAAAGTAGGACACCCACGGCAATAATGTGCGGAAAAACAGCAACCCTGACGGAACCTTTACCCCTCGGGTGAGTATACGCACGCCCTGATAGTGCTTGAACGGGCTCCTATAGCTGTAGTTCCGGCGTAGAGAGCTTCGAAACGATGCACTGGACGTCGTCACGGCCGAAAGTTTGACAATGGCCGCGATCTTGATCGTCGAAGACGATGTGTTTATCCGCGAAGTCGCTGAGATGACGATCCAAGGCTGGGGCCATCAGACGCTGGTCGCCAGCGATGTCGACGAAGCCTTGGCAATTCTGCGTTCGCCACAGCATATCGACGCCCTTTTCACCGATATCTACCTGAAGACGGCGGTGCTTGGCGGTTGCGAAGTGGCCATCCAGGCCATCGCGCTGCGTCCAGGATTGCGCGTGCTGTACACGACCGGCAACACCATCACCGACAAGATGAAAGCGCTGCTGGTCGAAGGCACGCACTTTCTGAGTAAGCCTTACACGGAAAATCAGCTCGAAGAGTCGGTGAAAACTATGTTCGCGTGAAGATGCTGGCGCGCAATCGATCCACTGCGTGCGATGAGCTTATAGAGCCGGGGGGAGGGCAACACAGTGAAAATTCGAGACGACGCGACCGTGACTGGCGCGTCCGAAGGAACCGCCGGGCGCCGGCAGGCAGAAGAGACGCTGCTCAAAGCAGGCGCGTTGCAGAACGCGATTTTCAACAGCGCCAACTTCTCCAGCATTGCGACCGACGCCAAGGGTGTCATCCAAATCTTCAACGTCGGCGCCGAACGAATGCTCGGTTACGCCGCCGCTGAAGTGGTGAACAAGATCACCCCGGCCGATATTTCCGACCCGCAGGAAGTGATCGCGCGCGCTAAAGAACTGAGCATCGAACTTGGCACCGCGATAACGCCAGGCTTTGAAGCGCTGGTGTTCAAGGCCTCGCGCGGTATCGAAGACATCTACGAACTGACTTACATCCGCAAGGATAACAGCCGGTTTCCGGCGATGGTGTCGGTGACGGCGCTGCGCGACGCGCAAAACGTCATCATCGGCTATTTGCTGATCGGCACCGACAATACTGCGCGTAAGCTTGTCGAAGCCGAGCAAAGAAAGCTCGATCAGCGCCTGCGCGATCAGCAATTTTATACCCGCTCTCTTATCGAATCCAATATTGACGCGCTGATGACCGCCGACCCTCACGGCATCATCACCGACGTCAACAAGCAGATGGAAGCGCTCACCGGCTGCACCCGCGACGAGTTGATCGGCGCGCCGTTCAAGGACTATTTCACCGATCCAGAACGTGCTGAAGCGGGCATCAAGCGCGTGCTGATGGAAAAGAAGGTCACCGACTACGAACTAACCGCGCGCACGCGCGATGACAAGGAGACGGTGGTGTCGTACAATTTAACCACCTTCTACGACCGCGGCCGCACGCTGCAGGGCGTCTTTGCCTCCGCACGCGACGTCACCGAACAAAAACAGCGCGAGCGCGACGCGCTGAGCCTGACCAACGAAATCTCGCACAGGATCAAGAATAACTTGCAGGTCATCGTCGGCCTGATCTCGTACGAAGCCAAATGGACGGCTGCGCCATGCGTCCAGGGCTACAAGACCATGCAGGCGCGAATCGGCGCCATCGCCCAGCTTTACGACCTGATTTCTCAAACTAGCCGCGGCCAGACCGTCGCCGTGGACGCTTACTTACGCGAAATTGCCAAGACCATGTCAGCGAGCCTACTCGGAAACATGTCCGGTATCAAAATCGAGGTTGAAGGCGAACCGGTTGAAATCGACCCCGATCGCGCCGTCCCGTTCGGGCTGCTGATCAATGAACTTACGACCAACGCTATCAAGCATGCATTTCCCGGAGGGATAGGATGCATAAGACTATGCGTGCAGCGCGCCGGCGATCAGATTGAGCTGGTTGTTGCCGATGACGGCATCGGCATGACGAATGTGGTGACGAAGAGTCCCGAGAAGCGCGGTACAGACTATGTGGCGATCTTCGTGCGTCAGCTCGGCGGGGCCATTATGCCTTCGGAACCTGAAGCGACTGGAACTACCGTCAGAATAAGGCTACCCCTACTTCTGGTTCCATCGGGTGGCGCTGAGCCACTCGCGGCATAGCTCAGCCCGGACAAAGGCATGCCTTGGGTCAAAAAATGG
>Ga0068855_100010238_pt1 | contig 11305 bp, 8 predicted proteins | sample KBSCornC52_FD_66592 | JGI IMG/M metagenome (GOLD analysis project Ga0068855, IMG submission 66592) | Corn rhizosphere microbial communities from Kellogg Biological Station, Michigan, USA - KBS Corn C5-2 | ecosystem: Host-associated > Plants > Roots > Rhizosphere > Soil ... | reverse complement strand
GCCAAACCGAGAGACGGTTCGTCGAGGAGCAGCAGCCTGGGACGAGCCATCAGCGCCCGCCCAATCGCGAGCATCTGCTGCTCTCCCCCGGACAGGGTACCGGCTAGCTGGGTCTCGCGCTCCTTTAGCCGCGGAAATCGCGTAAACACGCGCTCCATGTCGCTCTTTATTTCGGCTTTCTGGCCTTGTCGTGTATAGGCGCCAAGCTCCAGGTTTTCCAGCACGGACATGTTAGCGAACACACGACGGCCTTCCGGAGATTGGCCGATTCCGCGCGCAACTACTTCATGGGCAGGCAGGCCGTTGATTGGCTTGCCTTCAAAATCGATCGTACCTTCGCTCGGTGGAACCAATCCTGAGATTGCGCGGATCATCGTGCTCTTGCCGGCGCCGTTGGCGCCGATCATTGTGACGATCTCGCCTTCTGCTACATCTAGTGATATTCCCACCAGAGCGCGTATGGCGCCATAGTAGACATGCAGGTCTGTAATCGTGAGCATAAATCGCTGAGCTACTCCTGCTGAGATTTCGCTGGCACGCCCGCATCCGCCGGAACCGAGTCTGCGTCATCCTCCGCGGCAAATTCCTCACCGAGATAGGCTGCAATCACTTTTGGGTTGCGGCAAATAGCGTCTGGAGCGCCCTCGGCGATTATACGGCCATAGTCAAGAACGCAGATCCGCTCACAAATCCCCATCACAAGCTTCATATCGTGTTCTATCAGCAGGATTGTCAGCTTGTAATCGTCCCTGATTTTGCGGATCAATTCCATCAGCTCGGACTTCTCATGAGGATTCATCCCGGCTGCGGGTTCATCGAGGAGCAGCAGCTTCGGCCGTGTTGCCATTGCGCGTGCAATCTCTAGCCTGCGCTGCAATCCGTATGGAAGACTTCCTGCTTCAGCTTCCGCATATTCCACGAGGTCCAGCTCTGCCAGCATTTCGCGCGCGGTACGATCCAGCTCGGCATCGTTGTTGAGCAGTGCCGGAGTTCTAAGAATCGAAGCCAGCAAGCCCGAATGTGTCTGCAGATGACTGGCGATCTTGACATTTTCCAGCGCCGTAAGGCCACGGAATAGACGGATATTCTGAAACGTGCGCGCCATCCCCATGGCCGTCACCTGGTAAGGCTTGTGCCCGTTTACAATCTTGCCATCAAACTCGATACGGCCCTCTGTCGGCGTATAAACACCGGTCAGAAGATTGAAAACAGTCGTCTTGCCGGCACCGTTGGGCCCGATGAGTCCCATGAGCTCGCCGGGTTGTATTTGTATATTCAGGTCGCCGACGGCAACCAGGCCGCCAAATCGCTTTGTGACGTTCTCCACTGAAAGCAGGCCGCTCATAGGGAGCCTTTGCCTCCGATCGGTTCCTTTCTCCCGGGAAGCAATCGACGAAACAGACCGTAGCCCAGCTCCTTCGTCCCGAATATACCCTGAGGACGCGTAAGCATCATAACTATAAGCGTCGTGGAAAAGATCACCATGCGGTAATCCTTTAGCGGTCGCAGCAGCTCCGGCAGAACGGTAAGAATGGTTGCCGCGAGCACAGCGCCCGTTACGCTGCCGGTCCCACCCAGAATTACCATCGTCGTGATGATGATGGAGTTGTTCATATCGAAGTAATCGGGGCTAATTCCGGTAAAGAAGTGCGCAAATAGTACGCCGGCCGCACCGGCAAATCCGGAGCCGATGACGAACGCCGTGACTTTGACACTTGTCGTGTCAACGCCCATGGCATCGGCCGCAACTTCGTCTTCTCGAACTGAGAGCCAGGTCAGGCCGCGAACAGACTGCAGAAGATTGCGGGAAACGGCGATCACCAAGACAACGATCAAGAAGACCCAGAACACAGCAAGGTCATTTGACTTGACCAGTCCGGGGATGCCACTCAGCCCGCGCGGGCCGCCAACCACGTCGAGATTCAGCAGGATTCCACGAATCACCTCGCCAAACCCTAGCGTCACGATGGCCAGATAGTCCCCTCTCAACCTGAGTGAAGGCAGGCCGACTATGAACCCCGCGAGCCCCGCTGCCCCAGCGCCCAAAAGCAGTGCGATTAGGAGATTCAGCGCATCCCCTGCCGGCGTGCCGAGTGTGAGAATTGGCAGGGATTTGACGACATGTGGCTGCATGAGCATCGTCCACGCCGCCCCGACATACGCTCCCACAGCATAAAACCCTGCGTGCCCGATCGAAAACTGTCCGGTAATTCCGTTGATAAGATTCAGACTGACTGCGAGTGTAATGTAGATGCCGCTGAGGATTATAAGCTGGAAATAGTAGGGATCGATGTTTGCTGTCAGTATCTTACTGGCAATGAAGAGCGCTCCGAGTACTCCGAAGACCGTCGCCAGCCGGATTGCCCACCATGTTACAGGGGAAGATGGCGCACTGTGTAGTCTAGCTTGTCCAGCAGATCCGTTCATTCTAGACCTTTTCCGCTACGTTTTTGCCGAACAGACCTGCCGGGCGAACCAATAGAACCAGGATCAAGATGCAGAATGCGATCGAATCCTTGAAAGTGTTGTATTTTGAAGCCGCCACGAATGTTTCTGCCACGCCCATCACAAGTCCGCCGACCACGGCGCCAGGGATATTGCCAGCGCCACCGAGGACCGCGGCTACGAACGCCTTTAGACCCGGCTGCAGACCGAATAGAGGTGTGATCTTGATGTGCGTCAATACGGAGACCATCGCGCCCCCAGCGCCTGCAAGTGCGGCCCCCAGCGCAAATGTAAACGAGATGACGTTGTCCGTATCAATTCCCATTAACTTTGCAGCTTCGATATCGTGTGAAATCGCGCGCATGGCCTTACCTCGTCGCGTATAGAGGACGATATACCGCAGCGCGCCCATCAGGATCAGTGATATCACAAGAATCGCGAGCTGGCTGCTGCCAACCTGAATTCCCCCTGGCAGCATCAAGTTGCGCTCCGGCACAACATTAGGCACGAAGTTCGGATTTGCCCCAAATACGAGGAGGCCCCCGTTCTCGAGCAGCAGCGAAACGCCTATCGCCGTGATCAGCGCATTAAGCCGCGAAGAAGTTAGCTTGATCCGTTTGGAGAGCCACGCGATTACGGGGCGCAGCGCGAAGCCGAGCACCAAGCCAAGCACCAGCCAGATAAACATGCCCTTCATTGAGAGCAGAGGCGCCAGCCGCGCGGCGATTGGGAGCGCTATTCCCATTCCCCAGAAGTGAGCGTCAGCAGTCTTTAGGCCGTTCCTGAGTGGACGATAAGCAAACCGCTCAATTATGATGCCCAGCAGTGCGCATATCGCCATGACGATCAAGAGTGCCACCAGTGCAAGGGCAACGTTTCTTCCGCCTGCTTCCGGGTGCGCGGACAAATCCTGAAACGGCAGCCAACGGGTGCAAGCATAGAAGCCCATAAAGGCGCCGACCATATAGACATCACCATGGGCAAAGTTGATCAGCCGGAGCACGCCGTAGACCATCGTGTATCCGAGTGCGATCAATGCGTACAGACTTCCCAGTTGTATGCCGTAGATCAGATTCTGTACGAAGCCCTGCACTATTGTCCAACCTGCTCGGGAGTGTAAGTCTTGAATACCTTGAACTCTTTGCCTTTGATCTGGAATACCAGTGCGCTTTTCCTGGCGTTACGGTTTGCATCCATGGTGATTTTGCCGGTCACGCCAGGAAAGTCCTTGGTGGCAGCGATTGCGTCTCTAATGCCAGGACCGTCTATTGTTTTGGCACGCTTCACGGCATCGATAAGCACTTTGCCTGCGTCATACCCGAGCGCCGCTAGCGCGTCTGGATCCTTGCCGTTCTTTGCCTTGAATGCCTGAATGAATGTTTGAGTAGCCGGATCCTTGAGCTCAGTTGCAAAATAGTGATCCGCGAAGAATGAGCCCTCAAGCGCGGTTCCTGCTCCAGGAATTAGGTCCGGCGAGTCCCATCCATCTCCACCCAGCAGCGGAACGTTCAACCCGACGTCCTTAGCCTGCCGCGCAATCGTTCCCATTTCCGTGTAATACCCGGGCACGAGAACAGCTTCAGGATTACCGGCCTTCAGGCTGTTTAGCTGAGCCTTGAAATCAGTGTCGCCGCTCTGGTAAGACTGAACGTTGGTAATCGCGCCACCGAGCTTTGCAAATTCTTTGGAGAACACGTCTGAGAAGCCTACGCTGTAATCGCTCTTTAGGTCCTTGAATACCGCCACCTTTTTGTAGCCCTGATCGTGAGCGAACTTGGCATCCACTGCGCCTTGAAAGTCGTCGGTGAAGCAGACTCGAAAAACATAATTGCCGACCTGCGTGACCTTGGGATTGGTCGATGACGGGCTAATCATCGGTATCTGAGATTGCTGGCAGACAGCGCCCCCGCGCATGCTTCGTGTGCTTGCGACCTCGCCCAGCATCGCCACAACTTTGTCCTGGGTGATCAGCTTCGTTACAACAGACTGTGCTTGATCCGGCTTACTTGCATCGTCCTCCGTCACGAGCACGAACTTCTTGCCGTTCACTCCGCCCGAGGCATTTGCCTCGTCTATCGCCATCTGAATACCGAGGTGGGTCGATTGGCCGAATGTCGCAGTATCGCCTGTCAGCGAGGCATACTCTCCGACCTTGATCTCGGTAGAGTTGGCCGTTCCTCCGCCGCTGTGGTCCTTACAACCGGATGTGGCGAGCATCGACAACGCCAACACGCAGCCGGTGCCAACAGCCGACAACCGCTTAATCATTAGATTGTAAGTGAGATTGGTTAACATGGACGAGTAGCCCTCCCTAAACAACGGATTAGACATTCGGATATTTCTATGTTGGCGGCCAGCCGGGCATGTAGTGGGACCGGCGGAACAGTGCGCGTTTATCGATCTTGCAGGGATTGGTGTGCTCGTGTCGCCTGTGCAAGCACAGCGCCTGCAGCGGCAATGTGGGCCGGGGTCGTGCCGCAGCAGCCTCCGACGATATTGGCTCCAGAGTTTGCCAGCCTTGCAGAAAGGACGGCAAACTCTTGAGCGCGCATCGGATAGTCCCACTGCCCGCTGCTGTCGAGCTGCGGCAGACCGGCAGAAGGCTGAACCAGCAGCGGCACGTCGACGACCGACCGCATCCGTCGTGTGATCTCAATAAACGCACCAGCCTGTTCGCCACAATTCGCTCCGGTGATCTGAGCGCCATCGGTGACGAGCCTGGCAGCAAAATCCTCGGGCGTTGTCCCGTCGGTCATCTTCTGGTCTGCTCCAAAGTGACCCGTGACAGCAAGAACGTCCGGCTGCAGCGACGCAGCTGCGCTTGCCGCCTGCCTTGCCTCGTCAAGCGAGGTGCATGTCTCTAGCAGGATCATCAACGGTCGCACGTGGGTGGATCCCAAGAACGTTCGCAATGCCGCCACTTCCCGCGTCACGACAAACGAGGTCATCGAGAGCCAGATCCCTATCTCGCGGTCGCACTCACTTGCGGCCTGCCAGGCAATATCCACGCCCGCACGGAACTCATCCAGCCAATCGCGTCCGCTCCGGGGCCCGAACGTGTTGCTGGTGATCAACTCCGCCCCTGCATCGATGTTACCTTGGTGGATCGCACGCACGGCATTGGCATGAGAGAGGTTTGCGCGCATAACGTCGATGGAGCTGATCCCCTGCCCTATGAGCGCTGTGCCCATCGCGCTGTCGCTTAGCACCGGTCGACCGCGTTGCAGCAAATCCCAGAAACGCTCTGCTGACAGCACGGGCATTACTCAGCCGGCCCTTCGATGCGCTTCTCAAAAAGACTCTGAACGAGGTCAATCCGATTCAGGGTCCCAATAACCAATCCATCCGATGTCAATACGGGAATACGCGTGTAATTGTTGGCAAAAATTGAACGCCATAAACTCGATATATCTTCGTCTTCGCAAGTCGAAAGTACTCCGGTTTGCATAACGTGCGCCACGGCCAACTCTGCGATCGCTGTGGCTTCGCTGGCAGTGATTGTGACGCCTGCAGTCCTGGTCGAAGTAATGGCAAAATGATTCGCTACCAGGCTGGCAACATCTTCTTCGGCAATCATTCCGCACAGTCGGCTTTGTTCGTCTACCACCGGTAGACTGTCGACCTGGTAAATATCCATCAGGTCCACAGCTTCAGATAGTGTGGCAGTCGCCGTCGTTTTCACGACATGTGTTTTCATCAACTCACGCGCTAGCATTTCATCGAATAGAATAGCACAAAAATCGTGTTCGTCGTCCGGGCGCGGAACTCGTGAAAGCAAACAAACCGCCATTCATTCCCCAGGCAATTTTGGATCTCGCCTGAGATACAGACGCCGGGCGGGATTACCTGGCAAATCAACCGAATACACGCCTATGTCGAAGAAGGACCGGAGCATGCCGTGGAACGTATGAATTCTCCTTTCCGGAGTTACGAGAGAAGGATATGCGCTGTCCCACCAGTGCTCTCTCCAGGCGCCGCCATCCAGGATCACGATATATCTGGGCGGCGCAAATTGCTCGACGATCGGCCCATCGTTGCAGAGGTCCACAATAACGTTCACTGTGCGGAACCGATTATTCAGGCAAAGTCCGGGAGCAACCGCGCCGATCAATGTGCTGCCCGCGGGGAGATTCGTAGCAAGCCAGTGGTCAGCCGCCTTCTGCCGGTATGAGAGGTGCAGAATCCAGTCCCCCGTCCAATAGCAATTGACCACTGCCCACACTAGAAGCCCGGTGAGCCAGATCTCCGGTCGCTCTTCGCTTGCGGCATGCTGATGGCGCGTGCCTGAAGGCTTGCGCCTGTTCAAGCTGGAACCGATCCAGAAAGCAAAAGTAAGCGACCAGAAGAGCGCAGTCATTCCAGGGATATCGATTTTCTGAAGCCGCGACCTCAGTACCTGCCCGGCAAGTGCGAGAATAAAACTGCCGACGACAGACATCGCCAGCTTTCTTTCAAGGATCTCGGCAGCAATCCGGGGTGAATTGAAGAGCGCGAAAGCAGAAAGGCCCGCCATCGCCGGATAGAAAAGCACGTCATACCGGCTGGGAGCATAGCTCACGAAGCATAAAAACGCGATATAGGTCGTCATCCACCCTGCAAGCACGGTTGCGATCGCGCTGGCGCCGTTGCAAAGAGCGCCATCTTTAGTGACAACGCCGTGCCTGCTGCCGGCTCTTGTCACAATCACCCACGACATACCCAGAATCGAGAATGCGATTTGTACGGGCGTGTGCCTCATTAGATACGGCATCGTGCCGCGATCATAGTCGAACAGTGCTCGGGCAACGTTAAGCCCGAGTCTGGAAATGGAGTGCGGAACCAGGAGTTCCGTGATGTAGTAGCGATTCACACGCACGATCTCTGATTGATGAGGCAGGTACCACACAATCAGAAAAGCGACCAATACCAGCGCCAGACCACAAGCCATCGCAAAAAGGTTCCTCAACCTGACCCTGAGCGTCGCGCCCTGCGTGCCGATCCAAAGTGCAAATACCAGGCTCGGAATAACAAGCGCGGTCAGGCCCCTCGTTGCATACGCCAGTCCCGTGATCGCTCCGCAAAGAAAGAACCAGCAGAGTGCATGGTTTTGCACTCTCGATACCTGTTCCTGGTCCTCACTGCCGGGCAAATTTGGAGCCTGAACTCCGCGAACGAGAGCGTAGAGACTGCAGATCATGAGCGCGGAGGCGGGCGTGTCCATAAGCGCGAGGCGGCTGTACAGGAGATTCGCATGGTCCAGGGCCAGGAACAGCGTGCCGGTGAGCGCGATCCTGGTGTCGAAAGCGCGGCGCAGCGCCGCAAAGAATATAGGCAGCGTCAGTAAACTGGACCAGACCGAAATCATGCGCGCCTGAACCGCGCCTACCCCGAATAGCCTGAAGACGAGCACCTGCACCGCATGAAGCGTGGGCATGATCAGCATATTGTTGAAGTCGTCGGTGCGGGCCGCCCCAAAGAGCACGACGTTTCGGGCGTTATGGATGTAGAACCCTTCGTCCGTTAACAGCGCCGTACTCCACGAAAGTCTGGCATACGCATCTGAATCGAGGTGGACCAATCGCAGGACGGTGGCTAGGATGCCGATCAGAATCAGCGCCGACCAGAGCCGTGCGGATCTCCAGGAGAATCTTCCGGCCAGCCAGGAGGCTTGTGTCAAACTTTGCTCTGCGTTTCCTGGCGTCGGCTCGTCGGGTTTCCCGTTTGTCACGACCGACCTCCACCGTGATTTCGCATGAAATACCCGGCCGAAACAAAGCCGGCCATCACGGCGATGGCAGTGAGCGTGAGGTACGTTCCAATCTTGAACATGTCGGGCGAGTAGGCAAAAACAACCTTATGCCGTCCAGGAGGAATTGGGACGCCAAGGAGCGTCCCGTCGGAACAGATGACGGGCGCACTGCGGCTGTCTACGGTAGCTTTCCATCCGGGCACCGCGGTGCCCGAATAAACCAGAAAGGCCGGACTTCGACCAGCGTCGGGATAAAGGTCAACTTGAGTCGGGATCGGATGTTGCCAGGCGACATTAAGTTCCGTGCGCGATGAAGAGCTGCCCGCGATGATCGGCGACAATCCAAGGTTGGAGGCCGATGTCCCGGATACCAGGGTGACCTGAAACGGCTCGAACCCGGGCGCCGTAAGAGCGGCTGCGATTCTAGTACGCCCTTCGACTCGCAAGATCTTGCGAGTTATCCATGCCCGACGAACGGGGTCATCAGCGATCAAGCGGGAAACTGATGTGCCGGACGGGAGCGAATTGTCAGCGTGGTACTGTGCGACAGTCTCCCCACCGAAAATGGGGTTCAACAGCACTTTTGCGTCAAGGATGGCCATCAGCACTTGCGCATTCGGCTCACGGCGTTGCTGCGCAAGTGAGGCAAGCCCTTCCAATGCCAGGTGGCTCCCAATGGGGACAGGCTCATATCCTGAGGCAGACTCCAGTCCGTTACGCATGTCGAGATTGGAGAGCAGCGTATTCACGGTCCGCTGCACGGAAGCGCGATCGCCGTACCCATAGTCTTGATAGCCGTCGGAGACAATTCGCTTCCAATAAAGGCTATTTGACGGCTGCGCGATACGATCCTCACCTGCTGATCTGCTGATTTCTGCGAGCCCTGCAGGCTTCAGGTTGAAATTGCCAGGTTCTGTCGTTGGGAGCCAGTCGCGCGAGAACCAGACGAGCGGCGCCAGAACGGCCAGGTAAAGGACTGCAGCTTGCGATCTGGTTTTCAATCGGTTTCGTATCATAAGCGCATCGAAGCCTACAGCGGTCAGCACGGCCGACGCAATCGTGGTCCACAAAAGAAACCGAGCTGGATCATGGAAGTTCGACAGGCCGGGCACCACATAGAACGCGAGCCAGTACAGACCGCCGACACTGCCGACGGCGAGCCAAATGCCGACCAGTCCGAGGGCATACCAGAACCTGACCAGATTCTCATTGCGGCAGCTAACGACCGCGTAGCAGCCAAGGATCAGCGGCGCCCAACCGACAAACCAGGCTGGTTCCCACGCGTTTCCGCGCGCCCAAAAGTCCCTCGTCGCAGGGTGCCCAGTGATGCGCGGGAAAACGGCGCCAAGCAGATGCGGAAAGTCCAGAATGAAGCGGTTCGCCTGCCCCACCGACATTTGATCGCGAGCACTGTCATGCATCAGCTGTATTGCAGGCAGCAGATAGATCGCCGCCAACTGTAAACCGAAGACCGACGCGACCACTATGGGCAGCGCGCGTCTGATCACCGGCAAAGCCTGACGAGCTAAGATAACCATCCGGGCACGCTTGCCGCGTGAAAACGACCTACCGCCGGGACTTTCCGAGCGTGGGCGCGCGCGCCAGAGCCGTACAACGGCGTACAGCAATCCGCATCCAAACGTCAAGTATGCTACTTGAGTATGCGCCGCAAGCAGAGTCAACGCCACAGCGATTGAGAGCGCGAACCGAGTTGCAGCCGACGGACGGTCCAAATTTCTGTCCAGGATCGCAAGGAGAAGTGGGAAATACGCGGCTGTCTGCACCATCGGTGGAAACTGAAGCTTGCCGACAAGGTACGCGCTTCCCATAAACGTGGTTGCGCCCGCAAGCGCCGGGAGCCGATGGACCGTCCACCTTCGCAGGAACACATACATAAATGCACCACACATATAAACATGCAGTAGTGAGGAAACGCTCATCGAAAGCCATACCGGCAGTGCAGAGAAGACCAGAGTAATCGGATAGAACACGCTCATCTGAGGATTGCCGATAAATGGCTGACCACACAGAATGTAGGGGTTCCAGAGCGGCAGGCGCCCTGCCATCAACTCCTGGCGGCCAAACCGCTGCATCGGCTCAAAATAGAGCAGAATGTCCCCCCAATATAAGGCCCTTCCGAGGCAGAGCGGCCATAATAGGCCAATCGTGACGCAAGCCAGCCAGAGATATGGCGCTAACGCTTCCCCCCATCGCAATACCCACACTCGAGGCTGAGGATGCTCACGAAACCGACCAGGAATCTCTGAGTCGCTCCGGTCAATGCAGGCAGGCGCATGAACCGGTACGGCCGAGGGTCCGAGATGCGAGGTTTTGCTCGTTTGGGATGGTTCTTCCAAGAGGATATGCGGAGCTGCGGAAACGACACTGCATTTGCAGGGTCGTACTCGTGCTAAAATGATACCTATCTCTAGACATCTATGCCCGATAGCATATCGTACGGATCAGAGTTCTGTCAAGGGGCGACCATGCAGCCAGCAAATATCGCAATCATCGGGGGCACCGGATTCGAATCTCTTCCGTCTGAGATATTCGCTGATCCCGTAGATCTCATCACCGAATTCGGCGCTGCGAGAGCGCTTAGCATCTCCGATAACTACACCGAGCCGCACAAACTGTATTTCCTTTCACGGCACGGTGCGGAGCATGGACTCGCTCCGCACCAGATCAACTACCGAGCCAATATCCAGGCCCTGACGCAGCTCGGCGTGCGCTATGCATTCGCGACCAACGCTGTCGGCTCATTGCGCCTGGATTTGCCGGTGGGCTCGCTCGTGATCCTCGATGACTTCATTGATTTCACGAAACACCGACCTCTATCGCTCTATGGAGATGCTCATTGGGAGCACATAGACTTCTCCGTACCGTACAGCCCCATGCTCCGTTCACTTCTCGCAACCGCCGCGGCACGTCTCGATATCCCGACGCATGACTGCGGAACGTACGTCTGTTGCGACGGACCGAGGTTCGAGTCGCCCGCTGAAGTCCGCCTATTTGCGCACTGGGGCGGTGATGTCGTAGGAATGACGGGCCTGCCTGAGGCAGTATTTGCGCGCGAAGCCGGCATACAATACGCCGCCCTCGCAATCGTGACCAACCTTGGAGCCGGCCTCA
>Ga0068855_100010236_pt1 | contig 11305 bp, 8 predicted proteins | sample KBSCornC52_FD_66592 | JGI IMG/M metagenome (GOLD analysis project Ga0068855, IMG submission 66592) | Corn rhizosphere microbial communities from Kellogg Biological Station, Michigan, USA - KBS Corn C5-2 | ecosystem: Host-associated > Plants > Roots > Rhizosphere > Soil ... | reverse complement strand
GCATTGGATGCGTGGAGCACGATCGCCGCGTTGAGTGCGCTGACGCAGAGAATTCGTCTCGGCACATTGGTGTCGCCGGCCACATTCCGTCACCCGAGCATCCTCGCACGCATGGTGGCGAGCGCCGATGAAATCTCCGCCGGCCGAGTGGAAGTGGGCATGGGCACAGGTTGGCACGAACGCGAGCACGCTCAGAACGGGTTTGCATTCCCGCCGCTGCGTGAGCGGTTCGACGAACTCGCAGAGCAAGTAGAGATCGTCGTGCGCTCGTGGAGCGGCGAGCCTTTCAGTCATCAAGGCAAGCACTACGTTTTGCGCGATCAACAAGCATTGCCCAAGCCGAAGCAGAAGCCTCATCCGCCCATCATTTTGGGAGGAGCGGGCAAGCCGCGCAGTGTCGACCTGGCTGTGCGCTATGCGAGCGAATACAACACATTGGCCGGTCCGGTCGAGCAATGTCGTGAACGGCGAGCGACTCTCGATGAAGCTTGTCGACGCGCCGGACGCGATCCATCGACACTGACGTTATCGATCATGGGATTTGCTGCGCTCGGCGAGACGGCTGCGGATGCAGAGGAGGGCAAGCAACGCGCATTCGAACTCACGCCTAACATCCGCGGCGCAATCGGGCGTGGCATGGGTGAGTTCACCGGCAGCATCGAACAGGTCGCTGCGCAATTGCGCGCTTACCAGCAAGCAGGTGTGAGTCGCGTGTACCTCAATCTCTTTGATCGCAAGAATCCGCGCGCCGTCGAGCTCGTGGGCAAACTAGCGCGAGCGGTTGCGTGAATATCGAGCGAGGTATTAGACGATCGCGCCGCCGCTCACATCGAGAGTCTTGCGACTTCCCTACGAATAGAACCGCCACCCTCCATTGACCGGCAATATCATCCCGGTGACGTAAGAGGATTGCGGCGAGGCGAGCCATGCGACTGCATTGGCGATGTCCTCAACTTCGCCGAGCCGTCCGAGCGGCACTTGCGACAGGATTTTGGAAACGCGTTCGTCGGTCCATCCCGTGGTTTGCCCGGTCTCGGCCGTCATGCCCGGCGCAACCGTAGAGACATTGATGCCGCGCGGACCGAGCTCGCGTGCGAGCGCGAGAGTGAGCCCATGCACGCCCGCTTTCGCTGGAGTGTAAGCCGTGTATCCCGGTATCGACGCACCGCTTTGTGAAACGATCGAGCCGAGATTGATGATGCGGCCGCCCGGCGTTTTCAGAAACGGCGCGAACGCGTGCGACATCAGGAACGATCCCTTGAGGCTGGCGCCCACTACGCGATCGAATATCGCTTCGGCTTGCTCGAGCGGAGTTCCGATGGGAAAGGTTTCGTGGAGGCCGGCATTGTTGATCAATGCATCCACTTGCGAATGCCGCGCGCGAATCGAGGCGGCCATGCGCTCCACGTCTGTCCGCACGGACACGTCGCCGCGCTCGGTGGTCACATCGGCGCCAAATTCTTTTGCCACTGCTTCGAGCGGCCCGGTGCTACGGCCGATGGCGACGACATGATATCCATCGCGTACGAAACGGCGAACGATTCCCAACCCGATACCCAATGTACCGCCTGTGACAACGGCGACTGGCTTGCTCATGAGACCCCCGAGAGTGGTGATGCAACGCTAATGGATGTAAGCGGCTGGCAGGTGCCTCCTAGCGGCTAGCCAGATGCTTATCTTAGGGATTGTAAGAACCGAGGCAGGGGCGAAACAACTGTTTAACTCTCTAGTGCTGAGGCTATGAACCTATTTTTTGGAGCTGAAGAAAACCTTCAGAGCCCCCCACCCTGGCCCTCCCCCGCGCGAGGACGCGCAGGGGAGGGGATGAGAGGCGCTTCAATCCCTCCCTCGCGACGATGAGAGGCGCTTCAATCCCTCCCTCCCTCGCGACGATGAGAGGTGCTTCAATTTCCCTCCCTCGCGAAGCGGGGGAGGGTTAGGGTGGGGGCAGACGCGCGGATCGCGCCGGCGGAGAAAATTTGAAGGTCCACAAATAGAGCGGCTTGTCGAGATCCTCGTACGCATTGTGATTCGCTCCAAGCATGTACTCCACGCCGCCGAGCTGGTAGAGCGTTTGATTTTGCGAACCGAGTGAATGGATCACGATGGGTGCGGCAAATCCGTTGCCGTTCCAAGTCATGAGGGCGACTCGACAGCCGGCCACCGAGGCGTGATGGTCCAATTTGGAATTGCAGGCGCGCGAGGCTTGCGATTCCTCCGCTACGGCAATGAACGGGATGCCGTTCAATACGTCCGCAGCGATTTCGTGGACGTCTCTATACGGATACTCGCTGTCGATTCGATACTCCTGCCAGGGACCTTGCGGGTTCGTTCCCGCGTCGAAATAGGCCAAGCCGTCGGGCCATTCGTCTTCGTTGCTCGCTTGAATGACGATTGTTCGGTTGCCGACGTTCAGTGTCTCGAGCGACGTTCCTTTGGTGCACGAGCCGATGTGATGGGGAATCCAAGCGCTGAAATTTCGCGCCGCGGACGCGCCCGGATTTTCGTACCAATCCAAGCTAGTGCCTGCGCAGCCGACGACGTTGTTGCGGCCCGCGATATTCAATACTGCGATGCCGTCCCCGGCATTCTCGAATAAATCGACTTCCTGCCAATGTTCGGCGTCGTCTTGGAAAGCCACGCGTGCGACGGTGCTACCTTTGAGATTGGTGCCGGAACACACCACGTCCTGCTTACCGTCGCCGTCGATGTCTGTGATGCGAAGATCGTGGCAGTACGAATGCAGCACGACTTGCTTGCTCCAGGCTTGCGCCGGATCGCCGCCGCGATTTGCTGGATTTTGGTACCAAACAGTGCGGTCATCGACGCTGGCGATGACGCCGGCATAGGCATCGCCCGGATACGTGAACGCACGTGCACGCTCGTAGTGGTTGCCGTCCCGATCCACCGTGATGGTGATTTTTTTCTTCGTGTCGTAGATGTAGCCGGCGCTCGAGGTGCCGAGGTAGTAAGACGGGTAATCCGGCGACGTGAAGTGGCCGATCGCCTTCTCTAGGTGCAATGTGTCGGGAGGGTTGGCCGCAATCGTATGTCGCTTGACCACTGCGGTTTGCGCATGCGCGGCCAGTGCGAATAAAGCCAATGCGGCAAGAAGGGCTCTCGGCATGGGATTTCCAGTGCTGAAATGAGCAGAATTCTTGAGAACTCGATCCGTTCCGCGCCCCTAAAGGAACCCCGCAAATGGCCGACTAACAGAGGCATACCCAAACTCTGCGCGAACCCGACATGGGCATTCCGCACGCAACTGTGGTCCGGATCCCTACACATGAGCACTGCGCAGCGCGCTAACGACCCACGTCAAACACCGCTAGAGGCAGTGTTGGCCCGGTTGCGCGACTGTTCCGGATTTCCGACGCTTTCCAGCACCATCAGCGACATCAATCGCGCGGTCGCTTCCAACACCCACAGCACGCAGCAGCTCACGCGAGTGATCCTGCGCGATGCATCGCTCACGACGAAGTTGCTCCAGGTCGTGAATTCCGCCGTCTACGGTCAATATCGCGGGCGTATTCGCACGGTGTCCAAGGCTGTGCTGATTCTCGGCTTCGAAGTCGTGCGCAACGTAGCGATGAGTTTGATGATCTTGGAATTCTCGCGCGGACGTCCGCAAGAGCGATCGCTGCAGGACGAATTGATCGGCGCTTTCTTCGCCAGCGTCATGTCGAAGCCGCTCTGTCAGCGCATCGGGTTGCACAATAGCGAAGAGGCGGTGATTTGCACGATTTTCCAGAGCCTCGGCCGGCTCCTCGTCACCTTTTTCTTGTTCGAAGAGGGCCGACAGGTGCGAGCGCTGATGGAAACAGGCGTATCGGAAGACCAAGCCGCCGCTCAAGTGCTCGGTATTACCTTCCGCGATCTCGGCATGGGTGTCGCACGGCATTGGAATCTTCCCGAGCGCTTGGTGGAAGGAATGCAGCGCCTCGCTTCGCGCGACATCGCGCCGCCCAAGAGCGACGAGGACAAGCTCAAGATCGTTGCCAATCTCGCCAACGAGCTCTACATGACCGCGCTGCGGTCTCCGGAGACGGATAAAACTGCAGCACTGGAATCATTGAGCAAACGCTATAGCGCCGCAGTCAAACTAGATGCCAAAGAGCTGCTTGCGACCATCGACCGCGGGTTGAAGGAAATCAATGAAGGCGCCACCACGCTCAATTTACCGGTGGCGCAGAGCGCGGCGCTCAACACCATCCGCGTGTGGACTGGCGGTGGCGCGGCTGGCGACGATGCCGAATTGGCAGATGAAACATCCAGCGCCGATCCATTGATGACGGGTGTGCATGCGCTGAACGAGCTCGAAAACAGCACCGCCGGCACAGTTGATCCACAGCAGGTGCTCTCTGCCGGCATTCGCGACGTCACCGAGACACTGACTGGCGATTTCACTCTCAATGACGTTCTGCAAATGGTGCTCGAGACCATGTATCGAGGTATGGGTTTCACGCGCACGCTGATTTTCATTCGCGATAGTAAACTCAACTCGATGCGTGCCCGTTTCGGTTTCGGCGCCGACATCGAGCGCATTCTTCCCAAATGCAATTTCCCTCTGGCGTTCGAGCCCGATGTATTTCACGTAGCGCTGCAGAAGGGCGTGGATATTTCGATCGAGAATGCGAAAGCCGAGAACATCGTCGAGCGCATTCCGCAATGGCATCGTGAACTCATCGATGCGGCGAGTTTCTTGCTGCTGCCCATCATGGTGAAACAACAAGCCATCGGTCTTCTCTATGCCGACTGCATACGGCCGGACGCGTTGAAAATCGACGCCGAATTGCTCGGCTTACTACGAACGCTCCGTAGCCAAGTGGTGTTGGCATTCAAGCACAGCGTGGCCGCGGGCCGTTAGCGATTACCAAACTTCATTTATCCATGAAAAAAAACGATGTCACCGCTGCGGGATACATCGCGCGCTGCTGAAAAATAGACTTTCTTGCTGCTTTTCGCGCAGCTGTATTGCCGGCGCACGGTTTTCGTAACCGTTAAATCACCGCTCCTCAACTGATTCGCTAACCCGTCCTTTTCTAAGCTCACTCGAGTCATGTGAGCTCAGTCGGGGAGGTTCAGTTGGGTGCTTCAGGTGTAGAGCGAGCAATGCGCTCGCGTGTTCGCGGTGCGGCCGGTTCTTTGGCGTTACTGGTCGCAACGTTCAGTGGTGTAGCCCGTGCGGATGCCGAAGCAGAGGGAGGCAGCGCTTCAGGCGGCGGTACAACGAGCGGCAACGTCCAGGTTGCAAGCGTCGATGCCGCGGCATTGGACACCGTCATCGTAACGGCAACTCGCCGCGCTGAAAACGTGCAGGACGTGCCCATTCCCATCGCGGTGTTGACGGGCGACGCCTTCGCATCGGCCAACAAGTTCCGTTTCGAGGAATTGAATCAGCGGCTGCCGAGCGTCAACGTGCAGTTCTCGAATCCTCGTCAGACCAGCATCGCAGTGCGCGGTCTCGGCAACAATCCGGCCAACGATGCGCTCGAATCGAGCGTCGGCGTGTATCTGGACAATGTGTATCTCGGCCGCCCGGGAATGGCGAATCTCGATCTCATCGACATCGATCAGATCGCACTACTGCGGGGGCCGCAAGGTACGCTCTTCGGCAAGAACACTACCGCCGGCGTGCTCAACATTACGACACGTGCGCCCTCGTTCACTCCCGAGGCAGAAGCCGATCTCTCCGGAGGCAACTATCGTTATTACCAAGCGCGCGGTGCACTTTCGGGACCGCTCACGGATTCCATCGCTGCGCGGATTTCCGCCGTCAAGACTTCTCGTGACGGCTTCATCCACGATGAAACGGATGGCCGCCGCTTGAACGGCTCCGACCGCATCGGCTTTCGCGGTCAGCTGCTGTTCAAGCCGTCGGAGCAATTCGACCTGCGCGTGATCGGCGATTACAACGAAGAGGATTCCGACTGCTGCGCGTCCGCGCTCTATAGCGCCGGTCCGAACGGCGGCGGGCGCTATCTGAATTTCCTGAACAGCATCGGTGCGCGCGTGGTTTACGATCCCGACTATCAGACCACCACGATCAACGATCGGCAGAACATGAAAGTGCGGCAAGGCGGCGGCTCCGCCGAGGCCAATCTCAAATTCGGCGGCGGCTACAAATTCACTTCTATCACGGCCTACCGTGCCTGGTGGTTCCGGCCGACCAATGACGCCGATAACACCAACTTGTCCGCGCTCGTCAACGCGGGCCAATCGGTCGATGACGAACAGTGGAGTCAGGAATTGCGGTTGACTTCACCCGACGGTGCGGCGGTCGAGTGGGTCACCGGCCTTTATTATTTTTACCAGTATCAGAGCAATGCGCTTTACACTCAGTACGGCCCCGCTGCAGGTGCATACACAGGCTCTGCGGTGCTCAACAACGTGTATTCGCTTACGCCGCAATATCTGCATACCAACAGTGTCTCGGCATTTGCGCAGGCGACGTGGCATACGACCGATCGTTTGAGTCTAACGGTAGGGGCTCGCGACACTTACGAAGATAAATCGACGCGAGTGAATCGCCTGCCGCCGGTCGGCGGCGCGCCAGCCGCGGCCAACGTAGCGTCTCTGATCGCGTATGACTCCGGGGAACTCGAGCGACATGACAACAACGTGTCCGCGCTTCTGAGTGCCGCGTACAAAATTACGGACGACGTGCTGGCGTTTGCGTCCTTGTCGCGCGGTTCGAAATCAGGCGGCATCAATCCTTCGGTGCCCGCTGCGGGACTAGGCGCCTCGTCGCTCTACATCGAGCCGGAGACGGCGACCGATGCCGAGCTTGGTGTGAAATCGACCTTGTTTGACCGGCGCGTGGTCTTCAACCTGAATCTGTTTTGGACTCGCGTCAAAGACTATCAAGCCACGCAACTCGTCGAAACGTCTCCCGGCTTGTTCCAACAGGCGCTTTCCAACATCGGCAAGGTGCGCACGCAGGGTGTGGAGGCAGAAGTATCGGCGCTGCCGTTCGAAGGCTTGTCCATCGCGCTCGCAGCTTCTTATAACGATGCGATCTACACCGAGTATCACAATGCGCCGTGCTCGGCGGAAAAGTTGTTTGCGGGCTTGAAGACCTGCGATCTGACGAACGACAAAGTCGTCGGTGCGTCCAAGTGGATCGTGAATCCTTCGGTGACCTACACGCATCCCATAGGGGCTGGTCTGAATATCACCGCGGGTGCCGACTATTCCTGGCGTTCATGGTTTTACGGCACTGCGGACAACTCGCAATTGGCGGTGGTGAAAGACTACGGCATCGTCGATGCGCAGATAGGCTTGGGCGGCAGCATCGATCGCTCCACTTGGGACGTGACGCTCTGGGCGAAAAACTTGTTAGACAAGCACTACGTGCTCGGCAGCGTCACTACGGCCAGTCAGCTCGGCAATTACTTCGAATACCCCGGACTGCCGCGGACGTATGGGGCGACGGTGAAGTATAAATTCTGATTCAACCGAGAGATCTCTCGATGAGTGCCAATACGCAAGCGATTCTAGATGACAGTGCATTACGACGGCGAAATCGTTGGAGGCACCTCCTGCGGGAGCCGCTGTTGCACTTCGTGATCCTCGGGGGCGCGATCTTCATCGGAATGCAAACGTATGATTCAGCGGCGCGTGGACGAGAGATCGTGATCGACGAGAGTCTGAAGCACCAGCTCGCACAGACATTCAAGGAACAGTTCGGGGCTTCGCCGAGCGCGGCTGAATTGCAACGTCTCGTCGACGGTCGATTGCGTGAAGAGATCCTGGTGCGAGAGGCGCTCGCACTGGGACTCGATCGCGATGATGAAATCATTCGGCGGCGGTTGGCGCAGAAATACGAATTCTTGCAGCAAGATCTGGAGTCCGTCGACGAACCTTCGCAGCGGCAGCTGCAAAATTATTATGAGCAGCATCTGAGCAATTACACGCTGCCGCCACGCGTCACATTCACTCATATCTATTTCTCACCGGATGCAGGAGACGCTGAGGCAAAGGCACGTCGAACGTTGGGTGCACTCCATTCGCAACCGCGGATCGAGCGTGCGCCGCAACTGGGCGATCCTTTTCCGGAACTCTATGATTACGCGTCACTCGGGCCACAAGAGCTCGAGCGCTTGTTCGGGCCATCCTCGCTTGCGCAGGCTTTAACGCAAGTACCCGTACGTCAATGGTCGGGGCCCTATCGTTCGGGCTTCGGCTGGCATCTGGTGTATGTGTCGAGTCGAGAAGCCGAGCACACAGCGTCACTCGACGAGGTTCGTGATCGTGTGCGCGGCGACTATTTGAGGGAAGCGCGTGCCCGCAAGAATGACGCTGCCTTCGCCAAGCTCGCAGCGAAATACACCATCCGTACGGTGCCTTCGCCATGAGAGCCGTGTTCACCATCGTCCTCGGACTGGTGCTTGCGGGCTTTGCGATACAAAGCGATGCGCACGAAGTGCGCCCGGCGTATCTGCAGATCACGGAAACAGCCGCACATCGGTATGACGTTCTCTGGAAGCAGCCGGCACTCGGCAACGTCGCAGTGCGCCTCGTCCCTCATTTATCGAACGGTTGGTTGGAAGCCAAACCCACCGAGGTCGAGTCGACGGCGAGTTTCATCATCAAGCGATGGCGAAACCTACCGGCCACCGGACTGCAAGGCACCGAGATTCGCATCGAAGGACTGGAACACACCATTACCGATGTGCTGGTCAGTGTGACAGTGCACGACGGCCAAACTCTGCAGACTGTTTTGAAAGCGGCGCAACCGAATCTCACGCTCGAATTCAATCGGCATGCAGGATTGTCGACGCTCTCGTATTTGAGACTCGGCATCGAACACATTCTGACGGGCTTCGATCATCTGCTGTTCGTGCTCGGTCTTGCACTGCTCGTTTCGTCGCGCTGGAAGCTTGCAAAAACGTTGAGTGCATTCACCGTGGCGCACAGTTTGACGCTCGCGAGCACGGCACTCGGTTGGATCAGCGTGCAGTCGCGGCTGATCGAAGCGTTGGTCGCGCTCAGTATCGTGTTCGTTGCAGTGGAACTCGTTCATTTCTATCGAGGTGAGCGCCACTTGACCGCGCGCCTGCCTTGGGCGATCGCTTTCATCTTCGGCCTTTTGCATGGCTTTGCGTTTGCCGGCGCATTGGCCGAAGTAGGGCTTCCGGAGCACGCAATCGCGCAATCGCTCTTGCTCTTCAATGTCGGCGTCGAAATCGGACAGCTTGCGTTTGTGAGCGTCGTCTGGGGCGTGCTGTGGGCACTCAGCAAGTTGCCGAACCGCTGGCCGGCCTGGTCGCGGTTGATCACCCCTTATGCCATCGGCAGCTGCGCCGTCTTTTGGCTGTTGCAAAGAATTTTCATCGGAGCTTGATCATGTACAAGAATCTCAATCTCATCCTGGCCGGAGCGCTACTGTCGAGCACGCTCGTGCACGCCGCACCCAATCCCGAGCGCAATGTCTATTTCGGCGACTTGCACTTGCACACCGCGTATTCGTTCGATGCCTACATCATGATGGGAACGAAGAATACGCCCGATCTCGCGTACAAGTTCGCACGCGGCGAGACGATCGACTATCTAGGTCATCCAGTCAAACGCGCATGGCCGCTGGATTTCCTCGCGGTCACCGACCACTCCGAGAACATCGGCGTCTTCTACACGTTGGAAGATCCCAACAGTGCGCTGTCGAAATCCGAATGGGGTCAAAAGATTCGTGCAAACGGCGTTGCGGCGTTTTGGGAGATCGCAGGTTCCTTGGGTACCGGCAAGGCGCTCTCCGGTGTGGACGCGAAGCCGATTACAGAATCGGCGTGGAAGAAGGAAATCGAAGCGGCGAACGCGAACTATCAACCCGGCAAGTTCACGACGTTCATCGGTTACGAATGGTCTTCGATGCCCGACGGCAAGTACAACTTGCATCGCAACGTGATTTTTCGCGGTGACCGTGCGCCGTTTCCGTTTTCATCCATCGACTCGCGACGTCCCGAAGATCTATGGAGTTATTTGGAAGCCAACCGCAAACAGGGCATCGAAGCGCTGGCCATTCCGCACAATGCCGATGCCAGCGGCGGCTTGATGTACGACTGGAACGACAGCGACGGCAAGCCCATCGATCAGAGTTATGCCGAGCGGCGTGCATTAAACGAACCGCTGAGCGAAATCTCGCAAAACAAAGGACAGTCCGAGACGGTGCCGGAGTTGTCGCCGGGCGATGAATTCGCCAACTTCGAAGTGTTCGAACATTTGCTGATCAGCGGAGAGCGCACCAAGATCGACGGCAACTACGTGCGCCAAGCGTACGGACGCGGACTCGTCATCGAGTCCAAAGTCGGCGCCAATCCGTTCCGCTTCGGCGTCGTCGGCGGAACAGATTTTCACAACGGGTTGAGCACGACGGGCGAAGATTCTTTCGACGGTGGTGTCTTCGGTACCGATCCCAGCAAGGATTATCCGAAAGGAGATCTCGCAAAACAGCGGCTCTCTCGTCAAGCCAAACTCCTCGGCGAGCACGGCTACAGTTTCCTCGACAACGGCTCGGGTAATCTCACCGGCGCGTGGGCCGAAGAAAATACGCGCGATTCGATCTATGGCGCGTTTCGCCGCAAAGAAACCTACGCCACGTCCGGAACTCGCATCAAACTGCGTTTCTTCGGCGGCTGGGAGTACGCGCGCGATCTCGTCCATGCAGCGAACTGGGTGAAAACGGGATACGCGCAGGGCGTGCCCATGGGAGGCGATCTGCCGGCGCGCTCACAATCGAAAGCGCCGCGATTCGCGGTGTGGGCGTTGAAAGATCCTGCGGCCGCCAATCTCGATCGTGTGCAAATCATCAAGGTGTGGCTCGATAAAGATCAGTATCGCGAGAAGGTGTTCGACGTCGCGTTATCGAACGGTCGCAAAGTGAGCGCGACGGGCAAGGCACCTGCCGTCGGTAACACAGTGGATCTGAAAACGGCGACGTACAAGAATGACATCGGCGCGACCGAGCTGAGCGCGGTGTGGGAAGATCCCGAGTTCGATCCCAAGACACCTGCGGTGTATTACGTGCGTGCGCTCGAAATACCCACCCCGCGGTGGTCGACGATTCTCGCGGTCCGCAATGGGTTGCCGATTCCCGATGACGTACCTGCGACGATTCAAGAACGCGCTTGGTCTTCGCCTATTTGGTATCGGCCGGCGCGCTGAGAGGGAGTTGGGTTGTTGGGCTGTTGGGCCCACCTTCCCGTATTCATTCCACGTTTTTCAGCTCGTGAATGCGATAAGACAAATAGTCATTCACGAGCGCTTGATCCTTGCAGTCGAGTAACACGCCGTTGCACTTGGCGGAGAT
>Ga0068855_100010231_pt1 | contig 11308 bp, 10 predicted proteins | sample KBSCornC52_FD_66592 | JGI IMG/M metagenome (GOLD analysis project Ga0068855, IMG submission 66592) | Corn rhizosphere microbial communities from Kellogg Biological Station, Michigan, USA - KBS Corn C5-2 | ecosystem: Host-associated > Plants > Roots > Rhizosphere > Soil ... | reverse complement strand
GCAAGCGGAGCTGCTCGGACGGCTCGTTGCCTTGTACGAGCAAGTGAACACGCCCGATTGGCGCTGGTTCGAGGACATTGCCACGTACGACAATGCGCGCCTGTCGCAGGCCGTGCTCGTCACGGCCGAAAAGCGGCCGGAATTTGCGCGGGCCCGGGCCATCGGACTCGAATCGCTGCGCTGGTTGGTCGAAGCGCAACGCGCCGAGCGCGGCCATTTCCGGCCCATCGGCTCGAATGGCTTTTACCGCCGCGGCGAACCACGCGCGCGTTTCGATCAGCAGCCACTCGAAGCCCACGCGACGGTGTCGGCGTGCAGCGAGGCGTTCCGCATCACCGGCGACCGCTTCTGGCTGGAGGAAGCGCGTCGCGCATTCGGCTGGTTTTTGGGGCAGAATGACCTCGATACCAGCGTGTACAACCCGGATTCGGGTGGTTGCCGCGACGGTCTGCACGTCGATCGAGTGAATCTCAACGAGGGCGCGGAATCGACGCTGGCGTTCTTGTCTGCGCTGGTGGAGATCCAAGCTCTCGAGGCGCGTGCCTCCGGAACCGAGATTGTGCCGGAATCGGGTGAGCAGGAGCGAACGACGCTGCTCAGTGCAGCAAATGAAAGCGCCACGTGATACACCCACGGATATGATGGTTCGTCGCACGAATCTGGTCATTCGCCCCAACGCGGCGCGAGTGCTGTTCCGCCCATTCAATCAGCTCGATGACTCACGGGTCGTGCGCATCGTGGCGCGCGTCATGTCGCTGCGCGACGACGAAGTGGCGCAGCTGCTCGAGCGGGTGATGGCGGAATTTCGCGGGCGTCATCACCGCTTGCAGCAATTCTTTCTGCTCCGCTTCGAGCAGCTGCGGCGTCACATGGTCACGGATTTGCCACTGTCCGAGGAGCGGCGCATGCTGATTGGCTCCTATTTCACCCAAGAATATTCGGTGGAATCGGCGGCACTGTTCAACCCGTCCTGGGTCTGGCATCCGGATCAGTCGGGCTTACCACCTGGCTCGCGCCGTTTCGTGCTCAGCCTGCGCTCGACTGGTGAAGGGCACATTTCCTCGATCACGTTCCGCTCGGGGATCATCGACGCGCAATCCGACATCGTGCTCGAGCCGGTGACTCCGTTCGTTACCACCCCGCAAACCGTCCCCGACCCGTTTTACGACAAGTTCCTGTTTCAGCGAACGCTGTTCGAGCTCGGCACGGCCGACGCCTTCACCGAGCGCGTGATGAATCGGGTGGGCGACAACTTCAACATGCGGGAGCTGCGCGCCGCCGTGCGCGCAGTGGAGCTCGAGTACCGCGCGCAATCGAAGGCGCTGCCGCCAGCGAGCTCGCGATCGATCATCGCGCTAGCCGAGGCCAACTACGAGGTGATCTACGAGCCCGAGACTCAGATGTCGGAGCGGATCATCTTCCCGAACTCGCCGACCGAATCGAACGGCGTCGAGGACGCGCGCTTCGTGCAATTCACCGATGACGACGGCCACACGAAGTACCTCGCCACCTACACCGCCTACGACGGCCGCGTGACGTTTCCGCAAATCCTCGAGACCTCCGACTTTCTGCGCTTCAAGATCAGCACGCTGAACGGCCCGCAGGTGCAGAACAAAGGCATGGCGCTCTTCCCGCGCAAGATCAACGGCCGGTATGCCATGCTCTCACGTCAGGATGGCGAGAATATTTTTCTGATGTATTCGGACGAGCTCCACTTCTGGCTCACGCGCGAGACGCTGCTCAAGCCGAGCTACGGCTGGGAGTTCGTGCAACTCGGAAATTGTGGCTCGCCCATCGAGACGGAAGCGGGGTGGCTCGTCTTGAGTCACGGCGTCGGCCCCATGCGCAAATATTCAATCGGCGCGTTCCTGCTCGATTTGCACGATCCGTCCAAGGTCATCGGCCGCCTGCGCGAGCCGCTGCTCTCACCAGAGCACAGTGAACGCGAAGGCTACGTGCCGAACGTCGTTTACAGCTGCGGCGGGCAAATTCACGGTGAAGACTTGGTGATTCCGTACGCCATGAGCGACTACGCGAGCACCTTCGCGCTCGTGAACCTCGAGCAGCTGCTGACTGAGTTGAAGGCCAGCTGAGCCCGACGCTGTGGCGTCGTCCCGAGTGCAGCGCGAGGCGCATTGCCTCGGGGCACGCCGGTGATTTTGGCCGAGCGTGCGATTTTCGCGAGCTTCGGTGTGCTGCGGGTGGCGATCTTGTGTCGTAAATCCACTGCCCCCGACCGGCAGGGGACGCGGCACGACCGTTGCAAAACTCGCCCGCAGGAGACGAGCAAAATGACTTCGAAGAAGATTATTTCGATCGTTGCTGCGTGCGGTGCTTTGCTTTCACTGAGCGGTGTCGCGAGCGCGCAAGGCGGAGATACGGTGACCGAAAAGGGTGGACCGAGCCGCGCGCTGCTCGGCAGCGGCCTGGCCACCTTCGGCATTTCGTACGGAGCCGCCGCGATCGTCGCGGGCACGAGCAGTCTCGACGCCGACCATCGTATGTTCGTGCCCATCGCCGGTCCGTGGATGGCGCTTTCCGGGCGCGGCGGCTGCGGCGCTGGAGCGCCGCGGAGTTGCGACGCGGCCACCACCGACAAGGTGCTGATCATCACCGACGGCGTGTTTCAGGGAATCGGCGCCTTGATGATCTTGGAAGCGTTTTTGAACCCCGAAACCGTGACCACGACGCGCGCGGCGGCCGAGCCTCCGCGGATCCACGTGGCTCCAACTTTCGGCTCCAACGGTTACGGGTTGGCCGCGGTTGGCAATTTCTAGCGCTCGATTGCTTCAGCTCGCTCGAAACGACGTACCGGTCGCAAGAAATTGCGAAAGTTAAGCTTCCTTCTCTTCCGCTTTCTCAACACTCCCCGGCGGGTATTCGATCTAGAGTGCGCGCGAGAATCAATGCTTCGCTCTCTGATTGTGGGCGCGCTGCTGAGCGGCGCGCTCTTCGGCTTGGTTGGATGCAATTCCGGTGGTGGCTGCGGGGCAGGTGGGCGCTGCGAGTGCTCCGGCGGCGACCAATGTTACCTCGATTGCAACGGCGATAACTGTAACCTCGCCTGCTTCAGCATGCACCGCTGCGGCACCGTGTGTGGCAACGGCTGCACTTCGGATTGTCACGACGTGGGCGACGTGTGCTCGGAGTCGTGCGGCGACAATTGCCTGCTGAGCTGCGAGAACGCGCCCACGTGTGGGGTGATCTGCGGCCAGAATTGTCAGTGGGATTGCAGCAATACGCCGGAGTGCGCGGCTCGCGTCGGCGCGGGCAGTCGCATTACTTGTTCGAGCGTCAGCTCGTGCGACATCGAATGCACGGGCGCTTGCGCGGTCAGCTGCCAGTCGGTGAGTAATTGCCACGTCACTTGTGCGGATGGTTCGACCGCTCAGACCTGCCCCTCTGGGCTTCACCAGTGCGGTGGGTGCTGATCATGCGGCCGAACTCGCTCCCGAAGCTCCGTGCAGCGCGCCTAACGCGCGGATTGCTTGCGGCTGCTGCCGGGCTCTCTGCGCTCTGCGCGGGACACGCTGCCCACGCGCAGTCGACGATCAAGCAACCCGGACAACGCCATCACTATGCGTTCGAGCTAGAACCACACCTGTTGGTCACGCCTTTCGACGCCCCCGACTACCCGAGCGACGGCGGCTACGGGCTCGGCGTACGTGGCACGATTGAGATCCTACCGGACGGCTTTTTGCCGACTCTGAATGATTCGGTGGGCATCGGCTTCGGTCTCGACTGGGTGCACTATGATTTGCGCGCCTACCGCGGCGGCTGCAGCCGATTCGTGCCGACCGCGAACAATGTGCCCGTGTGCGTCGATGCGGGCGGGAACGGCTCCGCAAACTACGTGTTCGTGCCGCTCGTCATGCAGTGGAATTTTTGGCTTCACCCGCGCTGGTCGGTGTTCGGTGAGCCGGGGTTTGCCATTTCGCACAGTAGCGGCAATGGCTTCGGCGTTTCTCCGGATCTCAGCGTCGGAGGTCGCTTTCACGTGGCCGACGGCGTGGCGCTCACGCTGCGCTTGGGCTATCCCGCCGTCACTTTTGGGGTTTCGTTCTTGCTTTGAGCCTGATTTGCCCGGGAAATCGGCGCAGGGCAGCGCCGGGTGGCTAGACCAAGCCGCTCCGCGCAACGAATCCGGGCGCTTAGCCGAAGATTTGCCGAGACCGACCGCCCTGGCTCGTCATATGTAAGGTGCATGCAGACCGAGACGAGCGCTGCCCGGCCGCCGGACGCCGCCGGTGACGCTCGCTCGATCGCAGTGGCGCGTGCGCTCCGAGCTCTGCCCGGCTTCTTTCAGGCCTGCAAGGGTCCGCTGACCTTTGCCGCTTGCTTCGCCTTCTTGAACGCGGTGATGAATCACCGCTATCCGGCGCAGCAACCGGCGCTCTGGTATCTGCTGCCGTCGCTCGACGTGATCGCGTTGTTCGTCGTGTTCGCGCTGTGCGGCGCATTACGTCGGCCCGTGCCGGGGCCCGTGCGCGGCTTGCTCGTGACTGCGATCTTGCTGTCGCGCGTGCTGCGTCTTGCCGACGGCGTCGAAATGGGCGCCTATTATCGCAATTTCAACACGGTCGTGGATCTGCCGCTCGTGCCCGAGTTCGTGCGCCTATTCTACACGACGGTTCCGCGCTGGCGGTTTGCCGCCGCTTCTCTCGGGCTGTTCGCTGCCTTGGTAGCGCTCGGCTACTTGGTCGATCGCGCCTTGTACGTGGCAGAGCGCGCGCTCGCTGCGCCGGCCTACGTGAGCGCACTGGCCGTGATCGTGGGCGCGTTCGCCTTGGCCTCACCGTTCGAGTGGCAGCGGCCGCGCGAGCCGAGCTCTCCGTTCGTGGTCGAAGACGATCGTCGACTGACGGGAGCGTTCGGCAGCAGCATTTTTTCGCGCCTAGCTAGCGAGTTGAAATTTGCCGCCAACATCTACGGCTATCGCGCGGACGAGCTGGCCGACATCGCCCGGGTGCAAAAACGACTCGACGCGCTGCCGCTCGACCTGAAGCGGCTCGCCGGGCGCAATGTTTACTTGTTCGTGATCGAGTCGTACGGACAGTGCGTCATCGATCGGCCGTCGCTCGCCGACCGCGTATTTCCGGAATATCAACGGTTCGAGACCGAACTCGGTCAAAAGGGCTTTCAGATCGCGTCGCGCGTGCTCGATTCATCGACCTACGGCGGCCGCTCATGGCTTGCGCACGCCACGCTGGCAACCGGCGTGCGCACCGTGGATCAATTTCAGCTCGAGCTATTGCGCGCCGCGCAACCCAAGACGTTCAGTCAGGCGTTCGCCGCCGCGGGCTACCGCGCGGTGCTCGTGCAGCCCGCGACGCGACACGAGAGCGCGCTGAAGGATTTTCTTCACTTCAGCAGCCACTACTACACGAAGGATTTTGGCTACGCGGGGCCCGAATACGGCTGGTCGCCCATGCCTGACCAATTCGTGCTCGACTTCGTGCGCCGAAGGGAGCTCGAGCAACCGCAGGCGCCTCTCTTTTTGGAGTACGCGCTCACTTCGAGTCACGCGCCGTGGACCGACATTCCGCCCGTGCTGGCTGATTGGGACGCCATCGGAGATGGCTCGCTCTATGAGCAGCGGCCCGGGGTGCACTTCGGCCACGGCTGGCAGCTCAGCGGTGAGGCGTCCGACGCCTACGCCCGTTCGATTGTCTACGACTTCGAGGTATTGCGTCGCTACCTCGCGGATTTCGTGGCCGATGATTCGCTGGTGATCGTGCTCGGGGATCATCAACCGCACTCTGAAGTCACGGCCAGAAATTCCGCGGCTGGCGTCCCGGTGCACGTTTTGAGTCGCAACCCGGCGTTCATCGACGCATTCCGCGCACGCGGCTACACTCCGGGGATGCGAGTCCGCACGGGCGGTCCTCATCCCGGGCTGGAGACGTTCATGACCGACCTACTTTCGGATTTCTCGATCGGCCCGAGCAAAGGCAGGAACTGATGCAATTGCTCGCATACGTCGGAGCCGTGCTGGACGAAGCTCGCGCTTGGGGTCTGATTCGGGAGCTTGCGCGGCGCGCCCGCGCGGGAAGTCCAGTCGGAGCTCGCGCGGGCTTCGTCGTCGATACGGCGGGCCGCGTCGAGGAGGCGCCGGTCGAGCGCGCTCAGCTCGTGGTCGAGCCGGGGGCCGAGCCCTGCTTTCACAGCGCGGTGCGGCTCGCACCGGAGGTCAAACAACTGCTCGAGTTGTATTTGCCGCTTTGTCTCGGGGTACACGCGCAAGATCTGGTGATTGGTCACGTCGGTCAAAGCTTGGATGGGCAGATCGCGACCGCGGGCGGCGCGTCGCGCTACGTGACGGGTCCGGAAAACATCGTGCATATGCACCGCTTGCGCTCGCTGGTCGACGCCGTGCTGGTCGGCGCGGGCACGGTCGAATGCGACGACCCGCAGCTGACCACGCGGCTCGTGCCGGGTGAGCATCCCACGCGCGTCGTCGTCGATCCGTCGCTCCGGCTGTCGCACACGCGCAAGCTCTATCGCGACGGGGCCGCGCCCACGCTGATCGTGTGCGCGCGCGGCCGCGCTGGACAGAGCGGGCCGCCGAAAGTGCCGCTGCTCGAGGTCGCCGCGGACAATTCCGTGCTCTCGGTGCCTGACGTGCTCGCGGCGTTGGCCGCGCGCGGCTTGCGCCGCGTGTTCGTGGAGGGCGGAGGGGTGACGCTGTCGCACTTCATTCAAGCGCGCCGGCTAGCTCGTTTGCACGTCACCATCTGCCCGGTAATCATCGGTCGCGGGCGGCCTGGAATCAGCTTGCCCGGAATCGAGAGCTTGAAGGATGCGCTGCGCCCAACCACGCGGCGCTTCAACCTGGGGAACGACGTGCTGTTCGATTGCCGCTTCGACGGCTCATGAGCGCGGTGCGCCGCGGCTGCGGCTCCCGATGACCGCGCACTGCTTCGTCGTACCCCGGCTCGATGGGCCGATCAGCGGCGGCACTGTTTACAATCGAGAGCTGCTGGCTGAGCTCGTGCAGCGCGCGCCGCTGTGCGCATGCGAACTCGCGAGCCCCGAGCTCGCTCACGCGCTCCAGTCGGCGCGCGCGGTGTGGGTGGATAGCTTGTACCTCGACGCGCTGCCCGAGCTGCGGCGGCGGACGCGCGCGCGGATCGCGCTAATCGTCCACTATTTGCCGTCTTTCGTCGCGCTCGAACGGCGCGCCGTGCGCTCCGAGCTGAGCCAAGAAGAGCACCGCGCCTTGGCCGCGGCGGACGCATTCCTGGTCCCCAGCGCGTTCATGCTCGACGCATTGGAGACGCTCGTGGCGCCCACCCAAAAATCGATCTTCGTGGTCGAGCCCGGCACGATTGCGCGGCTCCGAGCTCCGCGCGTGGCGCGGCACGGGCTCGACGTGGTTCTGAGCGGCAACGTGGTCCAGGGCAAAGGGCTGCTCCCCTTTCTTCGCGCGCTCGCTCGCGTGCTGGCTGCGGACGACGCGCTTGCGCTCTCCGTGATCGGCGGTTTGGACGCGGAGCCCGCCTACGCACAGGCGTGTCAGGCGCTCGTCGCGGACACGTGGGTGCTCGCCGAGCGCGTGCGTTTCCTCGGCATGTTGCCGGCGCGCGAAGCGTTGGCCCGGCTGGCCTGCGCGGATCTGTTCGTCTCCGCGTCGCGTATGGAGTCGTACGGAATGGCGCTGAACGAGGCGCGCGTCCTGGGTGTGCCAATCTTGGCGCATGCCGGGGGCAACGCCGCGGCCCACGTCGCAGCGGAGGCGGGCGGAGTGTTGCTGCACGGTGATGACGCGCTGGCCCGGGCCTGCGTCGCACTCGCGCGCGACGCCGAGCTCATGCGTGAGCGTTCGGCTGCAGCTCGCGCGCACGCCGTCGAACCGCGCACTTGGGCACGCGCCGCCGAGGAGCTCTTGGCTCAGCTTGCCACGTGGGAAAAATAGCACGAGCGCGCGAATGACCAGCTCACCAAAAGCGTACCGAGCCCGATGCTCCAAGAGCCGACGGACCCGTGCAGCAAGAAGCCGAGCAAGAGCCCCAGCATCAGGAGCAAGAACGCGGAGCGACCGAGCAGCGAACGCGGTGCTTCTCGGCCCGAGCCGGGCGCGAGCCAGAGCGACAACACATAGCCGTAGCGCAGCGCGCCGGCGATCGGTACCCACGCGCCATAGCCCTCCACGAGCCACAACCTGAGCGTCGTCATGAGCACGAGCAACGCGTCGGTTTCCATGTCGAAGTGCGCGCCAAATGCGGAAGCATCGCCGCGCCTACGCGCGAGCCAGCCGTCGACGCCGTCGAGCAGCAGGCAGGAGGCGATCAGCGCGACCGCTCCATTGCGGCTCAACCACGCGGCTGGCAAGGCGAGCGAAAGCGCGAGCGCGAGCCGCACGCTGGTGACGACGTTGGCCAGCCCAAATCGGCCACTCTGTGTGTGCGCGCCGCGACTCGCGAGGATCAGCATCAGGAACGATGGGGCCGCTAGGGCCGCGCTCGGCCAGGGCGCGGACCAACGCGCGGAGCCGAACAAGGAGGCGAGCATGGCCACGGCTTGCGCGCGGCTCCAGGCCCGAAGGGGGGGCTCACGCATCGGCAAAGTCGCGGGTGGCATGACGAGCAGGCGCAGCCGGTCTCACGCGGGCCGCAGGTCATGCTATCACGCGAAAGCGGCCGGCCACGCCGCGTCCGGCAGGAGACGATGATCGACATCGCACGCGCATTTTGGACCGTCGCGCCCGGTCGTGGAGAAATTCGCGCTGAGACGCTGACGGAGCCCGGAGCCGGCGAGGTGCTCGTGCGCACCTCGTACAGTGCGATCAGTCGCGGTACGGAGTCGCTGGTGTTCCGCGGACACGTGCCGCAAAGCGAGTACCAGCGCATGCGCTGCCCGCACCAAGTGGGTGAGTTTCCCGGGCCGCTCAAGTACGGGTATGCAAACGTGGGTGTGGTCGAGCTCGGCCCGCCCGAGCTCCTGAAGCGCGCCGTGTTTTGCCTCTTTCCGCATCAGTCGGCGTACGTCGTTCCTGCGAGTGCGGTCTGCCCGATCCCGTTCACCGTGCCGCCCGAGCGAGCGATCCTCGCGGCCAACGTGGAGACCGCGATCAACGCCCTGTGGGACGCCGAGCCGCGGCTCGGCGATCGCGTTACCGTCGTCGGAGCCGGCGTGCTCGGTTGCCTGTGCGCATATCTGCTCGCTCGCCAGATCGGCGTGGTGGTCGAGCTGGTCGATGTTCTGCCGGAGCGGGCCGCGGTCGCGCGCTCGCTCGGCGCACGCTTCAGTTTGCCAAACCAAGCCGAGCCCGAGCGCGACTTGGTGATCCACACCAGTGCCAGCGAGGCCGGCCTGCGCACGAGCTTGGAGCTCGCCGCGGCCGACGCGACGGTGCTCGAGTTGAGCTGGTTCGGCGATACGGAAGTATCCTTGCCGCTCGGCGGCGGCTTCCACAAAAAGCGGTTGGCGTTGCGCTCGTCACAGGTTGGCACCTTGAGCCCGCACGCGCGCCGGCGCTTCGACTACCGCGCGCGACTCGAACTCGCGCTCGCGCTGTGCTCCGATCCGCTGCTCGGAAACGTGATCGACGCTGAGAGCTCGTTCGAGGCCCTGCCCGAGCTGATGCCGCGCCTGACCGCACCCGGCGCAAGCGCGTTGTGCCAGCGTATTCGCTACGACAATTGAAGGAGATCCGCCTCGATGTATACGGTTTGTGTTCGCGGTCACGTGATGATTGCCCACAGTTTCAAGGGCGAACTGTTCGGCCCGGCTCAGCGCCTTCACGGCGCAACCTACGTCGTCGACGTGGAGTTCCGGCGCCCGGAGCTGGGCCACGAGGGTGTCGTGATCGACATCGGCCGCGCTAGCCATGCCTTGAATCTCATCCTCGAGGAGTTGAACTTCAGGAATCTGGATGATGAGCCGGCGTTCGCGCAGCAAAACACGACGACGGAGTTTTTGGCTCGCGCCATCTTCGACCGAATGGTCGAGCGCCTCGATAGCGGTGAGCTCGGGCCCGGTGCGGAGCGCTTGAGCTCGCTGCGTGTGGTGCTACATGAATCGCACGTGGCGTGGGCAGCGTACGAAGGTTCGCTCAGCCTCGCTCGGTCGTGACCCGCCGGGTCGCACCTCGCTTGCGGCTCGTGCTGAGTGTCACGGCCAGCGCCGGCATTTTCTGGGCGATCTTGCGCTTCATCGGCGAGAGCCGCGGGTCGCGAGCCGCGGCGGCGTTCGAGCCGGGCTGGGCGAGCGCAGCCGTCGCATTGAGCTCGCTGCAGCTCGCGATCGTGACCTTGCGCTGGACGTTTTTTGCCCGCGCGCTCACAGCTCCTCTTTCGTACGGCGCGGCGCTCGGCGCCTACTACGTATCCACGTGCCTAAATCAGCTCTTGCCGTTCGGACTGCTCGGGGATGCCTGGCGCGGGTTCTGGCATGCTCGCCGATTCAGCGCGGCGGCTGCTGCCGGAACACGCCCGGCGCTCGCGGCGGCGATGGCGTTGATTTTGGATCGAGCTTCGGGCCAGCTCGTGTCCTTGGCGCTGATCGTCGCGGTGCTCCCGCTGTGGTGGCAGCCGCTGCGGTCGGCGTTGTCCGGCTTGCGGATCAGTTTCGCTCCGAGCGGCGCGCTGCTCGCGCTGGCGGTCGCGCTGCTCGTCTATTTCGGGCGCTCGCTGCTGCGCCGGACGGCGCGCGTGCGAAGCATTTTCTTCCGACCCGGCTCGCTCGCGGTGCACGGGGCTTGCTCGGCTTTGGCGGTGTTCACGCACGTGGCCGGCTTTTACTGCGCGGCGCGCGCGCTGGGGCTCGATTTGCCGTTCGCGCTCGCGCTGCGCGTCGTCCCGGTCGTGCTCGTCGCGAGCGCGCTGCCGTCGTTGGCGTTCGGGATGGGCGCGCGCGAGGCGGTCGCGGCCGCGCTCTATCATTTGCTCGGCTTACGCGCAGCCGACGGCGCAGAAATCGCGCTGGCTACGGGCTTGCTCGGCTTCGTCGCCAGCTCGCCCGGCTTGCTCGTGCTCGCGCTCGCTGGCCGGAACGCGCGCGCGAGCAACGACGCGCTATCGCACTCGAATGGGCCATGACTCGCTCGCTGCTCCGCGCGTCGCTTCAGGCCATCGCATGGGCAGGGCGCAGCGTCGCGGCATGGACGAACAGCACGCTCTCTTCCGCTGGAACGCCGAGCCGCAACGGAAACCCGTAGTGCCCGGTGCCGCGGTGCACGTACAAACGATCGCTGCCGCGTGCCCAAAAACCGTGATCGGGCGCATTCATGAACACGCGCATCATCGTCCACGGCAAGCCGAGGCTGACGAGCCCGACCTGGCCGCCGTGCGTGTGCCCAGACAGCACC